>Ga0210384_10008576_pt1 | contig 10632 bp, 7 predicted proteins | sample IncBWH2MmetaG_FD_160574 | JGI IMG/M metagenome (GOLD analysis project Ga0210384, IMG submission 160574) | Forest soil microbial communities from Barre Woods Harvard Forest LTER site, Petersham, Massachusetts, United States - Inc-BW-H-2-M | ecosystem: Environmental > Terrestrial > Soil >...
GCCGGATGCGGACCCGAGTCGAGGCGCCCACGCCTGGAAGTTCGTTGAGCACCTTGGAGACCGTGGTCGTTGAAACTCCAGCTTCTTTGGCGATCTGCGCCATCGTCGACCGTTTTGCCAGTTTCTCCCGCAAGTCGGAGTGCTCCCTTTCCCTTTGAGTCAAAGGGACCTTGATTTCAGGTGAACGATAACCTGGTTCTGTCAAACGAATTCTAATTCGAAATTACTGGATGGCCTTGACAAAGTGTCCTGTCTATGTTGTTCTTTGCCGAAGAATAGAGTAAACGTTTCCCCGAAAGTTTGTTCGTCAATCGGTATCTCTTTGTTCATGGAGGTCCTTCATGGGTACGGAACTGAACTTTGGGTCTTCTGTCAGCCGGAGGGGCTTTCTACAGGGCTCGGCCTTGCTTGTTGGCGCCGGCGCGCTCAGCATCGAAGCCTTCATCGCCGCCTGTAACTCGACTGCCACGTCGACGAGCGTGGCGACCGCTTCGGTTAACTCGCTGCCGCCCTCAAGCAACCCGGGGGCTTTGTACGTGTTCAACCAGCAGGTCAAGCAGTTTGAGCAGGCCTACTCGAACGAAAAGATCGTGGGCAAAAACGATCCGTACGATCCCACCACTTATTTCGCCAGGCTGGCCGCCGGCCAGCAAGAGGACGGTGTCCAGAGCTACTTCACCGAGCCTCCTCTACTCATTTCCAAGCACGCGGCGGCCGACATCACCAGCCTCGCGAAGGGCTGGCAGTATTTCAGCGACTACGCCCCGAGCATTGCGTCCATCGTGACCGATTCGGCCGGGAAGATTTATGGCATTCCCACCAACGGCTACACGCTGGGCATTCTGTACAACCGCGCCATGTTCAAGGCCGCTGGGCTTGACCCCGACAAGCCCCCGACCACCTGGGCCGACTTCCGCGCCGCTGCCAAAGAACTCACGAGCTCATCCGTGTTCGGTTTCGCCGAAACCAGCACGGGGAATCAGGGCGGCTGGCACTTCACCAACTGGATGTACACGGCGGGCGGCGATCTGCAATCCGCTGACGGAACGAAGGCGACTTTCAACAGCGACAAGGGCGTCAGCGTGCTGCAGCTGCTCAAAGACATGCGCTTCACGGATAACTCCATTACGAAGGCACAGGGTTACACCCAGGACAAGACGCTTCAATTGCTGGCTACCAACAAGGTCGCGATGGTGGTGATGGCACCCGACCAGCTGAACACCTTGCAGTCTCAGTACGGAGCGGACCTGAAAAATTTTGGGCTCGGACCGATGCCGCAAAACGGCGGCAACGCGACGCTCTCCGGCGGCAATCTGTGGATCTTCAATCCCAAGTCATCGCCGGATACGATCAAGGCCGCATTCGACTACGTCATTTACACCAACTTCGATCTAGGCGTGCTCGAAAACAGCAGAGCGCAGCAGGCCGCCAACGGACAGGCGGTCGGGGCGCCAACCGCCCAGCTGTTCAAGGGCGATTTCCAGGCGAAGCTCTCCGCGCTGGATGTCAAGTACTCCAATGTTCCACGCGACAACTACGCGACGTACATCAGCTCGACTTTCGCTCTTCGTCCGGAGCCCCGCAACCAGACTCAGAAGATGTACGCGGCCCTGGACGGCCCCATGCAGGCGGTTCTGACCAATTCGGGCGCCGACCCAGCCGCACTGCTGAACCAGGCCGCTCAACAGTTCCAGCAGGTACTCGACACCTCGGGATCCTAACGCTGTTTTCCAGCTTTAGAGGAGGACCTCCGATGGCCGCTTCGGGATCCCGCGGGCGAACACCCCTCCACGGGGCGGCCGCCCTCCTCCTCTCGCCGGCTGTTGGGCTCGCGACTGCGCCAACCGCGAGCGAGAGCGCGAGCGCGAGCGCGCAACTGTCACCGCGGGTGACGGTCGCGGCGATCGACCCGTCGCTCGTCAGGGGTCGGGGCGCTCAGCTCGGCATCGTCGAGCAGGAGGCCGAGAACGCCGCGACGAACGGCACCGCCCTCCCGTTTGACACGTCCGCCTACTCGTTGGCGGGCGAGGCGTCTGGCCGGCAAGCCGTCAAGCTCGCGCCTGGCCAATACGTGGCCTTCACTCTCTCTCAGCGGGCGAACGCGATGACAGTCCGCTACGCGATCCCGGACGCCCCGACGGGCGGTGGTCTCGACGCCCCGTTGTCGGTGAGCGTCGACCACAACGGGCGGGCCAACACGCATCCGAAGACCATCACGCTGACCTCGAAGTACGCGTATCTGTACAACCAGTATCCGTTTACTAACGACCCCAACGCGGGCCTGCTGCATCCGGACTGGTGGATCACCGAGTGCTCCTGCGTCCCCGCACTTACGACCCCGACGCCAACCATCACGAAACCGTTTCGGCCTATGCACTTCTATGACGAGCAGCGCGTGCTTCTCCACAACATGTACCAGGCGGGAGACGTCGTCCGCCTGACGGTGCCTGCCGATTCGAACGCCGCCTGGACGGTCATCGACCTCGTCGACTTCCAGGCCGTTGACGACCCGGCGCCACAGTCGAGCAACTCGGTCTCGGTCACCGACTTCGGGGCTGATCCGAGCGGCATTGGCGACTCAGCGGGTGCGTTCGACCTCGCGATTCAAGCGGCCAAGGCTTCGAACAGAACGGTCTACATCCCGACCGGCACGTTCCAGGTGAACAGGCACGTCATCGTGGATAACGTCACGATCCAAGGCGCCGGCAGCTGGTGGTCGATCGTGAAAGGCCATCAGGTCGCGCTCAGCTCACCGGCGCCGGACGGCTCCGTACACACGGGCGTCGGCTTCTACGGCAGGTACGCACCCGACGGTGGCAGTCACAACGTGAGGTTGTCGAACTTCGCGATCGAGGGCGACGTTCGAGAGCGAATCGACACCGACCAGGTCAACGGGATCGGCGGCGCGTTGAACGACTCGACGATCGACGGTCTCTACATCCATCACACGAAAGTGGGCGTCTGGCTTGACGGGCCGATGAACAACGTGGCGATCGCGAACACCGTCATCGCGGACCAGATCGCGGACGGCATCAACTTCCACCAGGGAGTGACCAACTCCAGGGTCGTCAACTCGCTAATCCGGAACACGGCGGACGATGGGCTGGCGATGTGGTCGCAGGCTGTCGTCGGTCAGCCCGGAATCGCGGACTTGAACAACGTGTTCGACCACAACACGGTCCAGAGCCCCGTCCTGGCCAACGGCATCGCTGTTTACGGCGGCCGCGACAACACTGTTTCGAACAACATCGTGGCCGACCCGGTGCGCGAGGGCAGCGGTCTCCATGCGGGATCGCGGTTCGGCTCGACGCCATTCGCAGGCTCCCTGCGGTTCACTAACAACACGACCGTGCGGGCCGGCTCGTTCGAGCTCAACTGGAGGATCGGCCTGGGCGCGATCTGGCTTTACGCGCTCGAAGGCTCCCTGGCGGCGGACATCGAGGTCGCCGGCGACAACTTCCTTCAGAGCACCTACAACGCGCTGATGATCGTCTCTGACTTCCCGGTGAAGGATTTGTATTCGATCTCGAACGTCCATTTCCAGGACATCCACGTCGATGGAACCGGCACGTCGGTGCTCAGTGCCCGCGCCGCGGGCAGCGCGACGTTCCAAAACGTCGTAGCGCGCAATGTAGGCGCCGTCGGCATCAACAACTGTGGCTCGTTCCACTTCACGCCGGCAGGGTCAGAGTTCACGGTGACCGACCTTGGCGGCAACACTGGCGGCGGGACCACCGGTCCCTGGCTCGCACCTTGGGAGCTGCCAAACACAATTACGTGCGATGATCGGCCGCCTGTCGTCCCGCCTCCGCCGCCATCCGGCTGGTAAGCACATAGATCGCCAACGGGGCAGTGCCTTCGCCCTCCCCCGCATTCCAACGCGACGCATGTCCTCGAAGGAGATCCCCGTGGAACGATCGTCGCCCTCGCGCGGAGCCAGGGTTGAGAAAAGCGTTGCGAAGGGTGAGCACGAGGCTCTAGGCAGGGCGCGGCTCTTCATAGCGCGCAACCTCGGCGGCTACCTCTTCTTGCTGCCTGCCCTTTTCATCTTCGCCCTGTTCGTCTGGTATCCGCTGGTGCTGGGTTTCATCCTGAGCTTTCAGAGCGTCGACATGATCAATCCCGCCGTCTGGGTGGGATGGACCAATTACCACAAAGTTTTCTCGGATCCGCTCTTCGGCGTGGCGTGGCACAACACGCTGACCTTCACCGGTTATGCACTGCTGTTCGGATATGTGGTTCCGCTCGTCCTCGCATTGCTCATCAACGAAATGCGCCACGGCAAAGCACTCTTTCGCCTTGCTTTCTATCTGCCGGTGATGCTGCCGCCAATCGTGACAGCGTTTCTCTGGCTGTGGCTCTACAACGCCGATTTCGGGCTGATCAATGCATTGCTCCAGGCGGTTCACCTGCCCGGCGGTCTCTGGCTCGAGAGTCAAAATACAGCGCTGCCGGCGCTCGTCGTGGTTGCTACATGGGGCGCCGCGGGCTCAACGATGCTGATCTATCTCGCGGCGCTGCAAGGAGTTCCTGCTTCGCTCTATGAGGCGGCAGAGCTCGACGGCTCGAATCTCTGGCAGCGGATCTGGCACATAACGCTGCCAACCATTCGACCCATCATGTTGCTGATGCTGGTCCTGCAGATCATCGCGACGATGCAGGTGTTCACCGAGCCTTTCACGATTACCGGCGGCGGTCCGAACAACGCGACGATGACCGTCCTCATCCTGATCTACAGGTACACGTTTCAGGACGCCGAGTTTGGCGAAGCAAGCGCTCTGGGCGTGATCCTGTTCCTGGTTCTGGCCGTGTTTGCGCTGATCTACATGCGCATGACCAGCCGTCTGATGGAAGCCGACTGAGACGTGGCCATGTTCACGTTGAGGCGGCCACGCCGGAGAGTGGAGGAAAGTTTCGAGCGCACGCTGGTTTCACCGCTGGCGCTGCGGAACCCGTCAAGGCGCGCGATTTACTGGTCCGTCTTTGCCCTGCTGCTCCTCTCGACTCTGATCACGTTTGGCCCGCTCTTCTGGATGTTCAGCAGCGCACTTAAATCGAGCATTGAGATTTTCAAGAGCCCCCCAACGCTCTGGCCACTGCATCCCGCCTGGAACAACTACTCCAATGCCTGGAGCGTTCTGCAGTACCCGCTCTATTTCGGCAATACGTTGATCCTCGCGACAGGAGCTGTGATTTTGCAGCTTCTGGTCTCCGCAACGGCGGCGTTCTCACTGTCAAAGCTGCGGCCGGCAGGCAAGGGCATCATCCAGTTCGTGTTCTTCGCGACTTTGATGGTGCCGCCGGTGGTCTATCTGATCCCGCAATTTGTGAACATCAGCAATCTCCCGCTGATTCACGTGTCCCTGATCAATAACTGGGCGGGCGTGTGGCTGCCCGAAGCCGCGAGCGCATTGAACATCCTGATTTTGAAAAGTTTCTTTGACACGATTCCGACGGAATTGACCGACGCTGCCCGCATTGACGGAGCGAGTCCCTGGCAGCTCTTCTACCGGATCATCCTGCCGCTCTCACGCCCGGCCCTGGCGGTGGTCACGATTTTTACGGTGGTTGCCTCGTGGAAGGATTTTCTATGGCCCCTGCTCGTGCTGTTCAACCCTGAAGTTCAGCCGTTGAGCGTGGCTATTTATCACGAGGCGGGAATCAATTCAAACTTCCCTCTGCCCTTCAACTACCTGATGGCCGGCCTCGTGCTCGCCAGTATTCCTCCCATTCTTCTGTTCCTGTTGTTCCAGCGCCAGATTATTCGGGGCATCAACCTGACTGGACTCAGAGGCTAGATGTCTCTTGCTGCGCCGTCTGACAAAGCGGCGGCATTCAACAGGAGGCTCGGGACTGTTCCTCCCGGCTATCAAGCCCTTGGAACAGCGATCACGGTGGCAAAAGATGCCTCAAAGGTTTGCCTTGAGGTTGGCTCAGCAACTGTCGAGGTGACCGCTCTCGCTCCTGATTTGTTTCGCGTCGGTTTCTTCCCAGAGGGCCGACCTGTGAACTACAGCTCCGTGGCTGTCGTTGCACAGGATTGGCAACCGGGGTCGGTGACAATCGTTGAGGAAGCCGGCGTGCTGACGATTGCGACATCTGCCGCGACTGCGCATCTCTCGCTTGGTCAATTTCGCATCGGGTTTACGGATCACGCGGGACGCGAGTTTGCCCTGGATGACCCTGAGCGAGGGATGGGCTGGTTTCCAGAATCTGGAGAGTCGGCCGTCCGCGTGTACAAGCAGCATCTTGCGGGCGAGCATTACTTTGGGTGCGGAGAGCGAACTGGAGAGCTGGACAAGACCGGGTCTCAGCAGCTTTTCTGGAATGTGGATCCACCGCGTGGCCACACCGCGCTGCAGAACAATCTGTACGCCTCGATCCCGTTCACGCTCGTCCTATCCGAAAGCCAGGCCTGGGGGCTCTTTCTCGACAGCACGACGCGTGTCGAGTTCGACCTTGCCCACGATGACCCGCAGCAGGCCTGGTTTGGCGCCGGCAGCGGAGACCTCGTCTATTACGTCTTCTGCGGCCCAACGCCGCAGAAGGTCCTGGCGCGCTATACAGACCTGACTGGACACACGCCTCTGCCCCCGATGTGGGCGCTGGGCAATGGCCAGAGTCGTTTCAGCTATGAGACGGCAGACGAGGCGCGGCAGATCGCCCGTTCATTTCGCGAGCGCGACATTCCCTGCGACACGCTGTATTTCGACATCGACACGTTGGACGGCTATCGGGTATTTACATGGAATCCCGTTGCCTTCCCCGACCCCGAGGGCCTACTTGCGGAGCTCCACGAGATGGGATTCCACGCCGTAAGCATTGTGGATGCAGGGGTCAAGGTCGACGCCGACTACGCGGTCTACGCCGGGGGAAAGGCACGCGATCTCTACTGCAAGACACCAGAGGGAGACGACTATCAGAATGTCGTCTGGCCGGGGATGTGTACATTTCCCGACTTCACGAACCCGGACGCGCGCGCATGGTGGGGAGAGCAGCACAAGGCGTTGCTTGATGCCGGTGTGGACGGAATCTGGTGCGACATGAACGAGCCAGGTCTGTTCGTCCCACCGAACTCGACGATGCCGCCGGACGTCGTCCATCCTGGCGGAGGAAAAGCTCAATCGCACCTCCAGGTGCACAACGCGTATGGCTCGCTGATGGCGGAGGCGACACGCGAGGGCTTGTCAGGATTGCGGCCTGATCGGCGGCCGTTCGTTATTTCGCGTTCCGGCTACGCCGGAATACAACGCCATGCCTTGCTCTGGACCGGTGATAACTCGTCCACGTGGGAACACCTCACCATGAGCCTCTCCGAGGTGCAGAATCTCGGGCTCTCGGGCGTGGGCTGGACGGGCGTCGATGTCGGCGGCTATTACGGAGACACAACCGGCGAGTTGCTTGCCCGCTGGACAGAGTTCGGAATTTTCCAGCCTTTCTCTCGCAATCACTCGGAAAAGACAACGCGCCGCCAGGAGCCGTGGCTCTTTGGTGAACCGTATGAATCAGTTTGCCGCGACATGCTCAAGCTGCGCCAGCGCCTGCTGCCGTATCTGTACACGCTCTTTGAGGAATGTCACCGGACGGGAGCGCCCATCCTGCGCCCTCTGCTCTGGGCTTACCCGGATGACATTTCCACCTACTCGATGGATGACGAATTCATGTTCGGTGATGCCCTGCTGGTGGCGCCGGTTACGCGCCCTGGCGTGGACTATCGCCACGTCTACCTTCCCGCTGGGACCTGGTTTCACTACTGGACCGGTACGCGTGTAGACGGCCCGGCGCACATCCTCGCCCATGCTCCCCTGGGCCGGCCGGCCATCTACATGCGAGCCAACACAGCGGTGCCGCTCGGGCCGGAGATGAACTACGTCGGTCAGCAAGACGCCGACCTTTTAACCTTCGTGCTCTATCCGTTCGAGGGAACCGCCACAGCGACGTTTTACGAGGACGCAGGCGATGGCTACGAGCAGTTGAAGGGGTTCTATGCCCGGCGCGCGATCACGTGTGAGGTCGCGGCCGGACACATTCGTGTAGGGATAGGTGGGCAGGACGGGGAATTTGTCCCCGCGCGCCGGCACATCCGGCTTGAGGTGCGCGAGATTGCTTCTGAACCGGAATCAGTCAAGCTTGGAAAGGCTCCTGCTGTCTGGCGCCATGACCCTGAGCAGCGGCGTCTCGTCGTCGACCTCCATGAAACGAGGTCGCCGCAGGTGATCGACCTTTCGATGCCCTAGCGCGGAGCACGCGCGTCCTGGTCACCGGCGCTTCTCAGCAGGCGACCGTGTTCCCGAGCCATCACGGCGGCTTCATGGGCGGCGACTCCCGATATGCCGGCCAACCAGAAGCCTTCGCGCGAAGACTGCGCGAGGTCCTCGGTTAAACAACTCGCCGGCGGCTTCAGGAGTTCAGCAGGCCGCCGCCTGTCACGAGGCATTGCGAAGGTGTTCAAGACCTAGCGCCTCCAGCAGCTGCCGGCGGCTCGGCTCAACCAACACCCGACCGTCCGGCATGACGATGGTGGGAACCGTGGTGTAACCCCCGTTGATCGCGAGGACCGTGGCGACGGCCTCGGGGTCGTGGTCGATGTCGATTTCCTCGTAACCAACGCCGGCTCGGTCCAGCAGGGCCTTTGCCATCCTGCAATCGCCGCACCAGGGAGTCGTGTAGATCCTCAGCCGCCCCGCGCCCTTCTCCGGGATCATCGTTTGCGGCTCTGATTCAGATTCGAGCGACAACTTGCTTGGGACCTCCGTTATGGGTTTCGACGTTTCAGGGCACTGGGCCCGCGGAGCCCGGACGAACCGGGTCCGCGGGTGATCCAGACGCTTTTGGGGGAACGGGGTTAGCGGGGCGGGAACTGTGAGTTGGGGGCCGGGGCGACGAGGTTGGCGGTCGGAGGCTCGTTGATGAACCCGATGACCGCGCAGTTGATGTCGATGCCGACGCTCCCGTACGGGGCTCCGCCAGGGCCGGTGATGAGGTCGGGCCGAGTTGCGGCGAGGTTGAAAACGACGTTCTCGTCGATCTGCCTCTTGTCGAGGCCCTCGTCGATGGCCTTCTGCGTCCACTGACCGAGCTGCGCGTCCCAGAGCGGGCTGTACGCGTCCGCGTGGCGTGGATCCTTGAGGGTGGGAAAATCGCCGAACACGTTCAGCAGGTCGCCGCCATTGCGCAGCGCGTTTATCAACGCGGTGTTGGTGGCCGAGGCGTCTTCTGCGGCGTGGCCGTTGAGAATGATGTTCTGGAAACCTTGCGCCTGCGGGTTGTCAGCTCCGTGCTGGCCGTTGACGAAGCCGAACAGCCTCTCGCGAGCCGAGCCGAGGAAGTCGTCGCCGCCGTTGTAGGCTGCGTTCGCGAGCGCAGGCACGTAAACCGAGCGCTCCAGGACGGAGGCCAGTGGGTCGCCGGCATCGGTGCTGAGGTAAAGAATCGGCTGGCCGGCGTCGAAGCCCTTCACCAGCAGTAGGTCGACCCACGAGTCGAGGAACTGGCCCGGCGGCGGTGGGGGAGCGATGTGAATCCCGAGCACGCGGTCAGCGGTGTTGGTGTGGGTCGTCACGTCGAACGGTCCGTCTCCGGTGGCCACGATCGGCGCGTTGTAGACGACGTCGCTGCCTGCGATCCGGATGAACGGGCTGTAGCCAGGTCCGGCCACCGCACCAGGAGAGAAGCTCGCCGGCGGGAAGCCGTTCGGTCCCGGCACTAGCGTCCGGGTGGGGGTGAAGTCGGGCTCGCCCTGGAAGTGGACGACCGCCGGACCGAACTTGTTCGCGTCGGCGGTTGGCGAATCCAGCGTGACCGTCTGCACGCAGGCGGCACATGAGATCGCTATGTTGGCGAGCTTGGGGGCGTAGTTCAGGCCGCTGTTCTTGGCCAGCCCGGCGTCGGAGGCCTCGGTCAGGATGAACCACACGGTGTGGCCGTTGGCCGTGCCTTTGTACAAAGGCAGGCGAACGGTTTCCTTCGTCAGATCGACCTGGAGAGCGCTCTCCAGGACCAGGTTGTTACGCGGCAGCAGTCCCGAGAGCCGGCCAAGTCCCTGCGCGGCGCCGGACGGCCCATCCTCGGCCTTGGCCGGCGAGGACCCTCCATACCAGGCGATGCCCACCAGGACCACGGAGAAGGCGAGGAGAATCGAGGCGAGCCACCTGGCGCCGCGGCTGAGCTTCAAAGCGCTCATCTCTGGCGCCTCCCTCGACACTCGAGTGAACAATGACTGTCGTTTTGCATCTACACACTCCTTTTGTTTGACCCGTCGGTGACGTGTCGGATGGAGGTGTAGTCCCCGGCCGGGGCCGGACGTTACAGCCCTGTCTTCGAGTCTCTCCAGCGCCGGAACGCGCCCAGCAGCGAGTCGACGGTTTGCGGTTCGAGTGACCTCACCGTGAGCTTTCCAGTGAGCCGGACGACCGCCTTCATTTGTTGGACGTACTCCTGGCAGGCTCGGCATGAAGCAAGATGGGTCTCGAAACGCGCGCGGTCGAGCTCGGGGAGCGTTCCCTCCAGGTAGTCGGTGATCACCTCGACCAGCTCCTGACACGCCATCTCTCGCTGAATGTCGTCTTTCATCTGTGCTTGCCCTTCAGTATCGGGACCTGTGCTTGCGTTACGCATGGTCTTTGAAATACC
>Ga0210384_10008581_pt1 | contig 10630 bp, 7 predicted proteins | sample IncBWH2MmetaG_FD_160574 | JGI IMG/M metagenome (GOLD analysis project Ga0210384, IMG submission 160574) | Forest soil microbial communities from Barre Woods Harvard Forest LTER site, Petersham, Massachusetts, United States - Inc-BW-H-2-M | ecosystem: Environmental > Terrestrial > Soil >...
TGTGACACGGCCCGACGGTGGCAGGTCTTGCCCCGACGTTTGGCCGTGGAGCGATGACGAATCACTGGGTCGACATCAAGAATGCCGACATCGTGCTCATCATGGGCGGCAACGCCGCCGAGGCGCATCCGTGCGGCTTCAAGTGGGTCACCGAGGCCAAGGCGCACAACAAGGCGCGGCTGATCGTCGTCGACCCGCGCTTCACCCGCTCCGCCTCGGTCGCCGATCTCTACGTCCCGATCCGCACGGGCACCGACATCGCCTTCCTCGGCAGCGTCATGAACTATCTGCTCACCGAGGACAAGATCCAGCACGAGTACGTCAAGAACTACACCGACATGAGCTTCCTCGTGCGCGAGGACTTCGCCTTCGCCGACGGAATCTACTCCGGCTACAACCCCGAAAAGCACAGCTACGACAAGTCGAGCTGGGAGTACGAGACCGGTGCCGACGGCTACGTAAAGGTCGACCCCGAGCTGAAGCATCCCCGCTGCGTGTACCAGCTCATGAAGCAGCACTACGCGCGCTACACGCCCGAGATGGTCGAGCGTGTCTGCGGCACTCCGAAGGAAAAGTTCCTGCAGGTGTGCGAGATGATCGGCTCGACCTCGACCCCGACGCGCGCCATGACCGTCATGTACGCGCTCGGCTGGACGCAGCACTCGATCGGCTCGCAGATGATCCGCGCGGGCGCCATGATGCAGCTGCTGCTCGGCAACATCGGCGTCTCCGGCGGCGGCATGAATGCCCTGCGCGGCCACTCCAACATCCAGGGGCTCACCGATCTCGGGCTCATGTCCAATCTCCTGCCCGGCTACCTCACGCTGCCCGGTGAGAAGGAGCAGGAGTACGACAAGTACATCGCGGCGCGCGCCTATAAGCCGCTACGGCCCAACCAGCTGAGCTACTGGCAGAACTACAACAAGTTCCACGTGAGCCTCATGAAGGCGTGGTGGGGTGATGCGGCCACCGCCGACAACCACTGGGGCTACGACTACCTGCCGAAGCTCGACAAGGGCTACGACATGCTGCAGACCTTCGAGCTCATGAACCAGGGCAAAGTGAACGGCTTCATCTGCCAGGGCTTCAACCCGCTCGCTGCGGCCCCGAACAAGGCGAAGATGAACTCGAGCCTCGCCAAGCTCAAATTCCTCGTGGTGATGGATCCGCTCGTCACCGAGACGAGCGAGTTCTGGCGCAACTTCGGCGAGCACAACGACGTCGATCCGACGAAGATCGGCACCGAGGTTTACCGGCTGCCGACCACCTGCTTCGCCGAGGAGGACGGTGCGCTCGTGAATTCCGGGCGCTGGCTGCAGTGGCACTGGAAAGGCGCCGAGCCCCCGGGAGTGGCGCGCAGCGATCTGCAGATCATCGGCGAGCTGCATACGCGACTGCGCGCGCTGTACAAGAGCGACGGCGGAGCCTATCCCGACCCGATCGTGAACCTCTCCTGGCCGTACGCGGTGCCAAAGAGCCCGAGCCCGGACGAGCTCGCCAAGGAGTATTCCGGGCGGGCACTGAAGGAACTGACCGACCCGAAGAATCCCACTCAGGTCACGCGCAAGGCCGGCGAGCAGCTCGCCGGCTTCGCGGAGCTGCGTGACGATGGCAGCACCCTTTCGGGATGCTGGATTTACTGCGGCGCCTGGGGACCGAATGGCAACCTCATGGCGCGGCGCGACAACTCCGATCCGACCGGCATCGGCCAGACACTCAACTGGGCCTTCGCCTGGCCGGCCAACCGGCGGGTGCTGTACAACCGCGCCTCCTGCGACCCGAGCGGCAAGCCGTTCAATCCAGCGCGCAAGCTCATCGCCTGGAACGGCACCTCCTGGGGCGGCGTCGACGTGCCGGACTACAAGGCCGATGAGGATCCTTCCCTCGGCATGGGACCGTTCATCATGAACGCCGATGGCGTGGGCCGGTTCTTTGCGCGGGGCGCAATGGCCGAGGGTCCGTTCCCCGAGCACTACGAGCCGTTCGAGACGCCTCTCGCCAGCAACCCGCTGAACCCCGGAAAGGCCGAGGCCCTCAACAACCCGGCGGCGCGTGTCTTCAAGGACGATCGTGCGGCCTTCGGCAACGTCGCGCAGTTTCCCCATGTCGCCACCACCTATCGCCTGACCGAGCACTTCCACTTCTGGACCCAGCACTCGCGGCTGAACGCCATCATGCAGCCGCAGCAGTTCGTCGAGATCGGCGAGACTCTGGCAAAGGAGATCGGTATCGCGAACGGCGAACAGGTGAAGGTGTCTTCGAATCGCGGTTTCATCAAGGCGGTGGCCGTGGTCACCAAACGGCTGCGTACGCTCACCGTCGACGGCAAGCCCGTGCACACCGTGGGCATTCCGCTCCATGGCGGGTACACCGGTCTGCTCAAGCCCGGCTACCTGACCAACACCCTGACCCCGGTAGTCGGCGACGCCAACGCGCAGACGCCCGAGTTCAAGTCCTTCCTCGTGAAGGTCGAGAAGGTGTGAGATGCCGCTGCAATCACTCGACATCATCCGCCGCTCCGCAACGACCACCCCGTCCCCCGAGGTGCGCGGCTCGTACGCCGGCACGGTGGCGAAGCTCATCGATACCACCAAGTGCATCGGCTGCAAGGCCTGTCAGGTCGCGTGCATGGAGTGGAACGATCTGCGGGATGAGGTCGGCACGAACTTCGGCAGCTACCAGAATCCGGCCGACCTCACCGACCGCTCGTGGACGCTGATGCGCTTCTCCGAGTACGAGAATCCCAAAGGGGATCTCGAGTGGCTGATCCGCAAGGACGGCTGCATGCACTGCGCCGACCCCGGGTGCCTCAAGGCCTGCCCCTCTCCGGGCGCCATCGTGCAGTACTCCAACGGCATCGTGGACTTCCAGGAGGAGAACTGCATCGGCTGCGGTTACTGCGTTAGCGGCTGCCCCTTCGACATTCCGCGCATCTCCAAGCGCGATAAGAAGGCCTACAAGTGCACGCTGTGCTCCGATCGCGTCGCGGTTGGCATGGAGCCCGCGTGCATCAAGGCCTGCCCGACCGGCGCCCTGGTGTTCGGCACCAAGGAAGACATGCAGGAGCACGCCGCCGAGCGCATCGAGGACCTGAAGTCGCGCGGCTTCGACAAGGCGGGTCTGTACGATCCGCCCGGCGTGGGTGGCACGCACGTGATGTACGTGCTCCACCACGCCGACCAACCGGGGCTCTATGCCGGGCTGGTTGCCGACCCGCACATCAGTGCGCTCGTGCGCCTGTGGAAGGGCAAGGCCAAACCGCTCTCGCTCGCGATCATGGCGCTGACGGCGCTTGCGGGCTTCTTTCACTTCGTGCGCGTCGGACGCAACGAAGTCGATGAGCGCGATGAGGAGGCGGCGCGCGCGAGTCTCGAGGGAAGCCGCAAGCCGGAGATGCGTCCATGACCGATCCTGCACGCCGGGACACCGTGGTGCGTTACAGCGCCGATGTGCGCACCAATCACTGGCTGGTCGCACTCTGCTTCGTGCTCGCGGCGCTCTCCGGGCTCGCCTTGTTCCATCCGGCGCTCTTCTGGCTCAGCAACCTCTTTGGCGGCGGCCCATGGACGCGCATCCTCCATCCATTCATCGGGCTCTTCATGGTGCTCGTGTTCCTGGCTTTGTCCGCAAAGGTATGGGACGAAAATCGCATTGGCGCCGCCGACTGGCAATGGCTGCGGCAGTGGCGTGACGTCGTCAACAACCGCGAGGAACGGTTGCCCGAAGTCGGCCGCTACAACGCCGGACAGAAGCTCGTGTTCTTCGTGCTGGTCGTGTGCCTGCTCGCACTCTTCATTACGGGCTTACTGATGTGGCGAAGCTACTTCACCCTGCCCGTGAGCCTCGTGCGCCTCGCCTCGGTGCTGCACGCCATAAGCGCCCTGGTGCTAATCTGCACGATCCTGGTGCACGTCTACGCCGGCTTCTGGGTCAAAGGCTCGGTACCCGCCATGCTCCGCGGCACCGTGACACCGGGCTGGGCATGGAAACATCATCGGGCCTGGTTCCGTCAGATCACGCATGCCGCGAATCCTCGAGCCCGGTCAGATTGAAGCCCTCGCCCAGGGTGCGATTCCACGCATCCGATTGCCGGAACGATCCGGGCCGTTCGCGGCGCGCGCGCGGCGCCTGAGGCAGCTCGCTGCGACCGGAGCGATCGGCCACGCGATCGGCGATTACCTGCGCCTGATGGCTGCGGTGGCCGAGGCCCAGGAGGCCACCCTCGCGACACTCGACCCGACGCTCCCGAGCGCGGCCGAGCTCGAGCGCTCGCGCACCCACCGCATGCCACCGATCGAGGCGCGCGGTTGGCCGCGCGAGCCCGCCTGGCGTGCCCTCGCCGCGCAGCTCAGTGAACGGGTTGCCGCCACCGCGGACATTCCCGACAGCGCGCGCGACGAACTATCCCAGGTGCGCGCCCTGCCGCCTGAGTGGCTCGAAGCCCAGGCGGATGCCATCCTCGGTGGCCGCCGCGGGGAGCTCGAGCTGGCGGCGGCGCCGTTCGTCATGGCAGCGCTGCAGACCTGGTGGGTGGCCCTCGCCAGCCGGCTAACCGAGGAGGTAGTGCCGGCTCTCGAAGTGCCCGGCGTATGCCCGGCGTGCGGCACGCTGCCCGTAGCGAGCGTCGTGCGCGCAGACAGGCGCTCCCAGGGTTATCGCTACCTGCATTGCGCGCTGTGCGCCACCGAATGGCACCTCGTACGGGTCACCTGCAGTCATTGCCTGAGCACCGAAGGCATTGCCCAGCACTCCATCGAGGGCGGGCCGGAAGCCATCCGCGCGGAGTCTTGCGAGCAATGTCACACCTACCGCAAGATCCTCTACCAGGAGAAGGATGCCGGCGTCGAGCCGGTGGCTGACGATCTCGCCAGCCTGGCGCTCGATCTGCTCATGGGCGAAGCGGGCTACCACCGCGGCAGCGCTAATCCGCTGCTGTGGCAGTAGCGCCGGACCCGGCGGAAACCTTCCTTCTCCCCTGCGAAAAATTGCGCTGACAGGTGCCGCGTGTCCGGCCGTTAGTCCATGTCCGTAAGCGAGAGCCTCACAACGCCGCTTGCCGCGCAAGCCGCCGATATTCCATCGGTCGACCGGCTGCTGCGCGCGCCTGCCCTGCAGGAGCTCCTCGCTCGCCATGGCCGCACCCCGGTGACCGCCGCCCTGCGTGCGCAGCTTGCGCAGCTCCGCGAGGCCGCCACCGCCGGGCGGCTCGAGCGCGGTAGCCTCACCGAATCGGCGATCGTCGCAGTCATCGATGCGCAGCTCTCGCTCGCCGCGCGCCCGGCACTGAAGCCGGTGTTCAATCTCAGCGGAACCGTGTTGCATACCAATCTCGGCCGGGCACTGCTCCCCGCGGAAGCGGTGCGCGCCGTCGCGCAGGCCATGAGTGCGCCCGTGAACCTCGAGTTCGACCTGTCCTCGGGCCGCCGCGGCGAGCGCGACACACTCATCGAGAGAACCCTCTGCGAGCTCACCGGCGCAGCGGCCGCCATGGTAGTGAACAACAACGCGGCCGCCGTGCTGCTGCTGCTGAGCGGTCTCGCGCAGCGCCGCGAGGTGCTGGTCTCACGCGGGGAGCTCATCGAGATCGGAGGCTCCTTCCGCCTGCCGGATATCATGCGGCGGGCAGGCGCCCGGCTGATCGAGGTCGGCACCACCAACCGCACCCATCTCGAGGACTACGCGCAGGCGCTGCGTCCGCGCACCGCGCTCCTGATGAAGGTTCACACCAGTAACTACGCCATCCGCGGATTCACGGCGAGTGTGCCGCTCGGCGAGCTCGCGCAGCTCGGCCGCGCGCGAGGTGTTCCCGTGGCCGCGGACCTCGGAAGCGGCTCGCTCGTGGATCTGACGCGCTGGCAGTTGCCCGCCGAGCCGATCGTGCGCGAGGCCATCGCGGCGGGCGCAGATCTCGTGACTTTCAGTGGCGATAAGCTGCTTGGCGGCCCGCAGGCGGGAATCCTGGTAGGCCGCGCCGACCTGATCGAGCGACTGCGTCGTGACCCAATGAGGCGCGCGCTGCGAGTCGGCAAGCTGACGCTCGCTGCGCTGGAAGCGGTGTTGGCGCTGTATCGCGCACCGGAGCATCTCGCCGAGCGGCTCACGACGCTGCGTCTCCTGACCCGGCCAGTGTCTGACCTGCGGGCGCAGGCCACGCGTTTGGGGGCGGCGCTGCAGCACTCCCTCGGCGCGGGCTACGAGGTTGCCGGGATGCCGCTATCCAGTCAGATCGGTAGCGGCGCACTGCCCACCGAGCAGTTGCCGAGCTACGGGCTCGGGGTCCGCGCCGTGCGGGGAAAGCGCGCGAGCCTCGCGCGCCTCGAGGAAGCGCTGCGCGCGCTGCCGCGACCCGTCATCGGCCGCATCGCCGAGCGAACGCTGCGGCTCGATCTGCGCTGCCTCGAGTCCACCGACGAGACCCAATTCCTCACGCAACTTGAGGCGCTGCGCCTGTGATCCGCCTTCTACGCCCATGATCATCGGCACGGCTGGTCACATCGATCACGGCAAGACGACGCTGGTGCGCGCGCTCACGGGTGTCGATACCGACCGGCTGCCGGAAGAGAAGGCGCGCGGCATCTCGATCGAGCTTGGGTTTGCCTACGCACCGCTCGCCAACGGAGAGATGCTCGGATTCATCGACGTGCCAGGCCACGAGCGCCTCGTGCACACCATGCTGGCGGGCGCCTGTGGCATCGACTTCGCCCTGCTCGTCATTGCCGCCGATGATGGCGTCATGCCGCAGACTCGGGAGCATCTCGCGATCCTCGGCCTCCTCGGCATATCGCGTGGCGCCATCGCGCTCACCAAGGTCGACCGTGTCGCCGGCGAGCGCGTACGGCAGGCCGAGGCGGAAGTGCGCGCGGCGCTCTCGGGCAGCGCCCTGCAGGATGCGCCGCTCTTCGCAGTCGATGGGACCTCCGCGGATCACCCGGGCGCTCGAGCGCTGCGGCGGCACCTTCATGAGGTGGCTCTCCATGCGCCGACGCGCGCGGGCGAGGGACTCTTCCGTCTGGCGGTGGATCGCGTTTTCACGCTTCCAGGCCACGGCACAGTGGCGACCGGAACGGTGTTCTCAGGCAGTGTGGGCACGGGAGACACGGTGCTCGTCATGCCCGCTCAGCAGCCGGTGCGCGTTCGCAGCATCCATGCCCAGCAGCGTGCAGTGAGTGCCGCGCGCGCGGGCGAGCGTTGCGCGCTGAACCTCAGCGGAGCGGACAAGCGGGCTCTCTCGAGAGGTGCCTGGCTCGCGGACCCGCAAGCCCTCGCGCCATCCTGCCGCATCGATGTGCGGCTCAAGCTCCTGGCGGAAGCGAGCGGAGCGTTGCGCGCCTGGTCACCCGTGCACGTGCACCTTGGAACCGCTCACCGCGTGGCTCACCTCGTGCCACTCGGGGCTACGGAGCTCGCCGCGGGGCAGTCGACACTCGTGCAGCTCGTCTTTGCCGAGCCCTTCTGCGCAGTCCCTGGCGATCGATTCATCGTCCGCGACTCCCAGGGAAGGCACACCATCGGCGGCGGCTACGTGCTGGACCCTGCTGCGCCTGAGCGCCGCCGGCGCTCTCCCGAGCGGCTCGCTTTTCTCGCCGCCATCGAGCGCATGTTGGCGGGGGATGGCGCCGCGCCACTGATCGAGCACGCACGTTTTGGGGCGCGCCTGGCGGATCTCGTGCGCCTCTGCGGCCGGCCCCGCGAGAGCCTGCCGCTGCCCGAGGCGGCGCTCACGGTCGATGCGGGGAGCGAGCAGTTCGTGATGCTCCCGGCACGGTGGCAGGCACTGCGCTCCGCCGCGCTGGAAGCGCTGGGCCGTTTTCACACCGAGGTGCCGGATGAGCCGGGCCCCGACGCCGCAAGACTCCGTCGCATGAGCTTCCCCGATATGCCGCTCGCTCTGTGGCGCTCCTTGCTGGCGGACCTTGCGGCGGAGGGAGCGCTCCTAGCCAACGGACCCTGGCTGCATCTGCCGGAGCACCGCTCGAAGCTGTCCGCGGAGGATGAGGCGCTCCTGCGCCGGCTGCAGCCGCTCATCGCAGCGGGCGGCTTCGACCCACCCTGGGTGCGGAAGCTTGCCGCGGACTTGCACGAGCCCGAGGAGCGCGTGCGCGCGGTGTTGCGCAAGCAGCTCACGCAGGGTGGCGTTTATCAGGTCGTGCGTGACCTCTTCTATCACGAGGAGCGGGTGGCCGAGCTCGCCGAGATCGTACAGGCCTGCTCGCGCGAGCGCGGCGGTGTCAGTGCCGCGCACTTTCGTGATGTGGTGGGGGTAGGTCGCAAGCGCGCGATCCAGATCCTCGAGTTCTTCGATCGTGTGGGCTACACGCGCCGCGTGCGCGATGCCCACGTGTTGCGCGCGGAGAGCCCGTGGCGAACTCCGCTGCGTGCGCTCGACAGATGAGCAATCCGTCGGAAGGCACCCGTACCCGGCGGTGCGACTGGGCTTCAAACCCAGGAGGGGGCGCCAGACGCTCCCTGGTAGGTTCGACTCCTGCTGCCTTCCGCCATTTTCCGATCGGGCCCTAGGCCCGCACCGGGCGCGCGACCGCCGGCGGCTGCAACTCGGCGGGCCACACCTGGCGGATGTGTCCGTACAGAAACGCAGTGGTGAGGCCAAAGAGCAGCATTCCATTCAGCGCTTCCAGCGCACCCATGAGGCGCCATTGGGGTGCGAGGACGAGGTCCGTGTGCCCATAGCTGGTGATGGCATTCAGCGAGTAGAGCAAGGCCGTGCGGCCATCGGGCAGAGCCCCGAGGCTCCGAAAAGCCACCGCCCACAGAGCGGCCTCGAAGCCGAGCAACACGATCGCGAGCAGCGCGGTCACTCCCATGACGAATACGAACATCGGGAAGAACTGACGGCTGCCGTGAATGCGCGTGATCGTGCGCACCATGCGCAGGTTGATCAGCGCAAGGCCTACGACGTGCAGAATGAGTGTCAGCACGATCAGCGGCAGCGCCCATGCCCAGTTCATATCCCAGCTCAGAGCGTCAGACATTGCGAAGCCTCCCCGGATCTGGCCACCGCCCAAGCCGCGGCATGCGGCGTCGCGCTCGCGCTGTCGGCGAGGAGACGCTCAGAAATAATTGAATGGCAAGATGGAGCGGGCTAACGGGTTCGAACCGTCGACCTGTACCTTGGCAAGACTGAGATATCCCTGTCGGATCAATGACATACCGCCACACGACACGACACGGGCCGCCAGCTGGAATCAACGACTTGCCAATCGCAACGTGTCAACAACGTGTCAAGTGCTTCACGCCGCCTCGCCCCTCTCCGACACGCCCATGGTAACGGCAGCGCAAAAATATCTACAGCCTGTAGTGGCCTTCGGTGTTGATTCGCGAAGCAATCAAGCCGCCGACCTGGCTAGGTACTTCACAGCGCCTTGTCGGGACGCCGTCCGGTGGGGTCCTTGTGGTCCGCAAAAATTCAACGCTGGCCTCTGAACGGGTTAGGGACCGCTGGTATGGCATGATCGGTGGGTGCTGAGCGCTGTTCCCATTGTCGTACGAGTGATATCCGACCTGATTGCTTGGGTTGGAATTGGGTTTCGGCAGCGCAAGTCCCTTCAGGCAGAGGTTCTGTTCTTGCGCCGCCAGCTGGCCCTGATGTGGAGCGCGGGGTGAAACCCAGGCGGATTGATGCAGCGACGCGGGTGAGCTTGGCTCTGTTGTCGCGGTTGTTCGAATGGCGCTCGGCGCTGGTCGTGGTGCGACCCGGGACCGTGGTTCGCTGGCACCGAGCCGGGTTCAGGCTCTTCTGGAGGTGGAGGTCTCGCCCCGGACGGCCGCCGATTCCGCTGGAGTTACGGCGGCTGATCCGACGGATGGCGAAGGAGAACCCGCTGTGGGGCCAGGAGCGCATTGCGAAATGAGCTGTGGCTGAAGCTCGGACTGCAGGTCTCCCCGCGGACGGTAGGGAAGTATCTTGCGAAACGCCCTACCGGGCGTCCTCGAGGGGATCAGGCTTGGTCGACGTTCCTGAAGAACCATGCCCAAGCCATGGTGGCGTGCGACTTCTTCGTCGCCGTAACGAGCACGTTCCGACTGCTGTATGTGTTCGCGGTGATGGAGCACCGGGAGCCGACGACTGATTCACTGCAATGTGACGGCTCATCCGACTGCGCTCTGGACGCGCCAGCAGCTGCGTGAGGCACTGGGGTACCAGACCGCATACCGTTATCTGATCCATGACCGTGACAGCATCTTCTCTGTCGAACTCGACGCTTCCGTTGGCAACTTCGGGTTGCGAGTGCTGAAGATTCCGCCCGCAGTCCGATGGCGAACGGCATCTGCGAGCGGCTGATCGGCACCATCCGTCGAGAATGCCTGGATTGGCTCATTCCACTGTCGGAAGCCCATCTGCGGCTTGTACTGAAATCCTGGATCGGCCGCTACAATCGAGGACGCCGCACATGGTGCTGGGTCCCGGCGTGCCAAATCCTCCCAGATGCCAAGGGCTGCAACGAGGCACACACCCGCGATTGCTCTGCTAGGGACTATCTTCGTGGAGTCTCCCCGCATTGTCCTGGAGTGATTGGAAATTCGGCGCACGTTCCTACTTATCGAAAAGCGCAAGATCGATGGCCTCGGCCATTGCCTGATAGCCGGCGTCACTGGGATGCATGTGGTCGCC
>Ga0210384_10008582_pt1 | contig 10630 bp, 10 predicted proteins | sample IncBWH2MmetaG_FD_160574 | JGI IMG/M metagenome (GOLD analysis project Ga0210384, IMG submission 160574) | Forest soil microbial communities from Barre Woods Harvard Forest LTER site, Petersham, Massachusetts, United States - Inc-BW-H-2-M | ecosystem: Environmental > Terrestrial > Soil >...
TGGCGAGAGCATTGCCGCTCCCGCCGCTACGGGCATGGGCGTCTTGCTTGCGTACGCGGGGTTCGTGCCACTTCAGGAGCTCCTGGTGGCGCAGGGTAATGGCGGGACGCGCACGGGCCACCTCACTCTGGCGAGTCCCGCTGTACTGCTCAAAAACGCCTTCGGGTTCACGCTGGCTGTGGGAAGTATTCCCGCCACCACGACGCGGACGTGGATTAGTCTGGCGACCGTGGTCATCGTCGCGTTCGCGCTTGCCGTGTGGGCGTTTCTACGGGCGCAGGGCGTGGAAACGTGGGAAACCAGCCGCGGCCAACGCTCGGTCATCGCACTCGGGATCATTTTGATCTTCGTGCTGCCGGTGTTGCTGGCCGACACCAACTATGACAAGCCGGCTCCCCACGCAACCAACGCGCCGTCAATCCAGAGGCTCTTCTCTCGGGCTGGCAGCAGCCTCGCCTTGGCATGGCCCGGTGGTCAACCACCTGGGCGGTGTTGCAGCACGATCCTTAATCGAGATGAGTGGCCACCGTTTGGGACAGACGAGCCTTCGCGGCGCGATCTGCTCGTGTTGCTGCCCGTTGACGCCACACAGCGCGTTACCGACGTGCATCTCCAGGCCGCGGGAGAAAACGGACTCGAGGCGACCGCCTCTCCAGACGCGCTTGCCCCCGCGCCGGAAGCCCTCGAGACGCACACCTACGCAAATGACTTGGGCCCGGCGGCGGCTGACGGGCACCATGTCGTAACCGGCTGGGTGGCACGCATCCCGGTGACGCTGACTCCAACCAAGCCCTGGGATATCGGCGGCGTGCGCTATCCACTGCGGGTAACCGGTACGTATCAAGTCGCAGGCGAGAGCCAGATGCGGACGTTCAGCGCGCGGGCGGCCATTGACGCGCAAGTGGCGAAGGCCATCTACGAAATGGGTGTTGCGTCGTTGATTCTACCGCTCCTGTGTTTTGGAGCTGCGTTCAAACGTTGGAGGAAGACTCGGTGAGCGCGGCGACGATAACTACTGAAACGGACTACGCTATCGAGATGGATAACCTCACGCGCCGGTTTGGCGACTTCGTGGCGGTCGACCACGTCACGCTAAAAATCCCCAAGGGGCAGCTCTACGGATTCCTGGGCCTAAACGGCGCGGGGAAGACGACGACGATCCGGATGCTCACCACGCTACTACCGCCCAGCGCGGGCACCGCGAAGTTGTGGGGACACGATGTGATGAAGGAACCCCTTGCCGTCCGAAAGCTCGTAGGGCTAGTGAGCGACGAGACAAGTGAGAGTCAGTCGACATGGACGGCACGCGAGTACCTTTCCTACTTTGCCCGTATCCGTGAAATGCCGAATCCTGATCAAGAAGTCGAGCGCATCCTGGACGACGTCGGGCTGGACGCCAAGTTTCGCGGCAAGCTAATCCGAACCTATAGCACGGGCATGAAACGACGTGTCGAGATCGCGCGAGCTCTCATGGGCCGTCCGAAAGTGCTGTTCCTTGACGAACCCACGCGTGGACTGGACCTGCCGGCGAAACGTGATATGTGGAGCCTTCTGCGCCGGCTCGCGGCCACGGAAAGCGTCACAACGTTTCTCAGTAGCCATGACGCCCAGGAGATACGCAGCCTGTGCGGTGAGATCAGCGTGATCGCCAGAGGCCGGCTCGTTCACACCGGTGCAACGCGTGAGATGGGCGGCGACATCGATGCCTTCGAGGAACGTCTCATCGGAATGTTGACGCAGTCAGAACGCATCGAGCCTCCAGGATCGCACTTTCGAGCAGGGTGAACAGTGGCTGGGGGACTGGGTGCAAGCCGGACAAATCGATCCAAGATTAGCGGTTCAGGAAGCGTTACCCTTCAGCGCTGAGTTGCCACCACTTCGGATCTGCCAGAACTACAGAAGTGTCCATCTGGCGTTCGGGAATAGTCCAATACCGTTTGAGGAGCCGGTCTCTCTCGTGGTGACTCACCATTTGAAAGCCGTGGCTTTCATAGAAGCGGATCGCCCACTCCGCAACCGCCCACGTGCCGATCAACATCGGTCCAATTGTCAGCCCCCGCAAATGGGAGAGCAAGTGACCCCCAATTCCTCGCTTTTGGCTGGCGGTGCGAACATAGGCATGCCGAACGAGAGTTACGTCCTGGACCTTCTGAACGCCCATAACGCCTACTAATTCCCCGGCCTCCTCGAAGCCCCAGAACACAACACCGTCATCGATTTCATGCTGCAGTTTCTCCTTGGACATGTACGGTTCGGTCCAGCAGTCCGCGGGGATCGTCCTTTTGTATGCTTCGGCGCCATCGTTGATGACACGCCAAATCAGCTCAAAATCGGAGTCATCACAGCGAATAATCATGGGTAGTCAGCCTCCTGGTCTGGCATCCCGATCCGTGCGGGGACGATCGTTCCGGGTCTTGCTAAAGCGTTTTGAATTAGGCCGGCATCGAGCGGACGCCTCTAGTGACTTGCGGGTTTCTGGTCTGGCGGCGGTGGCGGCATTGGAGGAGCCGTGAACTTGGCATCTTCCACGGGGACGTTTTGTCGGACTTGGTCGACTTGAATGGTGAAGCGGTTGCCGGGGCGGGCTAGCGTCCAGCGGTACGGGATTTTTACGCCGTCGGCGTCGCGGTAGTCGGTATAGTCGATTTGCGTGGGCATGCGGCCCAGGGCAGTTTCCGCAAAGCGGATTAGGCGAAGCAGCAAACCGGATTGCTGATCGAAGTAGAGCCGCAAGGGAGGCTGGCCTTCGTTGCGGCCGACTACGAGATAAGTATCGTGGCCATCGATTTTTTCGCCGGGGACGACCGTGAATTTCTTGTAAAGACTCTTTAGGTGCGCGGCGAAATAAATGTCGGAGTCGATGCGCGCGGCGTCGTTTTCCGCGGCGGACATCATGTGGGGATGTCCGGCGTTGCTTAGCCAACCTTGCTTGCCGTCGAAGGCGGTGATGCTCTCGCCGTTGGGGAGATGCATGATGGAGAGGCGCTTGTCGGGAGCCTTGGCGTAGACCTCGATGGGAAGCTGCTGGCCGTTGGCGATGATTTTTCCCTGTTCGACACGGCTGCTGACTTTTTGCAGAGCGGCTTCGCCGCCGATAGTAGCGAGATATTTCTCGAGAAGCTGGTCGGCGGGGGGCAAGACCGGTTTCGCGTCGGCGGAGGCTTTGCCGGGCTCCGCTTCGGGCTTGGGTTCCTCGTCGGTGATGATGGGCGTGGCCACCGGATCGGCAGCGCCGCGATGGCAGGAATAGCAGGTTACGTCGCGGTGGCCTTCGAAATTTTCTTTGTTGATGGCGAACATCATTTCCATCATCTTCCGCGCTGTGACCTTGGCCTTTTTGTCGTCTTTTTCGAACTCCAGACCCTTATCGCCGCGGACGTGGCAGTACTCGCACTCGACGCCCAGCGAGGCGGTGATGAATTGCATGGAGGGAAAGATCTGATCGGCGGGTACGCCTTTCAGGACTTTGATGTTTTTGAATTGCTGTTCGGCGAGTTTGGGAGCGGGCGATTGCGGCGCGGCGCCTGATTGTGCCTTCGCGGCGGCGATCACGAGGCTCGTGCTTAGCGCCAATGCGCTCAGGACAAATGTTCTGTTGCGTCGGCTGAAACTCATCCCTCGCTCCTAACGCTTAGTTTTTCGAGAAAAAGTGTAACAGAAACCGGACGTTGGCGGCGCGCACGGAAATAGCGGCGACGCGATGGCGGACTAAGTAGGGAGATCGCCGCGTTTGGCGAGAGCGGTGATGCGGTCGGCTGCGCGAAAGGCGAGCGCTTCGATCGTCATGGTGGGCTGGCCGCGACCGGACGTGACGAGGCTGCTGCCGTCGCAGAGGAAAAGATTTTTTACGTCGTGCGTGCGGTGGTCGGAGTCGATGACGGAGGTTTGTGGATCGTTGCCCATGCGGCAGGTGCCGAGGAGATGCACCGCAAATTGTTGTTCCTGGACGGGAGGCGCCCATATTTTTTTCGCACCTGCTGCATCAACGAGTTCCGCCGAGCGCGCATTCAGCCAGGCCGACAGTTTGAGATCATCGGGATGATCTTTGTACGTCAGGCGAAGCGCGGGTAGGCCCCAGGCGTCTTTCAGGTCCGCGTCGAGCGAAAAACTGTTGTTCTCCACAGGGAGCGATGTGCCGTGGCCAAAGATTTCGCAGCTGCGCGTGAAGTTGTGGCTCAGGACTTCCTTGAACGCCTTGCCCCAGCGGGGAGATCCGGGCGGGAGATTGCTTAGAGCGAAACCGATCGGCGTCATGTCGAAGCGCGCGTCGAGTCCACCGCCGCCGTGAAAGCCAACTTTATCGGGGTCGAGTTCGTAAAAGTCGTGGAGGATGCGGCTGACGGCGAAGCCCTTGTAATCATTGAGCGGCTCGTCAAATACGGCCGTCGTGACCCCGCCGCTATTGAGCATCAGGTTTTTGCCGACGTAGCCGCTGCTGTTGGCGAGACCGTCGGGAAATTGTTTGTTGGCGGAGAGCAGCAGGAGGCGCGGAGTTTCCGCGCCATTCGCACAAACAACAATGGCTCTGGCTTTCTGGCGCTGCACATTGCGCTGCGCGTCGAAATAAACGGCGCCGGTCGCGCGGCCGTTGGCGTCCAGGTCGATGCGATGCACGTAGGAATTTGGGCGGATTTCGCAGCGGCCGGTTTTTTCCGCCATGCGAATGGCGGTGGCGAGGGAGCTGGATTTCGCGCCGACTTCGCAGCCGAAGGCCAAGCAGAAGCCGCAATTGATGCAGGCGCTGCGTCCTGGACGCGGCTCGGAAAGAATGGCCATGGGCGCGGGGAATGGATGCCAGCCGAGCTTGCGAGCGGCGCGTTCGAAAATCACGCCGCTCGATTTCACCGGAAGCGGGGGCATCGGATACGGTTTGGAACGCGGCGGGTCGAAGGGGCTGGCGCCCGCGAGGCCGGAGACGCCGATTTCCCATTCTACTTTGGTGTAGTACGGCTCGAGGTCGGCGTAGGTGATGGGCCAATCGGATAGAGTGGCGCCGGCGATCGGGCCAACTTTGCTGCGTTCGATGAAATCGATTTCGTGGAAGCGCCAGAAATTCGCGGTGAAATGCGTGCTCGTGCCGCCGACGAGGCGCCCGTAGACCAGGGCGCGCTGCGGCTTGGCTTTGTCCTGGGGCGTTTTGCGAAATGTTGTTGGCTGAAGCTCTGGATGATTGGTCAGGAGATCCTGATTGAGGACTTTAATTTCGTCGTGAACAAAGTCCTTCTCCGTGAGGTAGGGACCTTGTTCCAGAACAACGACGCGGAATCCGTTGCCGGATAGCTCCTTGGCGAGAATGCCGCCGGCGGCGCCGGAGCCGATGATGACGAAATCAACTTCGTCGGTGGTCTTATATTTGGGCTGGTCCAGACTCATGACTTGGATTTTTCCGTGTCCGGTGGATTAGGCTGCCAGCCTGGATAGTCTTTGTCGTAGTAACCAAAAGGCGGTCGGAACATGTGTTCGGGCTCCCGGCCGATCACTTTCCAGCCGACGCCGTCGCGGTTGCCGCGTTTGTCGGAGTCGGGATCGATCAGAAATCCCATGATGGTGTGCACGCGGACGGTTTCGAAAAAGGTCTGCGCCGCGGTGCTGCGTCGGGACCGACGGCCTCCCGCGCCGGGGGACTGGTCATCCAAGGATTGCAGAATTTGATCTTGCTGCTCGGATGTGGCGGCGGAAAACTTTGCAATGGATGGGAACAGTTCGCGCACTCTGGCTTGCAGCTCGGGTAAGCCCAGGGCGTATGCTTTCCGGTCGTCCTTTGCAAAGGTGGCGAGGGCCCGGTCGATGAAAAAGATGACGCCCGCTTCATGAGCGCCGGGCGTGTCGGTTGTGGGGATGATGCGGGCTGACATGGCATCGACTTCCGCAGCTTGTACGGGAGAAAAAAATTCAAACTTCGCCGGCGTAGCGGATTGCGCGGCTTGGCGGGCGTGGCCGGCGGCGGAGAGCATGGCGGGCCAGCGGGCGGATATCCAGGCAGCCGAAATCCCCGTTAAGCTTTGCGACAAAAACCCGCGGCGTGAGAGGTCTTTTTTCATAGATTCGCGCGCGAAACGCGAAAGAAGTAAAGTGAATGTATGCTGTGCATCCCGCAGGGTCAAGGAGAAAGCTGCTTCGCACCTAGACAATTTGGCCCGAATTGCCACACTCGTTTGCGGAGTGTTGCGGCCCTAGTGTACGATTTTGCTGACACGCTGAAAAAATCATTTTCCCGATTGGTCGTAGCAAAAGAATGGCTACTTTTACAGGCGCGATAGGAACGGGAAGCAAGTGGCTGCTCGACAGGATCGTGGGCGTTTTGGCGGCCACGGGCGTGAATCCCAATTTTCTGACGTTTCTCGGCTTGGTGGTGAACTTCGTGGCGGCGGCAAATTTCGCGCTGGGAAATTTCCGGATTGCGGCGCTGATTATTTTCTTCGCGGGCTTTCTGGACATTTTGGATGGGCAGGTGGCGCGAAGGCAAAATCGCGTGACGGCGTTTGGTGCCTTCTACGATTCGACGCTCGACCGCTATGCGGATATGGCGCTGTACATGGGTTTGCTGGTGTATTACTCGGTGAGCGGGCGCACGCCTTACGTGGTGCTGGCTGCGGTGGCGACGGCAGGGTCGGTAATGGTGAGTTATGCGAGAGCGCGCGCGGAGTCACTCATCCCTCTGTGCAAGGTTGGCTTCATGGAGCGGCCGGAGCGACTCGTTCTGCTGATCATCGGCGGCCTTACGGAACGCATGGCGGCAGTATTGTGGGTCATCGCGGTGGTGTCCACGATTACGGTGATTGATCGCATCGTTTTTACGTGGCAGGAAACACGGGCGGGCCGCACCATTCCCGGGATCAAGCTTCCCTCGTGACACGTCGCGACGCCTTTGCTGCTGGATGAGCGAGGCCAGAGCAGACACACTTTCAAGATTCTATTCAGCCGGCTTCTCTAAGTCTGCTTCAACGGGCGCGGAGATCGTTGCGTGCACGCGGTCACGCAGCGCAGGGACATCTTTTTTTGTCATTCCCTTGGTTTCGATGACGTCGTGAAGATGGACCGTGATGGTCGCGGGCCAAAGCATCCAGTGGCCGGTGCGATGATGCCTGCTCGAGCCCACCAAGCTCACGGGAACAATCGGGATGCCGAGTTGTTGCGCGACACGGAAGCCGCCCTCTTCGAATTCGGCGACATGGCCGTCGCGGGTGCGTTTGGCTTCCGGAAAAATGATGAGACTGGTGCCGCTGTCGAAGGCATCTTGCGTGAGCCGCCACATGCGCTTGAGATCGGAAGGGCGGCGAACGTCGGGGACCGGGACGTTGCCGAAGCGCTTCATGAGCCAGCCATAGGCGGGAATTTTGAAGTGGGACTCCAGTTCCCAGCCGCGGACGTATTGTGGTATCGCGCAGTACAGTATGAAGGGGTCAAACAGATTGACGTGATTCACCATGAAGAAGCACGTGCGGCGAGGATCGAAACCCGGCGAACGAACTGGTTTCATTCGCGCGCCAGCGAGATAGACGATGCGGCGGCAGAAACTGCGCTGCAGCCAATCGTGCTTGTGGGGATCAAGAAAAATTCCGAGAAAAACGAGCAGCGGCGCAACCAGAAAGAAATGCAAGCCGCTCAGGATCCAGAGAAACGCGCTGCGTACGGCAAGCAGTCCGCGCTTCATATATAAATGTCCACGGCCGCAGGAATAATGTCGAGGGAGACGCACTCAAGGGAGGCGATTTCGCCGTCGATCAGCACATCGACGGGACTTTGTGCGCCAAACTCGATGCGGCGGACGGCGCGACGCGAAGCCAAGGGATGTTCGATGTGCGTACCGTCGTAGAGTTTCGGGAGCATGCCAAGCAGGCCGAGTCGCCCGATTGGCCCCCAGCGGACAAACTCGATCAGGCCGTCGGTAGGATCGGCTTGGGGCGCGATGAGCATGGTGCCGCCGGTGAATTTGCTGTTGTTGAAGGAGAGAAAGAGACAGCGCGTCTCGTCCCAGTCCTGGTCATCATCGCAGCGCAGGCGAAAGGCGCGTCGGCGCAGTTGCACGACACGCACGAAGACACCGAGCAGGTAGCCCAGGTAGCCGAAGGGTTTGAAGTAGCGATTCGTTAGAGCGCCCACGTCGGCGGTGAAGCCGAGGCTGAGAAGGTTGAATGAATAGACTTCGCCCTTTGTGTGCGTCAGGCGAATCAGGTCGACGGCGCGCTTGCGGCCTTCGATCAGGGCTTCGAGAGAGGCGGCCGCGCCATTCTTGGTAAAGTCGCGCAGAAACGAATTGCCTGTTCCGAGGGGCAAAAAACCGAGAGCAATGCGATCCTTGCCGCGTGCCCGTTCATAAACTCCGTTTATGATTTCATGTGCGGTGCCATCGCCGCCGACGGCGATAAAGTGGCGGTAGCCCTGTTGGTAGGCTTCGGCGGCAAGCTCGACGGCGTGACCGGGCCCCGTCGAGGCCACTACGTCAACCTTCAGACCCTTCTCGCGCAGGCCAGCGAGAGCCGGCCCAGCGAGCTTGGCCGAGCGGCCGCCACCCGCGGCAGGGTTGACGATTGCAAAGAATTGATGCCTCAAAGGCGTTTTCATTCCCTCACAGGAAATGTTCGTTCCTGAACGCGCCTGATCCGCACTACAAGGGCAGAAAAGCAGCGGCGCGATCGAGCTTCCTAAGCCGCTCGGCAAGCGCGTTTCTCTTGATCTTCAGCGAAGCGGTGCGCGGGAAATCTTCCTCGAACAGCACCACGCCGTGAATGCGCTTGTAATTCAGAAGCTTGCTGTTGCGAGTGGAAATATCGCGGCGAAGGTCCTCGGTGTAAGTTTGGCCGGGCTCGAGATGGAGCGCAAGCAGGAGCTGCTCGCCAACCATGGAGCGCTGCGGCCAGATGTAGTTGGCGGCGAAAACGCAAGATTCTTTGACAGGAAGACTCTCAAAAACCGCCTCGATGTCCTCCGGATAAATGTTTTTGCCTTCCTCGGTGACAATCATATTTTTCTTGCGCCCGAAGAGTTGCAAGTGTCCCGCGGCATCGAATCGACCGAGATCGCCGGTCATCAGCCATCCCTCCGCGATGGCTTCGGCGGTAAGTTCCGGCTCATTGAGGTAGCCAGACATGATCGTTTTGCTGCGGACAGCAACCTCGCCGATGCCGTCGGCGCCCGGATTGACGATGCGAACCTCCATGCCAGGCAATGGCTTCCCGACGGTGTCCGCACGGAAAGGCTGGAGATCGTTGACGGTGATCGCTGTGCCTGCTTCGGTCAGGCCATAGCCATTCGCGACCGGGATGCCGAGATCGTAGAAGAATTGCAGAGTCTGCGGCTCAGCGAAAGCACCGCCGACTATGATGGCACGCAGTTCACTGCCGAAGGGCTCGTGGACCCGCTTCAACAAACGGCGGCTGAGACCTAGACGCGGGCGGCTCTTCGTCAGCGCCCGGTTGACGGCAACAATCGCGTTAAACACTTTGCGCTTGCCGGACGGGAGCTCGTCAAAGCGCGCCTGCAACCCTTTCTGCAAATTCTTCAATACTAGCGGTACGAGACTGACGTAGGTGATCTTGTATTTTGAAAATGCCTCGCGCACATATTCTGGCCGCAGTGTCCGCAGATGAACCACCGCCGCGCCGCAAATGAACGGCCCGAAAAACCCGACCATGAAATCGATCGCGTGATTCGTCGGCAAAATGCTCAAGTAACGCACGCCCGGCGAGAAAGGATAGATGGAGGTGAGAGCGACGCATTGCTCGAGGTAATTCTCATGCGTCATCATGCAGCCTTTGGGGCGGCCGCCAGTGCCTGAAGAATAGACGATGCACGCAACATCCTTACGGGCGCGGGGAACGAAAGCTGGTTCGCTGCTCCCTTGATACTCTTCCCAGCGCTGAGTACCCGCGAGATCGGCGTTCTTTGGCGCTTCGGTAACAAGGACGGTGCTCACATTCGCTGCTGCCGAGCGCCCTTCGGAAACGCTGAGTTGGCGCCAGATTGGGTATTCGGTGATCAGGGTTTTGGCGCCGGAATGCTTAAGCAATTGCCATTGCTCGTCCGGAGTAAGTTTGTAGTCGAGCGGGACCAGGACGCCGCCCGCATGAAAAACAGCATAGGCGGAAATCAGCCACTTAGACTGATTCGTCATGATGATGCTGGCTCGATCGCCCGCAGCGAAACCTGCATCTTGCAACGCCTTCGCGAGCGGGTGCGCGCGCTGCTTAAAGTCGCGGTAAGTGAGGCGCTCCTTTTCCCGCTCGCGGTCGGACTCGATCAGACAGACTTCGTTTGCGAATTCTTCCAGCGCATCCTTCAGAGCCGCGCCGATGGATTGGTATTTGGAAAGGTCCAGCATTACAGGCGGGACTGAATCCTCGAGGCGAGCGTGCGGAAGTCGCTGACGCCTTGTACTTCATAATCGGGCAATTCGATGCCGAAATGATTTTCAAGGCGACTCAGCATCTCGAGCGTTTGCAGACTGTCAATGCCGAGCTTCTTGAAAAAATCGTCTTCAGGCACGAGCGAGCCCGCCGGCACATTGAAGTGCTTCGAAGCCAGATCGAGAACTTCCTGAGTAGTCTGCTCGAGCGTGCGCATGGGAGTCTCAATTTATCATTCTCGCGGGGAGAAAGAAAACCGGCTGACCCGGTGATGGCCTATCGGA
>Ga0210384_10008586_pt1 | contig 10624 bp, 11 predicted proteins | sample IncBWH2MmetaG_FD_160574 | JGI IMG/M metagenome (GOLD analysis project Ga0210384, IMG submission 160574) | Forest soil microbial communities from Barre Woods Harvard Forest LTER site, Petersham, Massachusetts, United States - Inc-BW-H-2-M | ecosystem: Environmental > Terrestrial > Soil >...
CCAACAATCCTCACACCTTTCACCGAGAAGGAACCACCATGAAGCTGGCACACGTCCTCATGTTCTCCGCCCTTTCGCTGACCGCCCAGTTCGCCCGCTCGTCCGACACCGCCGAACCGCCGGCGCCGCACGCCACGGCGCCGTCCGCCGACAAGCTGGCGGCCGCCCGCAAGCTGATCGACGCGCGCCAGTGGAGCGCGGCGATCGCCGAGCTCAAGCGCGTGGACGACCGCTCGAGCGCCGACTGGAACAACCTGATGGGCTACACGCTGCGCAAGGGGCCGACGCCCGACCTCGCGGCTTCCGAGAAGTACTACGACGCCGCGCTGCGCATCGACCCGCACCATCGCAACACACTGGAGTATTCCGGCGAGCTGTACCTGATGAAGGGCGACCTGCCGAAGGCGCAGTCCCGTCTCGCGTCGCTGAAGTCCGAGTGCGGTACGAGTTGCTCGCAGTACGGCGACCTGAAGACGGCGATCGACCGCTACGTGGCGAACGGCAACAAGTACGTTTCGAACGGCTGGTGAGCCGGCACTGCCGCAACGTCAAGGAATCGACATGATCAAGATCGCTGCATTCGCCATGACCCTAGCTGCCGCGGCGACGGGCGTCCACGCCGCCGAAACAACCGTGACCCTCAATCTCGCACAGGCCGCGGGCCCGGGCCCCGTCGTCGGGACCGTGCGCATCGTCGAGACGCCGTACGGCCTCGCCTTCTACCCCGCGCTGTCCGGCCTGCCGCCGGGACTGCACGGCTTCCATGTGCACGAGAACGCGTCCTGCGCCGCCTCCGAGGCCAACGGCGCCGCCGTGCCCGCTGGTGCGGCCGGCGGTCACCTGGATCCGCTGGGCAGCAAGCACCACGGCGAACCCTGGGGCGACGGCCACCTCGGCGACCTGCCGCCGCTGTACGTCTCGAACGACGGCATCGCCGCCAATCCGGTGCTCGCACCGCGCCTCAAGCTCGCGGACGTCGCCCACCATGCGTTGATGTTTCACGCCGGGGGCGACAACCATTCCGACCACCCGGCCGCGCTGGGCGGCGGCGGGGCGCGCGTCGCCTGCGGCGTGATCGGAGGCTGAGACCATGACGACACGCCTCTGTCTCCTCGCGACAGCCGTTGCCGTCATCGCGGCCACGACGGGCTGCGCCACCGCGCCGGCGCAGTCGCCCGCCATTCCCGTGCCTGCCGGCGTTCCCGCCGCGCTGCTGCCACCCGCCGGCCAGGAGCCCTTCCTCCGGGTACACGCCACCGGCGTGCAGGTCTACGAATGCGCCACCAAGGCGGATGCACCGAGCGGCTGGGCCTGGCAGTTCCGCAGCCCGGAGGCGGCGCTCGCGGACGCCGCCGGCAAGATCATTGGTCGCCACTTCGCAGGTCCGTCCTGGACCTCGAACGACGGCGCCACCATCGTGGGCCAGGTCAGCGCGAGCGTACCGGCGCAGCACAAGGGCGGGCTGCTGCTGACCATCAAGTCACGTGACGGCCAGGGTCCGATGACCCAGACTGCCAGCGTCCAGCGTCTCGACACCGAAGGCGGCGTCGCGCCATCCACGGCTTGCAGCGCGGCAAACGCCAAACAGGTCGAGCGCGTCGGATACACCGCCACGTATGTCTTCTGGCGCGTGAATGCGGGCTAGCGGGACAAATGCACGATCTTCGGCACACGTTCGCGACCTGGCACCGCCAGGCCGGCACACCGACCCACGAGCTTCAGCGGCTCGGCGGCTGGAAGACCGGCGCGATGGTGGAGCGCTACGCGCACGTGGCGCCCGAGGCCCTGCAGGGTGCGGCGCAACGACTCGATGCGTTCGGCGGCTACGAAACGGCTACGCCACAAAGGCAAACGGCCCAGACTTGACGTCTGAGCCGTTCGCTCTTCTTCTTAATTTTTGGTGGGCCCTGAGTGACTCGAACACTCGACCTACGGATTAAGAGTCCGCTGCTCTACCAACTGAGCTAAGAGCCCGAAATTTCGGTTGCCGTCGTCGCTGATCAGCGATTACTGCAGCCTAAGATTCTACTTTGCTTTTTGCTCAACATGCAAGCAAAAACTTCATGAACATCCGGAAGCACCGTTGCCGTTCGACGTGCGGGTCAAGCGGACTGGTGGTGGGTTGTGCGGGACTCGAACCCACGACCTACGGATTAAAAGTCCGCTGCTCTACCAACTGAGCTAACAACCCGGTTTCCGGCAGAGCCTCAAATCATATCACGGCCGGGCGAGCGCCGGCAAGCAGGCGGCGCGCCTCGCCTACTTCAGCAGCTGCGCGATCACCTCGCCCGCGGCGGCCATGCCGAAGCTGGCGGTGACGACCACGGTGGAGCCGTAGCCATGGCAATTGAGCGTGTTGTCGCGCCGGGCGTCCGCGGTGGCGCCGTCGATGTCGCACGCCGCCTCGTCGGGCTCCGGCGGCGCCACGCTCTCGCGCGAGAACACGCAGCGCACGCCGATCTTTCCGGTGCGCGGCGCGGCGTGCTGCGAGCGCAGGCGCTGGCGCAGGCTGGCCAGCAGCGGGTCGTGGGTGGTGGCGTGCAGGTCGTCGATCTCGATCTGCTCCGCGCGCCGCTTGCCGCCGGCCGCGCCGCAGGTGACGAACGCGGTGCCGGTGCGGCGCGCCCACGCGGCCAGCGCCAGCTTGGCCTTGCTCTGGTCGCAGGCGTCGATGACGGCGTCCATCTCGCCGGGCAGCAGGCCGGGCCAGTTGTCGGCGTCGACAAACTCCTCGATGCAGCGGACGTCGCAGCCCGGATGGATGTCGGCGATGCGGCGCGCGAGCGCCTCGGCCTTGGACATGCCCAGCGTCTGGCCCAGCGCCTGGATCTGGCGGTTGACGTTGGATTCGGAGACGTGGTCGAGGTCGATCAGCACCAGCTGCGCGACGCCGCTGCGCGCCAGCGCCTCCACGGCCCACGATCCGACGCCGCCCAGGCCGACGACGGCCACCCGCGCGGCGCGCACGCGGTCGTAGCCGCGGGCGCCGTACAGGCGCTTCAAGCCGCCGAAGCGGCGCTCGAGGTCGGCGTCGCCCGCCGCGGCGGGCGCCGTGGGGACGTCGCGCGACGCCGCCGAGGCCACGATCACTTCAGCGAGGCGAGACGCTCGCGACCGGCGACGGCGGCTTCCGACTTCGGATAGGTCTTCATCAGGTCGGCCAGCGTGGCCTTGGCGCCCTTGATGTCGCGCAGCTCGATCTGGCAGTTGGCGACGGCCAGCTGGGCCTCCGGCGCGCGCGCGTGGTCGGGCGCGCCGGCGACGAACGCCTTGAAGGTGGCGATGGCGCCCTTGAAATCGCGGTTGCCGTACTGCGCGTTGCCCAGCCAGTAGCGCGCCAGGTCGGCGTAGCCGCTGGCCGGATAACGGCGCAGGAAGTTGCCGAGCACGCCCTGGGCCTTGTCGAAGTCGCCGCTGCGCAGGGTGGCCGTGGCGGCGTCGTAGGCGGCGATCTCCTCGGGGTCGGCCATGAAGGTCTTGCCGTCGAGGTTGACCTGCTGTGGCTCGACCTTCTTCAGGCGGTCGTCCACGCCCTGGGCGATGTTCTTCTGCTGGCGCTGGACGTCGGACAGGTCCTTCGCGAGCTGCTCGTTGGCGCCGCGCAACTGGGCCATCTGCTGGCGCAGCTGCTCGTTCTGGTTGGTCAGGTCGAGCAGCGCGTTCTGCAGCTGCTGCAGTTGCTGCGCGGTCTGGGTCGACTGCCCCTTGGCGGCGTCTTCCAGCTGCGAGATGCGGGTGCGCAGGTCGATGATGGCGCGGCGAGCCTCGTCGTCATCGAAGATGCCGGCGTGCGCGCTCGTGGCGCAGGCCACCAGGGCGGCCAGCGCGCACGCGTGGCGCAGGCCCGCGAAGGCGCGCGGACGGCGTGACGCTTTCGGGGACGTCACCGCCGTGGCCGCGCTGAAGTGGCGCGCGGCCGAACGGCCTGCGTCAAGCCCCAGTACCGTGGCCATTACTTGCTGCGCAGTTCGACGCGGCGGTTCTTCGCCCAGGCCGACTCGTCATGGCCGTCGACCGCCGGGCGTTCCTTGCCGTAGCTGACCGCTTCCAGCTGCGAATCGCCCACGCCCAGCACCTTCATCTGCTGGACGACGGCTTCGGCGCGCTTCTGGCCGAGGGCCAGGTTGTATTCGCTGCCGCCGCGTTCGTCGGTATGGCCTTCGGCCACTTCCTTGGCGCTGGAATTCTGCTTGAGCAGGTTGGCGTGCGCCTCGACGATGGGACGGAATTCGTCCTTGACGGCGTAGCTGTCGAAGTCGAAGTAGATGACGCGGTCGAGGGTGATCGGCGCGTTGAGCTTGCTGCTCTGGTCGGTGGTGGCCACCGTGGACTTGCCCGTGTCGGGGGTCGTGGTGGTGGTCGTCGTCTGGACGTCCTTCTTCTCCACCTCGACCGGCTTGTCGAGCTTCACCGGCGAGGCGCAGCCCGCCACGACCGCCACGCTGGCCAGGGCCAGCAACATCTTCCCGGAATTCTTGATCATGCGATTTCTCCTACCAGCACTATGAACATGGCCGCTAACGCCCGTGCGCCGCGGCTTCTTACCACAATCAGCGGCCGTACGGGCCCCAGACAGGTTCTCGGATATCGAGGCCCGATTCGATCAGCGTCGCCTTGCCCTTGCCGTCGGTCAGGCTCGTCATCAGCACGTCGCGGCCGTTGGCCTTGGTCGCGTAGATGATGTAGCGGCTGTTGGGCGCGAAACTCGGGCTCTCGTCGTCGTTGGTGTCGCTGATGGCCTGCGCGTCGCCGGTGCCCAGGTTCATCACCATCACCTTGAATCCGCTTCCTCGTGAAATGTACGCAAGAAGCTTGCCGTCCGGGCTCAGGGCGGGGCTGATGTTGTAGGCCCCGCTGAACGTGACGCGCTGGGCGGCGCCGCCGGCCACGGGCTGGCGGTAGATCTGCGGGCCGCCTCCGCGGTCGCTGACGAAGTACACCGAGGCGCCGTCGGGCGAGAACTTCGCCTCGGTGTCGATGCCCGTGCTGTCGGTGAACCGGCGCACGTTGGCGCCGCTGCGGTCCATCAGGTAGACGTGCGAGCCGCCGTCCTTGGACAGCGTGACCGCCAGCGTGCGGCCGTCCGGCGAGAACGAGGGCGCGCTGTTGGAGCCGCGGAAGCTGGCCACCTCGCGGATGCTGCCCTGGCGCACGTTGCGGATGACGACCTTGGCCTTCTTGTCGTGGAACGTGACGTAGGCCAGTTCGCTGCCGTCGGGCGACCACGACGGCGAGATGATGGGCTCGTTGTCGATCAGCGCGGGCTGGATGTTCTCGCCGTCGGCGTCGGTGATGCGCAGCGTGAACTTGCCCGGCGCCTTGGTGACGTAGGCGATGCGGGTGGAGAAGATGCCGCGCTCGCCGGTGAGCTTCTGGTAGATCTGGTCGGACACGTGGTGCGCAGCCAGGCGCAGGTCGACCGGCAGCGAGGGCTCGCTCTGGCCGCCCTGGTCGGCGCCCTTGACCACGTCCCACAGGCGGAAGCGCACGTCGATGCGGCCGTCGGCCAGGCGGCTGGCCGAGCCGGCCACCACCGCGTCGGCGCCGCGGGCGCGCAGCGTGTTGTAGTCCGGCAGGCCGTTCTCGTCGGCCGGCGCCGGGCCGTCCACGATGCGGAAGACGCCACTGCGCTCGAGGTCGGCGCGCACGATGGCCGAGATCGACTGCGGCTGGCGGTCTTCGTCGCGGAAGCGTCCGAGGACGATGGGGATCTGGGTGGCCCCGGTTCCCTTGATCTCGACACGGAATTGGGCGAACGCCGGCGTCAGGGCGGGCAACGCGAGGGAGGCGCCGAGGGCGCGCAAGGCTTGTCTTCTAGGCCACATGGAGGATTCAAAGAGTCCTGGTCGGTCGGAAAAGTTCCGGAAACAGCCGCACGCTGTTCAGCAGACGCATTGTAGGCAGCAAGAACGAGGCCCGCTTGTAGGTCAACGGCGCATCTGCCCGACGGCCGGATAATGCGGCCTCCTGCCCCACCGCGCGGGCGGCCGCCTGCCGTCCGCCCCGTCGTCGATGACCACCCTGAAGCAGCGCCTCGCGCGCGTGATCCCCTACTTTCGCGACAACAGCCGCTCGGCTTTGCTGCTGGCGGCTTGCGGGAACGTGGTCGCGGCGGCGACCGAGCCCGTGATCCCGTACATCCTGAAGACGCTCCTTGACAGCGGATTCAAGAACACTTCCGGCCTGCCCATCTGGGCGGTGCCGCTGGCCGTCGTCGTGCTGTTCATCGTCCGCGGCATTTCCTGGTGGGTGTCCAGCTATGGCCTGACCAAGGCCTCGCAGAACGCCGTGCTCGCGATCCGCACCCACCTGTTCGCGCACATGCTGCGCGCCGCGCCGGCCCTGTTCACGCGCAACACCGCCAGCAGCATCACCAACAACATCGTCTACGAGATCCAGCAGGGCTCCAACCTGCTCCTGGGCACGGTGCAGGTGCTGATCCGCGGCTCGCTCACGGCGCTGTTCTTCATGATCTCGCTGCTCTGGCTGAACTGGCGGCTGACGCTGTTCGTCTTGGTGCTGTTCCCCATCACGGGCTTCCTGGTGCGCATCGTCAGCAAGCGGCTGCATCGGCTCAACCTGGCCGGGCAGAACGCCACCGACGACCTCGCCTATGTCGTCGAGGAGAACGTGCTGGCCTGGCGCATCGTGCGGCTGCATGGCGCCGCCGACCAGGAACAGCGCCGCTTCGAGAACAGCTCGCGCCTGATGCGCAGCATCAACATCAAGCAGCAGGCCGCCGGCTCGCTGATGTCGCCCGTCACGCAGGTGCTGGCCTCGTTCGCGCTGGCCGCGGTGCTGTGGATGGCGCTGGCCGAGAGCACCCGCGCGCACAGCACGGTGGGCGACTTCGTCGCCTTCATCACCTGCATGCTGCTGCTGATCGCGCCGTTCAAGCAGCTGTCGGACGTGATGGCGCCGCTCACGCGCGGCACCGTGGCGATGGAGCGCGGCCTGGACATGCTCGAGGCCATGCCCGTCGAGAGCGGCGGCACGCTGGCGCCCGGCCGCGTCAAGGGCGACATCGAGTTCCGCGACGTCGGGCTGCGCTACACGGCGCGCGATTCGAGCGAGGTGCCGGACGGCACGCAGGTGGCGGCGCTGTCGGACATAGCCCTGAAGATCGCCGCCGGCGAGACGGTGGCCTTCGTCGGCCCGTCGGGCGCGGGCAAGACCTCGCTGGTCAACCTGCTGCCGCGCTTCGTCGAGCCCACCAGCGGCGACATCCTGATCGACGGCGCGCGCATCCACGACTACGAGATGACCGCCCTGCGCAGCCAGTTCGCGCTGGTGAGCCAGGACGTGGTGCTGTTCAACGACAGCGTGTCCGCCAACGTGGCGCTGGGCGCCACGGCCGACCCCGCGCGCGTGCGCAGCGCGCTGGCGGGCGCGAACCTGCTGGACTTCGTGCTGAGCATGCCCGGCGGCCTGGACGCGCAGATCGGCCACAACGGCACCCAGCTCTCGGGCGGCCAGCGCCAGCGCCTGGCGATCGCGCGGGCGATCTACAAGGACGCGCCGATCCTGATCCTGGACGAGGCCACCTCCGCGCTCGATTCGGAATCGGAGCGCGCCGTGCAGGCCGCGCTGGAGGTGCTGATGAAGGGCCGCACGACGCTGGTCATCGCGCACCGGCTATCGACGATCGAGCACGCCGACCGCGTCGTGGCAATGGACCAGGGACGCATCGTGGAACAGGGCCCGCACGCGCAGCTGCTGGCGGCCGGCGGGCTCTACGCGCGCCTGCACGCGATGCAGTTCAGGAACTCCTGAGGCCGGCGCGCCGGCTCGGGCCGGAGAACGTCAGGCCTGCGGCTGGCCGCTGGCCTGCGGGGCGATGAGGTTGAGATCGGGCTGGTGCACGCAACCCGTGACGAGCGCGAGCCCGGCCAGGCACAGCGCGATCACGATCGATCTTTTCATGGTGTTCTCCAACGATGGCGAGGCGATCCGGCCTCGGGGTCCGTCGGCGCTGGAATGGGCCAGTCGACGTCCTGACCGCCAGCGGCGTGGCCCGGGATGCCCGTCCGGCCGGCGGTGAATCATTCTCATCGAAAGCGTGGCCATTTGATGGGCCGCGCGGGAACTCCCTCCCCCCGGAGTCACCCTTTTGGGGGAAACGCCTGGTTTCAGCCGGCCTCGCGCAGCGTGGGAAACATCAGGAGCACCTCGGTCCCTCTCGCGCTGGAGCTGATCTGCAGCGTTCCGCCCAGCGCGCCTGCCCGCCGCCGCATGTTCTCCAGCCCGCGCCCCACGCGCGTGCCGTCGATGCCGCGGCCGTTGTCGATGATGGCGATGTGCGCCTTCTCGTCCCGTCCGGGCTCGCCGGTCAGGCCCGTGGTGACCGTGATGCGCGTGGCCGCCGCGTGCTTCAGGCAGTTGGCGAACGCCTCCTGGACGATGCGCAGGATGGACAGCACGCTGTGCGGCGTCAGCATGGGCAGCGGCGGCAGGTCGACCACGTTCCACTGCAGGTCGATGCCGCCCTTGCCGAGCCGATCCTGCAGCCGGTAGCGCAAGGTGCCCAGCACGGTGAGCAGGTCGTTCTCGACGGGCTCGAGCGAGTCGATGATCAGCTGCAGGTCCTCGATGCTCTCGCGCAGCACCGTGGCCACCTGGCTGTCCTCCGCCGGCGCGCCTGGATTGGCCTCGCGATCCATGCGACGCACGAGCGACAGCGCGAGCGTGAGCTGCGAACCGATGCCGTCGTGCATCTCGCTCATGATGCGGCCGCGCTCGAACGCCAGCGCCTGGTTGCGGCGCGCCTCCATCAACTGCTCGTAGTTGCGCTCCAGCTCGGCCGCCTTCTCGCTCACGCGCTGCTCGAGCACGGCGGCCAGGCGTTCATAGGCGTTGAGCGACTCGACGAAGCGCTGGATGAGGATGGTGGCCACCACGCCGACGAACAGCGGCGCGCTGAAGTGCGTGAGGTACACGCGGTCGGTCCACGTGCTGGACGAATACAGCCACAGGTCGTAGCCGCTGAGGCCGATCTGCGTGGCGCCGGCGACGGCCAGCATCGAGCCCTCGAGCAGGCTCACGCGCAACCCCTGGCGCACGAGCATGACGAAGTAGACGACGGAGGCCAGCAGCGTGCCGAGGTACCACAGGTCCATCGCGTAGCTGGGCAGCACGTTGCTGAACATGGCGGCCGCGCCGAGCACGAGGTAGACCCACGCGCCGAGCTCGACGAGCGGCCAGCGCTTGCCGCAGTAGCGCAGCGTGAACATGAACATGAGCACCGCGCGCAACACCTGGGCCGCCTCCATGCAGCCTTCCCACAGGTGGGCCGGCAGCGGCGGGTACAGCGCGAAGTAGTCGAGGCTGATCAGCGTCCACAGCAGCGACACGCAACCGAACCAGAAGTACATCGCATGCGTGCGCCGCCCCAGCCACACGCCCAGCAGGAACAGCCCGATGGTGGCCGTGCTCACGCCCAGCACACGCACCAGCTCGTTCTGCCAGAACACGCGCAGCCGCCACATGGCGAGCATCCGGTTCTCGGAGCCCAGTTGCACGGGCGCGAGCCAGGCCCACTCCCAACCGTACGCGCGCTGCTGGATCTCGATCTCGTTGTCGCCCGCGCGCAGCAGCCCGGCGGCCATGAACGCGTACTGCGAGCGGTTCCAGTTCAGCGGCAGCGGCTCCGTCATGGAGCCGAACTGGCGCACGTACTGGCCGTTGACGAACAGCCGCCCGGTGCGATTGAACGCCACCACGTACATGGCCACGCCGCGCGCCGGCACGGCGTCCAGGTGGAAGCGCAGCTTGTACCAGGCGTCGACCTGCGGCTGGCCGCCGCGATGGCCGGACCACATCCTGGCCAGCGGCACCGTCTGCCACGCGCACTCGGCGCCGGGCATCCTGTCTGACAGCCCGGGCAGCTGGCAGAACTGGGCCTCGCGGATGCTGATGGCCGGTGCGCCGTCGTCGGCGGCGTCGGCCACCGCCGCGGTGGCGACCGTCCGGGAGAGCGAGCCGCCGAGCGCCAGCCATGCCACGAGCGCGAACGCGATCACGAGCGTCGGCACCACCACCCGGTCGCTCACGGGCACGCGCAGCCGGGCGAGGACGGCGCGCCCCCACCACAGACTCATCGGCGCGCCTTCCCGGCGCTCACAGCAGGCCCATGCGGCCGGCCTCGAACACCGCCTCGGTGCGCGAGTGCACGGCCAGCTTGCGGTAGATGTGCTTGACGTGCGTGGCCACCGTGTGCGCCGACAGGTGCAGCATGTTGGCGATCTCGCCGACGGTGAAGCCCTTGGCGATGAACAGCAGCACCTCGCGCTCGCGCTCGGACAGCCCGCCGTCGTCGACCACCGCCGCCGGCTGCGGCGACTCCGGGGTGTCGCGCTTGAAGCGCTGCAGCAGCTGGCGCGCGATGACCGGGCTGATGGGCGAACCGCCGGCGCGCAGTTCGCGCACGGTCTCGCCGAGCGTGTCGGTGAGGCTGCGCTTGAGCAGGTAGCCCGTGGCGCCGGCCTCGATGGATGCCAGCACGTGGGCCTCGTCTCCGAACACCGTGACGACCATCACGTCGGCGTCGGGCAACGTGTGCGAGATCTCGCGGATCAGGTCGATGCCGTTGCCGTCCGGCAGGCCCAGGTCGATCAGCGCGACGTCG
>Ga0210384_10008587_pt1 | contig 10624 bp, 7 predicted proteins | sample IncBWH2MmetaG_FD_160574 | JGI IMG/M metagenome (GOLD analysis project Ga0210384, IMG submission 160574) | Forest soil microbial communities from Barre Woods Harvard Forest LTER site, Petersham, Massachusetts, United States - Inc-BW-H-2-M | ecosystem: Environmental > Terrestrial > Soil >...
CCATCCCCAGGTCGTCCAGTCCGGTGTGCCCAGATCTTGGGTGCGAAACAGCGGCAGCGGCTGGCTGCCGTCCGTGTAGACGGTCGGCACGACCTGGCGCGCCGCGCCCACGATATACGACCAGAACGGGATGATTTCGGTACCCGGCACCGGGCGCCAGCGGAAGGTCGTGCCGAAGACCCCCGTATGCGCCTCCCGGAAGATGTCGACGTCGAAGTTCGACCGGTAGCCAGCGCACAGATCGACGCCCAGAGTGCTGTCGACCAGGGGGATTTGCGTCTCGAGGTCCGCGGTGGCGGAGTCAAACGGTCCGCGGGTCAGGATAGTGCTGATCAGCGCCTTGTCCCCAGGTGTGCGCAGGCTGAGGTCCGCGATGCCGGTCGGCGCGGGGAAGCTGTAGGACTGTGCCGCGATGCCGACACGCATGGTCGTCTCGCGAACCATGCAGTCACCTGACACCCAAGTCTGCTGATCGAAGTACAGACCCTCGATCCGCAGGTTGCCGGCCTGCTGCGGGCTAAACCCGCGGGCGTCGTTCGCAGAGTAGAGGCCCACATTCTGAGAGCCGATCGACGTGCCGAAGGCATCCTGAGCCGCCGTCACGGCGTTCTCGTCAGCGCGCTGCCCCAGAGCAGGAGCGGCTATCGCAAGACACGTGAGAGCGCCCAGAAACCAGCACCGACCTCGTAGAGAGGTCGGATCGACGCCTGTTCGGGCCAGTCCCTGACCGCTCAATCGGGGTTGTCGCCGCAAGCCAGTTTTCGACACCGGTAGCTCAACTCGGCTCTAGCGGCGCTTAGATGGGGATAATAACCCCCATAGTGCGCAAGATGCAGGGGGACCGCCACTCTGCGACTCATTATAAGGAGCTCGTGACCCGGCCAATGGCAGCGCTGCGGTTGGTCAGACTGCCCGACCCGGGATGCCCGATCGTGGAATCAAGCTGGCACCGGCGAGAGCCCGAACGGCCGAGAAATCCGCGGGCACTGACTTTCGCGCCTGCACGGCGTCGCCTTGCAAGGCGGCTCGGGCTCGAGCAAAAGCCTGCCGGTTCGCAGCCTGCGCTTAAAGGCTGCACTAGAGCCCGCGCGGGCAAATCTGAAGCAATTGTGTCGATCTGCGCCAAGGCGGATCATGAAGCCAAGGCCGCGCACAGCCGGCTCACAATAATCAAAGGGGGCTGCGCCATGAAGCGACGAACTTTCTGTGAGATGACCCTGCTCGCTGGCGCGGCTGCCTCACTGCCGCTCGGTCGGGTGATCTCTGCACCAAGCCAGTCTTCACACACTGAGCCCGCGGATCTGCCTGCCGTGAAGCTTTCCGGAGCGGAAACGGTGATCGAGCGCGCTGCCGTTCAGGATTTTCGCGCCAGCCTCCGCGGGACGCTGTTCAGTCCGGGTCAAGAAGGCTATGACGCAGCGCGGCGCATTTGGAACGGAATGATCGACCGGCACCCGGCACTGATTGCGCGATGCGCCGACGTCGCTGACGTCGTGCGCGCCGTCACCTTCGCCCGTGAGCGCGAGCTGCTGCTGGCGGTGCGCGGCGGTGGCCACAGCTTTCCCGGATACTCGATGTGCGACGGCGGCCTGGTGATCGATCTGTCATCCATGAATTCAGTGCGTCTGCAGGCGGCAACCCAGACCGCCCACGTCGGCGGCGGAGCCTGGGTCGTCAACGTTGACGCTGCGACGCAGAAGCAAGGACTGGCCACAACGCTTGGGCAGATTTCGAACACCGGGGTCGGCGGTCTGACGCTCGGCGGCGGATTTGGCTGGCTGTCGCGGCGCTTCGGTCTGGCCTGCGACAATCTCGTGAGCGCGCAAATCGTAACGGCCGACGGCAAGATTCGCCGCGTGAGTGAAAAGGATGAGCCCGACCTCTTCTGGGCAATACGCGGCGGGGGCGGTAACTTCGGTGTGGCGACCTCGTTCGAATATCGTCTCCATCCGCTGCCACCTGAGGTCCTGGCGGGCCACATCGATTACCCGGCGTCGCAGTTCAAAGACGCGATCGAATTCTATGCCGACCTGATCACGAAGGCCCCGCGCGAACTGAGCGTCGACCTCAGTCTGGCGCGCGCCGCGGATGGCCAGCCCGGTGCGGCGATTTATGTCCTCTACACCGGCGATAGCAAAGCGGGCAGTAAAGTTTTGGAGCCTGTGCAGCGGTTCGGCAAGCCGCTCAAGAACACGATCGGCCCCAAGACGTATCTCGCGGTGCAATCCCAATTTGACGGGCCACCGGTGGATCCGAGCAATAACTACATCAAGGGTGGCTTCGTCCGTGAATACTCGGCGGGACTCATCGAGGTGCTGGCGCGTGACTTCAGGCCGGACGACCGGATCAGCGCGTTCTTCCAGAGCGCCAACGGCGCAGTAGCCGACGTGCCGCAGACCGCTACGGCGTTTTCTCACCGCAATGCCATCGCGAACATGATGCTCGGGGGTCATTGGGACGATGCGTCGTACAACGAGCAGGGACGCGCCATGGTGCGTGCGAATTGGGACAAGGTGGCGGCATTCACGGACGGGTACTACGTGAATCTGAACGACGCCGATCCGAAGGGGACAGACCGCAACTACGGCCCGAATTTCCCGCGCCTTGCAGCCCTAAAGAAGCAGTTCGACCCACTGAACCTCTTCCGCCTGAACGCCAATATCAAGCCGGCTTGAGTTCGCGCCTCCCGGGTTAGGTTGCAGTAAGTCGTCGCCGGCGCGACACGTCGTGACGACATCAGTGTCAGAGGCGCGCCGCACAACCGTGCGGCGCGACGCGGGTGGTTGCACAGACGCAATCAGACAGTGAACCGCGGCGCGCGAAACCTCGGCAAGACAGCGCGAGTTGCTGTACCCTTCCATTAGGCTCGTGATCTTTCGGCTTGTCTGCCTTGGCCTTGTGCCGTTCCGGCGCGTGTTCCGGCCAACGTCTGCCACCTCGGAATGTCTGGCGAACCAGGCGGCAGGCCTTCCCTGCCCATTCCCTTTTTTTTCGTGAGTAGTTCGCAGTGACTAAACTATACGTTGGAAATCTTCCCTTTACCGCCACCGAGGATACCGTACGCGCCCTGTTCTCTCCGCACGGTACCGTTGAAAAGCTCGCCCTGATCAACGATCGCGACACCGGTCGCCCGCGCGGCTTTGGTTTCGTCGAGATGGCGAGCGCAGACGCCATGCGCGCCACCGAGGCGCTGAACGGCACCGACTTCGGAGGCCGGGCTCTCAAGGTTAGCGAGGCCCAGGAGCGTGCCCGCCCGGGCGCAGACGCAGGCAACTCGCGCCGCCAGTGAGGTCGCTCCGGCGACCCTAGCCACCACGGCATACGCAGGGCTCCTCGTCGAGGCAGCCCTGCGGTCTTGGTGAGCAGTCCTGTTGCCGACGCGCCCGCATGGCAGCACCGGCGGATATCACCACCCGTATCCCGGCCCGATCGAGGATCGGAAATCAGCCGCCGGTGAGCCAACCTGCCGAACTCTGACATCGCACCAAGGGTTCGGTCGCCCGCTGGGCGAGCTTATCGCGCTCCTCGAGAGGTTGTTCCACCGCCTCATCCGAGGCGGTGGAACGCCCACTTGCGAATTTCAACACCGCTTCGCCATTGCCACAGCCCTGCGGGGCGAATTCGTGCGCAATAGCGCCGGCAGCGCCACCACTGTGCAACCCGGGCCGCCGGCTCCATCGCCAATCGAGGCGCGCGTCGGGCAGGCACGCGCACTGGTCCAGAAACGTGAGTACGCAGCAGCGCTGGCCGCGGCGCAGACTCTGCCGACGGAAGTGCCGGAGAATCGTGACATCCTCTACCTGATTGCCGTGTGTCAGCGCTAGGTTAGTGCGGAGGTCCGCGCGGCCGCTGCGACCAGGATGATGCCGGGCATTTACCGAGGAAGTTAGCGGGCTGTTTGGCAGTGTAAACTACCAATTTGATCTAAGAGGAAGCGCCCCAATGTGTACATGGCGGTGCACGACCGGCACCTGCATCGTTTTGTTGGCTATTCACGTGAGTACCGCGGCAGCTCAGGGCATCCCCCCACCTCCTGCCGTGTCGCTGGCCCACGTAGCCTGGAAATCTGATCAGCTACGCCAGTGCCCGGATCTGCGCATCGCGGGTGACGGGGCTGCGGTGGTCCTCTTTCTAGTGGGCGTCAGCGGAGTCCCTTCACGCGCGTCGCTCAAGTCGTCCTCCGGATCTGAAGCGCTCGATGCGGCGGCGATGAACTGCGTGTTGAAGCTCAGGTTTCAACCGGCAACCCGCGCCGGAGACGGAGTGGCCATCGAATCCTGGCAAGAAGCAGCCTGGCGGTGGGCAACCCAGCGGGAACAGCACGGCGGCGTGCAGGGGATCGCGGGCCGGGCAGTTCCCGGGAGCGACGCGAACTCGATCGCCCCGGTAGCGACGAACAAGATTGATGCCGGCGTCAGGCTCGAGAACTCTGCCCCCCGCAAGCTCGAAGTCGAATTACACCTTTGCTCCGACGTCGCGGGCAAGCTCTTGCAAGAGCCTTCGGTCATTCGTTCATCGGGTGACCCGGGGATTGATGAAGCCGCAGTTGCGATCGCTAAGTCCGGGTCCGGATACTATCGGCCCGCAACGGCCCTGGGCGGGACACCCGTGTCGGGCTGCGCGCAGGTCGCGATCAGTTTCGCAATAGAATGAAAGTCTACCGCCGCCACGCACAGCCTGGGGCACGAGGTTTTAGTCAGCCGCCGCGATTGCCGCAAGCAGGATTTGGCGATGTTGCCGGCGGAACCGAGCGCGCGGCCGTTCATGCCTCCTGCCGTATCAGCCCGCGCGCAGCAATCGCGGCATGCCGTGGCAGACGATGGTGCATCTCGAGCGCGCTGGCTGTGCTCTACATGGCCTCGGTCGTGCCGCTGGTCGCTGCGGCTGGCATATGCACCGGACGGGGTGTGGAAGTGCAAGTCCTCGGCTCTGGCGGTCCAGAACTCGAGGATAAGCGAGCCTCGAGCAGCTACCTCGTGTGGCAGAACGGCCGGCCGCGCATCCTGGTGGACAGCGGTGGTGGCAGCGCGCTGCGCTTCGGACAGGCCGGGGCACACGTGGCCCAGCTCGACGTCATCCTGTTCACTCATTTACACATCGACCACAGCGCGGATTTTCCCGCGCTCATCAAGTCCTCGTATTTCGAAGAGCGTCAGCTGACCTTGCCAGTCTATGGACCGTCCGGCAACGCGACCTTCCCCTCGACCACCGAGTTCGTGGCGGACCTCTTTGACCGCAAGCGCGGTGCTTACCGATATCTCGCGGATTTCCTCGCCGGGAACGATGGCGGCTACGCGCTGCAGGCGCACGATGTCGGCTTGACGGCCGGTGAGATCGGATCCGTCCTCAGCGCCCGCGATTTGGAGCTGGCTGCCACGCAGGTCATCCACGGCGGCGTGCCTGCCATTGCCTGGCGCGTCCGCCTCGGCGGCAGGACCATTGTATTTTCCGGCGACACCAACGGTGAAAACGGCAATCTCGAGCGACTGGCCCAGGGTGCAGATCTGTTCGTCGCCCACAACGCGGTTCCCGAGGGTGAGAGCGGCGCCGCAATCCAGCTGCACATGCCGCCATCCGTGATTGCCCGCATCGCTAAGTCCGCCGCGGTCGGGCAGATCGTGCTGTCACACCGCATGCAGCGCACCTTAGGACGCGAGTCTGAAACGCGATCAGTGATCGCGCGCTCGTACCCGGGCCCGGTCGCGTTCGCCGACGACCTCGACTGCTTTCATTAGAGGTGCCGCAAGGCACCCGGTTGACACGCAGTTCGGCAAGCCGGGCCATGTGAGTCCGGCGGACGCCGCAGCATCATTGCGTGGCGCCCCGCTGATCGTGCATTTCGCGGCGACGACCTGCTTCGCGCAGCCACGCGCCGAGGGCTCCCATAACGGCCAGAGCGCAGATTCCAATATACTGCTTCTTCATGTCGAGTCTTCCGGTACCCCCTGCCTGGCACCTGTACGTACCGAAGCTGTTCAGCGTATTACGTTTCGGCTACCGACTCGATGATTTCCGCCATGATCTGCTCGCCGGTCTCACGGTGGCTATCGTGGCGCTACCGCTGGCGATGGCGTTGGCAATCGCCTCGGGCACGAGCCCGGAGAAGGGTCTGCAGACCGCGATCGTCGCCGGCTTCCTGATATCCGCGCTCGGCGGCTCGCGGGTGCAAATTGGCGGACCGACCGCGGCTTTCATTCCGGTCGTGTTCAACGTAATCGAGAAGTTCGGCTTCGGCGGCCTGCTCTTATGCACCCTGCTCGCCGGCGTGATGTTGGTGGCTGCGGGTCTGCTGCGTATCGGCACGCTCATGAAGTACATGCCGCAGCCGGTGATCACCGGCTTCACCGCCGGGATCGCGGTCACCATATTCCTGAGCCAAGTGAAGGACTTACTCGGCCTGCAGTTGCGCACGGTGCCGGCGGAGTTCTTCGCCCGTCTCGACGCCTACGCGCAGCATCTGGGCGACTTCAACACGCGAGCAGCGGCGGTCGCGTTCGGCAGCGTTGCGCTAATCATAGTGCTGCGCCGCTTGCGCCCGGCGTGGCCTGCATTCCTGATCGCACTGACGGCCGCCACGCTGACGTGCGCTTTCTTCGGACTGCCCGCAGACACCATCGGTTCGCGCTTCGGCAGCATTCCCGCACAGCTGCCGCACTTCGCGATCCCGCACATCCCATTCGAGCGCACGAGGGAATTGTTTCCGAGCTCGTTCACGATCGCATTCCTCGCCGGGGTCGAGTCGCTCCTGTCGGCGGTGGTTGCCGACGGGATGATTGGCGGCCGGCACCGCTCGAATTGCGAACTCGTCGCCCAAGGAATAGCCAACATTGCCTCGGCGCTGTTTGGCGGCCTCCCGGCAACCGGCGCGCTCGCCCGCACGGCGACCAATGTGCGCTCCGGCGCGCGCTCCCCGATCGCGGGAATACTGCACGCCGGCTTCTTACTCGTGTTTATGCTCGTGTTGGCCCCGTGGATGAGTTACATCCCGCTGGCGGCACTGGCCGCCGTACTGCTGATCGTCGCCTGGAACATGGCGGAAATCGAAAGCTTCAGACATCTGATGCAGGGACCGATCGGAGATCGTGTGGTCTTGCTGCTGACCTTCGCACTCACAGTGGTGTTCGATCTCACAGTAGCGATCGAAGTGGGCTTGGTGCTCGCCGCATTTCTCTTCATGCACCGAATGAGTGAAGTCGTGGCGATCGGGTCGAACATGACGCTGCTGGAGGAGGACGCTGATGACCTTACCCACCCGGCGCAGCCCAGCCAGCGTGCGCAGCTGCCGGAGGGCGTCGAGGTGTATCAGGTTTCCGGGCCATTGTTCTTTGCGGTCGCCAACCGGCTTGACGAGGTGCTCAACCAGTTCCCCAAGGCGCCCCGCGTCTTTATTCTGCGTCTGCGTCTGGTACCCCTGATCGACGCCAGCGGCGTCACGGCACTGCGGCAGCTGTTGAAGCGCTGCGCACGCAGCGGCACACGCGTCATCCTGTCAGGTCTGCGCGAGCAACCGCGGGCGATCCTCGCGCAAATGGGCGTCAAGCCCGATGCAGTGAGTCTGCAGTTTGCCGAGAATTTTGCCGCGGCAGTGCTGCTGGCAGGCGCCACGCCCTGACCGACAAGCGCGCCTTCGAGGCCCGCTGGTAGTCCCGAAACTTCACGCCCCCTGACCGGTCTGAGTTATAACGATCAGGCAATTCTCCGCCGGGCGCACGATTGAATAGCCAGGGAGCTGCTTCCTTCGCGCGTTCAAGGGGACCCCGGTTAGCAAGACAAGGACGCGACGGTGATGTGTACGGTTTCGGGAACCACCCCTGACAAATTGAGCCGCCTATTCAAGCGCTGCTGCCTGCTCGGCGTTCCGGCACTGCTACTTGCCGGCTGCGGCGGCGGAGCTGGGGACCAATCAGGTTCGAGCGGGATGCCCTCACCGCCGCGGGGCACGCTGCTGCAATCCCCGCCCGAACTGCTGTCCACCGTCACAACGTCCACTCTGCTGCTTGAGCTCAACAGTGCCGGCAACCAGCAGGTGCTGGCTCTCAGTGGGCCCCCGGTTTGCGACGTTCTGATGTACCACCTCGAGTACGCCACGGTCGGCGGCGCCAACGAAGCGACTACGGCATCCGCCGCGCTGATGGTGCCCATAGGCACCGGTGCTGGCTGCACCGGTTCGCGCCCGATCGTCCTGTACGCGCATGGCGCGACGACGGATCGCTCGTTCAATATGGCAGATACCCAGAATGGTGAGACGCTGCTGCTGGCGGCGCTGTTTGCGTCACAGGGCTACATTGTGGTCGCACCAAACTACGCCGGCTACGACACCTCAACGCTGCCGTACCATCCATACCTGATCGCCGATCAGCAATCGAAGGACATGATCGATGCGCTGCAAGCGGCCCGCACGGCACTGCCGCTCGCATCGGCAACGCTCACCAAAGATAGCGGACACTTATTTGTTGCCGGCTACTCACAGGGAGGCTACGCGGCGATGGCTACCCAGCGTGCCATGCAGGCCGCTGGAACCAAGGTTGACGCGGCCGTGCCGATGTCCGGGCCATACGCCCTGGCCGCTTTTGCTGATGCAGTGTTTTACGGTGAGGTCAACGGCGGTGCACCGGTGTCAACCACACTTCTCTTGACCGCCTATCAAAAGGCTTACGGCAACATCTACGCCAGCGCCGCTGACATATTCGAACCGCAGTACGCAGCCAGCATTGAAACCCTGCTGCCTACCACGCTGCTGCGAAGTCAGCTGTATGCGCAACGGCTGCTGCCCCAATACGCGTTGTTCAGCCTGACCCCACCTGCACCGGAATTCTCCGACATCACCCCGCCGACGACGCCGGCGGACCTCGCAGCGGTTTTTGCCCTCGGCTTTGGTAGCGGCAATCTGATCCAGAACAGCTATCGCCTCAGCTATCTGCGCGACGCGCAGGCCCATCCGGACGGCGGGTTCCCGACGCTTACCACGGGCATGGCGGCGGCGGCGGCGCAGCTCCCCTGGCGGCAGGCGCTGCGGCTCAATGATTTGCGCGACTGGAGCCCCAGTGCGCCCGTTCTGCTGTGCGGCGGTGACCTCGATCCCGTGGTTTTTTGGCTCAACACCCAGCTGATGCAGAGCTATTGGGCATCGCACGCGCCCTCCGGACCGGTGAGTGTTCTTGATCTTGAGTCCTCGGCATCGGCCAACGACCCCTATGCCAAGTTCAAACAGGGGTTCGAGTTGGCCAAAGCGCTCGTGGCCGCAGATGCGATTTCGAAAGGTGCGACCGATGGCGGTGCATTCGCGGTTGCCGAGGCCTACCACGTGACTCTGGCGGCGCCGTTCTGCTTTGCGGCCGCCAAGTCATTCATTGCGAGCCACTGAGCCGTGCGTCCGATGCTTAACGCGACTCCGACGGTTGCCGTAAGCCCTCAGGCACGCTCTTGATCTGACCGGCGTCCCTGACGGCATAGCCCGGCAGCTGCGAGACCGCCTGGCGAAACTCCTCGCTGTGCATGATTTCTACCACGCGCTGGACGGCACGACTCTCAAGGGTCTGCTTTCGACAGACGAACAGATAGTCCTCCGTGACTAACCGGACGAAGTCCAGATCGAACTGGCGCGCCGCGGCCTCGACGCCGAAGCTGACGTCGGCCATGCCACTCGCCACGTAAGCTGCGACGGCGGCATGCGTGAATTCCACACGCTCGTATCCGTTGATGCGGGTTTCGTCCAGCTGCCGCTGCTCCACGAGCTGGTCGAACAACCGCCGCGTGCCTGAATCGGGATCGCGATTGACGAAACGAACCGCCGGATCCAGCAGCCGCTCGAGCGAGTCGATGCCCAGCGGGTTTCCGCGCTTCACCATCAGGCCCATCTCGCGCGTCACGAACCCGATGACACGATGCTCGCGGGGGATGAGCCACTGTTTAGCGGCGGAGATGGCCTTTTTTCGCAGCTCTCCTTGCGGCAGATGCACGCCGGCGAGATCGCAGCCGCCGTGGGCGAGCGACACCAGCGAATTCTGATTGCTGACGTAGCGCAGATCCACGGCGATGTCGCTGTCGCGGCTCAGCAGCTCACGCAGCTTCGAAACCGCGAATCCGTGACTGGCGTGGACGCGTACAATGTTGGCCCGCTGCGGGAGCGCCTCGTTGATATCCGTCTCGAGCTCCTGCGCGAGGTTTTGCAGCTGCGGCCGCAGGCGTGCCTGCAGACGCTGTCCGGCCCACACCAGCTTGTCACCCAGGACTGTAAGGCGTGTTCCACGACCCTGCTGGCGCTCCACGAGCGGCGCGCCAAAGAATGCGGCCCATTTTTCGATGAGGTTCCAGCAATGCCGGTAGGACATGTGGGCGTGCTCGGCCGCGCGTGTGATCTTGCCCGTAGCACGGATCTCGTTGAGGAAATCCAGCATCACGAGCATTGCCCGGCCATCCTCTTCACGCCTGAAATGCCATACCGGCTCGATTTCAATATGAATCACGGCGTCCTCCGCGGCCTACGGTCGCAGGGTCCAGATATGCTATTAAGTACATAAGTCACCGGCTTCTATCTTACACCCAAAGTGCATATCTCGACACGTGAAGAGTGGTTGTTCTCAGCATATTCCTGCGCATCCACATGCGGCCTATGCTGGCGACC
>Ga0210384_10008589_pt1 | contig 10623 bp, 10 predicted proteins | sample IncBWH2MmetaG_FD_160574 | JGI IMG/M metagenome (GOLD analysis project Ga0210384, IMG submission 160574) | Forest soil microbial communities from Barre Woods Harvard Forest LTER site, Petersham, Massachusetts, United States - Inc-BW-H-2-M | ecosystem: Environmental > Terrestrial > Soil >...
GAAAAACCAGAATGGATTTGTCAAGGTATCACTTTCCTCTGACGAAAAGATGCCAGCACTGTTGACACTAAACTTGTTTGACTCTAACCAGAACAGTCTTGGCACTGCATCAATCAAGTCTACCATAATTCCTGGAAAATCTGAAGTGTCCTTGTCATTTTTCATCCCAGCTGATGCAAAAGCTGGACTGGCAAATGTCTTCACTGATGCATATTCTAACTGGCCAGCAAGTGGCGGCACGCCACTTACTCTAGAGTCTTGTCTTGCAGCAGACCTGCAGGATCCTTCCACAATTCCAGTATCATATACCCCAAACCCACCACATGTATGCACTGCAGCTGAGACTGGAATTACTCCAATTAATCCAGTACAGAATGTCAAGATGACAAACGACCAAGCTCTTGTAACCCTTGGAGTTGTAATCTCAAATGATTCCATGAGCTTTATGAGTCCGGCACAGGCACATCTTTTAGCACTTGCATACCAAAAAGACACCACAAATTCCAAAAAATCAATTGAATTAATAAGTTTCAATCTAGACAACTCTAGTGCTGGCACAAGCTCTGCAAATGTTACAACGGTAGGCCCGACACAATTTACCACCCTTGCAGGTCCTGACCTCTTAAACAACCCAATGGCAGTAAAGATTCTCCATGAGATTGAACAATCAAAGAGACAGGTGGCAAACATTCTAGGTAACGAGACTGCAGACAAGATAAACCAGCAGTTGATAGAAAAGCAAAGACAGGCAGCTGCGGCTCAGCTCAAAGTGGACTTGACATCATTTGAAAAACTAAATGCAAATAACACATCTAGTGCAGCTTATCAAAGATTTCTTGCAACAGTTAGTGACAACAGGACAAAGGCAGTATTTCAAAGCGAGTTTGATTTTATGACACAGCGAGTAAGTGCTGCAAACACTGCCATGCAGGCAGTCCTCAATAGTGGGGGAAGCTGGGACCAGGCGATACAAACCTTTTACAATTATGCCAAGATAACACACGTCCAGGTTGTCAACTTGAATAATCAGCTAAACGTAGTATATGGCCTTGCAGACAGCAGGATACAATCATGCTTTGACAAAAATGGCCTGCTTACTGTCATAAATGGAGCAAATCCGTGCGTTGCAAACATTGAAAACAATTCTACTGGCCCAACTGGAATTTCAATTGTATCTGTGCAGCCAACAGACAAGCAAGGAAATCCAGTATCATTACTCTACAAAGGTCATACAGGATACATCAAGGTGGTACTGGACTCTAATGCCTCACCACACTCTCTTGTTACAATAAACATCTTTGATTCTAATATCAGTGGCCTTGGTACTTCATCTGTCCAGTACACATTAAGTCCTGGCCAATCAGAGGTTGTTCTTCCTTATTATGTTCCTGTAGAGGCCCAATCAGGTCTGGCTAGCATATACGCCAACGTATTTACTGACTGGGCAGCCAAGGGAGGAACGTCGCAATCAAATGAAGCATCATACTCTGTCGGACTGTCATAGAAAAATTCACTACGGATTGATAGTGACAGTTCCAGTACTGTTTGTTCTATCTGGACTTGCAAATTCATATGCTCAGGTGGACCAGTCAATTACCTTATCAACAAACAAGAGTTCCTATCTTCCAGGAGATACTGTTCTAGTCAGCGGTGTGGTAACAGGACAATCTGCTGCACTAGTTGCACTCCAAGTCAAAGACTCGGATGGAAATCTAATCCTTATACGAACATTACAATCAGACCAGAATGGAAACTTTGCAGTCCAGTTTAAGATCCCGCCAACTGCAACATCAGGCAAGTTTAGCATACTGGCAAGCTCAAAAATTGGGGGCTTTGTTGTCACGCAAACCAAAGTAATTGATGCCTCTGTGCCAGAGTTTGGAGATATAGCACCTCAAGTGCTTGTATTATCAACAATCTTTGCAATAATTTTCTTTGCAAGATCAAAGCTACCAAAATTAACTAATTAATTTTATGTAAATTATTATAACACTAATAGCTAGGAGATGCCAAGCCCAACATCCGGTCTTACGAATTGTAGTTTTCCTGCATCTGATTGTTGTTTTATGTAGTTTAAGACTTTGGTGAACAGTGCAGGTGGAGTATGATATGCAGCTGGAGAATTATCAATCTGGTGAAAGTTAACCAATATCCATGTCTTGTGTATTATTGCAGAATCTATCTGTGCCTTTACTTGATCAAATGTGTTCAGCGGTGATCCTGACACGCCTATTCCACAATGATGCAAAACTGGAAAGCCTTTAGGAAAGTTGTATCCAAGTGCAGGATTATTGCCGTCATTTTTTATACTAGTCAGGGTGTTTTGCTCACATCCGGGGACTTGGGAAGCCTTGTAATTCTGACCAATCATTGTAGTGGATGCGCTTGTTATGGCAGTGTAAGGACTCTCATAGATTATCACATTAAAGCCCTGATTCTGCAGGTCTATTTTGCTTTGGATTATTTCATACGCAAGTTGTTTTTGTGTTGTCTGTGGTGTAGCTCTTTTGTGATCCTCGCTGTGTGATATTATCTCCCAGCCTTGTTTATTAAAAGAATGAATTTGATTCCAAGTGCAGTAGCCGTCCTTATTTGCTTTTTGGACTACCACAAGTATTCCACCTATAAAGCCATCTGAGGTCATGCTGTTTATTGCAGGTATCTGAGAGTTGTAGCAATGATCAAACCAGATGGTTACCGTTCCTTTTGTTCCATCATATTTTTTTCCAAAAGATTCTGAACTTGGCTGAGCTGCAGATAATATTCCTACCGTTAATATGACAACTATCACCCCAACATAGATAATTTTCATTTTTTCAACCCGTAATATTGATTACATTTCAAAGTTATTTTAAAGCTGAGGTGCAGTTGACTAAATTAGGCGCAGGCAAGATTAATAGCGTAAAGATCTAAATCTAGAAATTTCTCAAACTTAATTTAAGATCTCCTGATCATTCTCAAATTCCTTCTTGCAAAGATCCATGCCTCTACTATTTAGACCAAATAATGCAGATCCGTTCTCACCTATCTCGGTTTTAATCAAACCCAAAAGTTCAAGCCACCTAAGATACGAGATGCAGTTGTCATAACTTATTCCACAGGCCATTGCAAGGTTGGTTTTTTTCATCTTATTATCACGTGACAATGCTATCATGATTTTTTTCACCGTGCTCCAATCTATTCTCCGAAGCCCTCGTTTGTTTCTGAGTTGTTTTGGCTCATCTATATTGTACATATTACAATCTTGCGCAGAAAAATTACATTTAAGAGGATCGTATATCAAACATGGTTTGGAAACCTCTAGAATTGTTCTATCTCATAAAGACATTTAATAGATAAAATTTCAGATAGCATGATTCTCATAAGAAAGTTTTAGCGCTACTTCGTCTTTTTTATTATCAAAGACATATCATTTCAGACTTGCTGCCAGTTTGTCAAAAGATTGGTTCCATCCTTGCTTCATGTTATCTAGCATTGTTGCGTCAATTCCTTCTACAGTAGGATAATTCACAGTCATTTTTGTCTTGCCGTCATGATCTTCAAAGGTAATTGTAACTTTTGTTTCCATTGGGAAGGTTTCGCCCATTCCGTAGTAAGAAGCTGGAACTGCGTTTCCTTTTTCGTCTGCAAAACTATCAGTTACTGCAATTTTTTCAAGCGGAACTATTTCACGATAAGTACCGGTACTGTAAAAATCCTTGCCGTCTGGACCACGCATAGCCACGAGATATTTTCCTCCTATTTTGAGATCAAGATTAGCTAATGGACAACTAAAGTATTTGGGACCCCACCATTTCATAAATTTCTCTGGATCAGTCCAAGCCTTCCATACACTGTCACGCCGAGCATCAAAGATTCGAGTGATGGTTAATTCCATTTGTTATATAGATGTCGCGAGTTCTATTTTAGTATCATTATGACACCCAAGTCCAGTAAAATTCGCTACGTAATATTTTACGTCATGGTTTGTTCGAATTTGTTTTTCTAATCACGTTCAAAATTGTCTGCAATTCAGAACAATTTCACGAACACTGTTCATTAACATTGTTACGCAGCCTTTTTTAGTTATAAAACCTAATTATAATATAGTTAATCAGCATCATCTGAGAACCCCAACCCCCTCATATGATCTGTTTAACTTTATGATTTTTTACGTTTGGTTTCAGACCTACTAGTTCTGGCCTTGCTACAAAACTTTGTTCCAATCTCTGACATAATTTCTAAAGAATAGGAATTGCTAAATAATTAGTCTAACTTTGAAAAACTATGAGCTTGGATGGAATCGATGATCAAATAGAAAGTTACACAAAGAAAATTAATGAAAAAAATGAACAACTCAAAGATCTGAATCTTAGTCATGATGCAAAAAGAATTTTAGAATCTGAAATAATGATTGCAACCAAAGAAAGAACAAAATTGAAAATCAGAAAAAACGATCAATTTACTATGCGACACAGATAAGAAATAAAATTGAACGATCTAAACCTCTGATTGAGAAAGTGTATAATACCAAATTCTATAGATCAAAATTATATAATTATTTTTGTCAGTGTTAATGCATGGCAAGTACGGTAGAATCGTAATAGTCTTTATCTAGTAGAATATTACATTTGAAATTATTGGGATTCTTAAAGAAACTCAAAGAAACAGCGGAAAAAGGTATAGAAAAAAGTGTAGAATTGGGGACTAAAGGTTATGACAGTGCTAAAGATGCTGCCAAAAAGGGATATGATAAAGCAAGAGACGAGGGCAGCTCTAATGAGACATCCGTTTCAACAGAAGCGACAAAAGATTCACCATCAAAAGATTTTGTAAAAGTACATAATGAAAAAAAAGAACCTATCAAAGAAACCAAATCACAAACTAGTGATCCTGAGGAACTCAGAATTCTTAAGCTCAGATTTGCAAAAGGTGAAATTACAAAGGAAGATTTTGAAGAAATGCGTAAAATGCTTGAATGATAATTATCATTAGGTTCAAAGGATCTAAATTTCTAAGAGTTTAGTGGATCACTTTTTTTCATGTCGGTTCGCAGCTGACCGCAGGCTGCAGAGATTTCTGATCCCTTTTCCACTCGTACAGTGCAATTTACACCGCCATCGCGAAGCACTTGCTGAAACGCAAGTACTCTTTTCCGAGCTGGGCGCTGGAATCTTCCTGAAGTTGGATTCATTGGAATCAGGTTTACGTGAGAGCCATTACCTTTCAAAATGTGTGCTAATTGTGCTGCAATTTTGGTAGAATCATTGACGCCGTCAATTAGCGCATATTCAAAGGTAACACGACGTCCAGTCTTTTTGAAATAGCGTTTTCCTGCCATGATCAAGTCTTTTACTGAATGAGGGCCTGCTGTTGGGACAAGTTGTTTGCGTAGCTCATCATTTGGTGCATGAAGTGATATGGCAAGCTTGACTTGAAGGTCCTCATCTGCAAGATTATCTATTGCTGAAATGACTCCAACTGTAGAAATTGTAATACTTCGTTGCCCTAATCCAAATGCGCGAGGATGTGTTAATATTCTAACAGCGCGGATTGTTTCGTCATAATTTGCAAGTGGCTCCCCCATTCCCATAAACACAAGATTAGTAACATGTTCTTCTCTTTGACGCAAAAGATGAGCAAAGTGGAGAACTTGGGCAACAATCTCCTCAGCTTTTAGATTTTTTTCAAAACCCATCTGCCCAGTAGCACAGAACACGCAACCCATAGGGCAGCCAACCTGGGTAGAAACACAAACAGTTGATCTTGGATGTGAATCTTCTTGTGATGAATGATATTGCATAAGGACAGTCTCAATGAGGGTCTGCTCATCAAACTTGAGAAGTAGCTTTGTCGTCTTGCCATCCTCACTTACAACACGATGGACTTCGCTTTCAGAGCCTATTGTATACTTTGCTGCAACAAGAGCATCTCGCATTGCAGATGGAATTTGGTTTAGATCTGACATCTTTCTTGGTGTTCCATGGTATAATGCATGGAGCAACTGATCTGCTCTATATCGTGGCTGACCAAGCTCAATAACAAGATCATCCATTTCATCTGGTAAAACCCGATAAAGGTCAGTCATCTTTAAACATCTTTGCTATGTTATCTTTGTTTGAAAATATGACTCTTCTGCAAGCTTTGTGTATTCATATTTTGGGATGGTGGCACATAAATTATCAAGCACGCTGGTCTGAAGCCCAATAAAGTCCTGCAAGCCTTGCTACAAAACTGATCTCCTTAATTTTACAAAAAATTTGCAGCTATCCAGAAAGTACAGTGACAGTGTTAGAAGCTGATTGTGTGATGTAAATCTTGTTTGTTACTTGGTTTACTGCAATGCCTGCAGGCGAGCCTCCTATTGATATCTCATTGGTGACAGTATTGGTTTTACCGTTTATTATCCACAACGTACCGCCTGTACCAATTACATAAATCTTGTTTGTTACGGGATTTACGGCAACATGGTTTGGAGCACCGTCTAGTGTTATTGTAGAAAGTCTTGCGTTATTTGTCCCATCAGTTACCACTATGCCATTTGGTTGTTGAGTAGGATTGTAAATCAAGTTTGTTATGGGGTTTATTGCAATATCCATATTCGTAGAGGTACATGCAGGGTCGCCATTGCAGAGCGGCATCTGAAATCCCCCAATATCCGAGTTACTGGCGCCATCAATTATCTCTACTCCATGCACAGGGTCACCTTGTGCAGCCCAATCTACATAAATCTTGTTTGTTACAGGGTTTACTGCAAGAAAGCCATTACAACCATCGGTAAGACCAATTGTCTTTATCACTGTATTATTGAATGGATTAATCACTGTAACTTTGCCAACGGTATCAGCATCAAGACATGAACCAAAATCTGATACGTAAACCTCTTGTGTATGCCTGTTTACTGCAATACTACCTGCAGTTCCTGAAGGCAAGAGGATTGTTTTTTGAACTTTGATTGTTGTGCCGTTAATTACAAGAACATTGGAACCAACACCCAAGTAAATCTTTTTATTATTTTGATTTACTGCAACAGATGAGCTGCTTCCAGTATTTGTATTAGTTACAACGTTATTTGAACCATCTATTACGGACATGGAGCTACCTCCATTTGACACATAAATCATGTTTGTATTTGTATTCACTGCAACTGAATTGGGACTAGTACCAACTGGTATTTTTGTCGTTACAACACTTGCAGCCGATGCAGTGTTGGATGGGGAGCTTGTTCCTACTGAATTGATTGCAGATACTCTGTAAGTGTACATGGTACTTGATTGTAATCCAGTATTAGAGTATGTTGTTGCAGTATTTCCAGTATTTGATACAATCGTGCTCCAAGTAGAACCACTATCAGTTGATCTTTCTACTTTGTATCCTGTGATTGCTGAACCAGCAATGTCTGGTGGTGCAGTCCAACCAAGGTTGATTTGCGATGGCGATACGGAAATTGCTGAAAGACCAACTGGTGACGATGGTACATCAATTTTAGCAGACGCAGTAATAGATGGATGACTGGTACCCACTGAATTAATAGCAGACACCCTGTATGTGTAGGTTGTACCCTTTGAGAGTCCAGAATCAGAATATGTTGTTGCAGTAGAGCCAGTGTTTGGAACTATTACAGACCAGGTGGAACCACTGTCAGCTGATCTCTCAATCTTGTATCCTGTGATTGGAGAACCACCATTGTCTGTTGGTGCAGTCCATGATAGATTGATTTGTGACGGTGACACAACAGTAGCTGAAAGACCAGTTGGGTTGCTTGGAGCAAAAGCTCCATTAGAAACCACCTGATAAATCGTGGTGTTAGTCAATTGTGCGGTTAACGTGCGTGCAGGACCGCAAACCTTACATCCAGCATGTTGAATGAAATTCAAATCAGTATTGTAATCTGTTGTATTGATTGACAGAGATGCTGGGGATCCTGGCACCTGTATGGTCCTTGCTGGATCAGTAAAGACACTCAGCGTTAGCTGTGTCGGTGTTCTTTCCAGTCTTGCATAATATTGCGTATTTACTGAAATATGAATGAACGGTGAATCTCCTTGCGTTCCTCTTATGAATAAATTATCGGAACCAATACCATGAAATACTCTAAGTGCTCCCCCAAGTGGTTGGTTTTCTGGATCAGCATTGGTAGCAGTAAGAGTAAATATTTCAGCCTGTACTAAATTCGAGGCTGTATATTTGTAATTAAATTCTGCTACCCATCTGTCAGAAGGAAGTGTGGATGGTAGCGCCTTGTAAACTCGTTCTTCGACTACTCCACCTCCTCCGTTTTCACCGTTGAATTTTACTTGATTTGGAAACTGCGCACTGTTTACAGTAATCTGGGTTCCAACCTGTGTCCAACCTGTATTTGATGAATAGTTGTCGTGGAAAATTATTTGTGGACTGGATGCATGTGCATCGTGTGGTAAAAATGATAAAATCGTAATCAATGAAATAATTATCGGAAGAAATAGAATTTTTTTCAAATGCCCAACCCAATGTTGTATATGGTAAAGGTTCTTTATATCATATTCCATATAGAAATTAAATATCTACGTCTAATATGACGAATTTGGGATCAACGGCTAAATTTAAAGCTCGTCCTGTAGGACATATTGTACCCTCTTTGGTTTATTTCCCTACCATTTCAAAAGAGACAAAATTAATTGAAAAACTCTGGTGTTGCAGGTATTATGGAAGTGCTAGACCTAAACCAGACGTTATTGAATTAACTGAATACACATTTCCGCCAAATATGTTTTCAGGACTAGATGTAGATGCAAGTTGGATGCCAAGACTATCATATACTTTGATGTATGCGACAAGTGGCATATGGAATTGACCTATGGTAAGAGTAGCAGTGCCAGAGTTTACAGGTTCACTTGCAAGCACCTTACCTGTTGGATCAACTAGTTTTACTGTTGCAGCCAAAAGCGGGTTGTTTGTTACCTTGACATTTTCATCTGTTGTTGCATAGTAATCCTTGTAAATTCCATCTAGTAATTGTCCGGAATAGGATGACTGTGGTTCAAGGTATGTGTTGTATGGCGCAGCCATTTGCAAATTCAAAGTGTTATTTGAATAAACCATTGTTCCATCAAGATATACCTTAAGGAAGTTGTTGCCGTTTGTCACAATGGTGCAGTCTCTTGTAAGCGGCTGGTTTGGACTAGTGTCAACCCACAACACATTGAATTGGGTAGCTTGATTTGCATCACCAGTAGTTGATACTACTGCCCAAACGGTTCCAAATGCACTAGTATCTGCTACACATGTGACATAGTTGATAAACGGTTGTGATGTCTGAATGTACATTCCGTTTTCATAAAACTGGTATGGTATGGTTCTGACAGGTGTGGTTATAACAGAGTGAAAGAGCATAGCGTTTGTGTTTGGACTAACTGCATAATATCCTGCCCACGTACCATTGGCTGGTGCCTGTGAACCGATGTGAAGACCTTGTGTATCTTTGAAGAATTCAAACGGAGCATTAAGCAACGGCGCATCTCCGCCAAAAGTCCAGTATCCAAGCTCTGCTTGTAATTGCTGTTGTGTTTTTGTTTCATTGTTTAGCGGATCAGATGCAACTAGTCCTGATTTTATTTGATCAATTGAATAAAGTGGAACAGGTGGAAGAGAGATTGGAACAGTACCTAGATTTGGCGGACTTGGGACAAGAGGAGCACCTGTACTTGGAATTGGTATAAGATTACCTGGTATCGCAGTAGGACCACCTAATGTCAACGCTGCAGAAGGATTTACTGTCAGTGGAGCTATTAGTATTGAAAGTATCGCTGCACTGCAAAACAGCATAACATTTTTTTTCATTTAATTATATTTTGGATGTGATTGTTATTTGACTATGCGTTGAAATCCCTATAACATCAATTCAGCGGATTAATTCAGAACTGAATTATGGCATGTTGTTATCTGTGAAAATTTCTAATGTGTAGTTTTTGCAGATTAACTTTTCACTTGATTTAAGACAGTTGAAAAAAATAGGTCAAACATTCGTAGCAGATATTGTTTAACCTATTTTATAATACGTGTTGCAAATTATAAAACATGTCGTCACTTTCTTATGTATTCATAATATCTAAATCTCTTCTGTAATTGTTATCAAAAAATTCTAGTAAGGAATGTTACTTACCGCTGCAGTGAGCACAGTTTATCTTACATGATATGATAAGAATATCATATGCCAACTGCATACGTCCTAATAAAATGTGAAGAAGGCGCAGAAAACAAGCTAATGAGAAAACTTGATAGAAAAGATACGATAAGGAAGATCGAGCCAACAGTAGGTCATTATGACCTTGTAGCCAAGATAACATCTCCTGATACAGAACACCTCGATGAACTAATTGGAGAGATTCACTCTAATGACAAGGTTCATTCAACAAATGTTCTAATATTAAACGAGGCAGTAGAAGCTGCGTAAAACCAGCTGAATCATTTAAGCTTCAAGGCTGGCAAGACCCCCAAGCTGTTTTTGCGAGTTAATTTCAGATCTTGGCATCTGCTAATTGTATCCTAAGAATTGACCTAGAACCAAGACTTGTGAATCTTGGATTTTATCTTGTTTTTGAGATCTTCAGTTATTTCTTCTGGTTTCATTCCATGGTCTTTTGTGGCATGTGCTGCGCATTGTGA
>Ga0210384_10008590_pt1 | contig 10623 bp, 6 predicted proteins | sample IncBWH2MmetaG_FD_160574 | JGI IMG/M metagenome (GOLD analysis project Ga0210384, IMG submission 160574) | Forest soil microbial communities from Barre Woods Harvard Forest LTER site, Petersham, Massachusetts, United States - Inc-BW-H-2-M | ecosystem: Environmental > Terrestrial > Soil >...
ACGCTGGTACTTGTCACGCTTGGCATCGATGCAACCGGCTGAAATCGTATGGCGTGCACGCGCAGCCGCGATGCTGCCTCTGGACTGGGCACAGTGGAAAAGGAAACCGGCGGTGTCAGCACCCCGCTGGGTCCCGTTTCGTCCCGGGTCCTACCCAGTACACCTGCACAACAGTGGTGCACCGATGAAGCGAATTCATGTCTTCGATCTTGAGTTTCCGCTGGGATTCGAGTTCGACTGGCATCGTGATTACCGCTACAGAAGGCAGGTCAAGCGCCGATTCGCCGGCACTCTGAACATCCGCGATACCGCCGTAGTAAGCGATATCAAGTACGTGTGGGAGCCGAGCAGGCATCAGCATCTTTCGACATTGGCGTTTGCCGCCAACGCTGAGGAGCACGCGGACTATATAGTGCGGTCACTCGATTCCTGGCTGGAGGCAAACCCGTATCTTCACGGAGTGCACTGGACCAGCAGTCTGGAGCTGGCCGCCCGAGTGCTCTCGTGGGCCCTGTTGTATCCGCGTATCGCTGAGCACGTCGCACGCGATCAGGATTTCCGCCGGCGGTGGCTTGGCTCGATTTACCTGCACCTGAAGCGCATAGTCCGCAAACTGAGCCTTTACTCGTCGGCCAATAACCATTTGATTGGCGAGCTGGTTGGCGTATTTGTAGGGTCCTGTTGCTTCGACTTCTGGCAGGAGTGTAATGCCTGGCGCAAGCTTGCGCAGAAACTGCTAGAGCGGGAAATCCGCCTCCAGGTTGGAGAAGATGGTGTTGATCGCGAGCAGGCGATCTCATACCACCTCTTCACGATGGAGCTGTTCCTGCTTGCCTTCGCCATCGGCCGCAACACTGGATCGCCTTTCAGCGAAGGATATGCGCAGCGGTTGAGGGGCATGGCTGGGTTTCTCGACACCATCGCCACCTCGAGCGGAGATCTGCCATGCTACGGCGATTCCGATGACGCGCGTGGGTTTATGTTGTCGGAAGACGAGAGCGCACTGGAAGTTACCATGCAATTAGTGGGACTGCTTTTTGTCGAGCCTCAGTGGCTGCGCTTTCGAAGCACACCCACCGTGGCGGCCCGAGCGCTCGTCCCAGACTTGCTGACAAACCTCGATCACGTCGCCGAGGTAGCGGTCTCTCTCCGGGAGCTGTTTCCTGATGCCGGCTTGGCCTGCGTACGCACCCACGACGATCGTGTGCGTCTGGTGATGGATTTTGGTCCGCTCGGATTCACCAGTACGGCGGCGCACGGACATGCCGACGCGTTGTCGCTCTGGCTATCGATCGATGAAGAATTTTTCCTTGTCGATGCCGGTACCTACGCCTACCATTCGCATCCCAAGTGGCGGACTTTCTTTCGTAGCACTGCGGCGCACAACACTGGATGCGTGGACGGCCTGAACCAGTCGGAAATGGCGGGCCGCTTTCTGTGGAGTTCCAAGACGAATGCGCGCCTGCTGCGGTTTGAAAAGACTTCAGAACAAGTGACGATCGAGGCCGAACACGACGGCTACGAGCGCCTCAAGGATCCTGTTACTCACCGGCGTAGGGTCGTTTTCGATCGCGCAACCGGGAACATCTCCATCGAAGATGGCTTCCGATGCGCGGGCCGGCACCAAATTGAGCTGTTCTTCCACATGCATGAAGATGCCGCCGTTCTGGGCTGCCGCGATGGCGAAGCGCAGGTCGACTGGCACGGGCGGCGCATTGTATTTTCTTCGTCCGATGAAAATGCCTGGTGGGAGATCATCCGCGGCTCCGAAAATCCCCGCCTGGGCTGGCGCTCGTGCCGGTTCAATAACAAACAACCCATCGCCACGTTGCGCATTGCCTTGGAAATTGATGGCCCGACCAAAATCCCCACTCATCTGAGGGTTAACTCATGAACATCAGCATCGTTGGACTAGGCTATGTAGGGGCTGTCTCTGCCGCTTGCCTGGCCGACATGGGACACTGTATCTGGGGTATTGACATCAACGCCGAAAAAGTACGAATCATCAACGAAGGCTGTTCTCCGATTGTGGAGAGCGGTCTCGCCGACAAAATTGCCCGTGGTCGACAGGACAAGCGTCTATGCGCCACTGTCGACATCGAGCAGGCATTGCGTCAGTCGGCGTTATGCTTCGTCGCGGTGGCCACTCCGAGTCGCGCCAATGGACAGATTGATCGCGCTCATTTGTTTCGTGCCTGTAAGCAAATCGCGACGGCCCTTGCGAAACTCGCCAAGAAGCAGATCGTGGTGATTCGCAGCAGCGTATTACCGTCGATTTTCGACGAGTGCAGCGCGATATTCGACTCCGCAGCGACCGGACTGGTGGAGTTATGTCCCAATCCTGAGTTTTTGAGGGAAGGTAGTGCAATCCGTGATTTCGAGGAGCCCCATTTACTGTTCTGGGGACCGACAATGCGGAAACGGAAGAGATGCTGCGCTCGCTCTATGGCGAACAATCGGCCCCAATCTTTGTGCTGCAACCGAGAGGAGCACTAATGGTGAATACGCCAGCAACGCTTTTCATGCCTTGAAGGTGAGCTTCGCAAACGAAATCGCCGCGCTTTGTCAACTGACGAATGTGGACGCCGAGGCCGTAATGAGCGTGTTCTTCAGCGATGCCAAGCTCAACATCTCGCGCCGTTACCTTAAGCCCGGGTTCGCCTTTGGCGGTTCGTGCCTGCCGAAAGACGTGCGCGCCATCCTCCATGCAGCAAAAGAGGTTGACCTGCAAATTGCCGCTGATTGCATCCGTCTTGATGAGCAACGAACTTGTGATCGAACGCGCATTCCAGAGGGTCCGTGCGATGGGCAAGCGACGCATCGGTCTAGTCGGTCTCAGTTTCAAGTCCAACACTGATGATCTGCGGGAGAGTCCATTTGTTGAGGTAGCGGAGCGCTTGTTGGGGAAGGGTTACGAACTTAGTATCTATGACCCCAACGTGATTGCGGCCCGATTGACAGGCGCAAACAAGGAATACATCGACGCTGTCATTCCTCATCTTTCTCGTCTGCTCGTGCGGTCGCTTTATGAATTATGCAGTGCCGAGGTGGTGATCGTGGGACACCATTTCGAGGGGGTGGACGATTTGCTGCAAAACACGCGTGCGTCGATCATTGATCTGATCTGAACACATACCACACGGAAACGCGCGCCACATTGAAACGCGAACTGGTTCTCTGATTATGACAGTTAAGCAAAACGTGTTGATCATCGTGCAGAACTTGCCGGTGCCATTCGACCGGCGTGTCTGGCAGGAGGCCACCAGCCTGCGCCGGCATGGCTTCCGAGTGGCCGTCGTTTGCCCGAAAAAAGGCAAATGCACTGCCAGTTACGAGCGATTGGAAGACGTGGATATTTATCGATACCCGTTGATCTATGAGGCCAACAAGGGTGTGGCGGGATATCTCATTGAGTTTGTATATTGCTGGCTGGCCAGCCTATGGCTGGCGCTCAAGGCATACGCTCACCGTCCGTTTCAGGCCATCCACGCGTGCAATCCGCCCGACACTTTTTTTGCGCTGGCGCTGCTGTTTCGCCCTCTGGGAGTGAAGTTCGTTTTTGACCATCACGATCTATGCCCTGAGATGTATCTCGCCAAAGGTCGCAGCCGCTCAGGCGTCCTTTACCGCGCGCTGCTGGCACTGGAACGAATGACCCTGAAATCAGCCGACGTGGTCATTGCGGTCAATGAATCTCACAGAGCAATTGCGTTGCAGCGAGGCGATATCCCCGATGAAAGAGTAACTGTGGTGCGGAGCGGCCCTCGACGCGATTGGGCCGACACTCACTCCCCAAGCCCTGAACTGAAACGCGGTCGGCTCTACATGGTTCTCTACCTCGGCGAAATGTGCGAGCAAGACGGCGTCGATCATTTGCTGCGCGCGATCCAGGCTTACCGCGCAATGGCTCCTGATGATACGCTCTTCGCATTTGTCGGTGGCGGCCCTGATCAACCGCGCATGAAAGCAAAGGCCGAGGAGATGGGTCTGGGGCCGATCGTGCATTTCACGGGTCGCATTCCGGACGAGCAGTTATGGGTATATCTTTCCACGGCTGATCTGTGTGTCGATCCCGACCCCTTCACCGAATGGAGCAATATGTCGACGATGAATAAGATTATCGAGTACATGGCGTTCGGCCGGCCGATCGTGGCATTCGATCTTTTGGAGCACCGCCGCTCGGCGGAATGGGCGGCTGCTTATGTGGAGGGTAACAATGATGCTGCGCTGGGGAGCGCCATACGTGAGTTGATACTCGATGCCGAGCGAAGGCAGAACATGTCACAGTTTGCCCGCGCCCGTTTTCGTAAGGAACTGGCGTGGGAGAATTCTGAACAGCGATTAATTGCGGCCTACCGGCAATTACTGGGCGGAAAAGTGTCAACGTCGGTCGTTACACAAAGTCCCCCGGCATCGATAACTACCGAGAATCCAGGCGCATGACGCAATTAACACAGTTGCGGGTGGAGCTCCATTGCCACACGGTTTATTCCCACGACGGCCACATCGAGTTCGATGGGCTGCTTCGGACCGTCAAGGGAAAACTCGACGTCGTCTGCATCACCGACCATGACACCATCGAGGGCGCTCGTGAATTTCAGAAAAGAAGTGAAGCTCGCAATGCTGATCTCAGGATCGTGATTGGGGAAGAGCGAACCTTGGCCGATCACAGTCACGTGATCGGCCTCTTCCTGAAAGAGGCTATCGCTTCGGACACTTTCGGAGAGGTCGTGCGGGAAATCCGCGAGCAAGGCGGTCTTTGCGTCATTCCCCATCCCTTTCGTCATCGCGATGGCGTCCTGCGGGATGGTGCAAGAACGTTGGAAGGCGTCTCCGGATTCGAAATCTTCAACCCGAAATGCTCACTACAGGAAAATCAGAAAGCGCGGACGCTTGGTGGCTCCGCCCCGGTTGCGGTCGGAGGCAGTGATGCTCACTATGAATGCGACTTGGGGGAATGCATTAATTTCATTCCCTTCACCGGCGACGTACGTCAAAGTCTGGATCAGTTTCTTCATGGACATGGGCAATATCGAGTGCTGGGTGTGCATCAGAAGAACGGCGGCAGCGGGCGTCAGTATGCGCCTTTTTACTACTGGGTGAAGCCCTACGCGCGCGTGCCGCGCCCACTGGTGCCTGCGGCGGGAAAATTATACCGTGCGTACCGAAACACAGCAGCGCGTTGGAAAACATCGGAGTTGGAGATCAAATATGTCACTGAATAAGGGCCTGGTTAAGAACGTAGCGCGATTACACGGATATTGGATCTACAAGAATTTCCTGAGCAAATCGCAATTCTGGCCCGAAGAACGCCGTCAGAAGTATGTGACGGACAATTTGCGTCGAACCTTGATTCGCGCCTACGAGGGAACGGCTTTTTATCGAGAGCAGTTCAGGAGGGCGGGTTTCAACCCACGCACGGACTTTCGTTCAGCCGAGGACCTGAAGCGATTACCTCTGCTCACCAAGGACGATGTTCGTAAGAACATTAATGACATCATCGATCACCGCTTTGAGCGGGCAAGCGTCCTGACTCACACCAGCGGGTCTACTGGCGAGCCTTTGCCCATGCGACTCAACGAGTATTTCATGGCGTTCGATAATGCCTGCCTGTTCCGGCACTGGTCATGGACGGGCTACACATTTGGTGGACGCATGGCCGCGCTGCGGACCTATGTTCCCTCCAAGGTGAGCGAACCGCTTTGGCGGCACGATAAGCTGAAGAACACAATGTACTTTTCCGCCTACCACCTGACTCCGGCGAATTGCAGTGAATACGTCGATCGCCTTCTTGAGTTCCGCCCGGAGTTCATCAAGGCCTATCCTTCTTCCATTGCTGTTTTTGCCGAGTTCGCCCACGCCTATCGAGACAAGTTTGATTTCTTGCGTGGAATTTTTACGGCTTCTGAAACTTTGCTTCCCAGCGAAAGAGACCGGATCGAACGCACATTCGGAAAAAGATTGTACAACTGGTACGGTATGACCGAACCGGCGGTGATCATCACCGAATGCGAACAGCATGAAGGCATGCACATCAACTGGGAATATGGCTACCCAGAGTTCCTGCCTTCCGATGATTTGGCTCCGAATGAGTTTCGCCTGGTCACGACCGGCTTCCACAATCCGGTGATGCCTTTCATCCGCTATGAAACCGGTGACATTGTGCGCCTCTATGACACACCCAGGACATGCGCCTGTGGTCGCAATATGCCATTGGTGCATTCCATTGTCGGACGCAAGGATGAATGTATCATCATGGACGACGGCCGACGGCTGCCTTCGATCAACTTCTACTCACTTTTTCGCGAGTTCCCTGAGATTTTGAAGTTTCAGATCATTCAATACGGGCGCACGGAACTCCTTTGCAAAATTGCTATGCGGCCAGACGCCCAGCATTCCTACTCACTCACTGTGAAGTTGCAGGAGGAAATGCGACAGCGGGTGGGTTCGAAAGTGAAGCTCGATATTGAATACACCGACAAGTTTGTGACCAATGCAGACGGCAAAGCCCTGCCCATCGTGCGCAAGCTCGGAACTCGATCAATCGAAGAGATTGAGGAATACAAGATTTCCTCCCAGAAGGCTTGGCAAATTGAGTCCAAAGGTGAGGAAGTATTCAAGCTGGATTGGAACGAAGCCGATACCATTCCTTCACCTGCCGTGATGCACGCCGTTCAGGAGTTATTGCAGAATCCGCACTCGATTCATTGGTACCCGGAAGCAACCTCCAGAGATCTGATTGCAGCACTGGCGAAATATTCCGGTTTACCAGCCGAAAACGTGCTTATCACGCATGGATCTGACCTGGCCCATGAACTGGTCGCGACCTGTTTCGTTCGCCCGGGAGACAAAGTCTTGATGGTTACGCCCAGCTACGACAATTTCCGAGCGGCAGTCGAACAGCGTGGCGCACAGACCGTTAAGTTCAAGCATCTCGGCACGGCCCCCTTCCCAATAGGGGAATTCGCTGAAGCTCTGCGGCAACACGCGCCTCGTCTGGCCTACATCGTGAATCCAAACAATCCCATCGGCTACACGCTTGGACGAGACACGATCGAACAGTTGCTGGACTGCTGCTCACAACTATCTACCATCCTGATTGTCGATGAAGCGTACTTCGAGTTCTGCGGCGTTACGGCGGCAGATTTGGTGACTCGATGCCCTCATCTGGTGGTCACGCGCTCGTTCTCGAAGGCATTTGGATTGGCAGGCCTGCGTCTTGGCTACTTGCTGGCTGCCCGTCAGATCATAGGAGTTCTCAATCGCGCGAATAACCCCAAGAGCGTGACGAGCTTCGCAAAAGTGGGAGCCTTGGCTGCGCTGCGTGACCTTTCCCACATGCAAAACTATGTTGAAGAAGTAACGTACTGCAGAGCTGAGCACGAAAAGTTTTTTAAAGATCGCGGGATCAAGTACTATGCGTCTGACAGCAACTTCATCTTATTCCAGTGCGACGATCCAAAGGGCTTAGTTCGAAGTCTCGAAGACCACAACATCTTCGTGCGCGACCGTACCTCCCGGTTTGATGGTGTCGGTCACGTTCGCGTGTCCGTCGGAGGGAAGGAAAGCACAAAGGCGGCCCTTGCAGCTTTGGAGGAATACTTCAGCGGCGGAATCGCGAGCCGTCCGGAGCCCGAAGTATCCAAAGAGGAAACGTATGCGGCGGTGTCTCAAACCAAGGCTTGATGGATGGAAACGATTCGAAAGGAACTACTCTTTTGCTTCAGATTATCCAGTACCAAAAAACGGGAGAGATCAGCGTAGACGAGCTGCCAGCGCCGAATCTGCGGCAAGGATATGTCCTCGTCCGTAATGCGTTCTCACTGATTAGTGCGGGCACGGAGCGCACGTCGGTGGAAACAGCCCAGGCCTCGATGGTGCAAAAGGCCCGCATGCGGCCGGATCTCGTCCGTCAAGTAATGGACAACTTCCGGCGCGAAGGTTTGGTTGCCACTTACAACAAGGTTCGGGACCGGCTCGACAATTACAAGGACCTCGGTTATAGCTCCGCGGGGGTCGTGGCCGAATCAGGAGTTGAGGATATCAAAATTGGAGACCGCGTGGCCTGCGCCGGCGTTGGATATGCCGCGCATGCAGAGATCGTTTCGGTTCCCCGCAATCTGGTCGTCAAAGTTCCGGAAGATGTCGGACTGGATGAGGCGGCGTTCACAACGGTTGCCGCCATTGCAATGCAAGGCGTACGTCAGGCTGATGTCCGCGTGGGTGAGCAAGTAGTCGTGATCGGACTAGGGCTGGTCGGACTGTTAACCGCTCAGTTGTTTAAGGCCAGCGGCTGCCGCGTGCTGGGAATGGACGTTTCTCTTCGCAATTTCGACCTGGCATTGACACTCGGATGCGATCGCTGCGTTATCAGCGGTGACGACGCAGTTCTCGAAGCCGAGAGTTTCACGCGAGGTTATGGTGCCGACGCGGTGGTGATCACCGCGGCTACCACTTCGAACCAACCCGTAGAATTGGCGATTCAGTGTGCCCGCAAGCGTGGCACTGTGGTGGCGGTCGGAGCGGTGGGGATGAACATCCCTCGTTCTCCCTTCCACGAAAGAGAAATCAACTTCCGCATGTCCTGCTCTTATGGTCCGGGACGCTACGACTCCGGCTACGAAGAGCATGGCCAGGATTATCCGCTCGGCTACGTCCGCTGGACGGAGAACCGCAACATGGAAACGGTACTCGATATGATGGCGCAGCGAAAACTGAACGTTGTGCCTCTGATTACACATCGCATCCCGGTTCAAGAAGGCCTCCGCGCTTACGACATCATCACCGGAAGAGTAGAGGAACCCTATCTCGGCGTCCTTATCCAGTACCTGGAACTGAGCGTCCCAATTGCGCTTACACGTCGTATTGAGTTGCGCACAACGCCTGTGGTAGGAGAACGTAAAGCGGTTCTAGGCTTCATCGGGGCGGGCAATTTTACCCAATCGATGCTTTTGCCCCCCATCATGAAATTGGCTCCGCGCATACGCGGCTTAGCCACCGGCAAGCCCGTCACCGCCAAAAAAATCGGCGAGAAATATCAGTTTGAATTCAGCGCCACAGATGCAAGCGAGATTATTCACGACAAGGAAGTAAATCTGGTATTCGTTACTTCGCGTCACGATTCCCATGCGCGCTACGTGGCGGAGGCTTTGCGCGCGGGCAAGAGCGTCTTCGTTGAAAAACCTCCAGCACTGAATGAGGAGGAACTCGAGAGCATTATCGGCGCATACGACGAAGCCGAACGGTCCGATCGAGCACCTCTACTGATGGTAGGCTACAACCGGCGCTTCTCGGAACCGATTCGTGCCGTTCGGAAATGGTTTGCCGGACGGGCGGAACCGCTGGCTATGCACTATCGTATCAATGCCGGTTTCATGCCCTACACGCATTGGATGCAGCATCCCGACCAGGGTGGACGCTTTATCGGCGAAGGCGGTCACTTCGTCGACGTGATGCAGTTCCTTTGCGGCGCACTTCCCACCAGCGTTTACGCGAAAGCTCCTACGGACGATGCTCGCCGCTACAACCACGACAACATCCTGATCTCTATGACGTTCGCGGACGGCTCTGTGGGTACGATTCACTACCTCGCCAATGGCGCCAATGCGGTGGAGAAGGAATACCTGGAAGTATTCGGTGACTCCAAAACGGCGCGCATGTGGAACTTCAAAAAGCTCGAATGCGCCGTTGGCCGGAAGACATCCACCAAGTCGTTTTCCGGAGACAAGGGACACGCCGAAGAAATGAAAGCCGTGCTTAACGGTTTGGAATCCGGCACCGGTTCACCCGTTAGCATGGAGTCGCTGGTGGCGACGTCCCGCGCGACGTTCGCTGTGATGGAATCCGTCAGAACGGGCCGCATGGTGCCGCTAGTGCCATCAACGCTCGGAGATCAGGCTCAGTAGTTCAACGCTTTAACTCTTGGTATGGGTGTGATGTTCGGTTCAACATTTCCCCCGCTCGGATTGCATGATTGTGCTCGCAATCCTGATGTCGTTTCAGCCTTGCTGGTTCGTTAAATGAACATTTGGGAACAGGTAACATGGCAAATGGCCGATTTGGGTTGTTAAGTTTTCGCGGGCTAGTTCTTACAATCGTATTGCTCCTCGTGGAAGTATCTTTAGGCTGGTCGCAAGACCAATCGCATCCTATCGTAGTGAAGGCAAGCAAGCATGCTTTTGCGCCTCCCCTAAGCCAGGTCGTGCCTCGTCCTCCATTGTCAATCCAGATCGTTCCTCGTCCACCGCGGTCAGCGCGCCAGCAGGCTATGCCTGAGCACGACGAAAGCAACTCCCAACTGCCAACACATCTGGCCCGCGTCATGGGCCCGGTGCAGGATCTGGTCCTTCAGTCATCAACTAACGCAATTCCCGCGTCCAGTCTCTCTACGAATGCGGGGCTGAATATTCGCGGCCTCGGAACTGGCTTTCCCGGTTACTCCCTTCAAGGTAATGTTCCTGACACCAATCTGTCCGTGGGGCCAACTCAGGTCGTGCAGTGGGTTAACGAGTCCTTTGTGGTATTCAACAAGACCGACGGTAGCGTCGCCTACGGACCGGCTAATGGCAGCACGTTGTGGCAGGCTCTTGGAGCACCTTGCGCGACCAACAATAATCTGGATCC
>Ga0210384_10008591_pt1 | contig 10622 bp, 9 predicted proteins | sample IncBWH2MmetaG_FD_160574 | JGI IMG/M metagenome (GOLD analysis project Ga0210384, IMG submission 160574) | Forest soil microbial communities from Barre Woods Harvard Forest LTER site, Petersham, Massachusetts, United States - Inc-BW-H-2-M | ecosystem: Environmental > Terrestrial > Soil >...
TACCGCAAGACCTTCGGCTTGGCCAAGTGCACGACGGCGAACGGCTGCTTCCAGAAACTGAACCAACTCGGCGCGCCCGGCCCGTACCCGCCGATCAACGCCGGCTGGGATATCGAGATATCGCTCGACGTGGACATGGTCTCGGCCATCTGCCCGAGCTGCCATATCAGACTGATGGAAGCGGATGACAACTCGTTCGCAAATCTCGCGGCGACCGTTGATGAAGCTGCCGTCCTTGGCTCGACCGAGATCAGCAACAGCTACGGCGGCGGCGAATACAGCGGCGAGCAGATCGATCAAAACCACTACAGACATCCGGGTATCATGATCACCGCCAGCTCCGGCGATGGCGGGTTCGGCGTGGAGTTCCCGGCCGCGTCGCAGTACGTGACGGCGGTCGGCGGCACGACCCTAAAGAAAGCGACGAACTCTCGCGGTTGGTCTGAGGTGGTCTGGCCTGGAGCCGGCAGCGGCTGCAGCGCCTTCATCAACAAGCCGAAATGGCAAAAAGACACGGGCTGCAAGCGGCGTACGGTCGCCGACGTCTCGGCGATCGCCGATCCGAACCCCGGCGTGGTGATCGTCTATCACAACACGTTCACCGCAGTCGGCGGCACGAGCGTTGCGAGCCCGATCATTGCGGCGGTCTACGCGCTCGAAGGCAACGGCGCGACGTTGAAGTTCGGCTCGGAGAGCTACAGCCACCTCACCGCGCTGTTCGACGTCACGATGGGGAGCAACGGAAGCTGCTCGCCGGCGTACTTGTGCACTGGTGAAGTAGGCTACGACGGACCCACGGGTAACGGCACGCCCAACGGCGACGAAGCGTTCTGACGGACGCATAATCCACGAAACGGGGCGGACCATAAGGTCCGCCCTACATTTTTCACCCGGATGACAAAGGGCCGACATAAAGTCGGCCCCTTCAAAGTCGGCCCCTTAAAAGCCAGTTAGGCTGGAACGTCTTTCGTGGCAGGGCCCGGGATGAGCACGGGCTGCTGCTGACCGTCGATCACTTCCTTGTTGATGACGCATTTCTTCACGTTCGTCAACGACGGCAGATCGTACATGACATCCAGCATCACTTCTTCTATGATGGACCGCAAGCCGCGCGCGCCGGTCTTGCGCGTCTGCGCGCGCTGCGCGATCGCCGCGAGCGCTTCTTTTGTGAAGCTCAGCTCGATGCCGTCCATCGCGAAGATCTTCTGGTACTGGCGGACGAGCGCATTGCGCGGTTCGGTGAGGATGCGCCGTAGCGCGAGGTCGTCCAGCGGATCCAAAGTGACCATGATCGGCAGGCGGCCGATGAATTCCGGGATGAGGCCGAACTTGAGCAGATCCTCTGGCATCATCTGCTGCAGCAAACGCCCCGTGCGCTTCTCCGATTTGCTCTCGGGCACTGCGCGGAATCCCAAGCTCTGATCCGAGACTCGGCTGTCGACGATGCGCTCGAGGCCGTCGAAAGCGCCGCCGCAGATGAACAGCACGTTCGTGGTGTCGATCTGGATGAATTCTTGATGCGGATGCTTGCGGCCGCCCTGCGGCGGCACATTTGCGGTGGTGCCTTCGAGGATCTTGAGCAGCGCTTGCTGCACGCCCTCGCCGGAGACGTCGCGCGTGATCGACGGGTTCTCGCTCTTGCGCGCGATCTTGTCGATCTCGTCGATATAGACGATGCCCTTTTCGGCCCGTTTGACGTCGTAGTCCGCCGCCTGGATGAGTTTCAGAAGAATGTTCTCGACGTCTTCGCCGACATAGCCGGCCTCGGTCAACGACGTGGCGTCGGCCATGGCGAGCGGCACGTCGAGGATCTTCGCGAGCGTTTGCGCCAGGTATGTCTTGCCGGATCCGGTCGGACCCACAAGCAAAATATTGCTCTTGTGCAGCTCGACGTCGTCGGAGCCGCTCTGCGTGGAATTCACCCGCTTGTAATGATTGTAGACCGCGACTGCTAGGCTCTTCTTCGCACGGTCCTGTCCGATGACGTACTGATTGAGGATATGGTTGATCTCTTTCGGCTTCGGGATGTTGCGCAGCCGAAGATTCTCGTCGACGTTTTTGTAGAGCTCTTCCTCGATGATCTCGTTGCAGAGCTCGATGCACTCGTCGCAGATGTACACGCCGGGGCCCGCGATGAGCTTGCGCACTTGCTCCTGCGATTTGCCGCAGAAACTGCACTTGAGCTGACCTTTCTCGTCCCCGAACCTGAACACGCTTCCTCGCTTCCTTACGTGGCCGTTGGCTTCGACGTCAACCCTTCGCGCGACTGCCGGTCCATGATCGAATCCACGAGGCCGTACTCAACCGCCTCTTCAGCCGTCAGGTGGTAATCGCGCTCCATATCGCGCTCGATGCGCTCCATGGGCTGACCTGTCGTGGCCACATAGATCTCAGCCAGCCGGCGTCTCGTGGCTGTGAGATCTCGTGCATATATTTCTATATCCGTAGCTTGGCCGCCGATCTGCGAGATCCAGGGCTGGTGGATGAGGACCTTCGAATTTGCAAGCGCGGCACGCTTGCCCTTGGCTCCGCCCGTCAATAGGATCGATGCGGCGCTTGCAGCCATTCCCGCGCAGAGCGTCGCCACGTCCGGCTTGATCAGTCGCATCGTATCGAAGATGGCTAGGCCAGCGGTCACACTCCCGCCGGGACTGTTGATGTACATCTCGATATCTTTATCGGCATCTTCTTTTTCGAGGAATAGAAGTTGCGCGATGATGAGGTTCGCAAGGTTGTCGTCGATCCCGGCACCGACGAATATAATCCTCTCCTTGAGCAGCCGTGAGTAGATATCGAAGGCTCGTTCGCCCCGCGCCGTCTGTTCGACGACCATAGGCACTAGATGTCCCATTTCCAAGCGTCTCCTAGCGTCCCGCCATGGCGGCCGGTGCGTCGACGATCGTAGCATGCGCGATCAGATGATCGATGGTCTTCTGCTTGCGTACGGAATCGATGAGCGGCCCAAAACCAGTGTTCTTGCGGATCATCTGAATCAGCGAATCGCGCGACAGACCGTACGAGCGAGCGAGCTGCGCGAGCTCTGCTTCCAGATCGCTCGTCGTCACTTCGATCGCTTCCGCTTTTGCGATCTCTTCGAGTAACAGCGAAGTGCGCACGCGGCGTTCGGCTTCAACCCGATACTCGGTGCGCAATCCGTCTTCGTCGACTTCTTTCGCCGCCAAGTACTCCTCCCATGGCCGGCCGATGCGCTGCATGTACCCTTTAGCATCGGCGACGAGGCTTTCGATCTCGTTGTTCACGAGCACTGCGGGAAGCGGGAATTCGTGCATCGCGACGAGCCGGTCGAGCAGCGAGCGCTGGACCTGCTCTCTCGCGCGCGCCTCGGCGGCGACGAGAAGCCGCTTGCGGATGTCTTCGCGCAGCGCATCGAGCGTCTGCGCGTCGGATACCGTCGCGACGAAATCGTCGTCCAGCTCGGGAAGCACGGGCGTCTTGAGCGCGCTGATAGCGACCTCGAAGGTCGCTTCCTTGCCGCGCAGATGCTCGGCATGATAGTCGGCCGGAAAGTTGACGACGACGGTTCGCCGCTCGCCGGGCTTCGCGCCGATCAACTGCTCCATGAAACCGGGTACGAATTTCTCGGGAGCCACTTCGGTCGTATGGTCCGTCGCCGAACCGCCGTTGAACGGCTCGCCATCGATCGAGCCTTCGTAGTCGAGAGTCACGACGTCGCCGTTGGCGACGCCTCGATCTTCGACGGGATGAAGCTGAGCGGCGCGCTTGCGCAATGCTTGCAGGCTGCGCTCGACCTCGTCGTCCGTGACGGCGACCACCGGCCGCTCTACGCTGATGCCATCGTGATCGGCGAGCGTGATCTCCGGCCGCACGGCCACGACTGCTTTGATGCGCAGGCTTTTGCCTTCGTCCACTTTTTCGAGATCGAAGTGCGGGTGTTCGACGGGCACGAGATTATGTTCTTTGAGGGCGCGCGTGTAGGCATCGGGCACGACGTCTTCAACCGCTTGGTGCTCGATCGTCTCCGCGCCGATGTGACGCTCGAAAATGCCCCGCGGAATCCTGCCCGGCCGGAATCCCGGCAAGCGGTAGTTCTTCAATAGCTTTTGAAACGCGCGCTGTCGCGCAGCGTCGAAATCCGATTCGGAAACGGCGATATCGAGTTCGACGATCGTGGGTTCGAGTTTGCGAAGCGTAGCGCTCACGAAAAGTGGGGACCAACCTCCGAAGATGCGAGCAGTCGGCCTTCGTGCGCTTTTACGGGCTATCCTGGCATATGAAATGCGTCCGCCGTCATAGCGGACTGCGTGTGAAACGATTTGGAGCTGGAGCGGAAGACGAGATTCGAACTCGCGACCCTCGCCTTGGCAAGGCGATGCTCTACCACTGAGCTACTTCCGCGCAGCGCGCGGAAACGTCGGCTTTCGCCGACGTTTTCGTGACTGGTTTCAGGTTAGGCGAGCGAGGAGGATTTCCTTGCGGGGAATGATTCCGCGAACTAGGAAATCACGCCGCATGACGGATACCGCGTTGGTCGCGACGGTGCTGATCGTCGGCGGCGTCATCTTCCTCTCGACATTCCTCTGGATCACGGTCGTTCGGGTTCGCGAGATCGGTCCGCCGGCGCCCCCGCATTCGCATTAGCGTCGCCGGATTGCTGGGCACGAAAGGACTCGAACCTTCATGGGTCGCCCCACCGGAACCTAAATCCGGCGCGTCTGCCAATTTCGCCACGTGCCCACTATAAGAACCGCAGTCAGTTCCTCAGCACTGCCGGCGGGCCGGTTTTGTCCCCGCTGTCAGCGACGCTTTTGAGCAACATCACATCCTTCGGAAAATAGACGATGGTCTGGTGACCGGCCGCGCAGGTCAGCTCGAAGCTCGAGTTCTGGAATTTGAAACCGGGTGTCGCGACCGCGCTGCCGTCCGGATTGACCGCTTCCGACGTATCGCCCTCGCCGGCCAAGCGGATATGGCAATCCATACCCGTGCATTCGATGTCGCGGCGGAAGCGCAGTCGCAGACCGCGCACTACTCGGTTTCCGCGGCGCGCCGGACTTGCAGCAAGTTGCGAACGGATCCATCAGGTGACATCTGCCGCGCAAGCATATCGGCATGCCGCCATTCCTCGTCATCTTCGACGAGACCGTGGAGCAAAAGCGTCGAGCCGAACGCATCCACCCAGATCGCGCGGTGGCAGAGCGACGGATGCGCGGCGAAGGCGGACTTCAGACGCTCGGTCGGACTGTCTTGCCACGGCAAGCGGACGGCCTGCAAAACGGCGGCGGCCATGTCGGCGACCGAGTCGAAGAGATCGGGGTAGGCGGCCGCCCAGTTGGCCGTTCGCTCGCGGGCGAGATCGATGAGCAGCGCGCTTCGCTCACGGACGCGCACGGCAAGCGCGAAGCGCGCCGAAGGCGGCGAAGCGATGACGCCTGCGACGGCGCCGAGAGCGCATGCGCCGAGCAGTCCGAGTCCTCTACAATCCATGACGATTGCGCGTTTTCGCGGGCGCGGCGGGAGTCCTTCCGCTGTTTCGATCGATGGTGCGTCGTGAGGGAATCGAACCCCCAACCAACAGATTAAGAGTCTGCTGCTCTACCAATTGAGCTAACGACGCATGCGCGACAGATTATATCGAAATCAGGACGTCATGACAAGTGAGTGTGCCCCGCCCGAGATTCGAACTCGGAACCACCCGGTTAAAAGCCGGATGCTCTACCGTTGAGCTAACGGGGCGCGAAATGGCGCTCGCCAATCAAAGATGTCAGCGAACTATTGGGGTGAGTGAGGGGAGTTGAACCCCCTACCTCCGGTGCCACAGACCGGCGCTCTAACCAGATGAGCTACACTCACCGCGCTTGCGGCGTTTCGGCGCACCGCCCGATACGCCCTACAGTCCGGCCGGATGCCACGTCGTCTTGATCTCGAGAAAATCGACGACGCGGTAGGGGTTGCGCATCAGCGCGGCCGATCGATCTTCGGCTTTATAGCCGTGAACGCGTTTCACGTTCGCGCTCGCGGCGATATCGAGTTCCTTTCGCTCTGCCGGCTCGCAATCCCACAGTCCGAGAGCGTTGACATCCATGTGCGCGGCGAGATGCGGCGCGGTCACAGAGCGGCGGCCGGTGAGCACGTTGAGGACACCCGCTGGAAGATCGGAGGTCGCGGCTGATTCGCACAATGCGACTGTGCTGAACGGATCGGCGTCTGATGCGATGCAGACCACCGTATTGGCGCCGCACAGCGGTGGGATGACCGCGGCGATCAACCCTGCGACTCCGCTTGCCAGCGGCGCGACGACGCCGACGACTCCCGTGGATTCCGGCGTGCTCACGTTGAAGTGCGGACCGCTCACCGGGTTCTTCGTGGAGAAGATCTGTTCGATTTTATCGCTCAAGCCCGCATACCAGCATGTCGCGTCGATCGCCTCGTCCACGTCTTTCTCCGCAGCGCGCGCGGTCAAACCGGCGGCTCGGCACGCTTCGATGAGCTGGGCCCTTCGCGACTCCATCATCTCGGCGAGGCGATAGAGGATTTGCCCGCGATTGTATGCGCTGCGGTCGCGCCAATTCGGCCAGGCGGTGCGCGCGGCGCGCACCGCATCCCGTACGTCCTTGCGGCTCGCAAGCGCGACGTTGACTGTCTCGTCTTTCGCTTGTACGGAGATCGTGCGGCCCGATTCCGACCGGACGAACGCGCCGGCGATGTAGAGCTTGAGCGTCTTGCGGACTTCGATCCGTGAGGTCATGATCTCGCCTCGATATGCTTCATGGTCTCGCCTCGATATACGGAAGCAGTCCGTGGATCCCGCCTTCGCGCCCGAAGCCGCTCTCGCGATAGCCGCCGAACGGCGACGACGGATCGAATTTGTTGAACGTGTTCGACCAGACGACGCCGGCGCGCAGCTGCGACGCGATCTTGAAATTCTTGCTTCCTTTGTCGGTCCACACGCCGGCAGACAAACCGTATGGAGTGTTGTTCGCCTTCTCCACGGCTTCGTCGGGAGTGCGGAACGTCAGCACGGAGAGCACCGGGCCGAAGATCTCCTCCTGCGCGATGCGGTGCGACATCGAGACGCCAGTGAAGAACGTCGGACGATACCAGAACCCGCGAGCCGGCAGGTCGCACTCGGTCTGAAAGCGCGTGCAGCCGTCGGCGTCGCCGCTTTGTGCGAGTTCTTCGATCTTGCGCAATTGCGCTGCCGAGTTGATCGCACCCACATCGGTGTTCTTGTCAAGCGGATCGCCTACGCGCAGCGTCTGCATGCGCCGGTGGAGCAGCTCCGCGACGACGTCGTGGACGGACTCTTGCACGAGCAGGCGTGAACCGGCGCAGCACACGTGGCCCTGATTGAAGAATATTCCGTTGACGATTCCTTCGACGGCCTGCTCGAGCGGCGCGTCGTCGAAGACGATGTTCGCCGCTTTGCCGCCCAGCTCGAGCGTGAGGCGCTTGCTTGTGCCGGCACACGCGCGCGCGATCTCTTTGCCCACTTCGGTTGATCCGGTGAACGCGACTTTGTCCACGCCGCGGTGCCCAGCGAGCGCGGCTCCGGTGGCGCCTGATCCTGTTATGATGTTCACGACTCCCGGAGGAAGATCGGCCTGCTCGATGATCTCGGCCAGCCGCAGCGCGGTGAGCGGTGTTGTCTCTGCAGGTTTGAGCACGACCGTGTTGCCGCACGCCAACGCCGGCGCGATCTTCCATGCGGCCATGAGCAGCGGAAAATTCCAGGGGATGATCTGCGCGGCCACGCCCAGCGGCCGCGGCCTCGTGTTCGGAAAGGCCCATTCGAGCTTATCCGCCCAGCCTGCGTAATAGAAGAAATGCTGCGCGGCGAGCGGCACGTCGAAATCGCGCGCCTCTTTGATCGGCTTGCCGCCGTCGACGGATTCGAGCACCGCCAGTTCGCGACTGCGCTCTGCGATCGCTCGGGCGATGCGGAAGAGATACTTCGCGCGGTGCGCAGGCGGACAGCGCCGCCAATACTTGTCATACGCCGCTCGTGCGGCCCCGACTGCGCGGTCGACATCGGCCGCGTCTGCTTCTGCGATCTCGGCTATGGTTTCTTCGGTTGCTGGGTTGATGGTGGTAAAATGGCGACCGCTCTTCGGCTTGCGCCATCGGCCGCCGATGAAGAGTTCGTAGCGTGGCTGGATAGCGAGGTAGTCGCGCGCCTCGGGCGCGGGCGCATATTCCCACGCTTCGATGCGCGCGAGGTCGGCCGGCGTGGTCATCGCAAGTCTGCCGTTTGCCGGGCGGATCGCAGCTTTGGTCTTTCGCGCTTCAGTCAATTCGTGCCGCCTCTAGTCTTTCGTGAAGTACTCATCGGATTGGTAGGCGCCGGTGCGTTCCTTCCAGAGTTGCATGAGGATGTCGTTGAGCAGGGAGCTCGCGCCGATGCGGAACCAGGCCGGCGAAAGCCAGTCGTCACCGCACGTCTCCTTGACGATGACCAGGTATTGCAGCGCCTGTTTTGCGGCGCGGATGCCGCCTGCGACTTTCACGCCGACGCGCCGGCCGGTGCGCCGTTCGAAATCGCGGGCGGCTTGGAGCATGACGAGCGCGACTGGCAGTGTCGCCGCGGGTGCGATCTTGCCTGTAGAGGTCTTTATAAAGTCAGCGCCGGCTTCCATCGCGAGCTGCGATGCGCGCCGCACGTTGTCGTAGGTCCCGAGTTCGCCGGTCTCGAGGATGACCTTGAGCGCTGCGGGGCCGCAGGCTTGCTTCACCGCTTCGATCTCACTGCGGACTTCGCGAAAGCGTCCAGCGTGAAATGCACCGCGATCGATCACCATGTCGATCTCGTCGGCACCGTCTGCGACCGCTTCTTTCGTTTCTTCTATTTTGACCGCAATGCTGGACTGACCTGATGGGAATGCGGTTGCGACCGACGCCACTTTCACGTCTGAACCCTCGAGCGCTTTTTTGGCCGCGCTCACCAGAGATGGATAAACACACACGGCGGCGACATGCGGCAGCGTCGGATCGCGCGAGTCCGGCGTGAGAGCTTTGCGGCAGAGCTGTGCCACGCGACCCGGTGTGTCTTTGCCTTCGAGCCCCGTGAGATCGATGCACGCGATCGCGATACGCAGGCCGTGGATCTTCGCGTGCTTTTTGATGCTTCGTTTGGCTAGGTCTGCGGCGCGCTCTTCGAGGCCGACCGCGTCGACAGTCATCATGGCGCGACCGCCTCGGCCGCTACTGCCTCGGCCGTCATCACGACGCTGCCAGCTCCGAGATGGCTGATTCGAAAACGCGCGTATGGTCGTCCACTTCATCCGCCGTCGTGACGGGCGACATCAGCGCCATCATGTGGAAGGGCGTCAGGACGATGCGGCGGTTCAGAGCGTAAAGATGCATGAAGCGGTCGAGTTCGGGGTCGCCGGCCGCTTGTGCTTCTCCGCCGTTACGAGGCGGCGTGGCTCTGAACAGATATTCAGCGCGGCAGCCGAGGCGGGTGACGTGCCATGCCAGGCCGGCCTTGTCGATGGCCCGCGCGACGCCGTCCGCGAACCGTTTTCCATTGGCGATCATCCGATCGAATGCTTCGTCGGTCAGCACATGCTCGAGCGTGGCGCGCACGGCCGCCAGCGAGAGTGCGTTTGCAGCGAGCGTTCCGCCGATCCCGCCGCTGTCGCTCGAATCGCTCGCGATCATCGCCTCGATCTTGGCCGCTGCGTCGGCCGTGAATCCGTATGCGGCCGCGGGCACACCGCCCGCTATGGTCTTGCCGATGACGAGGAAATCGGGATCGAGCGAGTCGGCGCGAGTTGATCCGCCGGGGCCGGCGCAGATGGTGTGTGTCTCATCGATGATCAGAAACGTTCCAGTGCGGCGCGTGATCTCTCTCAGCGACTTGTGGAATCCCGGTTGCGGTAGGACGATGCCGACGTTTGTGAGTGCCGGTTCCGCGAGCACGCACGCGACATCGCCCGGCGCGAGCGCTCTCTCGAGCGCATCGAGATCATTGAACTCGACGACTTTCGTCGTGAGCGTGGGATCGACAGGCGGACCGATGTTGCCGGCGCGCGATGACGCCTTTCCGTTTTCGAGCCCGATGAAAGTCTCGTCGACGGTTCCGTGATAGCAACCGTTGAAGACGAGGACGTACGGTCTCTTTGTTATCGCGCGCGCCAAACGCAGCGAGAAGCGATTGGCATCGGTGGCGGTGAGGCAGAACTGCCAAAACGGCAGGCCGAATCTGCGCGTCAGCTCTTCAGATGACCACAGCGCGTCTTCGGTCGGCAGCATGAGGGTGATGCCGCGCGCTGCTTGCCGCGCTACAGCGTCGACGACTGCTTTCGGTGAATGGCCGCTCATCGCGCCGGTGTCGCCGAGGCACAAGTCGAGATACTCGTGGCCGTCGACATCGCGGAAACGCGCGCCGTGCGCCTCCGCGACGAAGACGGGAAATCCACCGGCCCAGCGCACCATCCAGTGCATGGGGACGCCGCTGAGTAGCGAGCGTTTCGCCCGCTCGAAGAGCGCGCGAGATTTCGGATGATCGGCGACGAAGCGCTCTTCTTCTCGCTGCATCAACGCGCGAAGGCGCGATCGATCGATGCTTCGATCGCCCTTAGTTGTCGATGTCGCGTCGATCGCCAAGTGGTCTCCCGTTTTTTCGGATGGCAAAATTCGCG
>Ga0210384_10008592_pt1 | contig 10622 bp, 8 predicted proteins | sample IncBWH2MmetaG_FD_160574 | JGI IMG/M metagenome (GOLD analysis project Ga0210384, IMG submission 160574) | Forest soil microbial communities from Barre Woods Harvard Forest LTER site, Petersham, Massachusetts, United States - Inc-BW-H-2-M | ecosystem: Environmental > Terrestrial > Soil >...
GTCACGCCCCAGGCTGATCAGGTCGAAATCCTTGCCCCGGGTGCTCGGATAGTGATAGACATAGGCCGTTCCCCAGGGGTCGTTCGGAATGTCGTCCTTCATGTACGGCCCGCGCCACCGCGCGTCGCCGCCCGGGGAAACGACGAGCGCCTTCAAACCCTCGGACTCCGTCGGGTAGCGACCCATGTCGATCCGGAAGGCCTCGAGCGCCTTGTCGAAGTTGGCAATCTGCGCTTTGGCCGTCGTCGTCTCGGAGCGTCCGATCTGGCTCAGGAAGCGCGGGGCCACGATGCCGGTCAGCAATCCGATGATGAGGATCACCACCAGGAGCTCGAGCAGCGTGAAGCCGTGGCGTCCGAGATGGCGCGCGCGATGTTGTCGGAAATGGAGATTCATGACACTCGCGCCGTGGGCGCGTTGGGCGAAACGATTGATGGCGAGCGGGGTGCAACGGCGGATTGCGGCGCCACGAATTGCCAGTCGCAGTAGCGTGCCACCGCGGGCAACAGCAGCGGGCCTGCAGGCTGCGGCGCCGTCGCCAGGGGCGCCTCCTGGCTCTGGCTGTGCACGCCCATGATATTGCCTTGATCGTCAAGGATGAGACCCCAAGGCAGCTCCGGGGCCACGGGATCGGGATAGAGGCGGCGCAGGTCGCGATTCAGGCCCACCGTGCGCGAATCCTTCAAGAGGTCGCTCAGATTGGCCGGATAGCGCCGCACGGAGCCTTGAGAGCGGTCGCGGTAGTCAGCCAGCGCCTGGGCGTACAGGCCCCCGATGCGCAGGAGATCCCGTTCATGATCCCGGCGCACCCCTTTCGACCAGGTCGTGCCGGCCACCGCCAGGCCGATGCTGAAGATGGCGGTCAGTCCCAGCACAACCAGGAACGTATAGCCGTCTTCGCGTCGGCTCATGCTTTCACCAACTCGCATAGGTCGACCCGTCGCGCGCCTGGCCGTCGGCACCGCTGTGCACATCGACGATGCCGGCACTCGCGTTCCCGTCCGGTGCGGTTTGCACGCGCCAGCTGTCCTCCCGCTGCGTGATGGGATCGACCGGCACGCTGCGCAAGTAGTGACGGGTCGCCAGGTCGGCCAGGCTCGCCGGATACGTTCCCTGGTCGGACTTGTACTTGTCGATGGCGTCGCGCATCGCCGACAAGTCCTGCCGAAGCGCCACCTCGCGTGCGGCATCGACATGCTGGGCGTAGCGCGGTGCGGCGATTGCCAGCAGCAGCCCCATCACGGCCAGGACGACCAGCAGCTCGATGACGGTGAATCCCCTTGCAATCATGCGTTGCAATCCAGAGGCCGCGGCCTGCCGCTCACGATGATGGAGGTGGTCACCATTGGCTGAGCGGCACGCCGTTGAGCGCACTGCCAGGTGCCTTCGAATACACGTCATAGACGTCGGAGCCGGCGCGCGGATGCTCCGCTTCGCTGTCGAACGAGCGCACTCCCCAAGTCGCGGCAGCCGCGATCTGCGGATCTGCGAACGGGTCTCGCGGGACGCTGCGCAGGAAGCGATGCGCCTCGCCCCGGTGGTCGGGCCGGGCATCGAGAACGACTTGCGTCAAACTGTCGAGTGAGGGCGGATACGGGGTCTCCGTCGGTGCTGGGACGGGGCCCATGGCGCCCGTGATCCGTGCCGTCTTGTAGGCGTCGATGGCGTCACGGATCTGCCAGAGGGCGCGTTTCAGTTCGGCCTCCTTCTGGCGCTCCGACGTCATCTGGGCCAGCGGCATCGTCATCGCCGCGAGCACACCCAGGATGGCGAGCACCACCAGCAGTTCGATCAACGTGTAGCCGTGACTGCGCGCCATTGCCCGCTCACTGAATGACCACGCGCTGCGCGGGCGGCAGCGTGGCGTCCGTCGTGCGACCGGCCTGGGACGCACCTTGGGCATTCAAGACGTTGACGAAGACTTCTCCCGGCGCCGTCGCCTTGAACCGGAACTTGTAGGCATCGCCCTTGCCCGAAGCGCCGGAGCTGGCGGACCGCAGGACGGCCAGGCTCAGCGAGCCGCTCTGCCCGTCGCCCGACTTGCTGAAGCTGGTGGCGGCGCCGCCCTGCTTGAAGAAGTCGCCTTCGCTCGCGTCCAGCAACTTGACGGACGCGGTCTCGAACTGCAATTGCAGCGGCAGGCCGCGCAAGGGTTCGTTCGATCGCACTTGCAAGGTCATCTCGAACTCCTCGCCCACCTTGACGTGGGCCGGCCCCGCCCAGGACAGGCTCGGTGTGACGTCGGCCGTGGCCGCGCTGGCAGCCGCTGCTTGTGCGGTTGTCGATGGAGGCTGGACAGCTGGCTGGCCGTTCTGAGGGATCGCACCCGTCGCAGCAGGCGCTTGAACGCCAGTCGCCCCCACAGGTGTTTTCTGGCCACCGGTGCCGACTGGGGCCCCTTCGTCATGCGAACCGATCCGCAAGCCGCCAACCGGTCGCAGCTTGGGCGCAGCCTCCGTGCCGATCCACATTTCAGTCTCGCTGGCCGGCGGTTGGCGGACGTTGCGCAGGATGCGCGGCGTGATCGCCAGCACGAGCTCGGTGCGCTGGCCGTTGTCCGTATTGCTGGAGAACAGGCGCCCGAGGATGGGCAGGTCGCCCAGACCCGGCACGCGGTTCGAGTTGCTGCTGTCGGACTTGCTGATGAGCCCGGCGAGGAGCTGCGTCTCGCTGTCATGCAGGCGAAGCGTGGTCGTCGCGTTGCGCGTGCCGATCTGGTAGGCCAGCGTGCCGCTGGACGTCTTCACCGAATCGCCGAGGGTGCTCACCTCGAGGTTGAGCTTGATGGCGACGTCGTCGTCCGTGTAGACCGTCGGCTCGACCTCGAGCTTCACCCCGACGTCGATGTAGCTGACGCTGTCCGACACGAATCCGGTGCTGCCCGCCGTCGACGTCACGACCGGGATCTTGTCCCCGATCATGATCTTGGCCTTCTCCTTGCTCTTGACGCGGATCTTTGGGTTTGCGAGCGTCGAGAAGTCCCCGACCTCGCGGCGCAGGTTGATCGTGGCCGCGCCAACGCCCAGCGCGATGTTGTCTCGGGTCAGGCTCTTGACGTTGCCCAGCGTGAGACCGGCGGCCCCGCCGGGAGGCAGTGGCGTCAGCGAAATGGAAGTCGGGAACTGGATGCCCAGTTCCGTCAGGCGCGAGCTGCTGACTTCGAGGACTTCCACTTCGAGCAAGACCTCGGGCTCGGCGCTGTCGTAGACCGCCAGCAGGCGCTCCACGAGCTCCATCGTCTCGGCGCTCTCGCGCACCGTGAGCATGTTGGTGCGCTCGTCCACGTAGGGATCACGCACGCGCAGCATCTGCTTGAGATAGGCCGCCGCGCCCTTGGCGTCGGCGTTGGCCAGGTAGAAGACGCGCAGGACTTGCTCCTGGTACTCGCGCTGCTTCTCCGCCGTGTTCGGGTAGATCATCACCGTCTTGTCGTCGATGATCTTCTTGGCCAACTGGTTGGTACCGACGATCAGGTCGAGCGCGTCTTCCACCTTCGCGTTGCGCAGGTAGACCGTCACGCGGGTATCGGGACGAACGTCCTTGTCGAGGACGAAGTCGATGCCGCTGGCCCGGGAGATCGTGTCCAGCACGGTGCGGACGCCGGCGTCGCGGAAGTCGACCGTGATCGGTCGCCGTTCGGCGAGGACGTTTTGCGACGAGCGCAGTTGTTCATCGCGGCGAGCGGTGCCCAGTTCGCGTTCGAGCTTTTGCAGGCCTTCATTGCGAGGATCGTCCCGCAGGGACTCTCTGACGGTGCGCAAGGCAGCTTGGGTGTTTCCGGCCGCCGCCAATCGCTGGGCCTCGGTCAGGGCCGCATTCTGGCGTCTTTGGACTTCGATGGCTGCGTGTAGCGAGCGAAGTCGGTCGTTGCCGGGGTCGTCGGCTTCTGCCTGATCGAGGAGATGGCTGGCTTCGTCGAAGTGGCCTTCGGCACGGAGGGTGTTCACTTCGGCTGTGACGCGGGTGACGACTTCGGAGCGTGCTTCGACCAAGGCACTGCGCAGAGTCACGCTATCAGGATACTGCTGAACGGCAAGTTGGAGTGACTTCACCGCCGCCTGGTACCGCCCTGCCGCGATGTCCGCTTGGGAATGTTCTTTGATTCGCTGCTCCGCGCATCCGGAAAGCAGACAAAACAATGCGAATCCAACTGCAAGCTGAGATTTCATTAGGAACTGCGTCGAACTTTCATGGAAAGGTCCATTCACGAAAACGGCTTCACCGCCTACGCCAGTAAAACATTGTCGCCAACCCGAAGACTCGTGGACTCCTTGCAACCGAGCCCACGGGCAAGGACTCCCTGTGCCGAGGACTAGTGAGGCGCGTTCGGGCCAGAGCGCGTTGGGTTGGCAAGGGGGCTGCACTCGTCGCGACTGCGTGGGTCATGTGTGGTCACTTTTGGAGAGGCCCCGGCGTCCTCGCCGGGGACGCTTTTCAAGCCTCGAACAGCAGTCATTTCGGTACCGGGGCAAAAGGCAAGATCTGACCCCATTGCCCTTGAGCGCGGCGCGCGGGACTGGGGAACGAACTTTTTGGGCATAGCGTATACATGGTAGTACGCCGCAAGTCCTTGTTCCACAGCGGCTTTTGGCGCTCGGCCAAAAAGCCACGGCGTATACGGCACGCGCTGTAAACACGCGCCAACCCGCATCCCGCAAGGCTTGGGCGCTGTTTACGGGCCTGCACGTAGTCGTGCGTCATGTGTGGTCAGTTCTGAGGGGCCCCCGGCACCCTTGCCGGGGAGGCTCTTGTCCTTGAACAGCGTTCATTCCGGCAAGGAGGCAAAAGGCAAGATCTGACCCCGGCGCCCGTAGTTAAGGCACGACGTCGGCACGCATAACGGTAACTTTGTTGATGATATCCGCGTCTAGCCGGTACTCCACATGGACGGCATAGCCGGAACGTGAAAATCGATCCCATGGTCCATATTCACCCAAAATTGGGTCGCTGAGACGCTGCCCGCTCTTAGTCGGCAATCCAAGCCGCGCGACAACTTCTTGTCGATTGGATGTGAGAGGCAGATCTTCCACCTGCTCACTAAAGCAGCGCGACTTGTCCGAATAGAGGAAGATGGAACGCAGTCTGTCTCGTTCGTCACATACGAAATCCATGCCGTCACGAGCAAAGACGTAGTCGATCAGCGGCTGGTCGAGGTCGTTCTCCAAAGTCCTTTTGAAAGACCATTTTTTGAACGGGTCGTCAGCCAAGAAGAACGATGCTTCTTTGCCCAGGTAACTTGCGAGTTTTTCAATCGTTACAGTCATCGGTCTCTCATCGCTTGGTCAAAAGCTGCTCGGTCTCGGGCCGCTGCGGCCCCAAGGTTAGCGGCATCAGCGGCTATCCGTCCTGGCGAATTCCGGCCCCCATAAGTGGGGCTAGTTTGCTGATGAATAGCCCGCGGTGACGCAACTGCTGGGGTATTGGCCTTCAACGTAGCACGTTCTGCCGGAGTCAAACTTCTGCCGAGCGCGCTCTCTCTCGCAGCAACTTGCGCGGCGAATGACGGTTGGTGATCCATATCGAGCGCTTCGGCTTCACCATTGGCTCGCTTCAGCGCCTTGAGTTCGCCATACGTCCCGGTTTGTCCCGCACGTACAGCCGCCCCATCTGCGGCAACTCCAGCATCGCCAGCCGCACCAAGCCTTCCCAGCAATAGCAGACCTGCGGCTTGTCCCCCGGCATCGGCAGCGTCTGGGATGTCCGGCTGGAAAGGGAGCGGAATTGTTCCATGCGGAAGGGTACCCCCCGGCCCCGACCGCATCTCCTCCATTGAGCGGAGATCAGGGTCAGGTCTTGCCTTTTGCCCCAATCATATGCGCGACTCATGCATCAGAGAACCCGGCATTCTTCCCACACGCGCGCACTTTGATTGGCTTGAGCTTCGAGCCGCGCGATCACGCGGCTAACGCGGGAAACCGAGAGGCCCGTCGTCGCGGCGATCTGTGACATGTTCATAGCACCGTCTACGTAGGCACGTCGCATCGATTCGTCGCGCGAATGCCTGTCGTCAAACGAACGCGGCACCGTCTTCGGCTTGCTGCGCTGCGTCTTCGGGATCTCCCGCGTCATCGAAGCGCGCTGCTGGAGTCGCCGCTGGGTTCGTTCGATGAACGCGTCGCTTCCGAGATAGATGTCCTGTCGCAACGCCTCTTCCCACAGCCGCACGCCCCGGCCATTCGCGACGAGTTCCACATAGAGCTCCACGGCAAGCAGTTGATCGACCACCGAGGAAGCGTCATGGCCCAGTAGGTAGCATCGCAGCATCCATGACACATTCCATTGCGTACAGATTGATTTGATGCAACGTCCTTTGCATCCGCCGCCCTATTTTTGCGCCCTCAAATTTCGCTATTTACCAGAAGACAGATTTGCCCAGATTTCTTCAGCAGGCTGATGGGCTTATGAGTGTTGCCGCCATCTAGGGAGATTTCAACAAGCAGGTCTTGATTCTCGAAGGACTGCAACTCCTTGATGAGTTGTCGAATGGTTTTGCCACGAACCACCCACTCAGGCGGCGAAGTCGGCTTTATGCTCATACTAGTCTCCGATACGGTTCAACTGGGAGTCGTATGTTCCTGCCCTCGTGGCCTTGCTGCTCAGATTTTTTACTGAATCAGCCATCTTCCAGGCCCCGCCATTATGACCGTCTACGTCTCTCGTAATGAAATCGTTGCCTCGTTTGAACACGGCTTGCCCTTGTACCGTTTCATTGATCCTCTTGAAGCCTAGCGTCTCGGCCGCTGCAGCCGCTTCTTTTGTCGTCTTGTAAACCGGCCCTGAAAGGGCGCGCGCTTCCGCTGCCTCTTTCGAGACCGAGGCCGTCGACAACAGGGCGCCGGTGAGATCGCCCTTCATTGCGGCCCTCATGCCGTCCACCCAGTTCTGGAGAGGATCCAGAATCGCCAAGGCAGCAGCAAGATCGCCTTGCGCATACAAGTCCGGCCCAACAAACGGTATCGCGGCAACTAAGTTGCCTCGTACCGTCTTAGCAAGTTGCTCAGCCCGATCAAGCATTGGATTCACAGCTGAACTGCCAGAATCCTTTGCACCACCTGATACGCTCGTCCATTGCGAATGCGCAGTTTGACCAAGGCTGTTTGACGTTTCCACCAACGTCACCGACGTCTCAGAACCGTTGCTAAGCGTCATGGTCGTTGTCGTCGTCGTGGTGACCGTTGTCTCCGCAATCATCGAGGTCGCTGACGTAAAGTCGACCTCTCTCTTTACTGTCCTCGCCACAGAAACGGCAGTTACGGACTCGCTGGGAGCGTCGGTCGCGGCGAAACCCGTGGGATCCGTCAGGTTGGTAGGGTTGTTCCAGACATAGGTATATCGGTTGTAGCTCTGACTATCCTCCGGGGACTGAACGAGCGGGTCTGCGCTCAAGAAGCGACCGATGAATGGGTCATAGATACGCCCGTTCATGTGCACGAGCCCGACGCTATCGAGCATCTCTTGGCCGGTGAACCCCTTGTTGTCGACCGAGTCACTCAGCGAATCGGGCGTCCCCAGCCCTGAAGGGTTGCGACGCTTGCCCCACGGGTCGTAGTCGAGCATCTCGACCACGTTGCCCGCAGCATCCAGGTAACCGCGGACGTTGCCGAGCTTGTCCGTGGGCGTCCAGAGCAACTGACTTGACGTCGGCCCGTCAATCGTGACCCCGCGCCCATTCGGCCAATAGGTCTTGACCGTGGTGCCTGAAGTCCCGACCTCGACTTGGAGGTCGCCTTCGTAGTAAAGCGTATTGCCGCCTGCGCGAAGCTGGGAAATGCGCTGGTGCTCAGGACCGTACACGAACGTGTCGGAGTTCGCCGCCTTCGAAATGACCAGCGGCATGTCGAAACTGGTCCACGTCGCGCTCGACGCGTTCGGCGCCGTCTGCACGTTGCCGTCCAGGTCGTACGCATAGCTGCCCAGCCCCGCAATGCTCTTCACCGCATGCGGTCCGATCGACCCGGCACCGGACGTTGGATAGGTGTACGCACCACCGGCCGCGACGCTGGTCTTGCTCGTGAGGTTGCCGATCGCGTCGTAGGTGAATGTCTCCGGCGGCTGGCTCCACGCCTGCGCCGTCCAGAGGCGATTCATCTGGTCGTAGGTGAACGTATCCTGATAGCTGCGCTGCACCACCACCGAATTCGGATCGTTGTAGTTCCAGCGCCCGGTGCGCTGCTTCAGGTTGTTCAGGACGTCGTAGACATTCTGGGTTTCGCTGTAGCGCTCCTGGTTCGACGCGGCGACGGACCAGGTGGCGCTCATGCGGTTGGCCGTATGCGGGTCGTAGGCGACCTGCACCGCCAAGGGCCCCTCGACGGCGGCGACTTCGCGGGCGAATGCATCCTGCGCGCTCTCCCGCCAGAGCACCGTTCCGGCCTCGTTGGTCAGGCGCTCGTCCATGCCCATCGCGTTGTAGCCGTGCGTGTAGGTGCGCGTGATCGCCCCGCGCTGATACGCCTCGGACAGCATGCGCCCGTAACCGTCGTAGGCTTGCGTCGTCGTGTAGGCGGTATCGAGGGTCACCGTACGCGTCCACGGACGAGCCAGGCTGTCGTAGGTCTGGACGCGGTCGTAGCTCTTCTTGCCCGTGCCCGCGATCCAGGTGTAGGCCTCAGCCAGTTGTCCGACGCCATGCGCGGACGTGTCGAACACCCAATTGCTGTCGAGATCGGGCTCGAGGCGACGGGTCATCCGATCCAACAAGTCGAAGGTGACCGACGTCGATGTGCCCGCGGCCTTCTGGTTGGCCATCTGCGTCCAGTAGGTCCGTCCGACAGGATCCACCTTCTCGGACACCACGCCCAGGTCCGGGTCGTTCAGGGACGTGCGCCGCCCCAGCCGGTCGTAGACCATGGTGACCACATTCAGCAGCGGATCGGTCGCGCGGTTGAGGTTGCCGAAGGGATCCCGGCCATAGCTCGTGCTGTTCGAAGCTGCATCCGTCGACTGGACGAGTAGGCCCAAGGCATCCTTGGTGGTGATCTTGGTCTGGTTGGCCGGATTCGTGCTCGTGGTCACGCGCCCCGCATAGTCGATTTTCGACGGGCGCGCGTCGTTCGCCTCGCCATACACGGTGCTCACCTTCTGGCGGTCGAGATCGTCGTAGACGACAGACGTGGCCAGCACGGCCGGATCGCCAGCGAAATGCGGATGATCCGCCTGCGAGGGACGGCCGCGCGCGTCGTATCGCTGATCGGCATAGATCGCCTGGCCAGAGAAGCCCCAGGTCGTCGTCCGCAAGACATGGCCCTGGTCATCGCCGTAGACGACCGTCGGGCTCGCGATGCGCGTGTAGTTCCCTGGCGAATTCAGATGCAACGTGTCCTTGATGACGACATTGGTCGCACCGACCGGGCACGAGCCATCGCACTGCCGGAGCAGGCTGCGCTGCTCGTTGCCTTCAGGGTCGAGCGTGGTCGTCTCGTGCCCGAACGCGTCGGTGGATTCGGTCGTCACAAGGCCGTTCAGGTCAGTGAGTTGCATTGCTGTGCCGTAGCGCGAGTCGTACAGCATCGTCTGCGGCTGCGCCAAAGCGTTTTGAACCGTCTGGGCGAAGCGACCTTTGGCCTCGAATGCCGTCACCTGGCTCTTCACGCGCGAGACCGTCTGACCGCTCACCGGATCGAGCCAGCTCTGGGTCACTACGCGCGTGAGGCCGAGCGCGTTGGCCGAGTTGTCGGCATTGGTTCGGCTGTAGCTCGTCTTCAAGGTGTAGAGCGGATCCGCGTCGGTGTTCGCGCAGGTGCTGGCGACGTAGCCGGCATCGCTCGACGGCGGCTCGACGGTCTGCGACATCGCCACACCCGTGACTGGGTCGAACGCCGCAGAGACCCGGCGAACCCCGCATGCACCGCCGCGCGTCTTCGTGGTGGCGGCACCCAGTGCTTGTCCGATGAACCAGTTCGAGAGATCGTTGTTGAACTTGGCGCCGGTCGTCGTGACGTAGCTGTTGCCGTCCCCTGAGGTCGCTACTGTCGCGCTCGTAGGGTTGCACCAGGCGTCGACGCTGTCGGTGGTGGCCACCGTGGTGGCGATCAAGGAATTGGCGCTGTCGATATCCCACTTGGAGTCCAACGTCAGATTCGCGTACGGGCAAACGGTATTGACGGAATTCGTGGTCCACCCGGCCTGCGAGGTGGCACCGCCATTGTTGAAGAGCGCGACGACGTTGGTGGCATAGGTCGTCGAGGATTTGTCGATGGTCTTGGAGGTGCCTGCGCTCGCATCCGCATACACGGTCAGGGAAGCGACCGGCTGTCCGATGGTCGGCCAAGCCTTGCTGAACCACTGCGTGTGCTTGATGGACGTGGTCGCGCTCGTCCTGTCCGTCATGTCGACTTCAGCGAAGCCCAGGGTTCCGCGCCCAGCCATGTCACGCGACGCGCCTGCGTAGTGATAGTCATGCTCGATGTTGCCGCCCTGCCCGTTGTCGATCAGGATGGACTTGACCAGCGTGCCCATGCGCGGCACTCGGCGCTCCGGGTACGAAACAGGGATGACGGCGCCATCAGGGCCGATCGCGTCGGGCGAGTAGACGTTGGTGTCGCCGGGCAAGGCATAGACGAACTGCGTCTTCTTGCCCAGGCCGTCCACCACCTGCACCAGCCTGTCCAGCGCCTCATTCG
>Ga0210384_10008594_pt1 | contig 10621 bp, 9 predicted proteins | sample IncBWH2MmetaG_FD_160574 | JGI IMG/M metagenome (GOLD analysis project Ga0210384, IMG submission 160574) | Forest soil microbial communities from Barre Woods Harvard Forest LTER site, Petersham, Massachusetts, United States - Inc-BW-H-2-M | ecosystem: Environmental > Terrestrial > Soil >...
ATAACCGCAACTTCCGCTGTCGCCACCCGGAAAACGGAATCGCCAAGAGAAGTTGAGATTCTCGGCCAAAGCTTGGACTTGGACAGGAACACCCATGCCATCTGGCTTGCAGGACCCGTAACGGCGAGATCCGGCGCGGACGTTCTCACCGCTGGAGAGTTGAGGCTCACTCTCGATTCCGAAAATCGAGCGCAAACCATGACCGCCGCGCCTGGCGCAATTCACCAGCTACCGGAGGTGGTGGTCCAAAATCCCAGAGGAGCAGAAACGCTTGATGCCGATTTGCTCACCGCCAAATTTGCGCCCGATGGCTCGATCGCAACTCTGCTTGCCGATGGTAACGTAAACGGAAATTCCCCGAGTGGCAAAATGCAGTCGCAGCATGGGGAAATGAACATGTGGGCGCGTGTGAATCAGCCGAAGCTCCTCACGCTGCAGGGCGATGTGCAGGTGCAAAGTACCGAGACCAACACCGGCACGACGAGGCTCCTAAGCAGCAACGCGGTGCAGTTGAATTTCTCCGGTGGCCAACCGGGAGTTCCCAGCAAAGTGCAACACGCGGAGACACTGGAACCCGGCACTGTTGAATGGTCCGACGCGGTGAACACTCACCACAAGCTTTCCGCAGACAAATTACAACTCGAAGTCGCGCATACCGGAAAAGCGCAGCAGTTGCAAGCCGCCGGTAACGTGCAGATGGAGCGAAACCTGAAGGGCCAGACGCCGCAAACAGCCACCAGCACCGATGGAATCGTCTTTATGGACGCTTCCGGCGCATGGTCCACCATCACTTTGAACGGCAACGTCCACCTGAAGCAAAATGACCGCAGCGGACTGGCGCAACAAGCGATTTTCTCTCGCGCCGCGCAAACTGCAGTTCTAACCGGCAAAGCAACGGTGCGCGACGCACACAGCGAAACGCATGCCAACAAAATTACCTTGCTGCAAAACACCGGCGATTTCGCGGCGGAAGGGAACGTGCGCAGCACCGATTTTGGAGAAAGCGCCGGCAGCCTGCAATTGAGTCCCGCGCCAGCCAATTTCTCCGCGGATCATCTGCAGGGCAATACGAAATCCGGTCTGGCAAAGTATTCCGGCCGCGCACGGCTCTGGCAAGGACCTTCTGCGCTCGAAGCAGAATCCATAGAACTGCAACGAGATGTGAGAACCTTGACCGCCCGCGGAGCGGTCCGCGCAATTTTTCTGCAAGCCCCCTCGCAAACAAATCCCCAAAATGTCCAAGCCGGCGTTCAAGCGGGCTCTCAAGTAGCGGCGGTAGCAAATACCCAGAAAGCGCCAACGATATGGCACTGCTCCTCCGACTCACTGACCTACTGGGATGCCGAAAATCGCGCGCACCTGCAAGATAACGTGGTCGTTCAGTCCGGAGATCAGCGATTCCGCGCACCGTCACTGGATTTGCACTTTTCGCGGGACACGAAAACCGGCGGCGCTCCTGGCTCCGGAGCATCACAAATCGTCCGCGCAGTCGGAACCGGTGGCGTGATCGTCGAAGAAGGCGACCGCCGCGGCACCGCCGAACGCGGGGTATACACCGCCGCGGACCAAAAATTCGTTTTAACCGGCGGAACTCCAACGCTTTATGATCCCGTCGAAGGCACAACGACTGGGCGTGAATTGACCTTCTTTATGGCCGATGATACGATCATCGTGGATTCAGGAAATGGAACGCGAACACTGACCAAACACCGCGTTCAAAGGTAAAGAAGTCCGGAAAAAGGTTTCAAATGTAATTTTCAGAGGTAAAAGGGGTCGCCCAACGATTCCTAGTGATGCGGAATGCCCAAACTTCAAGGCCTCGATCTCAGCAAGTCCTATCGCGGACGCAAGGTTGTAGATAACGTCGAAATCGAAATCGGACAAGGTGAAGTTGTAGGATTGCTGGGCCCCAACGGCGCAGGCAAGACCACCACGTTCTACATGATCGTCGGCCTAGCGCGGCCGGACTCCGGCCGGGTGCTCTTAAATGACGCCGAAATCACCGATCTGCCGATGTATTTGCGTGCAAGAAATGGCATCAGCTATCTGCCACAGGAACCCTCGGTATTCCGTCAGCTCACCAGCGAACAAAATCTGCTAGCCGTCCTGGAAACGCTGCCGCTGACTCCGGAGCAGCAGCGCGACCGCCTGGAAGAGCTGCTTGCGCAGATGGGCCTGGAAACCGTTCGGCAAAGCAAGGCCTACACGCTATCCGGAGGAGAGCGCCGCCGCCTGGAGATCGCCCGCTCGCTCACGCTGCAACCCTCCTTCATTCTTTTGGACGAGCCGTTTTCCGGCATCGATCCGTTGACTGTGAAGGACTTACAGGACTTGATCCGCGAACTGAGCCGTTCTGGTATTGGTGTGCTCATTACGGATCATAACGTCAGGGAAACACTGAACGTAACCGACCGGGCATACATCGTGAATCATGGGAAAATCATGAAGCGGGGCACGCCTGTTGAGCTGAGCAACGACCCTGAAGTTCGTCGAGTCTATCTAGGAGATAACTTCCGGCTGAATTAGGCTTATGCTTAGTAGCTAGGAACGCCGGCTCGAACAGTAGCTGGCAACGGTACCCGAGAATCAATCCCATGGCTTGGCAAGGGCTCAAACTAAACCTAAGAGTTGCGCAGAAACAAATTCTGACACCTGGTCTGGTGCAGATGGTCAGCGTGTTGGCGCTGAACCGTCTTGAGCTGCGCGAAATGATCAATCAGGAGATGATTGCCAATCCCGTCCTGGAAGAACTCTCCGAAGAACCCACCGTAAGCGACAACTACAGCGACGAGACATTTCTGAAGGCGGAAACGGAAAAAGTTCCGGAGAAAGCCGAATCCAATCCCTTCGACGAATTCGATGTGGGAACTTTCTTCAATCAGTACCTGGATACCGGCGGAGACGGCGGAAAATCCCAGGAACGCGAAATCAGCGAACGCCCCTCGTTTGAAAAATTCCTCTCCTCGCCCGCGGGACTCACGGAACATCTGATGTGGCAGTTGGGCATGACCATCTGCTCCGATTCGGTGCGCGAAATCGCGGAAAGCATCATCGGGAACCTAGATGAAAACGGCTACCTGACCGCTTCCATCGACGAATTGAAGGAGGACAAGAGATATTCCGACGACGATCTAGAAGACGCCGTTGCGGTGGTTCAGGATTTCGATCCCATTGGCGTCGGCGCACGCGATCTTCGCGAGTGCCTGCTGCTGCAACTGAAGGCGTTCGATCCCGGCAACACGCTCGCATACCAGATTGTTTCCGAACATTTGAAGCAGGTGCAGGCGAACCAACTCAAGGAAATTGCCCGCGCGTTGAACCGTCCGACGGACATCGTTAAGCACTCCATCGAAACCATCAAGAAGCTCGATCCGCGTCCGGGACTGCGCTACAACAAGACGGAACCTCGCTTGGTTGAGCCCGATGTGTATTTTCGCAAGGTCGATGATACGTGGCAGGTGTTCCTCAACGAAGACGACATGCCGCAACTCCGCTTGAGCCCAACCTACCGGCGTTTGCTGGTTCGCGATGCCGCCGACAAGGAAGTGCGCAATTACGTGAAAGAGCGCTTCACCGCGGCGATCCAATTGATGAAAAACATCGAGCAGCGCAAGCACACCATTTTGCGCGTTTGCCAATCCATCATCGCGCGGCAAGGCGAATACCTGGACAAGGGCGCCGACTCGCTGAAACCGATGATGATAAAGGAAGTGGCCGAAGAAGTGGGCGTGCATCCATCGACCGTCAGCCGCGCGGTGGCCAGCAAATACGCGCACACCTCGCAGGGTGTGATTGAGCTGCGCTCGTTCTTCAGCGAAGCGGTAAACGGGCCGGAAGGCGGCGGGATGTCGCTGCTGACCCTGAAGCGCCTGGTCAAGAAAATGATCGATGAAGAAGATGGCAGCAAGCCGCTGACTGACGAACAGATTGCCAAGAAGCTCGACGACAACGGAATCCACGTGACCCGCAGGACCGTGGCCAAGTACCGCGAAGACATGAGAATTCCCAGCACCCACCAACGCCGGGTAAAGAGCTAAGCAAAACACACACGTGAAGCGACCCTCCCGCAACGCGCGAAACTCCAAAAAAACAGGACGCCAACTCGTCATTCTGACGGGGATTTCCGGCTCCGGGAAAAGCACCGTTCTGCGCGCCTTTGAAGACATGGGCTACTACTGTGTGGACAACCTGCCCGTGGAACTGATTCCGATTTTTGCGGAGCTACACGCCGCCGGTGAGGGCGACTTCGCCCGCGCGGCGCTGCTGGTGGACGCGCGCGAAGGATTGCAACTCGCAAAATTCCCCGCGCTCCTGCGCCATTTGCAGCAGGAGCACCCGATCATCCTGGTGTTCATCGAGGCACAGGAAGACGCGCTCCTGCGCCGCTACAGCGAAACCCGGCGGCCGCATCCACTCGGCCGGGATTATTCGGTGCGCGAAAGCTTGCATCAGGAAAAACTACTGATGGAGCCCATCCGCAAATTGGCGGATGTGGTGATCGATACTTCGCAATTCAACGTGCACGAATTGCGGCATTTCGTGAATCAGCGTTTCAAGACCGAAAGCAAGCGCCCGTTGCTGGTATCGCTGGTGAGTTTTGGCTTCAAATACGGCGTGCCCACCGATGCGGATCTGATGTTCGACGTGCGATTTCTACCCAACCCGCATTTTGTTCCAAAGCTACGGCAATTCACCGGCAAAGATCCCAAGGTGCGCCGCTACATTGAGTCGTTTCCACAGACCGGAGAATTTCTGCGGAGAATGACCGGCCTGCTAACCTACCTGATTCCGCATTACATCGAAGAAGGAAAAAGCTACTTAACCATTGCGTTTGGATGCACAGGCGGAAAGCACCGCTCCGTGATGATGGCGGAATGGCTGAAGAAAGCGCTGGAGAAAAAGCGATTCAATACCCGCGTAATGCACCGCGACATCGATAAATAATCACTGGGACGGACGCGCTTTTTGAAGGGGGTCTTAGGCCGCCCTGTTGGGTTGCCGCTATCTGTTGCCCGCTGATCTCTTTGCCTAGTCCGAGGTTTTAGAAATCAGCGCGAGCCAGTTTTCAGACGTGATTGGTCTGCGAGGAATGCGCGAGCGCCAGAATTTGTAGGCGCGTTTCCGAAGCCCTTTCGGTTCCACTCCATTCAACACAAACGGTATGAGTTTCGCGCAACGTTTTTGCAACGCGGCGCGTGATTTATGGAACGCACTTCCATCGTTAGGCCGAAACTGGCTCCAGGCAATGGAATGCACGAATCCCGCGGGTCCAAAGCGGTCGGAGCGAAGAATGTCTTCCACGAACACGCGGATCGGCCCTTCAAAACTGTTCAATGTGTCGTGAAACGCGATCACCGCTCCGTCTGCGAGATACGGCGCAAAAAGATCGAAATCTTCCTTACACCCTTGGTAAGAATGATCGCCATCAATCCATAAAACGCGGATCGGACGGTTCCAATCTTTCGCCGCGTCCCGCGAGTATGCTCGCTTCACTTCCACTTCGTGCTCGATGCCCGCCGATTTTATCGAAGCGAGAAATGTATCGAAGGTAGGGGGCTCTTGCGGCACATTGGGTCCCAGGTAGGCGAATCCTTCATGCGGGTCGATGGCTACAACGGGGCCCGCTCCGTAATAAGCCGCCACCGTAGCCAGCATCACCGTGGATTTTCCTTTGAAGCTGCCGATCTCCACGATGGCACCCTCAGCCGGAGTACACGCGGCGAGCGTGCCAAGAAACCCGAGTTCGTTCTCCGCAAGGAAACCGTGAACGTTCCGCGAAAGCCGCAAAGCGTTTTCAATTACCTGATGAAGATCCGTTGGCAATCGGCTTGGAGGAGCAATCAAAACGAGGAATCCTTGCGGAATTTGAGCCAACAGGAGAATAGCATAACGACTGTCAGCGACGGCGGCGGTGGCTTTGGAATCAAATTGGAGTTGCCGGCAGCCTTCTGAAATAGAACAAGAGACGCCTATGCACGGAATTTCTGGAGCAACTTGACACATCCCACGTCAGAACATAGCGTTAATACGGGGAGACTCGGGGGAAACGCGGTAGTGGCATCGTTCCTTTCACCACAGTTAAAGCGGCTATTTGGCTACGTGAAACCACACAGGTTCCGGCTCTTTGTCGGAATTGTGCTTGTTGCGTTTGTAGCGGCTAGCGAAGCAGTGATCGGGCTGATGGTGCGGCCCGCAGTGGACTATGTGCTCCAGCCCGAGAAGTCTGGGAACAGTCTGCCTTTAGTCACGTTGCCCTGGAACGGGCACATCATTTATCTGGATAGGCTTTTTCCTCCGCGAATTCATCACGTCTGGACGGTGTTTGCCATCACACTGGTGTTTTTGTACCTCAGCAAAGCCATCGCGGAATATGTGGGCATAACGGAAATACAATACGTGGGGCATGCGGCCATTCGAGATCTGCGCAACCGGCTCTACGAAAAGATAATCCGCCAGCCGATTTCGTTTTTCAAAACGCAGCCGACTGGCCGGGTCATTTCCACGGCCGTCAACGATGTGGAGAAAACGCGCATTGCACTCAGCGATTATCTGGGCGACCTTTTTCTGAAGATCTTTACCTTTATTGCCATGATTGCCGCCATGCTGATCGTGGACTGGCGACTGTCGTTACTGACCACGCTCTTGTTGCCGGTGGTGATCTTGCCGGTCAGCAAATTGGGGCGAAAAATCCGGGTGTCCGTCGAAAAAAGCCAGAATCGCATGGGCGATTTGAGTCAGATACTGGAAGAGACTGTAGGGGGCAATCGCATCGTAAAAGCATTTGGTATGGAGGACTTCGAGATCGGCAAATTCCGGGAAGTGGCGCGGCGCTTGCTTAAAGAGAGCATGCGCTGGGTGAGAGCTGGGGCGGCCACCTCTCCGTTAATGGATCTGGTCGCTATGATCGTGATTCCACTTCTGTTGTTGTACGCCAGAAACCAGATTCAACATCGCATCATCACCGTGGGGGGCTTCTTCTCTTTTTTGTTCGTCATGTTCAACGCGTACATGCCGCTAAAGCGCATGGGTTTTGTATACCAACAGTTTCAAGTGGCGCAGGGAGCCAGTGCACAGGTCTTTGCCTACCTGGATTCGGAAGAGGAAGTGATTGACCAGCTGGGTGGCAAACAGTTGGTTGGTTTCACCCGAGAGATTTGTTTTCGGGACGTTAGCTTCCGATACGAACCTGGCACCGCCGCTGTGCTGGAGAACATCAGTTTCACCGCGGCCAAAGGCGAAATGATCGCGCTGGTGGGATCGAGCGGCGCTGGGAAAACCACACTGGTCAACTTGATTCCGCGATTCTATGAAGTATCGGGTGGCTCCATCCGCGTCGACGACACGGATGTGCGGGAACTCACGCTGCGCTCACTTCGTGGGCAAGTCGCCATCGTGACCCAGGACAACATTTTATTTCATGACACGGTGTTCAACAATATTTGCTACGGAACGGCCAGCGTGTCGAGGGAAAGTGTCATGCAGGCTGCGAAGGCGGCGCTGGCGCACGACTTCATTTTGGAATTACCGGAAGGCTACGACACCTTGATCGGCGAGCGCGGCACGCGCCTGAGCGGCGGCCAGCGGCAGAGAATCGCCATCGCGCGCGCAATTCTGAAAGATTCGCCGATCCTGATTCTGGACGAAGCGACTTCGGAACTGGATTCCGAGTCGGAAATGTACGTGCAGAAGGCCCTGAGCAATTTGATCGTGGGAAGAACTACGTTTGTCATCGCCCATCGTTTGGGAACCATCCGGAAAGCCGATAGAATTCTGGTGTTGGAAGATGGCCAGATCCGCGAGAGCGGAACGCACGCGGAATTGCTGGCGCGCGGCGGGAGTTACGCCCGTCTGCATGATCTGCAATTCGCGCACGAAGAAGATCTGGCGCCAGCGGATGCGCAGCAACCCAGGATCAGGAGTTCGGAAAACAAATCATGACCACACGCGAAGGCGCGAAAATAGAAACATCGGGGAGCGCACGAGCGGCCGCTACTGGCGCTGCAAAGAACGAATGCCGCTCGATGACCGGATACGCGATGGCGCGCGGCGAATTTCACGGCTGGACCGTGCGCATCAGCGTAAAAAGCGTAAACCACCGTTTCCTGGACGTGAAATTGCGCATCCCCGATTCGCTGGAAGCATACGACGTGCGTCTGCGGCAGGCGGTGCGCGCGCTGATTCATCGCGGCCATGTGGATGTAAACGTAAATATGGAACCGGGCGAGGCAGCGCCGGTGCAGGTGAACCAACAATTGCTGCAAGCGTATCTGCACGCCGCGGAGGATTTGCGTAAACGCACGGATGCCAAGGCGGAACTCGATCTGGTTTCGCTGCTGCGCTTGCCGGGAGTGATCGGTGGGCTTGCGCCTTCACTCCCGGAGAGCGAACAAGAGCAGGAAGTGCTTGGGCAGGCGCTGGAGAAATGTTTACGGGAAGCGCTCGGCAAGATGGATGAGATGCGCATCATTGAAGGACGCCACCTAGTGGAAGAGTTGCAGGCGCGCGTGGCCACCATCAAGGAGAATTGCAATCAGGTACGCGCGCTGGTGGTGACCCTGCGGCCCGCGTTTACGCGTCGACTGGAATCGCGACTGAAAGAATTGCTGAACGGCACGGTGGTAGATCCGGCGCGCTTGACGCAGGAGGCTGCGCTGCTTGCCGAGCGCAGCGACATCAGCGAAGAATTGGACCGCTTGCGCAGCCACTTGACGCAATTTGAAAAGCTGGTCGATGGCGCGGGAGAATTGGGAAAGAAGCTGGACTTTCTCCTGCAGGAGATGCATCGCGAAGCCAACACCATGTTGTCGAAGACGCCTGGAGTGGAGAGCGAAGCGTTGGCCATCACCGGATTGTCGCTGGAGATCAAGGCGGAGATCGAAAAATTGCGCGAACAAGTGCAGAACATCGAATGACCCAGAACGCGCCAAGTTCTCCGTTAGTGATTATCGTTTCCGGGCCTTCAGGGTCGGGAAAATCCACGCTGGTGCAGCGGATTTTGGACCTTCCCGGGACCATGCCGTCGGTCTCGTATACTACCAGGCCACCACGGGCGACTGAGGCCACGGGAAAGTGTTATGATTTCGTCACTGAAGAGCAGTTCGAGGAAATGGCAAGCCGGGGTGAATTTCTGGAATTTGCGCGGGTGTTTGGGAAGCATTCTTACGGGACACCCAAGAAATGGCTGGACGTATCTCGAGCCAAGGGTCTGGACCTGGTGCTCGAGATTGATGTGCAGGGCGCATTCCAGGTAAAACAGAAACTCCCGGAATCTGTGGCGATTTTCATTCTGCCTCCGTCGCGGCAGGAACTCGAGCGGCGATTGCGAAGCCGGGGCATGGATTCGGAAGAAGAAATTGCTCGGAGGCTGGCCAAAGCGCGCGACGAGATTGTGGCCAGCGAAAAGATTTACGATTACTGTGTAGTGAACGACGACGTGACCCGTGCCGGATCTGAAGCGCAGGCGATTGTAACTGCACTGCGATGCAGCAGCGAACGGCGGCGCGATCGGGTGAACCAAGTCTTGGCATCGTTTGGGGGGGTATGACACACATGACCGTGCAAACCAAAGCTCCAGAGAGCCAGTTTGCTTATGTGGTGCTGGCTTCGCGGCGCGCACGACAGCTGATGGCCGGAGCGCCGCCGATGGTGGAAATACCAAAGTCGCAGAAAGCCACGCGCATCGCGTGCGAGGAAGTGAACTACGGTCTGATTGAGTACGACTTCACCGAATCCTCCGCGACGGACATCGATAAGGACGGCAATAAGCGGCATAAGTAACCGCTGGCGAGGCTCCATGCGGATCACACTTGGCGTCAGCGGCGGGGTAGCGGCTTACAAGTCGGCGGAACTTGTGCGGCGGCTGCAGCAGGACGGGCACACCGTGCAGGTGGTGATGACCCGGGCGGCGCGCGAGTTCATTACAGCTCTCACCTTTGCGGCACTCAGCGGACAAAAAGTCATTACCGATCTGTTCGCCAGCGACGGAGAAGCCAATCTCGAATCGGCAATCGAGCACATTGCTGTGGCGCAGCGCAGCGATTTGCTGCTGGTGGCCCCGGCGACCGCGGATATTCTTGCGAAATTTGCGCGAGGGATTGCAGACGATTTTCTGACTACGTTGTATCTGGCTGCGACTGCGCCGGTGGTTGTGGCTCCGGCCATGAATGTGAACATGTGGCAGCACGCGGCTACGCAGGAAAATATTGCGATGCTGCGGGCGCGCGGCGTGCGCATTGTGGAACCTGCGGAAGGGTATCTGGCTTGCGGGATGACCGGGCCGGGCCGGCTAGCGGGCCAGGAAGAAATTCTCAAAGCTGTCGCGGAAGCGTTGCGGATGCAGCTCGATCTTGCCGGAGAGACTGTCCTGGTCACGGCGGGTCCAACGTGCGAAGACATAGATCCGGTGCGTTTTCTGAGCAATCGTTCGTCGGGAAAAATGGGAAACGCCATCGCAGAGGCCGCTGCGAACCGGGGAGCCAAAGTTGTGCTCGTTTCCGGTCCTACGGCATTGGAGAAACCGGAACGCGTGGAATTGGTCGCGGTGCGAAGCGCGGAAGACATGCTGCACGCGGTTCAGGAGCATTTCGCGGATTGCACCATGGGGATCTTTGCCGCGGCGGTC
>Ga0210384_10008596_pt1 | contig 10621 bp, 7 predicted proteins | sample IncBWH2MmetaG_FD_160574 | JGI IMG/M metagenome (GOLD analysis project Ga0210384, IMG submission 160574) | Forest soil microbial communities from Barre Woods Harvard Forest LTER site, Petersham, Massachusetts, United States - Inc-BW-H-2-M | ecosystem: Environmental > Terrestrial > Soil >...
TCGCCACGGCTCGGGAAACGGAATAGTTCAGGATAGTCCTCGAGGAAAGAAGTCGTGACTTCACCCGCGCGAAATTTTGGGTGGTTCACAACGTTTTCGACAAAAGGAATATTCGTCTTGACGCCGCGAATGCGGAATTCACGGAGCGCGCGATCCATCCGCTGGCAAGCTTCCGGAAGGTTCGAGCCCCAGGCGGTGACTTTGACGAGCAGCGAATCGTAATACGCGGCGAGCATCGCTCCGGCGTAAGCGGTGCCGCCATCGAGGCGAATTCCGAAACCCGCGGGAGAACGGTAGGTGGAGATCTTTCCGTAGTCCGGCGCGAAGTTTTTCTCCGGATCTTCCGTGGTCACGCGGCATTGCAGAGCCGTTCCATTGAGCGGAACCTTCTCCTGCTGCGGCAGCGCCATCGGCGGATCGTGCAAGCGGTGGCCTTGCGCGACAAGAATCTGCGAGCGCACCAGGTCGATGCCCGTCACCATTTCCGTCACGGTGTGCTCGACCTGGATGCGCGGATTGACTTCGATGAAGTACCACTTCTGCGAGTCGACGTCGAAGAGAAACTCGACCGTGCCGGCATTCCGATAGTTGGCCTTGCGAGCGATCTGCAACGCCGCGTCGCAGAGTTCCCGGCGCACCTCCTCGGGAAGATTCGCGGCGGGAGCCACCTCCACTACTTTCTGGTGCCGCCGTTGCACCGAGCAGTCCCGCTCGTACAAGTGCAGCAAATTCCCATGCTGGTCGGCGAGAATCTGGACTTCGATATGCCGCGCGCGTGGCAGATATTTTTCCAGAAAGACGGAGGCATCGCCGAAGGCCGAGCGCGCCTCCCCCTGCGCCTCTTCCAACAGCGCCTCGAGCTGCGAAGCGTCCTGGACCACGCGCATGCCGCGGCCGCCGCCACCCATGGACGCTTTCACGATGACGGGATAACCAATCTCCTTCGCGATCGCATTAGCCTCCGCCGCTGACTTGACGGGTTGCTCTGTGCCCGGCAAAACGGCGACGCCTGCAGAAATGGCCAGCCTTCGCGCCGCGGTTTTATCTCCCAGCAATTCCAGCAGGTCGGGCGAAGGACCGATGAAGGTGATGCCCGCCTTCTGACACGCGCGGGCGAATGCGGGATTTTCGGAGAGAAAACCGTAGCCGGGATGGATTGCGTCTGCATCCCTTTCTTTCGCCAGCGCAATGATTCCGGCGATGTCCAGATACGCTTCCACCGGGCCTTTACCCGCGCCGATCTGATACGCCTCGTCGGCTTTGAACCGGTGCAGGGCCAGGCGATCCTCTTGCGAATAAATGGCCACCGTCCGCAGGCCGAGTTCGTTGGCGGCACGGAAGATGCGAATGGCGATCTCGCTGCGATTGGCGGCGAGCAGTTTTCGAATGGGTTTGGTCTTCTTCATCTCTGGAGCGGACAAAGCATCGCGCGAAATTCTACATTGTTTCATGAAGGAAGCGCGACAAGTCTGCGGTTTTTTCTATTCCGAACACAAAGAAAATTCATCATGTTCCGGAAAGCAGGGTGCAGCAGCGATTCCGCAGGAGTTCTCAGCGCGGCGGCGCCGGGACATCTGGCTTGTTTGCAGCGGAGCCGACGACTGCCGGGCCCGGGCCGGCCGACTTCAATTGTTCCAACTGCGCTTGGACCTTCGCCCAAGCCTTGGCGTTGCGCTTCGTGGAATAGGCTGCTCCCGGATCAGCAAAGAATTGCACGAGCTCCGCCTTCAGTGCGGGAGTGACACCGGCGAAATTTTTCTCCGCTAGCTGGTCCAATAGCTTCGCATGGGCATCGTCATTCAAACGGTACTTTCCCGGGCCGGTACTCTCACCAACATCAAAATTGTTGTTGGGTAGTTCGAGACGGCCTTCGCGAAGTTCTTCCACCAACTTGCGATAGTGGTCCAGCGTGGAGTTAAAGCTGGCTTCAAACATCTGCTCGGTTTGAGGTGTCGGCGTCCTGAACTGCAGGACTTTGAGCGGCCCGAACTTCGGAATCAATCGGTAGAGAAAAGCGAGAAAGCGTTCGCCCGGACTGGGCTTGCGGTAATCCTTGCCCCACTCGTGCTCGTAATTCGAACGCGAGAGGTTGTAAAGAAACTTCCTCTTTGTCGCGTCGGGCACGTCGTCTTTGATTTCATCTTGCTTGAGGTGCCAGGCTATACGCGTAGCCGTCGGAATGGTTTTGCTGACGGCGCGGCGGTAAGAATTGAGGGCCTTGTCCTCGTTGACGAGCACATCTTTCAGCTCCAGCCCGTAGGTCTCTCGAAAGGCTTGATCGAGCGCCGCGCGGGAAACTTCAAAACCGATAAAGTCGTGATAGCTGTCCGGGGCATAGCGCTCGCGGGCAATCTCGAGAACATCGAATCCAAATTCGGTTTTTACGTGCGCAAGCTGGTCGTCCTCATAAGATACGCTGTCGCCAAATTTTTTTCGCAGGCGCGGATAGAGGAGAGGAACCGCGCGATTCGTGCCAATGCGATGCCCTTCGTTGTCGGCGGCGTAGTGCGCCAGCGCACCGACGGCGAACGCGTACTCGTTGATGTCCTTGGCGTCGCGCAAGAGGCCCTGGATAAAATCGCCGCTGCGGACGTAATGCGTAAGGTCGCTGAAAAACGGGCTGCCGTAAGGGTAGTAGCCCATGTCTTGAATGATCGCGCCGCCGTAGGCGTACGCCTGAGCCCGGCTTAAATCCTCCTCGGTGGCTTGCGGGAATTTTTTCAACAGCAGCGGCTTGATATGCGTCTCCCAGGTGGCATCGATGATGGCTTCATGGGAAAGGACGGCGTAGGCGTGAACGCGGGCGGGTAGCGCCAGTCCATGGATCAGCGCGAAAACAACCATAATGCCAACGAGGTCCAGCCGCACCGCTCGCGATCCAAAGTGCAAGTCACGGCCTGGCGTAGAACTGGTGTTCAAGAAGCGGACCTCTCGATTGGTCATGGCTTGAGGAGGGGCTGGGCGTAGCGAATGGGAACACCAAAGTTCGAACCGCCAAATCCTTTGACGACTGCGAATGTCACCCCAATGACCTCACCGTTTCGATTGATGAGCGGGCCGCCCGAGCCGCCGGAAGTGGTCTGCGCATCGTAAACAATCTTGTCCGGAAGAACGTCACCGATGTGGCCCTGAGTCACCAAGGGGCGAATCAGTTTGCGGCGAAGAAGTTCGTCGACAACTTTTTTCGGGTCGCCGCCGGTGGTCTTGGCGATATCGCTCACGGCGTCGTCGCCCGCGCGCGCGAGAATGGCGTTGATGCCGGTGGCGTAGCCGAGGGATACCAACGTCTGTCCGCTGATGGCGGCTTCTTTGCGACCATCCAGCTTCAGGATGGGTTTCTTCAAGCCGGACAAATCGGCCTTGACACTTGCGAGGTCGGCCTCCTCGGAAATCTGGGATATGGCCACGGGCACTCCTGCCGGTGCGTCGGGAAAATAGGCCGTCAGCTCGGCGATGGCGGGATCAAGACCCTGGCTGAGCACGGTGGAAAGCTCGTCATTTTTCCACCACGGCTGCACCACGTGATGATTGGTGAGGATGCGGCCTTCGCCGGCTACGAACCCCGTACCGAAGAAATCCGCGCGCACCTCGGGAGCGCGGCCTTCCAGGGTGTAGAGCGGATTGCCATCGCTGTCCTGGAGGGGCTCGCCATTCGGATTGATCCCGCTATAACGCAAAGGCCGGCCCGAGGCGCGATCGATGAAGGAAACAGAAACGTGAAGAAGGCAGACGCTTGGAGCGTAGGCACGAATCACTTCTTCCGCGCTTTGCGATTCAGTCTCCACGCGCCGGAGGCGGCTCGTCGTTTCTTCGAGTTGCTTGCGAAGTGCGGACACGTCGCCGGGCTCGGCACCTGAGATTTTCTGGCGCAAATCATCCGATTGCTTTTGGAGCTGCTGCTTCTGCAAGGTCATATCCGATTGCTGAAGGTCGGCGCGGGCGCTGCGGGCGGAGGCGATCAATTGCTCCTCCCTGTGGACCCCACGCTCGAGCTGCGCAATCACGGAATAGGCGCGATTCGCTTCCTTGGAGGCTCGGCGTGAAAAAAGAAAAAAGATTCCGGCAATGAGAAGGGCCACCGCGAAGAGCGCTGACACACCAATCTTCAGCGCACGCTCCAGGGAAAAAGCGTCGCGCGTCATCTTCTCGGTGACGGCCAACGCCTGGAACGCAGTTTGCGCCATCTCGCGCCCTTCGTCGGCAATGCGAGTTTTCTCCCGCAATTGTTCGACGGCGTGTTTTTCCCTCAGTTGCACGCGCACTCGCGCAAGCAGCTCGGCAGGCTCCCACGGCGCGGAGAGAACCTCGTCTGCACCGAGGTCAAGTCCGCGGGCGCGTTCAACGCCGCCGCCGCCGGTGAGAAGCACGACGCGCGTGCCGGCGGTCGCGGAATTGCCTTTAACCTCTGTCAGGGCGTCACAACACTGAACGTCGGCGATGTCTGCCGAGAGCAGCAGCAGGTCCACGCCGACGTCTTGGATGAATTTGAAGCCCTCCACCTGGGAGCGCGAGACGGCAACTTCGTAGCCCGCCGAACGGAGTGATTCCTCGAGCCCGCGGAGCGGGGCCGTTTCGGGGCCAATGATCAAAATTCTTTCGCGCTTTGAGGACAAGTTTGCGGCCTCTCCGTCTGCCCCATGGGCCATACTCTTCAAATACCTTCTAAACTCCTGCGCTCTTTCACTCCGCGATGCAACATTAGAAATATCACGACATCCTTCTGATGCTTGAAAGTGAATTCTGGCACAAAACATCTCGCCGCGAAACGAGGCAGGCATAAGAGCGGTAAGACCGGGGGCTGTCAGGCAGAATAACGACGGCTCTGCGCGATCGTGGAAAGGGGAAAACTCGTAGATCCCGGCTTAGTATTTCCGGAGCACGCCGATGACGCGACCTTGAATCCGCACGTCGTTGGCGGCCACAAGGATGGGAGCCATTTCCGAATTGGCAGGCTGCAGGCGAATTTTGCCGGCGCCCTCGCGATAAAATCGCTTAAGCGTTGCCTCATCCCCGTTGACAAGGGCCACGACGATGTCGCCGGCGTTGGCCACCTGAGTCTGTTCACAAACCACGTAATCCCCGTCCATGATGTGATCCTCAATCATGGAACTTCCTTTGACTTGAAGCACAAAGGAATTGCCGCCGCGCGCAAAATCTCCCAGCGATAGCGTTTCCCGCTCCTCCACAGCCTCCAGCGGACGGCCTGCAGCGATGCGGCCGACAAGTGGGAGCTCCTGAATTTTTCGCTCCATCACCTGGTCCTTCACCGACTTTGGCAACTGGACAATCTCGATGGAACGGCTCTGGTTGTACCCGCGGCGGATGAAGCCTTTTTTCTCCAGCGTGGTGATGTGCTTGTGCACCGTCGCAAGCGAAGTCAGCTTCAAGCCCTTGCCGATTTCTTCAAAGCTCGGCGCGTAACCGTGCTTGGTTTCGAACCCCACCAGGAAATCCAGCACTTCCTTTTGCCGTTTTGTCAGGGCCATGTGCGCGCCTCCACTCGCTAAAGTTATCCACAGGCACTTTAGGCGAAAAGAAAGCGAACGTCAACTGCTTCTTTCTTCTTTTTTCAAGGCTGCTCTCCTGGCAGGTCTCGTGTTCCTGACCGTAAGCTTCGCAGAAACTCCGCCGTCTGTGTCCTGCATCACGCTTTCCAGTGCAAGGAGAACTTCATCTGCAGCCCTTCCGCCAGAACACGCGATTACTCAACGGACTCTCGTCCTCCCGCATGCGCAACGGTGTGATATCCTTTATCCGTCGGCTCTCGGCGGGCTGCTTCAGAAGCCATCCTTTCACCGCACCGCCTCATCTCTTTGACTGAGCCGTACTCCCCAGGGGGAAACGGGGAGTTCATGGAAGTGCGGAGGCTTGGGATAAGAATGTCTACACTCACAGAGATTCCACCAGTCAAGCACAAGCGTGAAGTAATCGACCAGGCGGTCATCCGCTTCGCGGGCGATTCCGGCGACGGCATGCAGATTACCGGAAACCAATTTACGAACACGGTGGCCCTGTACGGGAACGACATCGCCACTTTCCCGGACTACCCGGCGGAAATCCGCGCCCCTGCCGGAACGATTCCCGGCGTCAGCGGCTTCCAGCTGAATTTTTCGTCGAACGAAGTGCACACCCCCGGCGACGCCATCGACGTGCTGATCGCCATGAATCCCGCCGCGCTGAAAGTCAACATTGCGGACCTTAAAGCTAACGGAATCCTGATCGTCAACAGCGACAGTTTCAAAGAGAACGATCTGCGCAAGGCGCAGGTAACTTCGAATCCGCTGGAAGATCATTCGCTCGACAAGTACCGCCTTTTCCCGGTCGAACTCGAACGGCTGACGCGGCGCTCCTTGGAACATCTGGGCCTAGACGCCAAGTCCATGGACCGCTGCAAAAACTTCTTCGCCCTGGGCATGTGCTACTGGCTCTACAACCGCTCGATGGAGCCCACCGTCCGCTGGATTGAAGACAAGTTCAAGAACAAACCGCTGCTCGTCGAGGCCAACAAGCTCGCACTAAAGGGCGGGTATTCCTACTGCGAAGCGACCGAAGCATTCCAGACCAGTTATGAAATCCCGCCCGCGCAGCTCACACCCGGTCTGTACCGCAGCATGAGCGGCAATCAGGCGCTTGCACTGGGTTTTGTGACCGCGTCCCAGAAATCAGGGCTGACCCTTTTTCAAGGCAGCTACCCAATCACTCCGGCCTCGGACATTTTGCACGAGCTTTCCCAGTACAAAGATTTTGGCGTGATGACCTTCCAAGCCGAGGACGAAATCGCAGCGATTACCTCGTCGATAGGCGCAGCCTATGCCGGCGCGCTGGCGATTACCACCACGTCCGGCCCGGGCATGGCGCTAAAAACGGAAGCGATGGGACTTGCGGTGGCCGTTGAGATTCCCCTGGTCATCTGCGACATCCAGCGCGGCGGACCGTCCACCGGCCTGCCAACGAAAACCGAGCAGGCCGACCTTTTGCAGGCCCTGTTTGGCCGTAACTCCGAGGCGCCTATTCCCATCCTTGCAGCCTCCACTCCCGCTGATTGTTTTTGGGTGGCCATTGAAGCCTGCCGCATCGCCGTCAAGTATATGGTGCCGGTCATCATTCTCTCCGACGGCTACCTGGCCAACGGCGCGGAGCCCTGGAGAATTCCGGAGCTCAGCGACATTCCGGATTTCCCCGTGAAATTCGCGACCGATCCCATCGGATTTCTCCCCTACAAGCGCGACCCCAACACACTCGCGCGCCCGTGGGCGGTTCCTGGGACACCGGGACTTGAGCATCGTATCGGCGGTCTCGAGAAACAGGACCCTACTGGCAACATCAACTACGAGCCGCTGAACCACGAAAACATGGTGCGCGTCCGGGCGGCAAAAGTCGCGGCCGTCGCGCAGGAAATCCCCAACGAATTGCCTGCGGGCGATCTCGAGGGTGATTTGCTGATCGTAGGCTGGGGCTCGACAGCCGGATCAATTACCTCGGCGCTGAAAGCCCAGCGCACCAAGGGCCGAAAAATCGGTCATTTGCATCTGCGATTTCTCAATCCGCTCCCCTCAAACCTGGGAGAAATCTTCAAGCGCTACAAGAAGATTCTGGTCCCGGAACTCAACATGGGCCAGTTGCTTTGGGTTTTGCGCGCGAAATATCTCGTGGATGCCGTCGGCCTCAACAAAATTCAGGGCCGGCCATTCAAGCAAGCCGAACTCGAACAAAAAATAGAAGAGATGTTGGGACTCTAGGAGAATCGACCATGGGCACAGCAACGCTGCCGCCGCCGCTCACGAAGAAAGATTTTCAGACCGACCAGGAAGTGCGCTGGTGCCCCGGCTGCGGGGACTACGCGATTCTCTCCGCGGTTCAAGCTGTTTTCCCGGAACTAGGAATCAAAAAAGAGAATTTCGTCATCATTTCCAGAATCGGCTGCTCCAGTCGCTTCCCCTATTACATGAACACCTACGGCTTCCATACGATTCACGGCCGCGCGCCCGCGGTGGCCACCGGCCTGAAAGCGATTCGCCCCGACCTGGAAGTTTGGGTGGCTACCGGTGACGGAGATGCTCTTTCGATTGGCGGCAACCACACCATTCACATGCTGCGCCGGAATGTCGGCATCAAGGTGCTGCTTTTCAATAACAAAATTTACGGGCTGACAAAGGGGCAGTACTCGCCCACCTCAGAGCTCAACAAGAAAGCGAAGTCAACTCCCTTTGGATCGCTGGACCGGCCCTTCAATCCCGTTTCGTTGGCTATCGGCGCCGAAGCCACCTTTGCGGCGCGCTCCGTTGATGTTTTCCAAGGGCACCTGAAGGAAACGCTGAGGCATGCCGCCGCGCACAAGGGTTCGGCTTACGTGGAAATTTTGCAGAACTGCAATATCTTCAACGACGGCGCGTGGTTTTCACTGACCGACCGCGATGCCCGCAGCGAGCACGTCCTCCAGCTCGAACATGGCAAGCCGATGATTTTCGGCAAGAACAGCGACAAAGGTATCCGACGGAAACCGGATGGCGACATCGAAGTCGTGCAACTCGGAAACGGCATCACCGAGTCCGATTTGATCGTTCATGATGTTCACCATCCCCGGCCTGCCTATGCCTTCCAGCTCTCGCACATGGAGCATCGCCCGGATTTCCCCACGCCCATCGGAGTCTTCCGCGCCTGGAATGACGTGCCGCGTTACGAAGACGTTATGAACGAGCAGGTCCAAGCCGTCATTGCGAAGCGAGGCCACGGCGACCTCGCCAAACTCCTTCGCGCCGGCGATACCTGGGAAGTGAAATAGTTCTTGTTCGTACCGCTGCATTAGCTTTTCGAGAAAACACAAGAGCGCCGTGACAAAAAAGGGTCGCGGCGCTTTTTCATTTCCGAAGGTGGCCCGCCCGTGAGATCGTCTTTGTGCTCTATTCGCTAAGCGACACGGCCACCCTCCCTCCTGTAAGTCCTTTCGTTTCAACTCGCCAACAGTACATCGCTGCGACATTGTGCGACATCCCGCCCTTCCTGACCCTTGGCGTTCCTTGTCGCTTGAGCTTCCTTTCCGTGCTGCGTAGTTTCATCTCACCGGACGAATTTTCCGGAAATCTTCAGGGGAGAGAACGCCATGCGAAAAATGATTCTGTTGGCCGGAGTGATCCTGCTTTGCGCGACTGGTTCCCGGGCTCAAGAAACCCCGGCCGCCGAAGTTTCGGCCGGCTATTCCTATCTGCGTCTGGGCGTGAGCAACGGCATAAACGAAAACGGCGGAAGCATCTCGATCGCTGGGAATGTGAATCACTGGTTCGGTCTTGTGGCCGACGTCGGCGGATACCATGCTTCCCCATTTGGCGTTGGCTTCAATACTCTGACGTACATGGGCGGTCCGCGCTTTTCCTACCGCAGTTCAAGCCGCGTAACACCCTTCGCTCAGGTTTTGCTGGGTGGAGCGCGCACTTCAGCCAGCGGGTTCGGCTCGTCCGGCTCGACGAACGGTTTCGCCTACAGCGCCGGCGGCGGAGTGGATCTGGGACTCACCAAACATGTCGCTCTACGTCCGCAACTCGATTACATCGGAATGCGAATCGGAGGCGGCACCGTGAATACCGTCCGCGGCTCGTTCGGAATTGTTTTTCGCTTTGGAAACCGCTAGCGCAGACGGAAAGGAGTGCATCCATGTTTCACGAACGCCTGCACGTCACACTGGCCGGAATCTTTGCAACCCTGGTGGCGAGCGTCGTGCTCGCGGAATTCTTCGGCTACTGGCTGCACCGGCTTCTGCACAGCGACAAAATTCCCGCCCTCAGCCGGGGCCATCTGATCCATCATTTCCTGATCTATGGCCCCCGGCAACCCATGCGCGCAGTGCATTACCACGACGCCACCGACAACCGTTTCTCCGTCGGCAATGTGGGCCTCGAATGGCTGGTCCCTTCCGCCATCATTCTTTTTTTCTGCTGGGGAGTGATGGCGCTGCTCGGTGTACAGCCGGTTTACCAGGTTCTCGCGCTTTGCACCCTGCTGGGCTGGCCCATCCTGATGTTCAGCTACCTGCACGACCGCATGCACATCGAGGATTTCTGGATGACCCGGGTCCCTTTTCTCCGAATTTGGTTTTTGCACGCAAGGCGGATGCACGACATTCATCACCGGAGTGTGAGTAGCAATGGTTTCATGGACACTAACTTCGGCATTGGTTTCTACTTCTTCGACCGCTTCTTCCGCACCATGGCCAGGCGCCATCGCGCCTTCAATTGGACTGGTTATCAGGCGGCCATCGAACGCTACGGATTAGACGAAGCCGACCTTCTCTCCCTGCAAGGCTGCAGCGAGTCTTTGTTCCAGAAAACCAGCGGGAAGTAGCACCCGCGCTCGAGCTTCCGTCCAACCCCCGTCAAATTCAAATTGTGAAACCTCCCGCGTTCTGTTACATCAAATAGAGGCTGGCCAGGGAGTGGCACGTCCATGGACGACGTTTCAAGACTGGATGCATTCGCCCTTTTGGGTGATGCCGATCCTGTGCCCCAGAGTCTCTTCCTTTCTCACCCGGAGCAGGCCAAAACGCTCATGCTCCTGTACGAGGTGAGCCGCGAACTCACTGCCATCCTGGAGCGCGAAGAACTTCTCCACCGCGTCGCGCAACGCGTCA
>Ga0210384_10008599_pt1 | contig 10619 bp, 20 predicted proteins | sample IncBWH2MmetaG_FD_160574 | JGI IMG/M metagenome (GOLD analysis project Ga0210384, IMG submission 160574) | Forest soil microbial communities from Barre Woods Harvard Forest LTER site, Petersham, Massachusetts, United States - Inc-BW-H-2-M | ecosystem: Environmental > Terrestrial > Soil >...
CCTCCCTACGAAGGCGGTCTATCGGCGCGACCGCCACTGATAGACGATCCAAATCACGACCAAGGCGAACGCCAACACCATCCAATTCTGTATTGGAAACCCGGGCGTGATGTCCCTTACAAGCCAGTTATTCATCGCAGTCTCTGGAGGCGAGACTACGACCAGTTGCTGACGTGCACCTTACGTGCGTCGGCGCCTGCCGCGGGCTATTTTTGTGATCGCCCCAACCACGCCAGTGCTCGCAATTCACCCCGGAGCCAGCCCGCCGTTTCCCGAGACTTCATCGGATCGACAAGCTCGACCACGCGCTGACGAACACGCCTTGAAAATGGAAGCGAAAGCCGCGAGCGATGTTACGGTGCTCGAAGGGCGTACAGTCTTTGGTAAATCATCGGCTCGGGTAGCCAATCCAGCAGCCAGTAGCCACGCGGCAACTTGAGGAGGTTGGCGACAATTCGAGATGAAAATGGATGCCAATAGACCGACAGGTTATGAAATTTGATGACAGTGAATCCAAGAGCCTTGAATTGCAGCATCAATCGCCTGTGACTGAAGTACCTCGGGTAATCGATGATTGGACCCGAAAGCAAAAGCATCTTGCCGGCGTGTTCCCTGGCCACCTTCTCCAGAAATGCTTCCTGCTCCTGGCGGGATAGATAATAGATACATTCGATGACTGCGATCACGTCGTATCCCCTGAATGAAGTTTCCAGGAGGTCGGCGGTCTCAAATCTGGCATTTCGCAAATTCAACGATTTCGCGCGAGCAATCGCTACATCGCTGATCTCGACGGCAGTCACCGATCGTGCCTTGTGGAAAATCGCCTGGGTGAGGTGGCCTTCGCCACAACCAAGCTCAAGAACCGATTTGTTGCGAATGGACCGCGTCAGGTGCCGGCGCAAGACCCTGTCCCTGAACATCGCGCGCGAGATGCCCCACGGATCGGGCGTTGCATAGTAGCGATTGAATCGTCGGCCGTACGCATGGCAGCGACTTATACCACGACCTCGGGAAGAAAAAATGGGAGCGGGAACGGCGCCGACGTCGCAGGTTAGATTCCCGTACGCAGCAGTGACCAATGTCCGTTGAGGCTCATTTCCTGAAGTCGAGCGGCGCGTCTCCCGCGTCAGCTCTCACCCAGACAGCAGACATTCCGCATCAAGGTCACCAAGTCCGAAAAATGCCACTAACGGACGTCGCCAGCCGCGCACGGGCCTGCCACGCCGACGCCCAAACGACAGCGCGACTGACCATCCTTGATAGTATTTTCGCTGGCGCCGACCACAATCTACACGCTTGATTGTCACGGGGCTTGAGCCCGAGACCGGCGCACCAAATCGCCGCACGGAGAAGAACCATGGCCAATGCTCTTGTTATACACGGGCCCCGTCTACCTCAGTCGCAAAAGATGCATCGGGCTGCACAATACGTCCGAATGTCCACCGACCGCCAACAATATTCAATTCTCTGAAACTCCAAATCGTCTTTGGACTACTATCTCTAATCACGAGCTTACGCTTGGATTGGAATGTGGATGCTCGAGCGCAAAGCCAGGGTTAGGGCTGACGTCGGTCAGCACCACGAGGAGCTCATAGAGGAGTTGGAAGCGCAAGTCGGATTTCTAATGGGGGGAGGCGTTCGCTTTGCGGTCGCAACAATGGATGTTCTGGGTATAGCGCTGATCGTGATTGGCGTCGCATCGGTTTGCGGCGGGCTCATCTTGTGGCCTCGATCGCGGACTGGCGGCGACGACCAGGAGGCAGATAGTGTTGGGCTCGCTGATCTAGTACAGCGCCTTAATGAAAGCAGCGACGAGGATCCCCTAAGATAAAAAATGCGAAGATTGCAGCGCGGCCAGTGGCCGAGGCTCAGGGCTTCGGTCCCAAGCTACTTGCCGTCGTTCGATCCGCAGAGCGACGGCTTTTTGCCACAGAGTCGCCACCGGCTTGGCTGACGAATCGCGACTGTTTGATCGTTCTTTTTTTGGAGGATAACTGAAGTGGCTATAGGGACTGTGAAGTGGTTCAACGCGACCAAGGGATATGGATTTATTCAACCCGCCAACGGCGGCAAAGATGTCTTCGTGCACATCTCCGCAGTGGAAAGGGCCGGTCTGAGCACCCTTAATGAAGGTGCCAAGGTCAGTTATGAAGAGAAGGAAAACCGCGGCAAGATGTCCGCGGAAAATCTGCGGATCGGCTAAGTCGACATGCGAGGGGCGGCCTTCGGGCCCCGCGCTCACACCGCCGATAAAGGCCTCGATCTCGCCGCTTCAACTCGGTGTTTCTGTTGCTCGTCGATGAGCACGGCGATCTGTTGGCCCTCACTATCCGGCTGCTGGTTCCGAGGCGCGACTGATACAGTTTCCCGCGCTATGACGTTCTGCCTGTCTGAGCCGCAGTGATGAGTTGGGAAATCTCACCAGGTGTTTCTTGAACTGTTAGGCTTTCCCGATCTAGCAGCAAGTCAGTATAGCTTCGGCCGCTAACACGTTCATACGAGATGATCTTGTTGATGTTGATGATCACCGCGGTTCCGGTGTTGTCGTAGTGAAGCTCGATAAAGTTGAGCACTTCTTCCTCTTTTCGATTTGCGTCACTTCTTCGCCTTCAACCCTCACGAATTTCTGCAGTAGCTCCATTCTGCTGCCTGTCAGTCAAGTATGCGTTGGACGAATGCTGTGCCGGTAGGATTGCTCGCGCAGATATACGAATATCGTTCGACGACGCCAGTTGCGAGCGCATCAATGTCGACGATGATCGGCTTCGATTGACCTTTCCAGTTTGCGAGCTGTTGAGGCGGCATTGATCTGGTAGCTGACTTTTTGACCTGCAGCCCGGCGATTTTTGGAAGGGCTTCAGTTGCTTTCACTATGCATGATCTGGCCTTATCGGCTGCAGCCAAGCTGAACGCAGGGATGAACAGCGCCAGGACCGCGCTGCTGATGACCGTCTTCATGCCCCGTCCCCTCTCGAGGGTGCACGCGGAAATTCAACAGCAAACAGCGCCGATAGGCAACGGCCCCAAAAAGGGGATCAACGCAAATTAGGCACGGAACGGCGTCGGGCTACAGCGCGTCGCGGTCGCGATCGAGCATACACGCGGCGGCGCGGCGCCTTCCGAGGTGGGTGGCGCAAGGCTAGCGGACCAAGGTTGCGCGACCACTGGACTTAAACGGTGCGGAGCCCTCGTGCCAAATATGCAAAAAGCCCGCCTCCGGGGAGAGGCGGGCTGAAGTCACGAGTAGTAAGGGGCCTGCGGCGTATGCAGAACGTGACGCGCCGCAGGCAGCCCCAATCTAGCGGGAGAGCCAGTTCGCGGTTCGCTCATAGGGATAATATCTATACCCATAAGGACTAATCCCACGTCGGCGCTCTGACAGCTTGGGGACGCTCGCGCCGAGATCCCGCGCGTCGTGGTGTGTGAAAGAGGCCGGCAACCCGACGCGGCCTTACTATTCACTACGCGTTTTGGGACGTCTGCCACGCTTCGCGAAGGAGATTCCTCGAGCGTCAGCGGCTCTTCGAAGTAGACCGGCCTTTTTCAGGGCTTCGGTCTTTTCAGGCCCATGAGGCATGGATCGAGCCGCCTCCAAGGCCTCGGCAGCTTCGGCATCCAAGTCTCGGTCCATTTCTGACGGGCTTCTTGTCATAGGCGAGGGCAGCGTTTGAATTGCTGATTCTAACGAGCAGTCGCCCGGCGGTCTGTTCCCAACTGTGCACAGTTCAACCGGAAATAGTTGAGCCTGTGGATAGAATGACCCCCGGTTTGCCGACAGGCAGTCGCGCCCTTTTATTGCTGCTTGGAATCCTGGACCTGGTCGTCCTTGGAGCTTGATATCGAAAGGCGGCGCTCGTAGTGCTCGGCGAGCTGCAAGAGACGGCGCCTAATGAAAGAATCTGCCGTGTCCGCTAGTGAGCGGATCAATTTCGCTTGTTGGCGGCAAAAGTCTTTATCCATCGTGATCGCTGCGAAGTAGCCGGGTAGGCGACTTCTAGGCCCCAACGCATTGGACAAAGTATGGGTAGGATCACAATCTCAAAGGAAATTGCGATTCCAAGAGATGATTCCACCGTCATCGGCAGGTAGTTAGCTACTGCCTATGGCTATGCCTTGAACTTGATCTGGCCCGGGGAATGTGGGGTCGATCTCGTTAAGATACGTTTGGAGATCAGCTCTTGCCCGCTCGATCAGCGATAGCGCTCGGATAGGCGCGCGGCTCTGTTTCGCAATTTCTACCAGGCCGTCCAAATCATCGCAGAGTTCACGCGTCGCCTCGATAAAATTGCACATTGGAAATTCTCCGAAGTCGCGACTCAAAAACGCGGATCTGTTGGGATGTTCGGCGACTGCAAATGAGCACGCAAGCGAAACACCCAACGCAGCGGACGAAGATCACCGCTTCATAGCCGTTGACCCGCTGCGACTCAGGAGTGGGTTGATGATGGAGATCGGCTAAGTACACACGCTTGCCGATCAAATCCGCTCCATCGACTAAACCGACTTACTGCATTTCATCACGTGGAGTTCGAGCCCCGCGGCAGTTGAATGCGCCGGCGAAACGTCAATGGTGCTAAGCAAAAGATCTTCAAAATCAAACGTGAAAAGTCTGACAATGCCACCTGGCAGCTCCTCTCGCCATCCCACGACCTGATGCTCAGTCGTAAAATCTCGCTTTATCTCCCAAACACTTTTGCCGTACTCGGTGCGATAGACAGGACGACTCGGGTCTCTGATGACCTTAAGGGTTCTCTTATCAGCGACTTGAAGCCTGTATCGTATCAGCGACGTTTCGAGATTGCCGCCGTCGAGTGCAATTTCCTTAGCGGCCAGGTCTGGCAATGGCGCCTTCGCGGCAAACGATTGATAACAATCAACGGTCACCAAAGGTAGCGTATCGGGAGAGCGTTGCGCGTGGACGGACGGCGATGTGCAGATAGCCAGCAAGAATCCGAAACCGAGTGCTTTCATGTTACACCTCTAAGTGCACCGAGGGCGCGCTTTTACGTGGATTGTTCAGAATTGCCGTCCCTCATTTCTTCCTCGTGGTCGACCGCTAGAGGCAATCCTCTTTTTGGTCATTCGGTGTTGGCCGCCCTTCTTGTCATTTGGCTTTACGCGCCTTTTTCGCCAACCTCACCCCGGCACCGCCGCCGTTCTCCGGGATGAACTCGACGCCGGCCTTCTCGAGGGCCTTGGCGATTTCGGCAATCGTTTCTTCGGCCACTTTGATTGAACCGCCAGCCTCCGCTCGCTTCAGAGTGGGGATGGACACGCCGGCAGCTTCGGCCAACTCGGCTTGAGATAGCCCCGTAAGGGCCCGGGCTGCTCTCAACTGAAAAAAATTCACCACCCCTATTGATCCTTTTAGATCATTGTGCGATGATCCTTTTGTATCAAGAGCGGAACTTAAAGGCAATCCCAAATGGCCAAAAACACCTTTTCGGTGAACGGCGGAGCTATGCCCGTTCTGACCGTCAGCAACCTTGTCGATGAGGCAACCGGCAAGCTAAATCTGGCAGTGCTCAAGGGTCTCTCCCGCCGCCGAGCTATGGCGGACTACGGTGAGATCGCCCCACGCTCGCTTCGATCTTCCATTCGCTTCTACGGCGACGCGCTGGCTCAAATGCAGAGCGCCTGGAAAGAGCGTCACGGGTTGCCCGTCGAATACGTGATGGTCACCTCATACGGCACGCCACGCGACGGCGTTCGCCGGTCGGCTTTCTGAGGCGCCAATGCCCAACGCCCTCCAGCTTTTCGCAGTGTCTGCGCTGATCGGGGAGTGCCAGTCGCTCCTTGCATCCACGGCGCTCAACGCCTCGCAACAAGCCTCACTTCGCTGCCTGATCGCGCATGCGCAAACGGCGTTCGCTCGACGGACCGCTGAGGAGGAGGCTGCTGTGGCTTCGAGCAATACCTTTTGACCACCATCAACCAGGAGACCAGCGCAATGACCGTCACCACGACTAGCGCCCCCGGCGCCGTTCAATTGTCCTCACGGATCGATGCTTCGACCAGTCCGGCAAATGCATCTCAGATCGCGGGCAAAGGGGCAGAACCAGACCGGGTACCGGCGATTTGTAAGGCCCAGGCCGGGGGCCATCGCGTAACCAGGAGGTCTCTCATGAACATGTTTGTCGGAACTGCGGCTGTCGCTGGCGCAGCAACAATAGCCGGAACTGAAATTCTCTCTGACCCGGCTGCGGCCGCGCCCCTAGAGGCATCGGAAACAAGTCCCGAGCTTCGGGACGCTATCGTGAACGTCCGCGAAGCCCAAGAGGCCCTCGAAGCAGCCAAAAAGCGCTTCCAAGACGATGACAAAATGGTCGCCGCCTGGAGAGAGGCAAATCCTGAACCTAAAGGGCCCAAGAGTCGGCGAGCGCAGAAAAGGTGGTGGCGCAAGTTTCGGGAAATGCAAGATGCGACTGAAACGGAAAGCTGGCACGCTCAACTAGAGGCCGAAAACAAGTTCCGAGAAGCTCAAACGGCACTTGCAAAGGTGCGGGCCAAGGACATGAACGAGCTGGAGATCAAGGCGGCTGCTGCCTACATCTACGACGCAGAGAGAATGAGCTCGTACGGTCGGCTCGCGATCATTTCTTATGGTGTGACGCTCGACCTCATGCGGATGAAACTCGCTAGAGAAGACCCCGCAGCCTGATCGTTCAACGGCCGCCAGCGCCCTGAGACGCTGGCGGCTTAAGTGCACTTGTGCACTGAACTAGCCGCCTTCAAATGCTAAGAGAACAGGGCCCGGTCTGCCGGGCCCTACTACTGAAGACCTCACCTCGTCGCGCAAATGCGGCGGGGATTTTTTGTGGTAGCAACTGGCCCAGTTTCGGTTCGCCGTTCCAGATGTCACCATTAGGCCGCTGTCGCGGAATCGCATCACTCCGCTTGCAACAAACTTCGTGCTGGCGATTTATCTTGAGTGTGTAGGCGCTCCAAAGGTTTAACAGAGCCGAGCGAAGAGGAGGCGGAGCATGGGATCAATGGTTGCGGGAGCCCTCATGTTAGTCAGCATCGGCATTCTGATGGCCCATGCAATGAGCGCCTTTCGGCCCGAGTCATAGTCGCTGGGGGACTCGGTGAATCAGTGTATCGAGGCAAAGAAAAAGAGCCGCCCTCCCTCCGGGGCGGCTCTAAGTTTTTGAGCTGGTCAGGACAGCCCCCAGCCGCCCGTACTTTTGCGGTCGTGATGAACGTGGTTTAAGGCGCGCCGTGCGATTTGAAAGAGCTATGACGGTGGCATCAACAGGTTCCGTCGGCAGAATCCATCGCGATGCCTTGGCGGAAGCCGAGATCGACGAACGCTATCGCGAGTGCAATGTCGGCCGCGAGGATCTCGTTGCTTGATTGACTGCGGCTCGCCACTTTCTAATCCGTTCGAGGACTGATCGGCTCAGAGAACGAATAGCTCGCCATGCCTCTGATTGCATGATCCACTCTCGCGCCTGCACATAATGTCCATAGGTCCATGCAAACGCCGAAATCTTCATTAGCTTCCCGCGCGTTAGATCAAAGAGCCGCTCGATCAACACAAGCTTGAGCAATTCACCGATGGCAAAAGTAATCGCGGCAACGATGAAATTACCCGTCGTGGCTATGTAAGCCGCCACAAATTTGACGGGCTCCAGCAAAATCACCGGAACAGAAAACAAAGCCAAACTAGGGTAGGGAGGTAGCGATCTTATCCAACCGCGCAATATCCGCATTTCAAAGTGACGCGCAATCCAATTTGAAATCGGCTTGGCTATCCCCGCGAAGATGAAATCCACGCAAAGGTAAATAGCGGCCAGTACGTAGCTGATTGGCTTCAGTATCCGCTTCATGGCGACACGTCCCATCGCGATCACGTCCCAAATCAAAGCGGAAAGCCCAAGATGGTTTCCGAGGCCCTCTTTTGCCTCCATTATTGGATTCGAAGTTCGGCGGTACCTTGGTCTTTATTTGGCACCGCGGGGGAGGGAGGCGACACACAGTTCCCTGCCATTCCTTGTCAAAGACGATTGCACCTGCCGGCGTGGATTAGAGCTGCGGGCACAAGGATGCCGAGCTATTTAGGATCACGCGGGCGAGTACTTTAAACGTGCTTCGGCTAGGCAAACCGGCCTCGACCAGAGACCAGCCTCAGGATCAACAGAAGCACAATCGCGCCAATGGCCGAATAGATGATTTCCGAAACAATACCTGTACCAAGATGAAATCCTAGACGAGGGAAGAGTAAGCTGGCCAAGAACGCACCGATCACGCCCACTACCAGGTCTCCGATGAGCCCAAATCCGGCCCCGCGAACGATCTGACCAGCAAGCCAGCCGGCAATGACACCGACAATCAGAATTACGAGCAGACTTTCACCTGATAAGTTCATCTTGATATCCTCGGCCTGGAATCATCTTGCGGGGCAAGTCGGGGCGAGGATCAATGTTCCTTCTGCGAGATCCTTATTTGTCTCGCGGGACGGGGAGCCGGCCAACCCGTCTATCGATTTGCCGGCTATCCCGGCCGATAACGGCCTGACCACGCACGGCGCCGCTGAGGAATGGATGCGCTGTCAACCTTAACCCGCGTCTCATGTTGTGGGTCGGGCTCCACGGCGTAACCTCCGTGTTGAGCATCGACGGTGAACCGAGCGTCGCCGCATCTACCCGAGGTGAGGTCATGTCCAAGCAATCCAAAGAAACAGGCGACATGTTTCGTCCATCCAAAAAGCCAATGACCGAATACGAAGCGGAGCAACTAGCAGCCCGCAAAAATCTAGAGAGGTTAAGAGCCGAGCGCTTGGCCCGAGAAGCCATTAAGAAGGACGAGTAGGTCACGCTCGAAGGCACGAGGGCGTCTTTGCCGCAAATGCGCGGTTGAAGGCAAATTCGCCAGCTCTTCAAGTGGGCAGCTTAGAACGCGCATCGGCTGCCCTTCTATCAACAACGACGAAAAGCTTCTGATCCATTCCAGCGCGTCGTGCTCGCGTTCAAATCCGAATGGAAGTTCAAAAACTCGTAACCTTCCATTAACTATCCAAGTCCATGCTTTCGCTCACGAAGCGACGCAACTGGACGCCGGACCGGCAGTTCCTTCGGACCGGTGGTTTCGGGCCCGCCGGACTTCTCACGTCGGGGCAGGGGGCCTTGAACGGAGATTAAGATGCAGGATCTTGAACAAGCAATCCGCGAACGCGCCTATCAGCTTTGGACCGAAGCCGGCCACCAAGAAGGAGATGCCGAAAGCCACTGGCTTGCGGCGCAACGGGAAATTTTGGGCGAGTCGCTCGGCGAACTCGGCCGCGTTACCGTCAGTGAAATTTCCGCGGTTGCCGCCAAACCGAAGGCGAAAGCTTCTCGAAAGAAGCAGCGAGCGGCGTAAACCGATGTCGGCAGTAGAAATCGAGGCATTGTTGAAGAAAGGCCAGAGAGTCCGCCTCAACGACCGAGGCAGGCGCTTCTATGAAGTTGCTATCCGAGTTGCACGACCACGCGTTATCGATTGGAAGCGTCGGTTAGGAACTGTTGGCCATATCACCCGAGACCGAAAACGAGCGAGCGTTTTATGGGAGGACAACATAACGTCGTCCGATCCACTGCCGCTGATGTTTTTGGAAGCGATTTAATCTGTGACTGATCGCAGACAAAGGCAGGAGGTCTGAAACCCGGACCTCCGGCGGCCTATGCGAAAGCGCGCCGTGATCGCTGCGAGAGAGAAAATTCCCCCCGCCTGGGGTATGGGAAAACGGAACGGGGCATTTGCGTGGGTTTTGGGGTACGGAAGCCACATTCCCACCGCACGCAGATCGCTGCAGATTCGTGTTGAGTTGAAGGCGGTGGTGCAGTTTACGTGAACGCCACACTGACGCGCCGATCCTTCCGCCAGACAATATAACCGTGCTGTCGCGCTTGGTGTGCGACCAAGTTCAGCGTGATTTCGTGGGGAATGCCTACAGGGCTTGCAATGTCGAGCGCCGCGCCAGCCGGCGAGAGGTTGCGAATCGTACAGTCAACGCTGGCACCATCGAACTCAATCGCCCCAGCCTTGAAGACTCGTCGTCTTGGTGTTGCACGTCGCTCTTCCATTGCGCCAGGTTAAGCTAAAAGTTTAAGCGCCAGACTAACTGCGCTAGCGAAAGCAGGCACAGCGTATATACGATCGGGTAATCATGGGGGTGCGGGAAAGCGCCAAACCCTTCGAGTTGTGAAGCAGCCTGCCGACAGCCATCGGCAGGAGCCGCGGTCACCGCGGGGCTCGATGGCCTAGAGGCGGTCCACTGAAGCAGTGAGAGCAGTCAAGCCCACGCAAATCCGCCGGCCATTAGCGTGACACCTGTGATGAAAAGCGCCGTTTCAAGCCGAGTCATTGTCCAATCGCCACGCATGTTGCGCCTCGAGCCCCTGACGGGCACAGGCGGCCTATTGCGAGAGCCCGCCGACGGGCGCGACGGGCAACATGGTCCGCCGGTAGACCGGAAAATCCTGGTCACGATGCTGTCAGCGGGTGATCCGGCGCGCAGAAACCCCGCAAAACAAGCGCTTTTTTGTCACCGGGGCCGACCCGTCAAGAGTGATCCCGCATCTGCAGGAACATCTCCTTCACGTCGGCGAGGCGAAGCGTCTTAGCCGGCGGAGCGC
>Ga0210384_10008600_pt1 | contig 10619 bp, 10 predicted proteins | sample IncBWH2MmetaG_FD_160574 | JGI IMG/M metagenome (GOLD analysis project Ga0210384, IMG submission 160574) | Forest soil microbial communities from Barre Woods Harvard Forest LTER site, Petersham, Massachusetts, United States - Inc-BW-H-2-M | ecosystem: Environmental > Terrestrial > Soil >...
ACGTGTACTTCGTCGGCCTACTCCGTACTAACCCACGAGGAAATCGTCGACCTCGTCTGGGCTGATCAGATCAGCCCGCTTCTCCTCAAGCGTTTTCCTGCTTTAACCGAAGAGCAGCTCAAGCAAGCGCACGGTTACGCGTACGGCGGCGCCGTCATTCAGGACCTTGGTTACTATCCTTTTGGCAGCGTGGAATTCAGCAATCTAGTGCACTACGTCCGGAGCGGCGATTTCGTTCGCGAACTTCTGTTGCAGAGCCAGGATGCAAATGAATACGCCTTCGCCCTGGGAGCCCTTGCTCACTACGCTTCCGATCTCGCCGGCCATCCGGCCGTCAACGCCGCCGTGGCCATCCAATATCCTAAGTTGCGCGCCAAGTACGGCAATTCCGTGAGGTACGCCGAGGATCACACCGCCCACCTCAAAACCGAATTCGGGTTCGACATGGTGCAAGTAGCAAAAAATCGCTACGCCTCGCAGCAATACCACGATTTCATCGGATTCCAGGTGTCCAAGCCTCTGCTCGAGCGGACTTTCCCCATCGTTTATGGCGTCGAGTTGAAAGACGTGCTCCCGCGCGAAGACCTCGCTATCGGTTCCTATCGCTTTGCCGTCAGCCGCATGATCCCGCAGATGACCCAAATCGCCCTTCGCACCCACCAGAAGGACATGATGAAAGAGCATCCCGATTTCGCGAAAAAGAAGTTCCTGTACCGTCTCGCGCGCTCCGATTATGAAAAAGAGTGGGGAAAAGACTACACCAAGCCCGATTTCGGCACCCGCTTCTGGTCGGTGGTGCTGCGTTTTATGCCCAAAATTGGTCCCTTTAGGGCGCTGGCGTTCAACAATCCCACGGCGCAAACCGAAGACATGTATTTCAAGAGCATCAACACAACCGTCGACCAATACCGCATTTATCTGGCGCAAGTCGGTGCCGGCACGCTCGCACTCGCGAATAGCGATTTTGACACTGGTAAACCAACTGAGCCAGCCGAGTACTCTTTGACCGATGCAACCTACGCAAAACTGTTAGGCCAACTAGCCGCGCGCAAATTCGATCTGACCTCACCCGATCTGCGCGACAACATCCTAACCTTTTATTCGAACCCCTCTCTTCCTTTGGAACCCAAGAAGGACAGCGCGGAATGGCAAAGCGTCCTGGCCTCTCTGGATCAGTTGAAGTCCGCGGCTCCAAACGCCACTGTTGCACCTGCGATGTCCTCGCAGACACCCAGATAGGCCACCAGTCCAAGGAGACTCCGTGCGTCGACCGAACACTGTGAAGTGCACCTGTGGACTGATCGCCGCAGTCGTAGGCCTTGATCTGTATTTTTACTTTGTACGCGAACTTCTCGTTTCTCTCGCACTCTTTAGTGTCGCTTTCCTTATTCTGACTCTGGCTGCTTTGGCAGCGGTCTTCCTGTGGTGGGCTAGCGAACAGCTGGCAAGCAGGTCCGGGCCGACCTCCCGATGGGTGATCGCGGCTTCCCGCCGCGCTATCGCCGCTTACGCAAGGCTTTGAGCAACGAGCCCTGCTCTTCGTCGAATCCACAAATAAGCTGCGAAACTGTCCGCAAGTGGACAGCTTCTGTCTGTGCCCCGCACTATGATGTTTCCTCCAGAAACAAATCGATTGGCGATATCTTGGGAGGAAATGCACATGAAGTTCATGAAGACAATTTTCGCAGTGTTAGCACTCACACTGCTCGGCGCTACATTAGTCCCGGGCGCGCGTGCGGATGAGTGGAACAAGAAAACCGTGATGACTTTTAGTCAGCCTATAGAAATCCCCGGGCAGATCCTGCCTGCCGGAACCTACACATTCGTCCTGCTCGATTCACCTTCCGACCGTCACATCGTCCAGATTTTCAATGCCGACGGCTCGCAAATCATCGCTACCGTTCTCGCGATTAACAACTATCGCCTCAAACCCACCGGGGACACCGTCGTCAAGTTTGCCGAGCGCTCCGGTGACAATCCGGAAGCTCTCAAGGGCTGGTTCTATCCCGGAGATAACTTCGGCCAGGAATTTGTTTACCCAAAGCAGAGAGCCACCGAGCTGGCTGCGATCGTGAAAGAGCCAATTCCCGCGCTGGCTGCTGATTCCACGGACCTCAAATCGGTCCCGATTGTGGCGGAAACTCCGGAGCAAAAAGAAGTTCCCGTAGCCCAAGTGATCATGGTCACTCCCGAGCCGGCAGAAGTTTCAACTCCTGCTCCAGTCGCTCAGGCAACGGCTCCTGCGACAGTCGTGGAAACTACTACGACTCCAGTCGCAGAAACCAAGGAATTGCCGCAGACTGCCAGCCAGGTTCCCTTGATCATGCTGCTCGGCCTGTCTTCACTGGGCGCCGCGCTTCTTCTCAAGCGCTTCTCGAGCTAAGAGCTAGGCCCTTTCATAAACGAAAGGAAACTCCAATGCGCCGCGGGCTTGCTCATCCCGTGGCGCAAGGAGATTTGCCAGTGACTCCGACTATTCGACCTCGCCGTCTCGTCGTGCTCCCCGGGTGTTATTTCGTAGCTACCCTTTTGTTTCTCTGTGGCTTGACGGCGGCGGGCGTCTCGCGCTCGCAACAATCGCCTGCTTCCAAGGCCACTCGATCCTCAACAATTACGGTGAAGTCAGAACTCGTCGCACTACCTGTCCGTGTGACCGATGCAAATGGAAATGTCGTTTCTGGATTAACACAGGCAGACTTCAGCGTGCTGGAAGACGGCCGCCCGCAAAGGCTCACTCTTTTCCAGCAAGAAGACGCTCCCGTAACCGTTGGCTTGGTCGTCGACCATAGCCGCAGTATGGCGCCTAAGCTCGCCGAAGTCGCCGCCGCCGTCTTCGCCTTCGCGCACTCGAGCAATCCGCAAGACGAAATGTTCGTCGTCGACTTCAATGATGACGTCTGGCTGCAAATCCTGGGAGGAAAGCCATTCACCAGCAATGCAAAAGATCTCGAAGCCGCCGTCTCTGCCGTGTCCGCTCGCGGGCGTACCGCCCTTTATGATGCCGTCGCAGAAGGCCTCAATCATTTGCGCTTCGGCCATTGCGAAAAAAAGGCCCTGATCATCGTCAGCGACGGCGGCGACAATGCCAGCCACCAAAAGTTTTCGCAGATTCTCGCTCTGGCGCAGCACTCGCAAGTTCTGATTTATTCCATCGTCCTCCAGGGAGATGGCCAGGAGGAAAATCCGGGTGTGCTTCGCCACCTTAGCAAAAGCACCGGCGGCATCGCATACTTCCCGCACTCTTCTGAAACCATCACCAGCATCTCCGCGCTCATCGCTCGCGATCTGCGCGATCAATACACCGTTGGATTTGCGCCAGAAAAACAGAGCGCCGGCATTTCCTTCCGCAAGATTCAAGTGAAAGTCTCTGCCCCTGGCCGAAGCAAACTTCACGTCCGTTATCGGCCCGGCTATTTTGCCGTGGACGCCGCCCTACCTGCCCAACAGTCTGGTAAGGGCGCGTCATGAGATCGGCCGGATCCGGCACAGCTCGACCCAAGCGAAAAAGCGCCACAATGTTTCGCGCAGCGTCTTACTTTTTTCTCATAGTTGGCTTGCTCGCCCTCGGCTATTCCGTCTACGCAGTCGTGGACGCGCGCGCCTATCAAACCTACGAACAAGCAAAATTCGAAGCAAAGCTCGAAAACGGCAAACGCGAGCCGCCACCACCTCTCATCGGCGAAGGCGGCGTGATCGGGGAAATTCAGGTTCCTCGTCTTCACCTGAAAGCTATCGTCGTTCAAGGGGATTCTCACACGATATTACGCCGTGCTGTCGGGCACGTCCCGGAAACAGCCTTGCCTGGAGAGCAAGGCAATGTCGCTCTCGCCGGACACCGCGACACTTTTTTCCGACCGCTCCGCAATATTCGACTGGGCGATGCGATCACTCTCAAGACGTCCGATCGCGATTTCCAGTATGTCGTCGAATCTACCGCGATCGTTGCATCCAGCGAGGTGGGAGTCTTAGACGCTTCGACGGGTCGTACCCTCACACTGATCACTTGCTTCCCGTTTGACTACATAGGCTCCGCGCCCAATCGCTTTGTCGTGCGCGCCCACGAAGTTATCTCGCCATCCCCGGAACTACATGCCGCCCCTAAATGATTCCCTGAAATTGTTGACCCGAATCGGAATCTATAGCCTTCTCTATTTTTGGCCTTATACGGATGGCCACGCTTTCCATGCTTGAACGATAAGCAAACGTGTGCACTACTGGACAGACACCCTATCTCAACTCGTCTAACCTTCTCTAGACAGGGGAGCACGAGTGCTGTTTCGCGGATCCGCCCATTCCTATCAGCTTAGTGGCCTCGGCTTAAAACCCTCACTACGGAAAAAGTAAAGCGGGGTCCACTATGCTCTGGGCGTTCTCGGCGTTCCTACTTGTCCTGTGCTTTTTAGGATTGGCCGGATTCTACTCGCTCGCTGCTTTCTTCGACGTATTTTTGATTTTGGCCGCCTTGATCTCCTTCTTTTGGGGTCGCTCGGAGACAAAGGACAGCCTCCTGACTCGGAAGTCCAAGACATGAAAGCAATCTCTCTGGCCGGAATCGTCTTGATAGTTCTTGGCGCCCTGGCACTTGCCTACCAGGGTTTCTCTTACACCCGTCACGAACAGGTATTGAATGTAGGGCCAGTTCATGTGACGGCGGACACGAAAGACCGGGTTCCTATTCCCCCGATCTTCGGCGGTATTGCACTCGTCGGAGGAATTGCTTTGCTCGTTGTCGGAAGCAAAAAAACTTCTTAGCTCGAAACCGCAGCAACGCCCGCCTGAGAGTCGGGTAACGCATAACCCTCTCGTGAATGAAATGGTGTTGAAGGTTCTTCGATCAAAAGAATTTGTTTGAACCAAAATGTCAGCAGAAGATGTCTCGACCTTGGAGGTCTGTAATGAAGAAATTGATGGTTACCGCAGCATGTCTCTCGCTCGTAGCAGGCGCAGTCTATGCCAGGCAACTGAACAAGGAACAAAGACGCCTCGAAGAGTGCGGCGTCGTCATGCAGGAAGTCCTCAATATTCCGGACAGCATTCCTCATGAGCTCTTGGAAAAGGCCGAGTGCGTCATCGTGATCCCTTCCGTTAAGAAGCTGGCTTTCGGAGTCGGCGCGGACTATGGACGCGGCGCGATGGTTTGCCGCACCGGTGAGCACTTCCGCGGTCCCTGGGGAGCACCAGCGATGTATGCCCTCGAAGGCGGCAGCATTGGCTTCCAAATCGGCGGAGAAGCAACTGACTTGATCTTGCTGGTCATGAATGACCGAGGCATGAACTCGATTCTCAGCAGCAAGGTTAAGCTGGGCGCCGACGCTTCGATCGCAGGGGGTCCAAAAGGACGTGACGCTTCCGCAGATACCGACGCTTGGATGAGAGCTGAGATTCTCAGCTATTCCCGTTCACGCGGCGTGTTTGCAGGCATTTCTCTTGAAGGCTCCACGATTCGTCCTGACGATGACGCTAGTGCAGACGTTTACGGCCACCCCATGAAGGCTAGTGAGATTGTCCGTGGCGAACATACAGGCGTGCCGGAAACCGGCCGTCATCTCGTTAGAGTTCTCGACAAGAGCGCACCCCGCAACGAATCGGAGCACGCAGCTTCGAACTCTCGTTAACGCAAACAGGCCAGTTCGCCGGAAGTTTTCTCCTCCCGGCGAACTGGCATTCCTCCAGCAATATGGTTCGGCAGGATGGTGTAGGGTCGGCGTAGGGCTTCAAACTCTGCGACTGTCAGGTATTAGCCAGCAGTCACTCCGCTCATTCATCTTCGAGTTTCGCCGTGAACGCGTGGTGCGACGAGAGTCTTCTCGCCGGTCTGCAAAAGATCACCTGTGACGCCGGTCGTTTCCATGGTCAGAGTGGCCGTTGGCATCGAGCCAGATCAGCAGTGCTCGAATGCTGCCGTGCGCCAAAGCAATGCTTGAATCCGCTGCGCCGTAATACAGATTGACTGTGTCTCCATCGCGCGCCACCGTATAGCCGCAAGGAAAAACAACATCTTGCACGTCTCCCTGACGTTCGTAGTCCTCCTCGGGTGCAAACATCCAGGAGTCTCCGCGCACCAGGCATTTTTCCGGCTGCTCGATATCGAAAAGTGCCAGCCCCAGCCGATAGATCGAACTGGAAGGCGTTCTCCGCACGCCGTGATAAATCATAAGCCATCCTCTGGAAGTCTCGATCGGTGGCGGTGACATGCCAATCTTGTTGGCATCCCACCAGGCGCCCCGGCGGGCTTCCAGCATGAGCTTGTGATTTCCCCAGTGACGCAAATCGGGCGAGTAAGAGATCCACACGTGAGCCCCAAGCGGCGTCATCGGCCGATGGATCAAGGCCCAAAATCCACCGATTCTTCGCGGCAGAAGCGCCGCGTCCTTGTCGTCGGGAGACATAACGACGCCCAGTCTTTCAAAGCTCCGGAAGTCGTTCGTCAGCGCCAGCGAAACTCCAGGACCGCCCCGCGAATAGGAGGTGTAAGCCACGGCATATTTCTTGAGCTCCGGGACGTAGGTAATACGCGGATCCTCAATCCCCCAGATTTCCTCAGGATATCTCTCCGCATCAGGCAACAAAGTTGGTTCGCGATCGATCTGCCAATCGTCTACGCCGTTCACCGAACGGGCCGCGGATAGATGTGACAGCCCGCGGCGATCTTCGACGCGGCAAAGCAGCAGCGTCGAACCATCCGGCAGGAGCGTTGCGCCGGCGTTGAAAACGCTGTTAATGGAATACGGCCAATCCTTTCCCGTCAGAATCGGGTTAGCAGTATGCCGCTCAAACAAAGTCTCATATTGAACCATCGTGGTAGTGTTCATTGGAAGACTTCACTCCGTTTATGAAAAAGATTTCCCAAAATTGTGTTTTAGTAAAAAACCACTGCCCGCCCCTTCAAATCTCTTTCCCAGTGCCGTCGTATTCTTCCACCTGCCGCATTTCCAAGAGTGCCATCAAGAAGGACAATGTGGATTCGGCGCCCTGATTTTCATTAGCCCGGTCCGGATGCAGCCCATCTCGACAACCGCCCGTCGTCGGATCGTACAACGCGATTTGCAAATCGTTGTCTCCCAGGAACCAATTGAAGGCCGACCACGCCTCCTTGCGCCAGCGACTCTTCCCCGTTGCCCGATGTGCCTGCAAGCATGCGGAGACGACCGCACACGCCTCCACGGGTTGTTGGTCGAAGCGGGCCTTTTCCGTGGTCTTGGAATAAAAGCCCTGCGAACCGATGGGCACGAAATGACCCTTCACCTCGCATCGCTGAAGCATGAGCAGCCAATCCAGCGCTTCTAGACCCGCGGATAGCATCTCTTCGTTCCCGGCGCGCACTCCCGCTCGCATCAGAGCTTGCGACAGTCGCGCATTGGAATAGGAAAGCCCGTTTTCAAACCACTTCCAGTCATCGGTTCGGTGGGCACGGTAGGAACTCAGGAGTCGATTGGCCAGCACGTCCGAAGCACCCAATGCCGCGCGATCCCCGGGGAACGAATCAAGGTATTCCTGCAGTCCCAGCAACGCGAAAGCGCAGGCGCGCGGGCTCTTGAATTCCACCGCTGCCGGCACGGCAAGTTCGAACAGACGGCCCGCGGCGCCTCGCAATCCAGAATTCTTGGATCGGCCGAGAACTGTTCCCAGTCCCCACACAGCTCGCCCATGACTGTCTTCCGATCCTTCCACCTCGTGCCACTGGCATTCATAAGTCAGGGAATTTCGGAAGCGCTTGGTGGCCGGATCAAACGCATGCCACAAGAAAGCCAGGTATCGGGAGGCTAGGTCCGTCGAGTTTGCTGGTGCGTGAACTCCAATCTCTTCCAAAAGCGTGGTTACGATCAGCGCGCGCGCGTTGTCGTCGGTTGAATAACCTTCCGGATAGTTTGGAACCACGAAAACCGCATGCTCGACGATTCCTGTGTGATCCGTCATTCGGTACAGGTGATCCAGCTTTATCGCGGGGAGCCGGTCGAGAATTTTTTCCGTGTTCTGCGCCGAAAATGTGGCGCGCGGATTCCGCAATCGTTGGTTATAGATGCGCTCGAAACTCCTCATATACTTCTGGGCGACGCGACTCCACACCATGTCTCTCGCGTACAAATAGGCGCGTTTCCGCATGGCGTGCCTTGCCGTGCCGTTGTCCAGCAGCTCCACCGTCTTTGCGGCCAGCGCGTCCGGGTCATCAAATTCAACCAGAGCACCGCGCTCCTCGTTCAAGAGCTCGATTGCATGCAGGTATGGCGTCGAAATGATAGCTTTGCCGGCGCTCAGGGCATATGCAAGCGTGCCGGAGACTACTTGCGCCTTATATCTGTAAGGCGTGATGTAAATGTCCGCCGCCCCGATTAATTCAACCATTTCCTGGGGACTGACGAATCGATCACGGAAAATTACATTCGCTTCGACCCCGAGCTCTTTCGCCAAGTTCTGTAAGTAGTGCCGGTATTTGTCGCCTTCCCGTCGCAGTATATGCGGGTGCGTCACACCCGAAACCATGTAAACAACGTTGTTGTGCCGTGCCAGAATTTGCGGCAGTGCTTTTATGACGTTTTCGATCCCTTTGTTTGGCGAGAGCAGCCCAAACGTGAGCAAAACTTCTTTTCCCTCCGTTCCGAACGCGTCCTTGTAAAAGCTAGGGTCGGTGAACGGCAGATCAGGAATGCCATGCGGGATCAGATCGATCTTGTCCGCCGGAACGTGAAACACTTCCTCGAGGATCTCCGCGGACTGTTGGCTCATGACGATCAGGCGGTCTGAAAGCGTCGTGATTTCCGCCATCACCCTGCGTTCATCAGGATTTGGCTCGCGAAGGACGGTATGCAGCGTCGTTGCGAACGGCATTCGCAAGCGTCGCAGAAGCTCCAAAATATGCGCGCCAGCTCGCCCTCCAAAAATCCCATATTCGTGTTGCAAGCACACCAGATCGATGTTGCTGAAATTCAGAAAGTCCGCCGCTTGCCGGTAGGAAGCCAGATTTCCTTCGGATAATTCGAATCGCACTCTCGCCGGGTAGGCATAGCCTTCTTCGGTATCGTTAACCGGAAGCGCCAGCAACTCTGTCGTGCCGTATTCCGCGTGTATGGCGTCGCATAAATCGGTTGTGAAGGTCGCGATTCCGCATCGCCTCGGAAGATAATTGCCCACGACGGCGATTCTGTTGGGAAGCACCGATCGCGCGGGTACGGGTGTCAGTACCGCCAACTTCTCTTCCAGCACGAGCGATGGCAACTCAATCAACGTTTCAGTTTCTGAGAGTGGTATCGTTTTCGGCAAAGACATTCGGTTTCCAGTGAATCCATGACTTTCGGAAGAATCGCCGAGTGCCAGCCCTAGAAGCGCGCACCCTGGGGGTTGTATTGAAAACTACCGTTTCTCTGTCGAATCCGAAATCGCGCCCAACTAGCGGAGAGGAGGGGCGGCTTACTCGTGCAAGACAACGGTTAGCAAGGACTTGTTGACCTTGATCTTTCCGTTGTATTCGATGAAGCCCAGTTTTCTGAACTTATTCATGAAGAAGTTGACTCGCGACCGTGTCGTTCCGATCATGCTTGCCAGAGTCTCCTGCGAAACTTTCGGCAAGGTGCGAACCGGTTGGTCTTGTTTTCCGTAACGCGCTAGCAACAGCAACGTACGCGCCAGCCGCTTTTCACTGGAATTGAACAACTGATCGACGAGGTCCTCTTCGACGCGGATGTTATGCGCCAGCATGTACCGGATAAAATGGTCGGATAACTCTTGCTCAGCGTGCAGCACGCGCAGCAATTCGGCCTTCTCCATAACAAGAAGCGTTGTTGGTGTAATAGCCGTGGCTGTTCCCATGCGAACCGTCTGCCCGGCCATGCACCCCTCGCCAAAAAAATCAGTCGGCCCAAACATGGCCACTACTGCTTCCTTGCCCGTCCCATTTACCACCGACAATTTCACGCCGCCCTTTTGAACGTACATCACGCTGTTCGCAGGATCACCCTGTGTGTAAATCGACTCTTTTCTCCGGTACTCCGCAATTCTTCTTGACACTCCAGCCGTATCGAGAAACACCTGCGGATCGAATGACTCGGTCTTTCCGTTTTGTCTAACTTTTTGTGCTTTCATAGTGTGGTCGAAACGCCATCTTGACATGCCTGGTCGTTCCGCTGCATAGCGACCCTAACAGGAACACCATCTCCCAGACTGTACAAAACAGTACAGCGCGCCCCATCTACTGTCTCTAGGATGGTCGTGTTGGGCGGCGAGAAGGAGCGACATCGGCCGGGCACCAGGGCTGGGACGGGCGGTTTCCCTCCCCTCGCCGCTCTTCCTATTGCGTTGCGCGTCCTCGAAGGCGCTGTTTCCCCTTGCCTCGGCCAGCGGTTCGATTGCGGTCTGCTCAAGTTCTAGAAAGATCGAATGTCGGAAAACATGACTGCCGGACTGAACTAGCTAGTGTCCCCGCAGCGGCAGGCAAAGTCTTGGCAGGGATAACCCGACTCAGAGTCGCGGACTCGCGATGATCTCGAATTCCTATTTGTTGGCAGGAGACGCGAAAATGAAAAGGGTACGCTGCACGATTTTTTGTCTGGCTACACTGCTTCTTACGGCCTCCACCGGTCGCGCGCAGGATTTATCCAAGTATCGGGGTTTTTCCCTGGGGGCCA
>Ga0210384_10008601_pt1 | contig 10618 bp, 3 predicted proteins | sample IncBWH2MmetaG_FD_160574 | JGI IMG/M metagenome (GOLD analysis project Ga0210384, IMG submission 160574) | Forest soil microbial communities from Barre Woods Harvard Forest LTER site, Petersham, Massachusetts, United States - Inc-BW-H-2-M | ecosystem: Environmental > Terrestrial > Soil >...
GCGCGAAGCAGCGGCTTCAAGGCCCTCTCGAGTTCTCCGTGCTGTCCATAAAGAATGCCGAGACTTGCTAACATTTCCGCGTCGTCTGGATTGTAGAGTTGTTCACAGACGGTTAACGCTTGCTCGCTTGCACCGCGATCCAATTCCTTCGCGCAACCCCATTTTAGTTGGCTGAGTTTGTCGCTGCGCTCGCGTTGCTCGTTTGTTCGCGAAAATGCCTGCTGGGCTTCCTCTTCGCGCCCCTGTTTGCGATATAGAACCGCCAATTGGTATAGAGCGCGGGGCTCGTCGGGAGTGCGTGATGCGGCTTCTTTCAGCCACTTTTCAGCTTCTTGATCGTTACCGTCTTTGAAGTACGCGAAGCCCAGATAGTACGCGGTATCCGGGAAAGGCGGGTTCGCAATGGCTTTGTTCAAATTCGCTACCGCGCTTTTATATTTCTGCTCTTCGAGGTCGAGCCGTCCGAGGTAATAGCAAATACTCGGTTGTTCTCCGGCTGTTTGGCGAACCAGTTCCAGCTCCTGTCGCGCCTCGGCGCCCTTATGATCTTCAAAAAGTGCGACTGCCAATGGGAATCGTGCACGCATCACCAAGGTCGGATCGATTTTTAGCGCCATGCGAAATTCGGTGGCTGCGTCCCCATAGCGATCCTGTTTCAGCGCTTCGTACCCTTTTCCGAGATGCACTTCTGCTTGCTCAGCGTCGCGAACTGAGCTCGAGTGTTGTTTCTGCGCGCTACTCTGAGCAAAGGCGCCAAGGCCCAGGATCAGGCCTGGCATGAGCAGCATATTTGTTAGGCAGACGCGCAAGGCGCGAATGCCATTCCGCGAAACGGAGACGATCTTCACAAAACCATCATAAAGGAATTTAATGCTTTGATTGCGAATCACGACGCAAACTTGACGGGCCCACACCCCGATGCTAGATTTCGCTGCTGCGCGATAAGCACGGGGGCTTTCACTGAACCGGCGTTCAAAGAAACGCAGTCCCATCAGTATCAGCCGCCGCGAATTCCTGCAATATTGCCGGGCCGCACCGCTGGTTTTTCTGCCCGCTGCGATCTCTTCCTTTCCGTTCTTGCCCTCGTATTCTCCCAAAGATTCCAACTCACCCGGTGAATTTCATGTCCATCCTCGGTATCGCATGCCGCGAGGAATCGAAGCGATATTGCGAAAAGTACCTGCTGGTTTCGACGAATTTGTCACCGAAAAATATCAGGATCACGTTGCGGTGTTTTTGAGAGATTGGAATTTGCAGCTTCTCCAATCCCCTCAGAATACAGCGGCGTTAGAAAAAATTATCTCCACTGATTTCTTTGGTGAATCGCCAAAAGCCAGGGTATGGAGGCCGGTCTACGAAGGCCCTACTATTCAGGTGTGGAAGGGACAGTTTGCGAGCGCGGCAATTTTGCGGCGGAATGACTTTTTGGCGGAATGGCGTTCCTCGGTTAGTGCTTTTTCCAAAATCATCACCGCTGAGTTTCAGGTGACATCGATCCAGTCCGCGCCTGAACCAGGGTCCGCGCCTGCGCAGGCTCACCTACTGGAAACCGTGGTGCGTTTCGAATTGGTGGGTGCAGGGCAAGGTTTCAACCGGGAGCAGCGCGTGGGCAACTGGCAAATGTCCTGGAGACTTTCTGCCTCTGCGGAGTTGAAGCTTCGAAGCTGGAAGGTGCTCGAGGAAACACGTAGCCGCTCTGCGGCTCCTGTGTTTATCGATGTCACCAAAAACGCAATTGGTGGGAATCGCTCCTACGCGTCGCAGCTTCTTCATGGCACGGACTACTGGCGAACGGTGCTTGATGGCGCCAGCGGTATCGATATTTATGGACACAACGGAATGTCCGTTGCCGACATTGATGGCGATGGCTTTGACGATCTTTATGTTTGCCAGCCTGCCGGGCTTCCTAATCGCCTTTTCCGGAACCGCGGGGACGGCACGTTCGAAGACATTACCGAGCGATCCGGGCTTGGAGTTCTGGAAAATACTGCGTGCGCGCTGTTCGCGGATTTCGACAACAGTGGCCGCCAGGACGTGATCGTGGTGCGTGCGAACGGGCCGTTGCTGTTCCGCAATCTTGGGGGAGGAAAATTTCGCGCCAAGCCGGGCGCGTTTCACTTTGAAAATCCGCCCCGAGGAACGTTCACGGGAGCCGCTATTGCGGATTATGACCGCGACGGCTGGCTAGACATTTATTTTTGTCTCTACGCGTTTTACCAGGGCACGGACCAGTATCGCTACCCCATGCCTTACTACGATGCTGAGAATGGTCCAGGCAATTTCTTGATGCGGAATAATCGCAACGGCACCTTTGCTGACGTCACGAAACAATCGGGTCTCGATCAGAACAACACGCGTTTCAGTTTTTGTTGTGCGTGGGGCGATTACAAGGGTGACCAGTGGCCCGATTTGTATGTGGTCAACGATTTTGGACGCAAGAATCTCTATCGCGCCAATGGCGACGGAACATTTACCGATGTCGCCCGAGAAGCTGAGGTCGAGGATGTGGGAGCCGGCATGAGCGGTTGTTGGTCTGATTTTGACAATGATGGGCGGCAAGACCTGTATGTTGCGGATATGTGGACGGCGGCGGGACTGCGCGTTTCGCGGCAGGAAAACTTTCAGCATGAGTCGAGCACCGCGATTCGCGACCTCTATCGCAAACATGCCATGGGCAATTCCCTGTTTCAGAATTCCGGGTCTGGGAGTTTCGCGGATGTTGCTGCGCGCTCGGGAACCGCGATGGGCCGCTGGGCGTGGTCCAGTGAGGCATGGGACTTCGACCACGACGGTTTTTTGGATCTCTACATTGCCAACGGCATGATTTCCGGGGAAGTGCGTGAAGACCTGAACAGTTTTTTTTGGCGCCAGGTGGTCGGCAATTCTCCACGAGAGCCGAAGCCAAACCATGAATATGAACAGGGCTGGAATGCCATCAACGAATTGATTCGCTCCGGTGGCACTTGGAGTGGATTCGAACGCAACGTTTTCTACCTCAACAACCGCGACGGCACATTCTCAGACGTCTCGGGAATCGTCGGGCTGGACTGCGTTGAAGACAGCAGAACTTTTGTGCTTTCGGATTTTGACCACGATGGGCGGCAGGAGATGGCCTTGAAGAATCGCAATACCCCACAGTTGCGGTTCTTTAAAAACGTTATACCGGATCTCGCTCCCGCTATCGCGTTTCGGCTGACGGGCAATAAGAGCAACCGCGACGCTATCGGTGCTTGTATCACGGTTGAAACCGAATCGGGTAGGCAAAGCCGATGGCTTCAGGCCGGATCTGGGTTTCTAGCTCAACACAGCAAGGAATTGTTTTTCGGTGTGGGTAAGGCTAACAAGGCCGTTCGTGCCACCATTCGCTGGCCCAGTGGATTGCAGCAGAAACTCGTTGACCTGCCTCTCAATCATCGTGTTTGGGTTGAAGAGGGCCTTCCACCGTCGCGCACCGAGCCGTTTGTGAAATCATCTGGTTCGCCTACTGAAGCGCTCGGGGACTTTTCAACGCCGGGGGTTCTTCCTGCTGCCACTGAATCCTGGCTTCTCGCGCCGGTGCAAGCGCCGGATTTTTCTCTTAGCAGCAAAGATGGGCGACTGGAATCGCTTTCTGCGCGACGCGGTAAGCCGGTACTGATTTGTTTTTTTTCTGCATCGGCACCCGGTCCTCAAGATCAGTTAAAGCAGCTGGAAAACCTATATTCCCAGTGGGAAAGAGACGGGTTCCAACTCTTGGTCGTAGACGTTGACGCCGCGCAGGGTAGCGATGAAAAGCGGTATCAAACTCGCTTCACGCAGAATTTCTCGATATTGCAGGCTACCCAAGATGTCATCTCCATCTACAATCTGCTCTTTCGCTCTCTTTTTGACCGGCGTCGGGATCTGAGTCTGCCTACCGCGTTCCTGGTCGATGAGGCAGGGGACATCGTTAAGACGTATCAGCGAATTGTTGAGAGTGAACATTTCGCCGAAGACTTCAAGAATATTCCTCGCACAGACTCGGAGCGCATCGCGAAAGCGCTTCCTTTTCCAGGCGCAGACACGGGCTACAGCTTCGGCCGCAACTATCTTTCCCTTGGTTCGGTGTTCTTCGAACGCGGCTATCCGGAGGCTTCGGAGACTTTCTTCCGGCGCGCTCTGAAAGACGATCCCATGAGCGCCGAAGCGCTATATGGACTTGGAAGCGTTTATCTACAACAACAAAAACTGAAAGAGGCGCGCGAGAGTTTTGAACGCGCGCTCAAACTGCAGGCCAGCTATCCCGGAACCATTCCGAATGCCTGGAACAATCTTGGGCTTCTTTCCGCGCGGGAAGGGAATACCGCAGCAGCTATTGAATTCTTCCAGCGAGCGTTGCAAATCGATCCGGCCCATTTGATTGCACTGTTGAATTTGGGCAATGCGTATCGTCAGCGCAAGGACTGGGGAGAAGCAAAAAAAGCGCTGCAGCGAGCTTTCGACATTGGCCCGGATGATCCAGAAGTCAACTACAGTCTAGGCATGGTCTGCGCTCAACTGGAGGAAACAGATCGCGCTTATGAGTATTTAAAACGCGCCGTTAGTTTGCGCCCGGTTTATCCCGAGGCTTTGAATAATCTGGGTGTGCTTTATTTGCGCACCAGGCGGCCGGAGGAAGCCATTCACAGTTTTGAAGAATCCATCCGTGTGGCGCCGGAGTACGACCAGGCCTATCTGAATCTCGCGCGTGTCTACGCTATCCAGAGCCAGCGGGAGAAAGCCCGCCAGGTACTTCTGGAATTGTTGAAGCAACATCCCGATCATGCTCAAGCAAAAGCTGAATTGAGCCAGCTTGCTCAATAAATCGGCGCTAGAATAGATTCGAAATAATTGCGTGCGCCGGCAAATTCGCGTTGACGGTCGCGGTTGGACATACTTCTTGATGATCCCCATCGCCTCCAGAGTTATTAGAATGTTAGGCGTATACGTTGCGCTCACAGCGTTGAGCGTGGTGACAACCCACAGCCAGAACCAAAACAGTGAGGAATCTGCCATCGTTATAGGAACGGTCTGCGATTCCGAGCATCGCCCGGTTGAAAATGCGACGGTTTCTCTCGAGAGCAATGACCACGCGCATAAATTCACGTTTCAGTCCGATTCGCGCGGACGGTACCGTTTCGCAACTGTGCCTGCCGGAAGCTATGGGTTGCGTGCGACTAAATCGGGCTACGGCGTTGCGAAGAATGGGCCATTTATTCTTGATAGAAAGGAGAGCAAGTCCGTAGAGCTGCGATTGCCAGTGGAAGACGTTGCTGCAACCGCGCAGGACAATTCTGCGGCGGTAAAATTTTCCGACGAAATCCGCTTCAACGTGGCAGGTGTTAGCGACCCCAGCAACCTTGGAGGGCACGGATCAGACACAGTGCTGCGGACAAAAGAAACACTGGCTAAAGAGACCGTTTCGCTGAACCGCGAAGCGGCAATACAGCCGAATAACTATTCGAATCCCGCTGAAGAACTGGCGAATACGCACGCACGGCTGGCGGAGGTCGCTGAGAGCGAAGGGCGCCCGCTGGACGGGGTGCACGAGTACCAGAAGGCGGCGGAGCTGCGGCCCAACGAAAATCATCTATTCGCCTGGGGAGCGGACTTGCTCCTTCACCGCGCCTTTGAACCAGCACTCGAAGTGTTCACAAACGGCCATCGCCTCTATCCGAGCTCGGTTCGAATGCTGCTCGGTCTCAGCGTCGCGACTTACGACCAGGGAGCTATAGAGCAAGGGAAAGAGCTTCTGCTCGAAGCGTGTGACCTGAATCCTACCGATCCAAATCCCTATTTATTTCTGGGCAAGCTGCAAGAGGCTGAGAAAATCGAGCCGCCCGGCTGGCCCGAAAGATTTGCGCGCTTCGTGCGCCTTCATCCGGAGAATCCCTCGGCACATTATTACTACGCGGTTGCGCTTGGCAAACAAGAACCTTTTAGCGAAAAGCTTCCGGTCGTGGAGGCTGAGCTGAAAAGAGCTATTGAACTTGATCCCCAACTTGGCGGTGCTTACCTGGAACTCGGCATTCTTTATTCGCAACGGCAGGATTATCCGGAGGCAATCTCGGCGTTCCAGAAGGCAATTGAGATTACACCTCTTCCTGCCGAGGCTCATTACCGTCTCGGGCAGGTCTACGGGCGTACGGGAGCCGCGGAAAAAGCGGGCAAGGAAATTGAGTTGTTTAAGCAAATTTCAGAACAGAAAAAGAGCGAGGCCGAACGCGAGCGCCATAAAATCCAACAGTTTGTGTATACCCTCCGGAGCCAGGGTCCTTCGTCACCGTCGCCAACTTCTGAACCTCATTAAAGAGAAATCCAGCCTCGAACTAGTAAACGCGATCAAGCCCAAAACAAAAACGGCCCACCGATGTACCGGTGGGTCGTTTCTTTCACTACAGAGTCTGGATCAGTTGTGAGCGGGCTCTAAAAACTGAACTTCAGCCCGAACTGGATGACACGTGGATTGTTGACGGTCGACGATATACGACCGAATTGCGTTGGAGAGTTCAGGTCGTTGGCAGGGAGGCCAAATTGCGCGTGGTTAAACAGGTTGAAAAACTCCACCCGGAAATCGAGGCCGGTGCTTTCCCACGGCAGTGCAAAGCGTTTGATCACAGAAAAGTCGGTATTGACGAAGTCGGGGCCGGAAAGCGGAGCTCTGGAGGCATTGCCGATTTCACCGGTCGGAGTGGCCGCAAACGCGCAAGGATTAAAATAAACAGTGGTGGTGCTTAATGCACTCGGCCCGACACAGCCGGCAATGGTGCCGGCCTGAAATGGGTTGCCCACTTGGTTGGGCCGGTTAATGGCATTGGCATTACCAATGTTGAGGAAAGGCACGCCCGATTGGTTGCTGTTGTTGATGATGAAATCTGGGAAGCCGGAAGTGATTTTTTCAATAACGGTCAGTTGCCAGTTTCCGAGGAGGGCATTCTCCACGTTGTTCCAATCGTTGCCAAACTTTTTGCCTTTGCCAAATGGCAAATCATAAATCACGCTGCCGGTAAAATTGTTGTTCAGATTAATCTGTGAAAGGGCCCAGTCCAGATTTCGCCAATTGGGCAGTGGAAAATACGGCGCGCCGATAGGTGTACTCAATCCATCGGTATAGCCGGAGTCATAGGTTCGAGAATACGTATAGCCGATCAAGCCGTAGATGCCATACTTGGAGCTTTTTGTTTCCGCCTTGAGCTGCAGCGAATTGTAGTGAGCCCTGCCGAAGTCATTGATGCTGTATATGTTGGAGAACGGAAAATTTGGAAAGTTTAGCGGCACGAATGCTCCGCCAGGGCCGCAACCCAAAGTATAACCAGCTACTGCGGCAGGGCCGCCCGCGCACGCCGTGGGCGTGTCTATATTGATGTTGTTCCCGAAACTGAGAATGTGCGAGCCGCGAGAACCGGCGTAGCCTGCGGTCAGCACGATCTGCCCTGGTAGTTGCCGCTCCACATTGATGTTGAACTGCTGGACCATTCCTTGTTTTAGATCGGTATGTTCGGTAATGAAAGCCCCGGAAAAATTTGCCGGCGTTACTGGGGGGGTGAGGGTCGGGAATCCATCTGAAAACCCGACGGCCTGCCCGGTTCCGATGTTGGGCGTTTGACCGGGTAGCGAAGCGCAGTATGCAGTTGCAGTGGTGCATCCGCCAAATGAGATACCAAAAGACTCCCCGGCGAAGGGGGGATTCTGCCACAGGCCTTGAGCGCCCATGCTCCATGCGGAGTCGTGGTAGATCGCGTAACCGCCGCGAAGAACGGTCTTGTCGCTCCCAAATACTTTCCAGGCGAAGCCGAAGCGAGGTTCAAAGGCGGTGCGATCCATTTTTACGCCGGCCCCGGCGCCGACATTTGTGCACGGTTGAACAGCCGCCGTGCAACCGGGGCCGGGAACTAGCAACTGGTATGAGGTGGGAGTAGGGAGGAAGTCTGCGATACGCCCGGCAGCTTCAGAGATCGGCGTTGCCAGAGCCCAAGCCAAGCCGAGGTTAAGAGTTAAATCTCGAGTGACGCGCCAGTCGTCTTGAACAAAAGGACGAAACAGTTTCCAGCGGCGCCCAGTGATGTCGCCGTTAAAATTCTGATCGTGAATGCGCAGGCTCGCGAGTCCCAACAAAACGTCGGCCATGGAGTTACCCGGTAAAGTAAAATTATCGCTGCTCCAGGCGCCACCGATAACCCAGAATCCGTCCTGAAAGCCCTCGGCGCGCACATTCATTTCATTAATGCGGATGCCACCGCCCATGCGGATGTCGTGCTTGCCGCGAATCATGTCGAAGGTGTCGTTGATAGTAAAGATGTTGGTGCCGCCCTGAAAGGGAGAGTAACCGCGATCACCGAGCGACCAGTAGCCGCCACCGACAATTTGTGTGGAGGTGAGGCCGCAGCTGCTTCCCTGACACGTCGTGCCGCCACCACAACCCACATCTGCACCGGGAATGCCTAGTTTGCTGGCCTCACAGCTGCCTGTTCCCTGGGAAGTGATGTAGTCGAAGATGCGGTTATAGCCGAAGCTGAATTGATTCACACTGGTTGAGGAAAACACATGAGTCTCGCCGATCGCCACGTTGCGCGCGTGATTGATAATTCCCTGGTTGCTGCCGAAGGCGTTCTCTTCGGCAAAAAATCCGGCGGCGCCTCCGGGCACGAAGGAGGTGGCCTGGTCATAACTGAAGCGCGCGAAGATGGTATCGGCGCTGGAGAGGTTGTGGTCGAGGCGGACGTCAAATTTGGTCTCGTCGAGGCTGCGGACCGGCTCGCTCAGGAAGTTATTTCCGCTCTGCTTGTAACCCGGAGTGGGCAAGGGATACAGTTTGATCAAGTTTGACCCAATGGAGCTAAACAAGGCCGCCGGAATCTTGTTGCACGCTGTTCCCTGGACCTGCAGCCCGGTGGTCGTGTTTACGGCCGTGGGATTGCCCGCAGGGTCGCACTGGAAATAGACATTCGGGAACACCGTAGGGTTCGTCGAGGCTCCAGTCAGATTCGGGTTGGCGATTATCAGTTGTCCAGGGGGGAGTGGAGTGTCAAAGTTATCGGCGCTGAAGTCGCCATTGCGCATAGCCAGGGTGGGGACTAATCCGGTAAAGGTGACGCCATGGCGTTGATATTTTTGCTCGCCATCCACAAAGAAAAAGGTTTTGTTTTTCCGGATCGGTCCGCCAACGGTGCCGCCAAACTGATTCAGATTGAACTTTTCGGTGGAGCTGGCGAAAAAGCTTTTGGCATCTAGACTCGTATTACGCAAGAACTCAAACACCGAGCCATGGAAATTATTGGTTCCCGATTTCGTGGTTACCAGCACCGTCGGTCCGGCGCGCGTGCCATACTCCGCTGAATAATTGTAAGTAAGAACCTTAAACTCCTGGATGGAGTCGATGGAAGACAAGATCCCGATGCCGCCAGCGGTCAATTCGTTGTTATCGACGCCATCAAGCAGCCAGTCTGTGCTGTTCGCGCGGGATCCACCTACCGACAGGGAAAAGGAGCCGCGCGCAGCGACTTCGCTGCTGGCCGCGCTGGTAAAGAAGCTGTTGGGGTTGGTTTCCTGGGTAGTGCCCGGCGTGAGCGTGGCAAGTTGGACGAAATCGCGTCCATTCAAGGGCAACTGTGCAACTTCTTGTGCAGTGATGACCTGGCCCAGCGCGGGGCTCGCTGTCTCCACTTCCACTTCCGAAGCGACCACTTCCACCAAAGTGGTCACCGAAGAAGGCGACAAGGCAAAATCCAATTCCCGTTGCTCATCCACCTGCAGTTTCACGTCTTTGGTTTCCACGGGCTGAAAGCCCTGATATTCCACGCGGATGGTATAAACGGATACCGGCAACAGATTAATGAGGTAGTGGCCCGTTTCATCTGTGATGGCTTCGCGAGTTGCGCCCGTCGTTTGTGAAGTGACGGTGACCCTGGCCCCGGAAATGGCTGAGCCAGATTTATCGGTTACTACGCCCAAAAAACTGCCCGTGGCCTGCCCACGGGCCATTTGTGCACAACCAAGCACGCCAAGAATAAGCGCTGCTACCAAATAGAATCGTTTACCCATCGTCCACCCCCTCAGAAACCCCTTCTCTTGATCTGCTCTATCGCGATGCAGAATATGAGAATTTTGCTAACCCCGACGCTGAGAAACATGTGCTGGACATCGATGAAGCGGCTTGCGTCCCGAACTGACACCTGGATTCGCAAGGCTTCAAAGGCCAAAAACACGGAGGCCTCAGCGAAAAAATATTGAAGCAACGTACTTTCCATCCGCGATTGTGTCAAGCGGTTGTTTGTGAAAACGTGTTCAGGCTCTAGCCGATCTTCTGCGTTGTCCGCGGGCTAGCAATTTATTGGTTTATCACGATGCATTTTCCCGTTTTAGGCTCTGGGGCGCCGAAAAAATATCTGCTAAGAGTTTTGGTTGTTTCAGAACGCGTTATCGGCTTCGTATAAGGAGATCGGATAGCTCAAGGGCGACGCAGGCGCAAATTACAACGTTCTTGATCACAGTCCATGACATATAGGGGACATATAGGGCTACGCGGCTGAAGCTTCCAGAACCGCGCGCGCTTCGTCGGAATTTAGGAAGATGCTGCGGAGGTACTCATCGGGGGCCTTGCCAGCAAGTTGTTTGATGATCG
>Ga0210384_10008603_pt1 | contig 10616 bp, 10 predicted proteins | sample IncBWH2MmetaG_FD_160574 | JGI IMG/M metagenome (GOLD analysis project Ga0210384, IMG submission 160574) | Forest soil microbial communities from Barre Woods Harvard Forest LTER site, Petersham, Massachusetts, United States - Inc-BW-H-2-M | ecosystem: Environmental > Terrestrial > Soil >...
AGGACTGGGAGACGCCTTCGCTCAAGCTTTTGCGCAATCCGGAAGTCACCGTGCGCAGCCGCGGCGTCATGGAAAAATGCACCTACTGCGTGCAGCGCATCAACAACGTGCGCATGGAAGCGGAAAAGCAGAACCGCCCCATCGCAGACGGCGAGATTGTTACGGCTTGCGAGTCGGCCTGCCCTGCCCAGGCCATTGTTTTTGGCAACGCCAACGACCCCACCAGCCGCGTGGCCAAGCTCAAAGCGCAAGCCCGCAGCTATGCGATTCTCGGTGAACTGAACACGCGCCCGCGCACGACCTATCTTGCGGCGGTTCGCAATCCGAATCCTGAATTGGAGAAGGCATGAGCGCCGGCCAGCCGCCCTTCGATTCTCCGGAGATTAGCCGCCTCACGCCGGTGCTCGGACCGGGGCATACCTACAGTTCCGTAACGGACAAGATCAGCGCAATCGTTCTTACGCGCCCTACTTCGATTGGGTGGTACATCGGCTTCCTGCTGGCGTTCAGCGTCTTTGGCGTGATGAACATCGCCATCGGCTGGCTGATCATGAAAGGCGTGGGCATCTGGGGCATCAACATCCCCATCGGCTGGGGTTTTGCCATCGTTAACTTTGTCTGGTGGATCGGTATTGGCCACGCCGGAACGCTCATATCCGCTATTCTCTTTTTGCTCAACCAGAAGTGGCGCACCTCGATCAACCGTTTTGCCGAAGCCATGACGCTCTTCGCTGTGGCCTGCGCCGGCATCTTTCCTCTCATTCACACCGGCCGCCCCTGGTATGCGTTCTGGATGTTCCCCTATCCCAGCGTGATGGGCATCTGGCCGCAATTCCGCAGCCCGCTCATCTGGGACGTTTTTGCCGTATCGACCTACGGCACGGTCTCCCTGCTCTTCTGGTTCGTGGGTTTGATTCCTGACCTGGCCACGCTCCGCGACCGCTCCACGACCAAGGCAAAGCAGATCATTTACGGAATGCTGGCCATGGGCTGGCGTGGCTCCGCGCGGCACTGGCAGCGCTATCAGTCGGCGTATCTGCTTCTCGCGGGTCTCGCTACGCCGCTGGTCCTTTCCGTTCACACCGTGGTGAGCTTCGATTTCTCGATCGCCATCGTACCCGGCTGGCACACCACGATTTTTCCACCATACTTCGTGGCCGGCGCGATCTATTCCGGTTTTGCCATGGTTATCACCATTGCGATTCCCTTGCGAAAGGCCTACGGCCTTGAAGACTTCATCACCATGCGCCACCTCGAGAACATGGCTAAGGTGATGCTGGCCACCGGCTTGATCGTCGCTTACGGATACTTCTTCGAGTTTTTCATGTCGCTTTACAGCGGCAACAAGTTTGATGTTTTCCTGGTCAATCAGCGCCTGCACGGCCCGTACGCTCCGTTCTACTACGCGCTGATCCTCTGCAACATCCTGATTCCGCAGTTGCTCTGGTTCCAGAAGATGCGCACGAACGTGCTGGTGCTTTTTCTCATGTCCATCGTCGTAAACGTGGGCATGTGGCTTGAGCGGTTCGTTATTATTGTCATCAGTTTGACGCGCGATTTCATGCCCTCCGCGTGGGGCCGCTACTCTCCGACGATTTGGGATTGGGCCACGTTCATCGGCACGATGGGCATGTTCGTCATGCTGATTTTCCTGTTCGTCCGCGTTTTGCCGGCGATTTCCATCGCGGAAATGCGCGAACTGGTCACAGAAACATCCGAGGAACACAAGTGATAACGCAGCGCTCACACATCTACGGCGTGATTGGCGAGTTTGAGAAGCCGGAGCAGCTCGTTCACGCCGCGGCAAAAATTCGCGAGGCGGGCTACCGCTACTATGAATCCTACACACCGTTTCCCGTGGAGGGTCTTCCTGAAGCCATGGGCATGCGGCGCAATATGGTGCCGCTGATTACGCTCATCGGTGGCCTGGTCGGCGGGCTTGGCGGCTTCGGCTTCCAATACTGGGCGAACGTCTATAGTTATCCTATGAACATCGCCGGGCGCCCGCTCAATAGCTGGCCGGCCTTCATTCCCGTGACCTTTGAGCTGACCATTCTCTGCGCTGCGCTTTCCGCCGTGCTGGGGATGCTCGCGCTCAACGGGCTGCCGCAGCCTCATCATCCCATTTTCAACGCGCATCGCTTCAGTCATGCATCGGCGGATCGCTTTTTTGTTTGCATCCAGGCCCGCGACAAAAAGTTTCATCTCGCCGATACCGCGCGCTTTCTGCAAGGGCTTAGCGCGCATCACGTTTCCGAGGTGCATGATGACTAGCATCTCGCGCGGGCTCCTCGGCATCTGCGCCGTGCTGCTCTGCGTTTTTGCCGGAGGTTGCCAGATTCGCCAGGATATGGCCGACCAGCCCAAGAACAGGCCGCTTTCGCCCAGCCCGTTCTTCGCCGATGGCCGCTCCGAGCGTCCTTTGCTTGAAAATACCGTGGCGCGCGGCTCCATCGCGGAAGACGATTTGTTTGTTCCCAAGGAATCGAATGCCTTTCCGCTTCCGTTGACGCCCGAACTGCTCAAGCGCGGCCAGGAGCGCTACAAAATCTTTTGCACGCCTTGTCACGGAATTCAGGGCGACGGCAACGGCATGGTCTCGATGCGCGGAATGAAACATCCGCCGAGCTACCACGATGCGCGCCTCCTCGCGGTTCCTAACGGCTACATCTACGACGTGATCACCAGCGGATTCGGCGGCATGCTCAGCTACTCCGCCCAGATTCCACCGGCCGACCGCTGGGCCATCGTTGCTTATGTCCGCGCGCTGCAACTCAGCCGCAACGCTCCGGTCTCCGAACTTCCGCCCGCTCTGCGGGAGAAATTGAATGCAGGAGGCTCCGCGAAATGACCGCGCAGGACTACATGGCGCCCGAAAGCGTCGGCCGCCTGCAGCAACGCGCACTCGGGGCGGCCGTCGCCGGCCTGGTGGCCTGGGTCATCTGTTTCTTCCTGTACCGGGACCAGTTCGCCGACCGTTTTTTCCATTCCTATCTCATTGCTTTCATGTTCGTCCTCGGATTGTCGCTCGGCTCGCTCGGCTTATTGATGCTGCAGCATCTTACCGGCGGCCACTGGGGCATCCTGACTCGTCGGCCTCTGGAGTCCGCTACGCGCGTCCTCCCGCTGGTCGCCGTGTTTTTCCTCCCCATTGCCATTTTCGGGATGAAGCACCTCTATGGAGAGTGGCTCAATGCGCCTCCGACAGGCGAGCGATCTCTTTCGGACCTTCAAAAATCCTACCTCACCAGCAGCGGGTTCCTGATTCGCGCGGTGATTTATTTTGCGATCTGGCTTGTTCTGGTCTTCATGTTTAATCGGTGGTCGAAAGAGCAGGATGTAAACCGCGAGGACCGGGCGCTTCGCCGCCGGATGAAAATGCTTGCGGGTCCCGGCATCATTCTCTATGTCTTTGTCATGACTTTCGCCGCTATCGACTGGGTCATGTCGCTTTCTCCGCACTGGGCTTCGACGATCTACGGTTTCCTCTTCGTCATCGGGCAGTTGATCTCCTCGATGTCCCTGATGATCGCCGTCCTCGTACTGCTCTCGCGGACCGCGCCCATGGAAGGCGTCATCCAAAGCCGCCACCTGCACGACCTCGGCAAACTTCTCCTGGCTTTCGTCATGCTCTGGGCCTATTTCGGTTTCTCCCAGCTCCTCATCATCTGGTCCGGCAATCTACCCGAGGAAATCAGCTTCTATCGCACGCGGCTCTATGGAGGCTGGGGTGTCGTCGCAGTTTTCGTCTTGATCTTTCACTTTTTTGTGCCATTTTTTTCGCTTCTCTCTCGCGATCTCAAGCGCAGCGCCCAAATGCTGCCCAAAATCGCGGTCTGGCTCATTTTCATGCGCCTGGTCGATCTGTTTTGGCTGACGCGGCCGGAGTTCACCTCGAGCGCCGTTCCCGGATTGATGGACGTTGCGGCCATCCTGGCGCTGGCGGGAATCTGGTTCGCCGTCTTTGCCAGAAATTTGAAGACCCAGCCGCTTTTGCCGCTGGGCGATCCTAAACTGGAAGAGGCCATTGAAGTTCATGAGTACTGAGCATCTCAATACGGGCCAGCCGGGCGATCAGCCGCCGACAAACCGAGACGTGGCCTTCGAGTCCTCGGACATCGACACGCGCACGATTTTGTCGTATCTGCTTTACCTGGCGCTGTCGGTCGCCGCCACGTTTATTGTCAGCGTTTTTATATTCAATTTCACGTCCAAGATGGCGGCTAATTCCGATTCAACCATGCCACCCGCTCACCGGGGTGTCGGGCCGACCATGCCGCCGGAGCCCATGCTTCAGGGCATCCCGGGGCACACCACCGACCCTCAGCTGGACATGCGGGAGAAACTTGAAAAAGACGAAGCGGCGAACGAAAAACTCGACTGGATCAATAAGCAAGCCGGTATCGCGCAAATTCCCGTGGACGAAGCGATGAAGATCATCGTCTCAAAAGGGTTGCCGTCTGTGGCGGCGGAGAAGAAAAAGTAAGATTATGAATTGGAAGCGTGGCATCTCCGGAATTTGTGCCCTGCTGCTCGGCGCCAGCGCCGCCAGTGCCCAGGCTGTGCCGAGCGGAACAGGCCCGGCGGCCGCGAACCTGCCCTCGGTCCTCGAAAATGTCGGCTTCCGGCCGCAGCTCAACGCGCATTTGCCACTGGACCTTGCTTTCCGCGATGAGGCTGGCCGTGATGTCCAACTCCGCGAATACTTCACCGAGAAGCCGGTCCTCCTCGCGCTGGTCTATTACGGCTGCCCCATGCTCTGCAACCAAACCGAGCAAGGCGTAGTCGGCGCCCTGCGCATGCTTTCCTTCCGTCCCGGCCGCGACTACCAAGTGGTCTTCGTCAGCTTCGATCCGCGCGAGTCTCCGGACCTGGCCGCCCAGAAAAAAGAGTCGGCCCTGACTCATTTTCGCCGCCCGGAAACAGCCAGCGGCTGGCATTTCCTTACTGGCAGGAAAGAATCGATCGACGCGCTCACCAAAGGTGCCAACTTCCGCTATTCGTTCGACCAGAAGTCCGGTCTTTTCGCGCACGCCAGCGGCATCCTGCTGCTGACTCCCGATGGCCGCATTTCGCGCTATTTTTATGGCGTTGAATATCCCGCTCGCGACATTCGTCTCGGCCTCGTGGAGGCCTCCGCCGGAAAAATCGGCACGCCCATCGATCGCGCTCAGCTTTTTTGTTACCAGTACGATCCCACGTCGGCTCGCTACAGCGCCTCCATTCTCAGAATCATCCGTTTGGGCGGAGTTCTGACGATGCTGGCGGTGGTCGCGGGGATATTGATTTTCCGCCGGCGCGATATCGCCGCGCGAACGAAACTAGAAGGAGCCCACTAAGCCGTGCAGTCGCAACTGCCATTTTATCCGGAGCAAGCCTCCAACTTCGCTCCCAGCGTGGATTCGCTGATGACCTTCCTGATCCTCGTCTCCGTCTTTTTCTCCGCCGCCATCACCGCCGCGATCGTGATTTTCTTCTTCAAATTCCACCGCAAGAGTAAAGACGAAATTGGCGTTCCCATTCACGGCGACCTGCGCCTGGAAGTTTCGTGGATTGTGTTTCCCGCCTTTTTGGCGCTGGCCATGTTCGGCTGGGGCGCGGTTGTCTACGTCGACTATCGCCATGCGCCTCAGGACACTCTGGACCTCTACGTCATCGGCAAGCAGTGGATGTGGAAGATTCAGCAGCCCAACGGCCGCCGGGAAATCAACGAAATGCATGTTCCAGTCGGCCGCGACGTCAAGCTTGTGCTCGCCAGCGAAGACGTCATCCATGACTTTTTCGTGCCGGCATTTCGCGTGAAGATGGACGTCGTACCCGGCCACTACAACACCATGTGGTTCCGTCCCACCAAAGCCGGCCACTACCATTTCTTCTGCTCGCAGTATTGCGGCACAAACCACGCCGTGATGGGCGGCTGGGTTACCGTCATGGAGCCCTCCGATTACGCCGCGTGGCTCTCCGGATCCAACGGGGAAGACGTCAATCCGGTCGTCGCAGGAGAAAAATTGTTTGCCGAGAAAGCCTGCAGCACCTGCCATCTGAGCAATGGCACCGGCCGGGCCCCTTCTCTCAACGGAGTTTATGGCGGCACCGTGCGCCTGGCCGACGGCTCGACGGTCACCGCGGATGACGCCTATATTCGCGAATCCATTCTCGAACCCGCGGCGAAGATCGTCGCCGGTTACCAGCCATTGATGCCGGCGTTTCAAGGGCAGTTGACCGAAGAACAGATTATGAGCCTGACCGCCTATATCAAGTCAGTGCAATCGCAGCCCGTGCCTGCCACCGGTGCGGGCGTCACGGCTCCGGGGAAGAAATAGGCCATGAGTACGACCATGAGCAGGACACCACCATCACCCGGCTATCAGCTGCCGGAAGAACATTACCTCAATGCCACCTACGGCATCCGCTCCTGGCTGCTGACCACCGATCATAAGCGCATCGCGCTCCTCTATCTGGCTTCGGTCACCTTCTTCTTTTTCGTTGGCGGCATCTTCGCCACCCTGATCCGTATTCACCTGCTTACCCCCCAGGGCTACCTGGTTACGCCAGAGACTTACAACAAGCTGTTCACCATGCACGGCGTGGCCATGATTTTCTTCTTTCTGATTCCCTCCATTCCCGCCGTTCTCGGCAACTTTCTCATCCCCTTGATGATTGGCGCGAAGGACGTCGCTTTTCCCAAGCTCAATCTCCTCAGTTGGTACATCTACATCACCGGCGGCTGCTTCGTCCTCTATTCCTTCGCCACCGGCGGTCTGGATACCGGTTGGACCTTTTACACCCCGCTCAGCAGCGTCTACTCCAATTCTGCGGTCACCCCTGCCGTCCTCGGAATCTTCATCAACGGTTTTTCCTCCATCCTCACCGGCCTGAATTTCGTCGTCACCATCCATACCATGCGCGCTCCCGGCATGAACTGGTTCCGCCTACCGCTCTTCGTCTGGGCGCAGTACTCCACCAGCATCATCTTTATCCTCGGCACTCCGGTCATCGCCATCACGCTTCTCCTCGCCGGCCTCGAACGCATGTTCCATCTCGGCTTTTTCAACCCCGCTCTTGGCGGCGACCCCATTCTCTTCCAGCACCTCTTCTGGTTCTACTCACATCCTGCCGTGTACATCATGATTCTCCCGGCCATGGGCGTCGTCAGTGAAATCATTCCCACCTTCACGCGCAAACCCATCTTCGGTTACACCTTTATCGCGGCCTCGAGCATCGCCATCGCCGTCATCGGCTTCTTTGTCTGGGCCCACCACATGTTCCTCACCGGCGAGTCCACTTACGCCGCGCTGGCTTTCTCCCTTCTCAGCTACCTGGTCGCCATTCCCTCCGCTGTTAAAGTCTTCAACTGGACTTCCACCCTTTACAAGGGTTCTATCTCCTACGACACGCCCATGCTTTACGCCCTTGGCTTCATCGGCCTGTTCCTGATCGGCGGTCTCACCGGCCTGTTCCTCGCCTGCCTGGGCCTCGATATTCACATCCACGACACCTACTTCGTGGTCGCCCATTTCCACTACATCATGGTTGGCGGCGCGGTCATGGGCTACGTCGGTGGCTTGCACTTCTGGTGGCCGAAGATCACCGGAAAGCTCTATCCGGAATTTCTGGCGCGGCTCGCCGCCGTGATTCTGTTCGTCGGCTTCAATCTGACCTTTTTCCCGCAATTCATTCTCGGCTATCTCGGAATGCCCCGCCGCTATCACGATTATCCTCCGGAGTTCCAGGTGCTCAACGTGATGTCCACTGCGGGAGCCTCCATTCTTGCGCTGGGCTATCTGCTGCCCATGCTTTATCTAACCTGGTCCATGCGCTACGGCAAAGTCGCCGGCCCCAACCCCTGGCCCGCCACCGGTCTCGAGTGGCGCACGCCCTCTCCGCCGCCGACGGAAAATTTCGAGGTCACACCGGTAGTGGATTGGGAGCCGTACGACTTCAAAGACCGCCCCGATCTCGGGCTTCGAACTCCGACTGCGCCGACGCTTGCGCCGGCTCACGGAGACGACTAGCGGTCGTGTTTGACGTTTTTGGGCTTGGTCGAATCTGAACTTGGCGACAGCCCGCCGCGGCACTCAGCGTGGCGCGAACTGAAGCAAAAGGGGAGTACCGAGTGCACCGCACCGGAGAACTATCTGGGCAGTTTCAAACGCTCGAGCAGCAGAAGGATTCCGCCACGCTCGGCATGTGGATCTTTCTGGCCACCGAGATCTTGTTCTTCGGCGGCCTCTTCCTGACCTACACCATCAACCGCCACACCTACGCGCCGATGTTCGCCGAAGCCAGCCGCACTCTGGATTTGAAGCTCGGCGGATTCAATACGGTCGTCCTCATCGGCAGCAGCTTGACCATGGCGATGGCCGTGTGGTCCGCCCAGGTGGGAAAGAAAAAGCTTGTCACCCTCTTCCTGATCCTCACTCTGCTTCTGGGCTGCGTCTTCCTCGGCGTCAAAGCCATCGAATACAAACAGAAGTTCGATGAAAACCACGTCCCCGGCCTGAATTTCCAGTTTGAAAAGAATTCCGATCAGGCTATCAACGCCCACGCCCAGCTGTTCTTTTCGCTTTATTTCGGAATGACCGGCCTGCACGCCCTGCACATGGTCATCGGCGCCGGGCTGCTCGTATGGCTGATCAAGCAATCCATCGCGGGGCGTTTCACCCCGCAGTACAACACCCCCGTCGAAAATGTCGGTCTCTATTGGCACTTCGTCGATATTGTGTGGATCTATCTTTTCCCGTTGTTATATCTGATTGACCGGCATTAGCAGCGCCAGCGAGGAGAGGCACGCGTGTCCGAGCATATCGTTTCGCCGAAACTCTATCTTTTGATTTTCGTCGTGCTCATGGTGCTCACGGGCACCACCGTCTACGCCGCCACCGTGGACCTCAACCAGTACTACCGGGGCCTGAACGTCATCGTGGCCCTGGTCATCGCCACCTGCAAAGCCCTTCTCGTCGTGCTCTTCTTCATGCACGCGTATTACAGTTCCAAACGCACCCAGCTGATCATCTTTGCCGGCGTCTTCTGGCTCGCGATCATGCTTTCGCTGACTCTTGGCGACTACGCCAGCCGCTCCTGGGACGTCCGATAGCGTTCGGAGAAGTCCTGTTTCTGCGATTCGAGGGTGTTTCCGACCGAAGCCGCCCGGCGTAACCCTTTCCGTCGCCAGCGGACACACTTCCGCCTCGTTCGGGTGTGCTCGGCTATTTGATTTGCAAGGCTGCTGACGGTCCGGAAGGAGATCCGGACCATAGGTGGGCAGCGAGAGTAAAAGGGGGGAGAAACGAACCGGCCCAGCCCTCAATCCCCTAAAGGGATCCTCGGCTCGCCTCCCCCACTGCCTTTATTACTGCATCCGGGAAGCCAAGACTAACTCCTTTGTTCTCATTTTCTTGTCGCTCGACAGCCGGGTAAAAATGCTCTACCCCCCCGAAAATTTACCCGGAGGCGGGCCTTGCCCCCAGGCACTCATGCCGATGCGGTTCCTGTACTCTTCATGGTACTGTACCTGTCGCGAGGATCATCTCTGCCGCTGCGAGCCCAAAACCCGAATATCCTCTCGACCCATTCTTGACCCCGCCGAATTCTCCCTGCTATTGTGAAGAGTTATTCTGGCCTCAGTCTACCCACTGTGCGTCAGAGCTCCTGCGGAGGGAGCGTTCCAGTCTCATGGGCCTGACCAAACTCGTCATTCGGGGCGCGCGCCAGCACAACCTGAAAAACATCAGCCTCGAAATTCCCCGGAACACCCTGACGGTTATCACCGGGCTTTCCGGCTCCGGCAAGTCCTCCCTGGCCTTCGACACCATCTACGCCGAAGGCCAGCGCCGCTACGTCGAATCGCTTTCCGCCTACGCCCGGCAGTTCCTCGACCAAATGGAGCGCCCGGAAGTCGACGTGATCGAGGGCCTATCCCCTTCGATCGCCATCGAGCAGAAAACCACCACTCGCTCCCCGCGCTCCACGGTCGGCACCATCACGGAGATCTACGATTATCTTCGCGTCATCTACGCTTCGATCGGCGTGCCCCACTGCCCCAAATGCGGCAAACCCATCGCGCGCCAGTCCAGCGAGCAGATCGTCCAGGCCATCCTCAACGGCGAGCTATGCCAGCCCGACGATCGCATCATGATCTTGGCGCCCGTCGTTCGCGGGCGAAAAGGTGCCTACCGCAAGGAGTTTGAAAAACTCGCGCAAGACGGCTACGTCCGCGTGCGCGTCAACGGCGAACTCTTCCCCCTCGACGTTCCTCCGAGCCTCGACAAGCGTAAGAACCACACCATCGAGGTCGTCGTGGATCGCCTGCTCGTTAAACAGGGCATCGCCGCTCGCCTTGAGCAGTCGATCACCACGGCACTGAAGCTCGCCGGGGGCCTCGTCACCGTCGCCGTGGTCGGCGGCAAAGAGCATGTCTTTTCGGAAAAGCTGGCTTGCCCCGACTGCGGCATTTCCGTTCCGCAACTCGAGCCGCGTTCCTTCAGCTTCAATTCCCCGTATGGGGCCTGTCCCGCCTGTAATGGCTTGGGCTCCAAATACGATTTCGATCCCGCCAGAATCATCACGGACTGGACGCGTCCGCTGTTCGACGGCGGCCTCGGTCCCGGCTCCAG
>Ga0210384_10008607_pt1 | contig 10615 bp, 8 predicted proteins | sample IncBWH2MmetaG_FD_160574 | JGI IMG/M metagenome (GOLD analysis project Ga0210384, IMG submission 160574) | Forest soil microbial communities from Barre Woods Harvard Forest LTER site, Petersham, Massachusetts, United States - Inc-BW-H-2-M | ecosystem: Environmental > Terrestrial > Soil >...
CCTGTTGGAAGCTCGCGCCGCTGCATTTGTTCGATCTGCATCGCAAGTTCGGGGTAGGCAGTTTTGTAGGCGCCGAATAGCTTATTCCATTCCTGGCGGGCGGTCGCACCTCGTGCGCCGATCCCCGCTTGAAAATGCTCGTACACGCCGTCCGGGACAAGGAACTTGGCGTCCTCGGGCCATCCATAGTTGCGTTTTGTGAGGCGGACTTCTTCTTCGCCGAGCGGCTCGCCGTGGGCGTCGGCAGAGTCCTGCTTGTGAGGCGAACCGTAGCCGATGTGACTATCCAGAATGATGAAAGTCGGCCGGTCTTTGGTCTTCCGGAAAGTTTCAAGGGCCAGCTCGATGCGATCCGTATCGTTGGCGTCGCCAACGCGAAGAACGTTCCATCCGTAGCCGAGGAACCGCGCGGCGATGTCCTCTGTGAAGGTAATGCGGGTGTTGCCTTCGATGGTGATATGGTTGTTATCGTAGATCCAGCATAGATTATCGAGGCCGAGATGGCCGGCCAGCGAGGCCGCTTCCGACCCGATGCCTTCCATCATGCAGCCGTCCCCGCAGACCGTGTAGATGTTGTAATCGAAGATATCGAACCCGGGCTTGTTGAAATGCGCGGCCAGCCACTTCCGTGCGATGGCCATACCCACGCTCGTCGCGACGCCCTGGCCGAGCGGGCCGGTCGTCGTCTCGACTCCGGATACCAAGTGGTACTCGGGATGGCCCGCGGCCTTGCTATCGAGCTGGCGAAAGCGCCGGATGTCTTCGAGCGTCACCGAGGGCTGCCCCAGTATTTCGTACTCGGCGTCCACCGCCTGCGTCTTCGTAAGGTGCAGCACGGACCACAGCAACATGGAGGCGTGGCCGTTCGAAAGCACGAAGCGGTCGCGATTCGGCCAGATCGGATCCTGAGGATCGAAGCGCATGTCGCGGTTCCATATGGTGTAGACGAGAGGAGCCAGCGCCATGGGCGTGCCGGGGTGCCCGGATTTGGCCTGCTGGACGGCGTCAATCGAAAGAGTGCGAATAGTGTTGATACAGAGCTGATCGATATCTACGACTGGTTTTAGTGGGGCTACTTGCGTTGTGCTCATATTTCTTCCCTCGGTACTGCGCTCTAACTCTGCTTCACGCTCGCTATGCTGCGGGCGCGAATTGTCTTTCGCCGTTCACAATTCCTTGCGACACCAAGCGCGGCCCGCGAGGATCTAAGCCTTGCGCTGTGCGGCGACTCCACGTTCGCTGGTTGCTTCTATTTCCAGCGCGGCCACTTTTCCCAGGCGGCGCAGATGGCGCGGCGCCTGGCTAAACTCAGCGGCCAGGAAAGCCTCGAGAATGTCCCAAGCCGCAAAGGGTCCGAGCGTGCGTCCGCCCATGCAGATCACATTCATATGATCGTCCTCAACGCCTTGACGCGCGGAGAAATGGTCGCCCACGAGGCCAGCGCGGACTCCCGCGATTTTGTTGGCGCACACGGATGCACCAACGCCACTCCCGCAGACAGCCACCCCGCGTTCGACCTTGCCTGCGGCCACAGCCCGGGCGAGCGGAGTGACAAAGTCGGGATAGTCGTCACCCTGGTTCAGAACATCTGCCCCGAAGTCGACGACTTCATGTCCCGCCGCTTTAAGACGAGCAAGCAAATCTTCCTTCAAACCAAACCCGCCATGATCCGTGGCAATTCCCACGCGCATGTTATCCTCCTTGTTTTTGTTCGGCGGTCATTTGCTCCGCTGCCGCCCGATCGGCCAGCAGCAAAGCCTGGTCGCGATGAACCCGTCCGGTCGGTATGGACACATCGCCTACGCGCAGGCGGCGCAGCATTTCCACCTTCTCACTTCCGGTCAGCACCCAAAGTACGCGCCGGACGCGATTGATCGCCGGAAACGTCAGAGTCATTCGACGCCTGCCCTGGTAGACTCCGGTCAGGGCAACGTCTTTATCCCCAACATTGAGAACGGCATCCCCAGGCACGAGCGAGGCAGTGTGGCCGTCCGGACCCAAACCGAGGTGCGCGAGATCGAGCGCAGGCGGCGATCCGGCGACTTGGCGAAGTATCGCGGCGCACCGAGCAGCTGCGGCTTGCAAATCAGCCGCCTCTACCGGCATGGCATGGATCTGTTCCGGGCGCAGCGGAGCATGCTGAAGCAAACTTTCTTGCAGGTGGGTAAGGATCCGATCCGGATCCCCGGCGGGGGCCACACGCTCGTCGATCTGAAAAACATGCACACCCGCCCAGGGAACATCTTCGTCCGCGAGCGCCCGTAGCATGATCCACTGAGTGTGGCCTCCGCTCACAGGTAATGCAAAGCGGCCACGCGCCGCGAACGCCGCGCGAGCATCCTCAGCAATTGTCGCCGCAGCTGCTCGTGCCACAGAATCGGCATCCTTCAATACTTCGAACTTCATGGGTCCCTCTCCAATTCGTCCGATAGGCCAGGCATAGGACTCGAAGATCGTTCACAACTGGCACGCCAGACGCGTCTAGTTAGGCCGTCTGTACGGCAACGCGGAATTCCTCCGGGTCTGCGGCGATCGGGTTCTGCCACCCTCCTGGGGGTGACACACTCTTTTCGACCTTGCTCGGACCCCACGTCCCTTGATCGTATTCGTAGACAGGTGTATCGGCTTTCAACACCTGGTCGACGATTCGCCAGGCCTCTTCCACGTAGTCTTCCCGCGCAAACAGCGTCGAGTCGCCTGCCATCGCGTCGCCCAAAAGGCGCTCGTACGCATCGACGTCCTCCGGACGCGGATGGCGGCTGGCCATGATTTCCACCGTCTCCCCTTTCAACTCCTCGCCCGCGGCCATCACTGTGGTGCCGAGGGCTATCGTCATCTCAGGACTGATGCGGAACCGCAGATGGTTCTGAGACAGAGCAGCGTCGCTGACGGCCGCGGGAGGCTTTCGAAACCTGCCGACGGCTTCCGTACTGGTTGCGGGCAAATTCTTTCCCGCGCGGATATAAAAGGGCACGCCTTTCCAACGCCACGAATCGATCTCCAGCTTCAGCGCGGCAAAGGTCTCTATTTTCGAATGGGGGGCTACTCCCTTTTCCTGGCGGTAACCTCGGAATTGCCCTCGGACGAGCTCGTTCACCTCAAGCGGCCGAATTGCTCTCAGGACCTTCACCTTCTCGTCTCGGATATTTTCACTGTCCACGCGGACCGGAGGTTCCATGGCCAGATTGCAGAGGATTTGGAAGAGATGGTTTTGGATCACGTCACGGATGGCGCCGGTTTGATCGTAGAAAGCGCCTCGTCCTTGCACCCCGAAATTTTCCGCCATGGTGATCTGCACGCTTTCGATGTAATTTCGATTCCAGAAGGGCTCCATGAACGCATTGGCAAACCGGAAGATCAGCACGTTGCTCACGGGCCGCTTGCCGAGATAGTGATCGATGCGGAAGATGGCGGACTCGGGGAAGGTAGCCTGCAGGATCCGGTTCAATTCCTGCGCGGAGGCAAGATCGTGGCCGAAGGGTTTTTCCACAATGACGCGAGCCCCTTGGGCGGAGCCAGACTTCGCTAACTGTTCCACGACCGTTTCGAACAGCGTGGGCGGGATAGCCAGGTAATGCGCCGGGTGTTGCGCATCTCTGAGTTCCTTGCGGATCGCTTGAAAGGTGGCTGGGTCATTGTAGTCGCCGTCCACATAACGCAGTAAGCCGCTCAGCTTTTCGAACGCCGCTGCATCGACTCCGCCGCCGTGTTTTTCCAGGCTGTCGGACGCCCGCGCCCGAAGCTGGTCCAGGTTCCAATCAGCTTTGGCCACGCCGATGACCGGCACGTCGAGGCGCCCGCGCCTGATCATGGCCTGCAACGCTGGGAAGATTTTTTTGTATGCCAAATCGCCCGTGGCGCCGCAGAAGACCAAGGCATCGGAATGGAATTCACTCATTGCCAATCTCCTTTTCGCGCAAAGCTATTTACCGGCTGCTTTCTCCAAGTGTCCGCCGAAGCCGAAGCGCATCGCGGAGAGGACTCTGTCCTGGTAGTCCGCCTCACCACGTGTAGTGAAGCGCTGATAAAGCGCAGCGGAGAGAACAGGCGCCGGCACAGCCTCGTCGATCGCCGCTTTGATCGTCCACCGGCCCTCGCCCGAATCCGAAACGCGCCCGGCGAACTGGGAGAGATTGGGATCTTTCACTAGGCTGGACGCTGTCAGGTCCAGCAGCCACGAACCGATTACGCTGCCGCGCCGCCACACTTCCGTGATGTCACGCAGATCAAGCTCGTACTGATAGTGTTCGGGGTCACGCAAGGGCGTCGTCTCGGCGTCGACCGCGCCTTGTTTTTTGCCCACGTTGGCGGCGCCCAAGATGCCGAGGCCCTCAGCGTATGCGGCCATGAGACCGTACTCGATACCGTTGTGAACCATCTTGACAAAATGGCCGGCGCCGTTTGGGCCGAAGTGCAGGTAGCCCTGTTCGGCGGTGCCATCCAACTTCTCGCGTCCCGGCGTTCGCGGCGCGTCGCCCGCGCCCGGCGCGAGCGTTGAGAAGATGGGATCGAGGTGCTGGACCACACTCTTTTCGCCGCCAATCATCGCGCTCCAAGCCCCAAACGCCGCCGCTCGTTCCCACATCGACGTAGTGGATCCGCTTCGGCGTGAGTTCCTTGGCGCGCCGGATGTCATCCACGTAGTAGGAATTGCCGCCGTCGATGAGGATGTCTTCGGCCTCAAGGTGGAGCAGAAGGCTGGCGATGGTTTCGTCCACGGCCGCCGCCGGGACCATCAACCAGATCGCCCGAGGCTTCTCCAGCTTGGTCACGAAATCCTGGAATGAGGAGCTTCCCGTCGCTTTCTCCTGCACCAAGTCGTTCACCGCTTTCGGGAACATGTCGAAAACTACGCATCGGTGCCCGCCTTTGGGGACCCTGCGCACCATGTTTGCTCCCATCCTCCCAAGACCAATCATTCCTAGTTGCATGGATCACTCCTTCGCTTGTGTTGTCAAAGGCCTGTTTCAGCCGTGAGTCATGGGGATGCCTCTTTGAATTTCCGATAGCGACTGATCAGATTGTTTGTGGAACTATCGTGGTTGAGAGCGGGCTCTTTCTGGCTCTCAAGTTCCGGGATGATGCGCTGGGCCAAAACTTTGCCAAGTTCCACGCCCCACTGGTCAAACGAGTTTATCTGCCAGATGGTTCCTTGGGTAAATACGATGTGCTCGTACAGGGCCACCAGCTTGCCGAGAATTTCCGGCGTTAGCCATTCCGCGAGGATTGTATTTGACGGGCGGTTCCCTTCGAATACCCGGTGGGGCACGAGCCAATCCGGCGTGCCCTCGGCCTTGACTTGCTCTGGCGTCTTCCCAAAGGCCAGAGCTTCGGTCTGAGCGAAGACGTTTGCCAGGAGCATGTCATGATGCCGGCCAAGCGGATTCAGCGTTTGCCTAAAGCCGATGAAGTCACAGGGTATGAGCCTGGTCCCCTGATGGATCAACTGGTAGAAGGAGTGTTGTCCATTCGTTCCCGGCTCGCCCCAATAGACGGGGCCAGTCGCGTAGGTGACTTCTGCGCCATCGAGCGTGACGTGTTTCCCGTTGCTCTCCATCGTCAATTGCTGGAGATAAGCTGGGAATCGCTTCAAGTATTGTTCGTAAGGCAGGACAGCGACTGTCTGCGCGCCGAAGAAATCGTTGTACCAAAGCGCAAGAAGGCCCATAAGTACCGGCAAGTTGCGATCGAACGGAGCGGTGCGAAAGTGCTCGTCCATTTGGTGGAATCCGTCCAACATGGCTCGAAAATTCTCAGGGCCGATGGCCAGCATCGTCGAAAGACCAATCGCCGAGTCCATGGAATAGCGCCCGCCAACCCAGTCCCAGAATCCGAACATGTTGGCAGTATCGATGCCGAACTTAGCCACTTCCGAGGCGTTCGTGGAGACAGCGACAAAGTGCTTGGCCACCGACTTTTCGTCACCACCGAGACCCTTCAGCGACCAGTCGCGGGCCGTATGGGCGTTGGTCATTGTCTCCAGTGTTGTAAAAGTTTTCGACGAGATAATGAATAGAGTTTCTGACGGATCGAGATCCTGGACAGCTTCGGCGAAGTCGGTGCTGTCAACGTTGGAAACGAAACGGAACGTCATGGTGCGCTCACTGTAATGCCTGAGCGCCTCGTAGGCCATGACCGGACCCAGGTCGGACCCGCCAATGCCGATGTTAATGACGGTGCGGATGCGTTTGCCCGTGTGTCCTTTCCAATCTCCGCTCCGAACGCGGTTTGAGAATTGCGTCATCTTGTCGAGCACGGCATGGACCTGGGGGACTACATTTTCGCTGTCAACGATGATAGACGCTTCCTTGGGCGCGCGCAGGGCCACATGCAGGACCGCCCACTTCTCCGTCGTGTTGATTTTCTCCCCTCGAAACATCGCGCCAATCCGCGATTGCAGGCCAGATTCCTCGGCCAGTTCGATGAGAAGCTTGACGGTCTCATCGGTGATGCGGTTCTTTGAGTAATCCAAGAAAAGGCCCACAGCCTCAGCCGTCATCCGCACGCCGCGCTTGGGATCATCTGCGAAGAGTTTTCGCAGGTGCAAGCCGCGAACATTCTCGTAGTGGGTTTGCAGGGCCTTCCACGTCTTCCGTTTGGTCAGCGGTTCAGGAGCCTGGGGGGTGGCGTTTGGTGTAGCGCGCGTTGCCATTTTTGTACTCCTCTCTTTTCCTTTTAGCCGGCGGCAGCCTGTTTGAGCGTGGCACTCTTGGAAGTAATCACCGACATCAATTCATTCCAGGACTTGTCGAATGACTTCGCGCCCTCGTCCTGGAGCTGGGCAGCAAGGGCATTGACGTCGATGCCGGCTTTGGCGAACTGCGCCAACACTTCTTCGCAGTCGCCACCGTCTGGCGGCAGGATCGGGCCCAATTCACCGTGATCTGCGAGCGCTTTCAAAGTGGCCTCCGGCATCGTATTCACCGTGAAAGGCGATGCGAGCGCTTTGATGTAGAGGACATCGGACGCCTTGGGGTCCTTGGTCCCCGTACTTGCCCATAGAAGCCGTTGAGGACGCGCGCCGAAATTGAAAGTGCGCTGCCAACGAGGAGAGGCAAGCAATTCTCTGTACGCCTTGTAAGTGCGCTTGGCGATGGCGATACCTAGCTTATCGCGCAGCGCGTCAGGCACTTTGCCCATAACCGCTGCGTCCCAGCGACTAATAAATATCGACGCAACCGAGCCCACGCCGGGTTTCAGCCCGGCGTCAATGCGCCGCTCGATGCCCCGCAGGAATGCCTCCGCAGCCGCCACGTATTGCTCGCGGGAGAACAGGAGAGTGACATTGATCGGGACGCCGTCAAAGATCGCCTCCTCAATGGCAGGCAAGCCTTCCTTGGTTCCGGGAATCTTGATGAACAGGTTAGGATGACCCGCTCGCGCGTGCAGATCCTTGGCTGCAGCCAGTGTGCTAGCCGTGTCGTAGGCCAGCAGGGGCGACACTTCGAGCGACACCCATCCGTCCACACTGTCCGTCTGGTCGTAAACTGGGCGAAACTGGGCGGCGGCCCTGGTGATATCCTCTAGTGCCAGCTCGAAGAAGAGCGCCTCGCCCGATTTGCCCTTGCTCAGCCCCTCGCGAATCGTGGCGTCATAAGCAGTGCTGTTCTTGATGGCATGGTCGAAAATCGTGGGATTCGAGGTAAGCCCCGTTACCGATAGCTCGGTGATATAGCGCTGGAGTGTGCCGCTGTTCAGCAGGTCCCTCGTGATATTATCGAGCCAGATGCTCTGGCCCAGGTTGTGAAGCAATTGCGTCGCTTTCATCATGCCTCCTTCGCTTCGTGGCTGGCTGCTGATTCAGCCACATCAGCTAGTAAATTCGCTCCAGGTGCTTCGACTGCCGTATTTCAGGCCTCCGGGCGGTAAAGCAAAGGCGTTCAGTTTCGTGATACCGCCTCCAGCGACTTCCCCGAGTGCGATGTTATAAAGGACCCTGACCGGTTCGAGTTTTTCGTCAGTTCGCGCAACCATTCGAAGGCCCGATGGGACAGCAAGTCTTCCGTGCAGCGCCAGCTCCAATTGCCTTCCGCACGGCCGGGAACGTTCATTCGAGCCTCTCTTCCCAGGTTGAGCAAATCCTGCAACGGAGCTATCGAAACCGCAGCCACTGACGACCAAGCCAGGTTCATCAATGCCGGCGCGGCATCGCCACTCTCGCCGCCCGGCCGCTTCAGGTAGTTCCACAGGTTTTTTCGTTGATAATCCGGCAATTCATCAAACCATCCGCGGGTCGTGGGGTTGTCATGTGTTCCGGTGTACACCATCGTGTTGCGATCGTAGTTGAAAGGGAGATAAGGGTTGTCGGACTTGCCGTCGAATGCGAATTGGAGGACACGCATCCCCGGCAGATGAAACTGATCGCGGAGCGCATACACGTCGGGTGTGATCACACCCAGATCCTCCGCGATAAATGGCAAAGTTCCCAACTCTTGCTCGGCTGCGTGAAAAAAATCGGCGCCTGGACCAGCGACCCACTTTCCCATCTGTGCCGTCGGCGCTCCTGCTGGCACGTGCCACGCCGCCGCAAAACCCCGGAAATGATCCAACCGGATCAAGTCGACGTGGGCCAGCAGAGCTCGTAACCGGGAGATGCACCAACTGTAGCCGGACCGCCGAAGAGCGTCCCAGTCATAAATGGGGTTGCCCCAGAGCTGTCCTTGCGCGCTGAAGTAATCGGGAGGCACGCCGGCAACGACGCGTGGGCGGCGCTGTTCGTCCAGCAGAAACAACTCCGGGTGAGCCCAGACGTCGCTCGAATCGGGAGAAACAAAAAAGGGCAGATCGCCGATCAAGCTTATGCCATTTCCGCGAGCGTGCGCCTTGAGCCGTTCGGCTTGTCGAAACAACAGGAACTGCGCGAAGCATACTTGGTCGATTTGATCTTTTAGTTCGCGTCGAACTCGATCAAGGGCCGGCGCCTTGCGCTTAACCAATTCGGCGGGCCATTCAAGATAATATTTGCCGTCGAACCTGACTTTGAGCGCCCGGAACAACGCATAGTCCTCCAGCCAGTGCGCCTGATCCTTGCGGAATTGCTCAAAGGCTGGACGCAGATCGGCGCGAGCGCCGGCGCTGAAATTGGCCCAGGCTTTGTCGAGCAGCCCATGTTTGAAAGGAATCACGGCGCTGTAGTCGACTTTGTTTTGCGGAAACGAGCGGGCCTGAGGGTCGCTTGCTGGCAAGAGTCCATCCTCGATCAACCAATCCGGACTGATGAGCAATCCGTTCCCGGCGAAAGACGACATGGACTGATACGGCGAGTTGCCGTACCCGGTGGGACCGAGTGGCAGCATCTGCCACCAACTTTGCCCAGCATGGGCGAGTCGATCGATCCAAGACAATGCGACAGGTCCTACATCGCCGACACCATAAGGCGAGGGCAGCGAAGTGACGTGCAGCAGCAAACCGGAGGCGCGGTATTCCGGAAGAAACGGCGGCACGGTAACGCTACCAGGGCTCATTCTTGTCCTTTCGAGAAGTTCAAGGCGTTATTCACAATTCCCTCGGCCTCCGTAAGGATGGCGGTCAGGTGTGTCTGATCCTTAAAGCTTTCCGCGTAGACCTTGTAGATATTTTCCGTGCCCGAAGGCCGGGCCGCGAACCAGCCGCTGGCCGTAACCACTTTCAACCCGCCAATAGGGGCGTTGTTTCCAGGCGCGCGTGTTAGCTTGGCTGTGATCGGCTCCCCGGCGAGAGTGGACGCAGTTACGGCCTCCGGCGACAACTGCTTCAGCTTTGCCTTTTGCTCGGGCGTCGCTGGGGCGTCGATGCGTGTGTAATAGGACTTGCCGAATTCCGCGGTCAATTCACGATAGTGCTCGCCAGGGTCCTTGCCCGTGCGGGCGGTGATCTCGGCCGCCAGCAGATCCATGATCAGTCCGTCTTTGTCGGTCGCCCAAGCCGTGCCGTCGTGCCGCAGGAAGCTCGCTCCGGCGCTCTCTTCGCCGCCGAAACAGCACGAGCCGTCAACCAATCCTGAAACAAACCACTTGAATCCCACGGGGACTTCAGACAGTCGGCGGCCCAACTTTTGCACCACCTTATCAATCATGCTGCTGCTGACCAGCGTCTTGCCGACGGCAACGTTCCCCGGCCAAAGAGGGCGATGACCGAGCAGGTAGCGGATAGCCGCGGCAAGGTAGTTATTAGGGTTCATCAATCCGGCGGACGGGGTAACGATTCCATGCCGGTCGGAGTCGGGATCGTTGGCGAAGGCGACGCGGTATTTATCTTTCAGGCCGACGAGCCGAGCCATCGCGTAGGGGCTGGAACAATCCATGCGAATCACGCCATCGTGATCGACGGTCATGAATGAAAACGTCGGGTCAATCACCGGGTTAACGACCATGATATCTAAATGATAAATAGAGTTGATCGGTTCCCAGTAGGGTCGCGCGGCGCCTCCAAGCGGGTCCACGCCAAGATTGAGGCCGGCGCCCTGAATCGCATTCATATCCACGACATTCCGCAGGTCCCTGACGTAGGGAATGACGAAGTCTTCTTGATGGGTGCTCCCAGCCTTGAAGGCCGCAGCATAAGGCACACGCTTCACGCCAGCGTTGTTTCCGCGCAGCAGCTCGTTGGCTCGATCCTGAACCCAGCCCGTTACGTC
>Ga0210384_10008610_pt1 | contig 10611 bp, 12 predicted proteins | sample IncBWH2MmetaG_FD_160574 | JGI IMG/M metagenome (GOLD analysis project Ga0210384, IMG submission 160574) | Forest soil microbial communities from Barre Woods Harvard Forest LTER site, Petersham, Massachusetts, United States - Inc-BW-H-2-M | ecosystem: Environmental > Terrestrial > Soil >...
CGCGCACCGCGTATCTGGATGAAGTGCGGCCCACCACGCCGGAATTGCTGACGCTGGCCGCTCCCGTGCAACCCAGCGAAATCTTCCGCATCGCCGCGCCGTGCGCAGGACACGGCTGCCAGCACTTTGACGGCGCAAAATGCCAGCTCGCGCAGCGCATCGTACAGATTCTGCCAGCCGTGGCCGACAACCTGCCACCGTGCCGCATTCGCGCCGAGTGCCGCTGGTGGAAGCAGGAAGGCCGCGCCGCGTGCGTGCGCTGCCCGCAGATTCAGCATGAGATTGCAACGCCCACAGAGGAAATGGTAATGGCGGCGGGAGCCGGTGCTGCGGGCTATGCAGTCGAGGAAAACTGCAAGCGGCCAGAGATCGGCGGCTAAATCTGCGGTGCGATGACAGAATTCAGGTTTGGGTTCCCTTTTTAAGGAAATGAAAATGAAATCACGAACAAGCAAAACAGAATTGTCGATTTTAGCTGTGTTGGCCACAGTTTGCCTCGTCGGTTGCCCGTCAATTACGTCTGGTCCCACGCAGAATCGAGGCCAACTCAGGATTGATGGACAAAAGTTCACCCCGGGAGGTGGCCTCAAAATCACCTATGCAAATATTCCCAATCGCCCTGGAACCACCGACGCGGGCTCACCACTGCCTTCCATCGCCGCGGATGGAATGTTCACATATCTCGAGACGTTCAGTTGTACGAGCCACGATGCCAGCGCAGAGAGTGTTCTGGTTTTCGTTAACGTTTGCGACCTCGCCACCGGCAACTGTGCGCAGAAAAACGTGAAAGCAGGCGGAATTTGGGTGAACAGCGGGGATCCAACCTGCAATTGAACAGTTTCGGGCGGCAGAATGGCCTGCCCTTCACTCTCATTGCGAATGCAACACTACATGCGCGGAATCTTGCTGGAAGTTGACTGAGTTGTGTCCTCCGCTACAATTGAAGGCGCGGGGGCGTAGCTCAATTGGATAGAGCATCGGATTTCTAATCCGGCGGTTGCAGGTTCGATCCCTGCCGTCCCTACCATTCCCTCAGTGAGACTATGCACCAAGCAACAACCGCCTCGGCGCTTTCCACTGGTCCCGGTACCGTCGCGTTGATTGCCGAGTTTCTGGTCTTGTTTGTAGCGCTGCCGCTGGCCTTTCGCTTTAAGCCGTTTCCCTTCCCCCCGATTCCCGCGTTGTGGGTGGTGATGGCCTATTGCCTGTTCCGTTTGCGGAGCCATGCTTCGTTTGACCGGCGCTTGTTGTGGAATCCCGAGCCTTTCCCGCGATTTGCGTTGCAGATTACACTGGGATTTCTTGGCGTCGCCTTGCTGGTGGGACTGTGCGTGTACCTCTTGCGGCCGCAATTGTTGTTTAATTTCGTGCGGCGCGCGCCTCTGTTTTGGGGAGTGGTGATGCTGCTGTATCCCGTGCTGTCGGTGTATCCGCAAGGCATCATCTACCGGGCGTTTTTCTTTCACCGGTACAGAGGACTATTTCCAGGCACACTGCCGATGATTCTTGCGAGCGCTGCGGCGTTTGCCTTCGTGCATATCATCTTCCGCAATCCCATCGCGGTGACGTTTACGTTCATTGGAGGACTGCTGTTTGCATGGCGGTACCACGAGACGGGATCGCTCTTCACGTCTTCCCTTGAACACGCGCTGTATGGATGTCTGATGTTTACGATCGGCCTGGGCGAGTACTTCTACAAGGGGCGCGCTGAGGTATTTCCTAAATTGACGCGATTTAGTCGTGCAGCGCCACCACGGGATCGTTTCCGTGGCAGAACGTGGCAACTCTCAGCAGGCTGCCGTCGTGGTTGGGAACCGTGACCACGGGGCCGATGCAGTAGACGGCGTGGCCAGTATCCGCCATGTACCAGCGCCCGTGCTGGGCGGGTTTCTGCACAATCTTTTCGTGAACTGCCACGGGCTTCGGTGGAGCCGTCTGGGAGACGGGTAGAGAAAACAAGAGTGCGGCGAAAGCTAGGGTATTCATTCGCGTACCACCTGACTGGGATAGTTGCTGCTACCGCCGTTTTTCTTGATCTGGGTCAAGACTTATTACAATCCAGTCCTGCCAGTCTAATCTTTTTTCCGGTCTCAATCTTGCGCAGCTAAATGGTGGATGCGAAACGCCGTTTGTCGGCCTTGTCGACCGCTTGCAGAGGCTGCTTGTCCACCATGTTTCTCTGGTCTTGATGTTTCTGCATCTGGGCTCCGCAGGAGCGGCAGGGTTTGCCTGCGTTCGGCGCGGGCGCACTCTTCGCGGAAGGCTGCCCAGGCTTTTGTTCCTCGGCATGCTTTTTTTCAATCGCATGCTGCGCGAAATTCTGTGACCTGAGCGCCACCAACTGTTGGCTGTCCTGGAAGAGCTGTTGGATCAGGTTACGCTGCGACTGGATGACGTTACCCTGCTCGACCAGAACCATGGCCATGATGCCGTAGCACGCCATAAGGAGGAACACCAGAACGGGGAACATCTTCGATCTGGGCTTCGAGGTGCCCGGTGGAATGACTAGCTCGACTTGCATTGCGCCCCCTCATGAACCCCACTTTTGTGGGACTTCTGTATCGTGACGATGCAGCTTGTTTACCACCCCAGCCTATTCCCATAAATAATTGGAAAGATTGGGGTTACCACGAAAACCAGGGATTGTCCTCATGGCCTTGCGTGCAAGAAGCTGCACAAAATAGGCAACCAACACTAAAATTGCAAGCCCTGAAGGGCGCAAACATTCGCACTTAAGGGATAGCTAACCGGGAAAGCCGATCGCCTTGCCACCTGCTTGCCCGCCTTCTAACTTCGCGCCTTCTAATCTTCGCCCCTTGCTACCCGAGGACAATCTTGGCAATCGTCCCCAGCTGCATGTTGGACGTACCCTCGTAAATCTTGCCAATCTTGGCGTCGCGGAAATACTTCTCCACCGGGTAGTCCTTGGTGAAGCCCGCGCCCCCGTAAATCTCGACGGCCATAGAAGTCACGCGCTCGGCCACCTGTGAAGTGTAGAGCTTCGTCATGGCCGCCTCTTTGAGGAAGTTCATGCCCGCATCCTTCATGCGTGCCGTGTTGTAGACGAGGAGGCGCGCGGTTTCGATCTCGGTTGCCATCTGTGCCAGTTGGAACTGAATCGCCTGAAACTCGGAGATCGGCTTGCCGAACTGCTTGCGCTCTTTCGCGTATTTGACGGCGTACTCCCACGCGCCACGCGCCACGCCGATCATCTGCGCGCCAATGCCGATGCGGCCTTCATTCAGCGTCTCGATGGCGATCTTGTAGCCCTTGCCGGGTTCGCCGAGAACGTTTTCCTTGGGCACATGGCAGTCTTCCAGGATGAGTTCGCACGTGGAGGAAGCCCGAATGCCGAGCTTGTCTTCTTTCTTCCCGACCGTAAATCCAGGGAAGTTTTTCTCGACAATAAACGCCGTAATGCCTTTGTAGCCTTTCCCCGGATCGAGCGTGGCAAAGAGGACGAAAAGGCCGGCTTCCTTGGCGTTGGTGATCCAGAGCTTGCGACCGTTGAGCACATAGTCGCTGCCCTTGAGCTCGGCGCGGGTTTGCAGAGCGAAGGCGTCGGAGCCGGAAGCAGCCTCGCTGAGCGCGTAGGCGCCCACGGTATTCGAGGCCATCTTCGGCAGATAGTGTTTCTTCTGCTGCTCGTTGCCCCAGCGAATGAGCGCGTTGTTCACCAGCGTGTTTTGCACATCCACGATGACTCCCGCGGAGGCATCGACGCGGGAGAATTCCTCGACCGCAAGAATAGCCTCGAAAAATGTCCCACCGCTGCCGCCGTATTGCTCGGGAATTTCGATGCCCATCAGTCCAAGCTGGAACGATTCCTCGATCAGGCTGGGTTCGAAAACACCCCTTTCGTCCATTTCCTTAACATGAGGACGAATCTTATCTTCCGCAAACTGGCGTACGGTATCGCGGAACAGAGTTTCGTCTTCGGAAAGTGTACTAACGGGGGAGGCGCGGTGGAGAAGAGCTTCCGGCATAGGGACACCTGGGCTGTGAGTTGCGAACTTTTTAGTCTAGCACCAGGGAATAGGGGGGTGGCTTTACCCGCGATTGCGGTAAACCAGCTTCAAGGTATCGGCTGCGAGAATCTTACGAATTTGATGACGGGCATGTGTGGCCCACGGCCCTGTGGCGTCCAGTTTCACATAAGCCTTCCAATGCGCCAGCGCTTTACGAGGTTCTGCAATCTTTTCGTACGCCAGCGCCAGATTGTAATGCGCATCCGCGTAGGTGGGAGCCAGGTGCAGGGCATTGCGATAGGCTTCGATAGCTTCCTGCACGCGACCCGTCTCGTCGAGCACGTTGCCGAGATCGAAGTAGGCCAAAGCATAGCGGGGATCGATTTCCACCGCGCGCCGATAGTGGAACTCGGATTCGGAATACTCCTGCCGGTTGTAGAACAGCGTGCCCAGATTGATGTGGGCTGCAGGGTGATCAGGTTCGCGATCCAGCACACGTTCGTAGGCTTCGATGGCCTCGGCCTGCCGGTTCGGGTCTTCTTCGAGCGCGATGCCCTGCGAGAAAAGCTCGGCAACTTCGGCTTCAACCTGGAGTTCCTTCATGCGCTCCATCGTGCGCCAGCCCGAAGCAAGTTTCCCTGGAATCGACGCCGGGCCACCGGAAGCAGCCGCGGTCGCTTCAAAATCAATTGAGCCAACATCCTTGGATACGAAGTCGATGACGAACTGTCCCGACACCGGCTCCACTACTTTGCCCTTGTGACGAAACGCAACGCGCGATCCCGAGGAAAATGCAGTGGCTTCCAGCAGAGGATTCGACATGCCGGAAACCTGCCGCTGCATGGCTTCGAGCGATTGGCGAATGGTCGCCGGCCGCACGCGCTTTTCGCACAGTTCGCGAATCTTCTTGATTTGCAACAGATCGGCAAACGAATACTGCCCCGCGGACGCAACCAGACCCGCGCGCTCCCACGACGACAATTGCCGTGGCGTCACGCGCAAAATCCGCAACAAATCCGCTCGAGTGTACCCGTTCACAGTATCCAAGCTATTGATGACTTGATTATCAAAAAGTTACGGCTAGTTGGCAAGGAGGAAAACTCCATTTTTCTGTGGAGAACCTGGGTGATTCATATGCAGCGGAAGTGGTGCAAGAGGGGCGGGAGGCGGCCGAATGGTTTATGACCAAAGCATTCAGCGAAGAGTATACAATGTTGGTTTCTTAAGTATCTTTCACTACCTCCCGCGTTCAGTTCACAGTATTGTTCTTAAGCTTCCGCAAGTTTCACACTTAAACCAGAATTCGGCCCCGGCGGCAATCCAAGCACTGTATCTGTTCCTGTGCTAATGCGCAGGTCCTCAAGCAACTGCTTCGCAGGAAGACTCTTCCCAATCAGAGCTGTTGATTCCGGACGCGGATTAACCACTGGCTTGGCGCGGTAAACAAACACTGAGTCGTTTCCCAGTGCCACAGCCCGACGGCACAATCCGCGAACATAGAACCGATTAAACTCGCCTTCAGCGAGCGTCTCTGGTGCAGTAACCGGCACTTGCGCAATCGTGGTGCCGCCTGTCGGCTTCCGCCTTTCTTCAGTAGCATTCAAACATCCATACGCGCGCAGTTCGGAAGCAAGGCTTTGATCCGATCCGTTACGTACAGCGTTCCGCAAAAGCTCTGGATATTGTTGTCTGCCCTGTGGACTCAGACGCGGACTATAGTAAAGTTTATTCGCCGTAATATCCTGCTCGATTTCCTCAAGCATGAACTGTCGCGTGCTTGAATCCAAATTTACTAAGTCAAGTGGCATACACCGATTATAACGCCGCAATAAACACGGAGAGCAATCAATGCTAGACATCACCAAAGACATCCAATCGCTGACGACCTTCCGTCGACGTTCGGGCGACTTTATGAAACAGCTCAAGAAGAGCAAACGCCCGGTAGTACTTACCGTGAAAGGGAAGGCAGCGGCCGTCGTACAGGATGCAGAGGCCTATCAGCGCCTACTCAACATTGCGGCCCTCGCCTCTGCCGAGGAAGGCATCCGCCAGGGGTTGGAAGACGTGAAAAGAGGAAGACCCCGGCCCATCAGAGAGTTTTTTAAAGAGTTTGAGGCGAAACATGGCATCCGTCAGTAAAATCCCGGCGCTCAAAGCGCCCTAGCCTTGAAAGGGCACGGCTGAAACCGTGTCTCTTCAAGGCGATCTGAGATCGGAACATATAGCCTTTCATCCAGTATCCAAGCATGCGCAGATGTGGAACACGCTGCGCCAAAAAGCTCTTGACTTCCCTCCCCACCGGTGCCAAACTGCGCTTACTTCCCTCCATAGGTCCCTAATTTCGCGCGAAGTTCTGCGCATGAGGTGATCGTATGGGTTCTGACCTGTGGTTCTCCCGACGTACGTTTTTGCAGGGTGCGGGCGCTTTTAGCGTTGCGAATCTTGCTATGTGGATGGGCGGATGCGAATCCTGCTGGCAGCAGATTCAAAACCGGCCCACTCGGCGCAATATTGCGAACCTGCCTGCGAATGATCCCATCATTCAGGCCTACCAGGCAGCAGTGACCGCCATGAAGGCTCTGCCGCCCGGCGATCCTCGCAGTTGGACGGCGCAGGCGCAAATTCACTTCGACCATTGCCCGCACCAGAACTGGTGGTGGCTGCCCTGGCACCGCGCTTTCCTGGCTTACTTTGAGCGCATCTGCCGCAAGCTCTCCGGGCATGACGACTTCGCGCTCCCCTATTGGAACTGGACCACCAGCCCGAGCGTTCCGGCGCCTTTCTGGGGCAACGGCAATCCGTTGTTCGATCCCAACCGCGGCATTGGGCCCGCCGACACCGCCGATCCTTCCTGGGTGAGTGCACCTGTGATCGACGGCATCCTCGGTATCACCAATTTCTACGATTTTGCCAGCTATCCAGCGACCACGCAGCGCCAGCGCACAACGTTCGGGATGCTGGAGTCCACCAGCCACAACCCGATCCACCCCTGGGTTGGCGGCTTCTCTGGGGATATGACCGGATTCCATTCGCCACTCGACCCTGTTTTCTGGTGCCACCACAACATCCTCGACTGCTTGTGGAACGAATGGAACATCAACCGCGGCAATCCCAACACGAACGACCCGAACTGGTGGAATCTCCACTTCACCGAGTTTGTCGACGAAAACGGCGCGGCGGTCGACATCGCGGCCGGCCTGACCGTGCTGTTCCCCATCTTCGACTACCAGTTTGAGCCCTGTGGTCCGGCCCACACTGGGGCGGGCGCCATGAACAAGAGTGCGATGAGTAAAGCCGATCTCGAGAAATTTCTGCGGGCGGGAGCACCGGTCAAATTCGAGATTACCCAGCACTTCGAGCTGCAACGCGCCGTTGCAACTGAGGTCGGACGCCCGATGCGCTCCGTAGCCAAGATTGAAGACCAGGTGCTGCGCGGCGCGCTGGAATCGGCCGACAAAGCGGTGATGCTCACCGTCGATGGCGTTGAAATTCCGGAGAAGACCGATTACTTTGTCCGCGTCTTCCTCGGCAAGCCCGACGCGTCGCCGGGTACCCCAATCACCGACGCGCATTATGGAGGCAGTTTCGGCTTCTTCCACGACGCCGCGCCGATGAAGGATATGCCCGCGCACGAGAAGTTCGGATACCTCGTCGACGTGACTTCAGCCCTGCGGCGTCTCAACCAATCTGGATCGCTGACTTCAGGGAAACTCGATGTAACGCTGGTGCCCGCAGTGTATGAGCATCGGCAGGCTGAGGGACAGAAGCTCGCCATCGAGAAGCTCGAAGTGAGCATCGCGCAGATTCGGTAAACTTGGGTGGTGAAGGCAGAAGTAGCGGGAAGCAGGCACCGCCATGCGTGACATGCTGCGCCGAGTCATCCGATCTTTGGTGATCGCATTTCTCGGCGCGGCTGCTCTGCTTGGGTTCTCCGCGCCCATGTCGGCACAACATGCTGCGACGGAACCCCAGACCAAGCCGGCCGTAGATATTGTTCTGACTGCGGCGCAGCCAATGGCGCGCATTCCCGTCCAGGCCGAAGTGTGGAAGGAAAAACGAACTTCGCTGGCAATCAGCATCGTCAAAATCAAGAATCCGCGCGACTCCTCGTTCTCGATTGAGGTTTTTCTGGAACCACAATCCAACAACGGAGCGGCAGCAAAACCTAGCACCGCATCCGCCGAAATCGGCGTGCTGGGTGTCTATCCCACGGGGCAAACGGGCAGCTATCGGCTGGAGGCTTCCGCAGCGCTACGCCGCGTGCTGGAATCCGGGGCGGACGCGAACCACCTGTGCCTCCGTTTGGAATTGCGCCGAATTCATCCAAAAGATTCGCAAGCTGGTCTCGAAGTTACGCTCTCCACACCGCAATGGCTTCCGGCGAACTAACCGCATCGTCTGCTACAATTTTCATTCGGGCCGACGTAGCTCAGTTGGTAGAGCAGCCGATTCGTAATCGGCAGGTCACCAGTTCAACTCTGGTCGTCGGCTCCATCTTTTTGTCCAATGTTTATGCGGCTTCCAACAACCCCTCCTATGACATCGCCGCGCGAAGCGTTAAGGATGCTTTTCGCCCAAAGGGCTTTGTACCTCCGTTGAGATCGGAACCCCGTTCCCAGCCGTCCCACAACTGAGGTAATCTTGCCCTGCACGCGGGGCCCGGGCTATCTTGCGGGCATGACTGACTCAATCAAAGTTGTGGAATCCGCCGAAGTACGCGGGGCTTTCCACTGTGAACACAAACCCATGACCAACGGCAGCACGGAGAAGGGGCAAGCTGTGCTTTGTGAAGCTTGCAGCGCGAAGCTTGCTAGCGGTGCTGCGTTGGTTGGCGAAGGCTATGGGTTGAGGCAAACCGCATTCGGCGGCTGGGTTAAAACCAAGGCGGCAGCGAAGTAGAGCTCCCCTTAATTTGCCGTTAAATTGCTTCCGACTATGCCCCAATAGCCCTTCGTGCTGACTGCTCTACTTTCGGCGCATGGTCCAACCCATCAAAACTCCGGCAGTGAGCGCGAGTGCGCCTGTCGCTGCCACTGCCAGGATCGGCTGCCGCTGAATGAGCCGGGTTGTATCGTTCAAGAACTCTTCCGCCACCTCGCCGCCCTGTTTGGCGACGCGCCTCACCGCTCCTGCACCCTCATCGATGGCATCGACGGCGGCGCGGGTTGCGCGAGAAGCCTGGTGTGCTGAGTCAGCAAGGTGCTCAGCCGTTCGTTCCAATATGGTTTGTGACATGATGTCCTCTTTTCAGTTCTGTTCCAGTTAGATATTCTGCGGCGGCGCAAGAACGCTGACCGAAACCGGTTGGTGATCCCGATCAGCGAATCTCGTGTCTTGACACACGCATCCTTAGAGATGCGACTACTTTCGACGCGACTAATTCTTATCTTTCACTTCGGCGATGTGTGCCTGTTGGCCTGCATCTGCGACGGCCTTCAAGAACGGCTCAGCGCTTTTAGGTGTAGTGGCCTTCCCCGAAAGGAGGTAGCGGAACTTCATGTTCTTTCCGTAGATGGCGCGGGTGGAATCGTTATCCTGCTCGATCACGGCGCCTTCAAGGGTTAGGCCGGCGAACACGCCATGCGAACGCGAGTAAGTCAGCAGTTCCGTGTTCATCTTCCAATCTGTTCCTGCCGATGCATGACGGCCAACCGGGCCGGCCGCAACGGAACCTTCGCCGGTGAGGGCGAACTTGCTGGAAAGCAGATGCTGGAAGCCCTGGTCGTTCATGACCAAGATCACCAGGTCGACGCCTTCGACTCCGATCTGCAATCCCCAACTTCCGCCGCCAATCGAAACGAATGCGGGAGCGCTCCAGCCACCAGCCGTACGGCACGAGGCCACACCGCGACCGTGCTTGCCGCCAAAGATGAAGCCACCCTTAATCAGGTCTGGCACGACCAGGATGCATTTTGCATCGCTCAACACTTCTTCCGGAATGCCTTTGTCCGGAGTCGACATAATGGATTGCAGGACCCCTACGGACGAATGCAGCCGCGCGACCGAGTCTTCCCGCGCCGAGCCTGCCCACGCATAAGTACCGATCAGACCGATGAAGCCCATTAAGAGCACCGACATTAGTTTTTTCATGATTTTTCCTTCTTTAGCAGCTGCATATCTAAGAGGGAGAACTTCAGATGGGCTGACTTAGCTCAGGGGATCTGAAAGAGAGAGAAGATGTGCTCGTCTCCAAGACCATGATCGTCCAGTCGATTGGGAATAGATGGTCTACATTGCTCACTTCCCTTCTTGGGACTCAGCATCAGTTGCTGGGCCCAACGCAACCTAAAGGTTGGGTTTTTATGTATGTGAGCAGTCCGGCACAGAATCGCGGCTTTGGGCCTGTCATCATTCAATTGGCGGAAATGCAAGCTCGGGATTGTCATCAAGCGCACTCCGGCCATTTATTCCTGACTACTCCAGTCCTTTAACCCACAAAAGAAAGAGCGGAGGCATTCTGATGGAACCTGGCTCTTTCCAAAATCGTCTTCGCAGATCGCTTGCCCCTATCGGAAATTTCTTGACCAAACTCTTTGCGGTACCCGTGCGACCACCCCAAGGCTACGGAACGCAAAGAGTGTGCCCGTTCTGTGGACGAATCACCCCGCGATCGCAACGATTGTGCTTGGAGTGCGGAAAGCCG
>Ga0210384_10008611_pt1 | contig 10611 bp, 13 predicted proteins | sample IncBWH2MmetaG_FD_160574 | JGI IMG/M metagenome (GOLD analysis project Ga0210384, IMG submission 160574) | Forest soil microbial communities from Barre Woods Harvard Forest LTER site, Petersham, Massachusetts, United States - Inc-BW-H-2-M | ecosystem: Environmental > Terrestrial > Soil >...
ACTGCGCCGAGCGCGGCCCCGTTACCGATCAAGGGGCTAGCGGCCAGGTAGCGCAGGAACTTGCGGCGGGCACTTGTATTCAGCGCGAGGGTTCCGTCGGCGCCTGCATCGAGTGGGTTCATATTATTTTCCTTAAGTAAGAGTGCGATTGCGTGGTCTGACTGGGTTATCGGACTAGCGCGACAACGCAGACGATGCCATGGTGTGCCATCTTGGCGTAGGGACAGACGCGCCCAGTGTTGCGGAGGAGTTCTTCCGCAACCATGTACAGCACGCCGGGCAAGTCGATCCTGACGTCGGCGCTATGAAGACTCTGATCCGCATCGGCAGATGATGGCGGCATAGGCAGGCGGAGGTCGACGCCCGGCTGTTTTCACTTCACCGGTATCAATACCGGTTTTTTCTTTTCTTTCACCAGGAAGACCAGAAACTTTGCGGGCTTGGTGGCGCTCGCGTTCCGGCCGACCGTATGGATGTCCTCTGGGCCTTCGTAGAACGTCTGGCCGGGCGTCAGCGTCTGTTCCTTGCCCCCTTTTACGCCCATCACGACGGAGCCCTCCAGAACGTAAATGAAGCCATGCGCATCGTGGCGATGGACTGGGTCGACGGCGCCCGGCGGGTATTCAACCAGTATCATCAACCCCTCTTTGCCGGGCAGGTTATTGAATGGTTTCTCGAGCAGCGGAGTAACTATCGCATCCACGGCGGCGCTCGCTTGCTGCGCAGCGATCACACCAGCCATGGTGCAAACCACCACGATTAGTTTCTTAATGTTGAACATAGCGTTTCTCCGTTTATTGGTAGCAACAGTCTAGAGGCGGAAGCCAGTGCAGCGGTAGTCGCATACCAGGCTGCACTGTGTTTCCCTATCAGCATCAATGGCTCGGTCGCTACATGACCTGGCGCATCTTCCGGCGCACAAATAATGTCGCCGATTTTCTTGGTCTGGGCGCGCAGCACATCGCAACTTTGCGCCAGCGCGGTTTCCGGCAAGGCAGCGAGCAGCGTCGTCATGGCAGCAAGGCTAGTACCACTGCTGAGCAAAGGGCTGGCTGCCACATAGCGTAAAATTGGCGTCGTGGGTTGAAATCCAATGCGCCTGCGTCGCCGGGGGCGCCGTCAAAACGATTCATGGGTATATCTTTCAAAAAAAATTATCCGAGGACACTACCGCCGGCGTTATGGCGCTGGCTTTACCAATGCGATGATACAAATGATGCCGTGCATCGCCATCTTGGTGTATGGGCATACGCGTTCCGCATTGCGCACCAGTTCTTCGGCGGCAGCGACGGGAACACCAGGCATTTCAATATTGACCTCGGCAACCAGCATATAGAGTCCATCCACCGGGTCTCGTCCGAAAGCGACAGAGACCTTGACTAGGCAGTCATCGAGCTGGATTTTGGCCTTCGTCGCCAGCAACGTCAGTGCACCGTGGAAGCAAGCGCCCAAGGCAGCGGCAAACAGTTGTTCCGGATTGGTGCCCCCGCCAGGGCCGCCAAGGGCATGCGGCAGCCTCAGCTCGACATCAAGACTGCCGTCGTCCGAGCGCGCGACGCCAGATGCCCTTCCGTGCGATGCAATCCCGCCGGTCACGCTGACGCTGGTCGAGTAAAGGGGTTTAAAGTTCTCACCGACATATTTATCCAGCATCGAAATCGGTGGCGCAGAAAGCTCTCTCATTGTGGATTCTCCTCGGTCTGGGCGACACCATGCGCGCCCCAGTACAGAACCCGGCAAACCGGCAACCGAGCCGTCTGCCGGATCGCATTATTTGTACGCGGGTCCAGCGGTCTTTAGCCAGCGGTCTTTAGCCAGCGATCGAGCGTGATCGCGCCCAATCGAGCTTGATCGCGAGGCACCAGGGCAAGGACAGTCAACTCGGCACCAAAATAGCGCGCGTGCAAATCGGCCACAATTGGACGGACATCCTTGATGCCTTTCAGATAGCGCTGCACCAGTTCGGATATGCTTTCGCGCTCAGGGCCGGCAATTTCAACAATGCCGTTGATGGGACCGGCCAGGGCGAAGTCAGCCATGGCGGCGGCGACATCATCCGACGCGATCGGTTGCATCAAGGCTGTGGGCAAACGTACTGCCTGGCCGTCAAATCCCGCCTCGGCAATTCCATCGAGGAATTCAAAGAATTGCGTCGCGTGGACGATGGTAAAAGGCAGGCCCGATTTGCGGATCAACTCTTCCTGCGCCAATTTCGCTCGGAAGTACCCGCTCTCAGCCAGACGGTCGGCGCCAACGACAGACAGCGCGACGTGATGCCGGACACCCGCTACGGCGGCCGCCGTCAACAGGTTGCGGCCGGACGTCTGGAAAAATTCCATCACTGCCTGGTCTTCGAACGAAGGCGAGTTGGCGACGTCGACCACCACGTCCGTTCCGGCCAGCACCTGGGCGAGGCCATCGCCGGTGATGGTGTTGACCCCGGACGCGGGCGACGCGGCAATTGCTTCATGGCCGCGCATTCGCAGTATGCTGACCAGCTTGCTTCCAATGAGGCCGGTGCCTCCGATAACGACGATTTTCATATTGATCTACCTTTCCAGTTAGACGGGAATCCCAGTGATGCTGGAGAAATTCTAGGCCTGCGTCAAGCAAGGCGGTAGGACTGTGGCGGGCCGCACCATGGTTCATGGCAGGCAACAATCGCATCGGTGACCGGCATAATTAATGGGATATTTGTCATTTACGCCGGGTTGGTTCGAACCTAACATCATGTTCAGGAAACAAGGGGCGCGCCGGGCAGGCACGCTGCACCGACTGCCTACCTTGTGGAAACGCTGCCCCATATAGTTGGGTCATATGTGACAACGTGAAAAGGCGTGTACATGACACTTCATCAGCTTCATCCGAATCACGGTGCTGACGCGCTCGCTTCGAGTTTCGCCACCACCTACGCAGGAGTAGTTGCGTTCATCGCAGTCGTCCATGAAGGCAGCTTTGCCAAGGCAGCAGTGCGGCTCGGCATCGGCCGGTCGGCGATCAGCCGTAGTGTGCAAAAGCTGGAGAATCAACTCGATACCCGCTTGTTTCTGCGGACGACACGCAGCACCTCGCTCACGGACGAAGGCGAGCTGTTTTATGAGAACTGCAAACCGGGCGTGGAACGCATCATCCGATCGATTGAAGAGATGCGCGAACTGCGCAGCGGAACGCCACGGGGCCTGCTGCGCCTTAGCACCACGGTGGGCTTTGGGCGCAAGGTAGTGGCGCCGCTGCTACGCGGTTTCCGCGAGAAGTACCCAGAGATCAGGATAGACCTGCTGCTCGATGACAGTCAGACCGACTTCATCTCCGACCGCATCGACGTGGCATTCCGCAATGGCCGCATGGACGACAGCCAGGTGGTGGCGAAGCAGCTTATACCCATGCAAATGCTGGTGTGCGCGTCTCCCGAGTACGTTCTGAAGCATGGCACGCCGCAAACCGTCGGTGAGCTGGTGCAGCACAGATGCATCAATCTACTCCTGGCCTCAGGCCGAATTTGCGAATGGCAGTTCAAGGTGGGCGGGATTGAGCAAAAATTCTTGCCCCAGGCGGGCAGCAGCTACAACGACGCCGAATTAGTATTACAGGCCGTGCTCGACGGTGAGGGGCTAGCGCAGATGGCGGGCTATCAAATATGCGATCACCTGCGCGCGGGCCGGCTGGTGGCCTGCCTGCCCTCCTACGCGCCCAATGATCGCGGTCACTATGTATGTTACCTGAGCCGCCATCACCTGCCCAGGAGAATACGGGTCTTCATCGACTACATGACCCAGCATATCCGCACGCTGGACCTTCATTGCATTACCAATTTCACACCATTCGCGCAGGATTAAGTTCCATCATGTTTGCGTCACCAAAAATCGCCTCTAACGCCAGGCGACCGTTCCAGACGAGCAGCGCCAGCGCAGCGCTCTCAGTAAGTTTGTCCACGCCACTGACTCTGGCGGCAGAGGCTCATGAAACTGAAAAAATCATCAAGCATCCCGTAAGGAATCAAACCTGCAAATCCAGGCAAGCCCGCCTGTGTTGTGGTATCTCAGGAAGCGAGTAAGCTGCTGTCGATGACTTTGGGGCGATGCTCGTCGTAGCGGGTGGCGGCATTGATCTTGGTACCCAAGCCGGTCAGCCGCTTATAATCATCCGGCAGCTGCGCATCGAACTCCTGCAGCGCTTTGCGAATCTCCGTATTGGACTTGCCGCTGGCTTTCTGCTCGTTGTAGAGGCCGATGCGTTGATGGGTAACCTGATCGAGCTGTTGCCTGACCCTTTGCCGTACCGTTCCGGCTAAAGTTTCGCCGGTTGCCGCAAGATGAAACGGCATGACATTGTCCGGTATGATGGCCGCGCAGTCTGGCCGGTAGGCGTTGTATTCAAGATCGTCCGCATCGGCCGGCGGCAATACCGGAAAGCCCCAACCTACCTCATCAAGCTGACGGATCTCCATTTTTTGTCCAGTACGCGCCGCGGCGTTGACGGCCGAGCTGGCCGCCGGCGCCGCGCTGTTGGCCGCCGGCAAAGGTGTGTAACGCACGGAGCCTTCGGCTTGACGGTTGCTCGCAGCCGTTGCGGCCTGGTAGGGGTTCAGATAGGCGTTTCCCACACGATTGACCACGCAACATCTCCTTATCAACGAAAATATGGCCACGGCAACAGGCGCGTCCGCACCTGCCCATCATGCCCGTATCGTTCGCCTGGAATTGGTGCATTTCTGCATACACAGCGGTGAGCCATACGCACCATTGTCTGTTGGCTTATCAAGCTTCTGCGCGGGCCCAGAAACGCTTCCGATAATCCGTCCGCGAAACCACCAGAATGCGGTGGAAGGTTACGCGCATGCGCTCTTCGTCAGGTCGACGCCTGCGGCGATCCCGGCCGACGCCCAGACCACGTCCTGCTCTACAACGACAGCGTCGCGGTCGACTTTGCTCGTCGGACAGCGCCGCGACGGCAAATCGTGGGGCTAGAGCACCCCACTCCCGGCAACTTAAATTTAGGGTTCGCGGTAAAAGGAAATCGCATCCAGCGGTAACCCAAAATCACAGATGGTGGTAGCAACAATGTGGACGGTGGGAAACAATAGGCCATTCGACGGTATTACTTAAACCGATTTAGCGGCATGGCCAAATTAGATGCGAATACGCAAGTGGCATAAATTCAGGGCTATCAGTCATTTTCGCTGGGTTTCTTCGCAGCTAAAATGCAGGTGTCGAAGCGAGGCGCTGCAGCAGTCAGCAATTATAGATGGAGCTCAATCATGGCGGACCATGGCGAAAAATGGGCGCGGCCAACTGGCATTCTTGACAGGCGAAACTATAATTAATCTGCCTGCCAACTATGCTCAGTAGTCGCCTGAGCTAGATACATCGGCAGAGCCCAGGCGGGGTGCCCAGCATGATCGGGAATATTGCCCAATGTCTGCAAAGCACAATTCAATAGATTATGAAGCAACATATATTTGACACTCTGCCCCACATGCGGGCGATACATTGAAAGGTATAGTATGAAAATCTTAATCATTGGCGGCAGTGGGCTCATCGGAAAGAAGGTTGTGAGCAAATTGAACCAGCTTGGCCACGAAGCAGTGGCGGCGTCGCCCGCCTCGGGCGTCAATACCCTCACCGGCGAAGGGCTGGCTGAGGCACTGAAAGGTGCGCAGGTGGTTGTCGACGTCGCGAATTCACCTGATTTCGCAGATAAACCGGTGATGGATTTCTTCCAGACATCCGGCCGCAACCTGCTTGCCGCAGAAGCGGTTGCCGGCGTCAAGCATCACGTTGCACTCTCGGTCGTGGGCTCAGAGCGCCTGCCGGACAGCGGCTACCTCCGCGCAAAGGTGGCCCAGGAAAATCTGATCAAGGCCTCCCCCATTCCCTACACGATCGTGCGCGCAACCCAGTTCTTTGAGTTCATGATGCCCATTGCCGAGTCGACCTTCGATGGGAAAACGATTCGCGCATCACCTGCGCTGATGCAGCCCATCGCGTCGGATGACGTCGCTGCCGCCGTGGTGGATTTCGCCATCGGCGCACCAGTGAACGGCATGGTCGAGGTGGGTGGGCCCGAACGGCTGCCTCTGGACGAAATCATACGGCGAGCCTTGAGCGCACACAAAGACACACGTACCGTGACAACTGATCCCGATGCGGGCTACTTCGGCGCGAAGCTGGACGATAAAGCCCTGACCACCGCTGACAATGCACGTCTCGGTGCTATCCGTTTTGACGACTGGCTCCGTACTTCGCTGCAGAAGTAAGCGATTAGGCAGGGGTGCTGAACACGCTATCCCTGCCTTTGCTTTCCAGAAACATGCCTTCTTATCCCCTCAAGCCGACCGGAATCACGGCGTTACAGGGCGCACAGGGTGAATTTACATCCACGAATTTTCATCGACGAAGGAGAAAGAGATGTTCGCTAAATTACTCTGCGGGTTTACTGTCGCAGCTCTCTCGATCAGCGCAGCCTCAGCCCATGACATGTCTGGCGGCCAGTCCAAGTAACGGTAGTGTTTGATCACGTTCTTCCGAATGCGCCCGGCAAGAGCATGAAAGGCGTGCTGGTGGAATACGGCCCAGGCGGTTCTTCGCCGGCGCATACCCATCCGGCTTCGTCTTTCATCTATGCAACGGTACTGGAGGGAGCCATTCGCAGCAAGGTCAATGACGGCCCGGAAAAGGTGTACCGCGCCGGCGAGAGCTTTGCCGAATTACCGGGCGATCATCATGGCGTCAGCGCCAATGATAGTAAGACCAAACCCGCGCGCCTGCTGGCCGTCTTTGTCGTCAATACCGATGAAAAGATCCTGGTCACTAACAACAATTAGTACGGCAGCTTGGGCCAATGCCTCATCGGCCCAACGCCAATTTTTACAAAGCCCGAATCCTCCCCTCAATCCCGGGCCAGTCTTTCTGCCCTTTGAGGGACGATCACGATGCAGGCGATAATGAAGGCCTCCGGCAACAAGGCCACGCCAAAAGCCAAGGCGCCGCCCCCCATAGCCCAGGCCGAGCCTGGTGTCAGGGCCGGCGAACCAGTCGCGCAGCGCGGTGCCTAATTCGTGGTAGTTCAATTGCAGGCCTCATACGAGAATCGCTTACGATACTCCGTGGGCGATATCCCAAGATTGCGCTGAAAAGTTACTCGCATTCTCTCTTCATCGCCAAAACCACTCAGACGAGCAATCTGATCTATATTCCGGCCAGAGTCCTCCAACAGTCGCCGCGCTGCCTCAAGCCGGAATATTTCAACAGCCTTCGCCGGAGTGCGGCCAGTCTTTTCTTTGTAAACACGCGCGAAGTTGCGCGGGCTCATTTTCACCCTTTCGGCGAGATTCTCTACGGTTAAGGAATCGCCGCTGAGATTTTCCGAAATCCAAAGATGTAGATCATCGAAGACCGCGCTGTCGTGAGCCTGAGACTGCAGCAACATGCTGAATTGAGTCTGTCCACCGGGCCGTTTCAGAAAGACGACTAACTCTTTCGCCACCCCCAGGGCAATCTCGCGCCCGCAATCGGCCTCAATTAATGCTAATGAAAGATCGACTCCTGCCGTCACCCCAGCCGAGGTCCAAATTTTATCTTGTTGAACAAAAATCGCATCAGAATCGACGTCAATCGTGGGATAACGTTTTTTTAACAGGTCGCAAAAAGCCCAATGAGTGGAGGCACGTTTCCCCTCAAGTAGTCCCGCCCTGGCGAGCATGAAAGCGCCGGTGCATACCGACGCAATACGGCGTGCCGCCCCGGCTGCCAGTCGAAGCCATTCCACCAATTGGGCTGATTGATCGACCACGAGTTCAATATTTGGGGCGCCGGGGATAATAATGGTATCGACCTCTGCCGTTGCGAAATCGGCGAGAGCCAAAGTGTCCAACCCAACGCCTTCAAGTGTGCGTATAAGCCCGCCATTCAGGCTGACTGTATGCCGGGCGTACCCTGGCAAGCCACGAGCCTCCATGCTTCTCGATGCTACCCAGAACGCTGTCTGCGGACCTGCAATGTCGAGAAGACACATTTCTGGAAAAGCGACAAACAGAACGAGGCGTTTCTTATTAAATGTGCTTGGCTTAAATTCCGGGATATTTGTCATTTACGACCAATTCTTTCAATGCTAACTTCCAATCCGAAGAGTAGTAAATTATTGCTCTTGTAAACATTTTGGTTGCGAGGATCTCAGAAAAAGAGAACCTACACAAGTAGAGATTTTTTTTGTTATTTGGCTTATCAATAGATTTCTTTGCTCTTGACCCAGGAAACGTCCTGACCTTGAATACGAATACAATTCACAATGCGTGAACGCCCTGGGTCCAACCGGCTCAACCAAAAATTAAAGATCAAATGTCCGTGTGCGCCTTGCGTAGATCCCATTTTATTTTAAGGGGACACTCAGCATCACTCAACGTATAAATTACTTTCAGAAGTTCGCCGCAATGTTCAAGAACTCCATCGAATTCCCCACCATCGTAAAAGGAAAATTTCATAAAAAAATATCCGGGTCCTGGTTGGGATCAGGACTACTCAAATGAAAGACTGCGGATGATTTCTCGGTATGCACGTCAAACGGGAAAAATTCACGGTTATCGTGAGATGCACGTTTACCATCTAGCTTCCCGCCGCTAATCTACTTTGTTCACGCTTCCTTGGAGTTGACTGGGATACTCCAAGCTACCTGAGCAATTCGTCCCATACAACGATATGTATGCGCGTCCAGTACCTCCCAAAAAGCTCTGGGATGTGGCAGTAAGAAACGAGATGTCTATTATAAAACCCACTAAAGAAAATCTGGGCATACTAATGTCGGCCGTTCGACGCGGCGCCCGTCAATCGCCACATCGCTTCAGTATTCGTTTATGCCGGTGCACTACCCCCTGTTTCCTTTTGACGATTGGCATTTAAGTCTTCTGTTGTCGAGCTAATAAAGTAGTGATGCCTTGTCGGCACCACCTGCGATCGCCCTGCGATACGACTGCACATTACGCATCGATGAATGTAGCGAATTCATCCAATTGCAACTTGTGCAAAGCCATTTGATTCTCGGCCGTGCTATTGTCTGCCCAGCCAAGCGACATGCCCGCAACCACCATTTCGTCTTCAGGAATACCAAGTTCGGCACGCAGAACGGGATATTGCAACGACCATACTTGCTGAGGGCAGGTGTCGAGACCTCGGCCTTTTGCAGCAAGCATGATGTTTTGAAGGAAACAGCCATAGCAAATAAAGCTCGCCCACTCGAGACGGCGGTCCATCGTAAAAATGATACCGACGGGCGCGCCAAAAAACAGAAACTGACGTTCTATCTCGCGCAAGCGCCCAACCTTGTCATTTCTATGAACACCCTGCGCGTCACCCAGTTGATCACGAAAAGTATTGAACCGGGTTAAATATGGGTCGGGGAGCGGCTGTGGAAAAAAAGGATATTCAGGTGTTAATTTTTCTGGATTTGCACGAAAAGCCTTAACCGCAGCCTCGGTGACTCGATCCCGTGCCTTGTCGGTTACGACATAGCAGCGCCAAGGCTGGCTGTTACTTGAGCTAGCCGCATATTTGGCAACAGACAGTATATCTTTCACCATCTCCATAGGCACTGGTCGATCGAGATACCCGCGCTTGGCGCGACGCTCGCGGATCAGTTCATCAATAAACGGGTTTGTGTTCATTTTTATCTTCTACTGTAGGATTATTGTCAACGCTATTTCCCATTTCTAAACGTCTTAGACGTTACTAAGCCATAGCGGGAAAGCGCTAGCCCTGAAATGGTCTAGAGGATAATTCCGTGCTCTACCGTTGGCTCGGAGACATCGCTCTTTTCGCCAAGGATGTCCATGAGTTCGCGTTCGATCTTCCGGCAGATCTGTGCCATGGGCACGTCATTGGGATTTCCCTCGAACGGGTTCTCCGTGCTTTCGCCTACCAGCTCCAGCACGAGGTACATCCACGAGATCATCGTGCTGAATGGAATAACCAGCCAGATCATGTTGCCATGCATGAAGCCTGAAACGCCGGCATTGAGCTTTTCGAACTCCGTAAGAATGCCAAAAGGCAGCAGCAGACAAAAGGTACGGACAAAGAGCTTATTGGTGACCTCATATTGCCTAGGATACGGATAGTCTTTGATACGCTCCGCTCGTCCTTGCTGCGCGAAGAAGCCTCTGATTGCGCCTACCAACTCCAGATAGAAGGCAGTGCTGATCTCGCCGGCGTCAAGGAAGCGCCTGATCGTTGCTGCCTGCGTTCCAAGCAAGCGGCTTGTCTTACTCTCGGCTTGAGCAAGCGAGTCGAGCTCGGCCTGTGGCAGATAGCGCGCAAGCGCCTCGTTCAATGGAGTCTCCCACTCTGGAACACGGTAGTGTTTCCGGTACTCCGCGTTGGATGCCTTGCCTACGTTCTCCCAGATCGTTGGGGTCCTTAGTTGGTAGCGCAGCGCCGTCAGCCACGCGCAATGCCGGAGAATCAGTTCTCGCCCACCCGCCAGTCCTGCCGGAAAGTCCCTGCTCATCACACCCAGACTCCGGCTGCCATTCAGAATCTCAGTCCAGATCTGCTGAGCCTCTAAGGCCCTGCCGTAAGTCTGCACGTTCCTGAAACCCACGATAAATGATGTGGCCGTGCCCAG
>Ga0210384_10008612_pt1 | contig 10610 bp, 12 predicted proteins | sample IncBWH2MmetaG_FD_160574 | JGI IMG/M metagenome (GOLD analysis project Ga0210384, IMG submission 160574) | Forest soil microbial communities from Barre Woods Harvard Forest LTER site, Petersham, Massachusetts, United States - Inc-BW-H-2-M | ecosystem: Environmental > Terrestrial > Soil >...
GGGGTTGTGCTTGGAGAGCACCTTGGTGATCGCCGCCGTCAGCGTGGTCTTGCCGTGATCGATATGCCCGATCGTCCCGATATTCAGGTGCGGCTTGTTTCGCTCGAATTTTTCCTTCGCCATCGCTCTGTCCGCTCCTCAGCTTGTGCGTTCGCTGCAATCCACCCGGAATTAGTTTTCCCTTGCGCTAACGAGTCGCTCTTCCGGTCGCCTTCGAGATGACTTCCTCGGCCACCGACGCCGGGGCTTCCGCATAGTGCGAGAAATGCATGCTAAAACTGGCGCGGCCCTGCGTGCGGCTGCGCACATCGGTGGCGTAGCCGAACATCTCGGCAAGCGGCACCTCGACGCGAATAACGTTCGCCCCGCCCCGGCTCTCGGTCCCCTGAATCTGACACCGGCGCGAATTGAGATCCCCGAAGACCTGCGGCATATACTCTTCCGGTGTAACCACTTCCACTTTCATGATGGGCTCCAGCAACACCGGCTTCGCCTTGCCGCACGCTTCCTTGAACGCCATCGAGCCCGCAATCTTAAACGCCATTTCAGAGCTGTCCACATCGTGGTAGCTGCCGTCGATCAGAAGGACGGCGATATCCACCATTTCGTAGCCCGCGAGGATGCCGGTTTCCATGGCTTCGCGGATGCCCGCGTCGATCGGGGCGATGAATTCCTTGGGAATCGAGCCGCCCACAATCTTGTCGATGAAGAGCATGCGGTGCTCTTTGTCAAAGCGCCATTTGCCGCCGGAGCCGGCCACTTCCTTAGCCAGGGCGTCCAGTTCATCGGTGGACATTTCATGCATGTTTTCATGCACCGAGGAAGGCAGGGGCATGACTTCGATTTCGCAGTGGCCGTACTGACCGCGGCCGCCGGTCTGCTTGATGTATTTGCCTTCGGCCTGAGCGCGCTTGCGAATCGTTTCGCGATAGGCGACTTGCGGGCGTCCGACGGAGGCCTGCACGCCGAACTCGCGCATCATGCGGTCGACGATAATTTCCAGGTGCAATTCGCCCATGCCCGAAATGATGGTCTGTCCGGTATCTTCGTCGCTGTGCACGCGGAAGGTTGGGTCTTCCTGCGCGAGCCTTTGCATGGCGTTGCCGAGCTTGTCCTGATCCGCCTTGGTCTTGGGCTCAATCGCTACGGAGATAACCGGTGCGGGAAATACGATGTTCTCGAGAACCACGGGCTTGTCTTCATCGCACAGTGTGTCGCCGGTCGTCACGCTTTTCAGGCCCACGCACGCGGCGATATCGCCAGCATAAATGGCGTCGATTTCCTCGCGCTTGTTGGCGTGCATGCGCACGAGACGGCTAATGCGCTCGCGCGCCTGTTTCGTCGAGTTATAGACGTAGCTCCCCGACTTCAGAACACCGGAGTAAACGCGAATGTAAGTGACGTGCCCAACGAACGGGTCGGACATGATCTTGAATGCCAGGGCCGAAAACGGCTCGTCATCGCTCGCGCGTCGCAGCACCACTTCATCATTGGCGGTCGTGCCCTCGACCGGAGGAACATCGAGCGGCGAAGGCAGGTAATCGACCACCGCATCCAGCAGCGGCTGAATGCCCTTGTTCTTGAACGCGGAGCCGGCCAGGACGGGAACCAGTTTCAAGGCAATCGTCGAGCGGCGAATGGAAGCGCGCAGCTCATCGGCCCTGATTTTTTCGCCGTTCAGGAATTTTTCCACCAGCGAATCGTCATGTTCGGCAATGTATTCCACCGACTTTTCGCGATGCTCTTTGTAGTAGTTCTCGTCCAGTGCGGAAAACTTCAGCGCGGCGGCGATATCGGGGCGGCTGGCGATAAAGGCGGGATCCCACAGCTTGGCCACATCGAACACTTCAAATTTCGCACCCAGCGTTTCCTCAAGCCAGATAATGGCTTTTTCCTCCAGGAAATCGATAACCCCGATGAAAAGATCTTCCTTGCCGATGGGGCACTGAATCGGCACCGGATGCGCGGCGAGACGGTGGCGCATCGTTTTGATGGAGTGCTCGAAATCCGCGCCGGTGCGGTCCATCTTGTTGATGAACGCGAGCCGCGGAACGTGATATTTGTCCGCCTGGCGCCAAACCGTCTCCGATTGCGGCTGTACACCCGCCACGGCGTCAAAAATCGCGACGGCGCCGTCCAGGACGCGCAGGGAGCGCTCGACCTCCACGGTAAAGTCCACGTGGCCGGGCGTGTCGATAATGTTGACCAGGAAATCCTTGCCGTTGCGCTTCCAGGAAGCGGTGGTCGCGGCCGAGGTGATGGTGATGCCGCGCTCGCGCTCCTGCTCCATCCAGTCCATGGTGGCGGTGCCTTCATCGACGGAGCCGATCTTGTACGTCACGCCCGTATAAAACAGGATGCGTTCGGTCGAAGTGGTCTTGCCGGCGTCGATATGCGCCATGATGCCGATATTCCGCGTGTCTGCGAGTTGTGCCTTTCGTGGCATTTCTGGATTACCGCGACTTTCTCCCCTGAACTTGCAAGACTAACTTCAGCCCCTTGATGCCTGGCCCGAACAAATCTTAATAACCGGTCGAAACGACCGGCGCCCGGTCACCGCCGCGCCATTTACCAGCGGTAGTGCGCGAAGGCCTTGTTGGCTTCGGCCATGCGGTGCACGTCTTCCTTCTTTTTCATCGCGCCGCCGCGGGCGTTGGCGGCATCCAACAGTTCCTCGGCCAGCTTGTCGGTCATCGTTTTCCCCGAGCGCGTGCGCGCGTAAAGCAGCAGCCAGCGAATCGCCAGCGATTGCCGGCGGAACGGATTCACTTCGACCGGAACCTGGTAGTTCGCGCCGCCCACGCGTCGCGTCTTCACTTCCAGCACGGGCTTGACGTTCTCGATCGCCTTCTTGAACGTCGCCAACGCATCGCCGTTGGTTTTCTGGCCGATCTGTTCCATGGCGCCGTAGAAAATGCGCTGCGCCGTCGAGCGCTTGCCGTCCCACATCATCGAGTTGATGAACTTCTGCACCAGGTCGCTGCCGTATACGGAATCGGTGGTGACCTCGCGCCGTGGAACGAATCCTTTGCGTGGCATTCGCTTCTTCTCCTCGTTTCCGCTCTACTATTTCGCCGCGGCCTTGGGCCGCTTGGCGCCGTATTTCGAGCGCCCCTGTTTGCGGTTCTCCACGCCTGCGGCGTCGAGCGTTCCGCGAATAATGTGGTAGCGCACGCCGGGAAGATCTTTCACGCGGCCGCCGCGCACGAGCACGATGGAGTGCTCCTGCAGGTTGTGGCCGATCCCGGGAATGTAAGTCGTGACTTCAATGCTGTTGGTCAGGCGGGCGCGCGCGACTTTTCGCAGGGCGGAATTGGGTTTCTTGGGCGTCTGCGTGTAGACACGAATGCAGACCCCGCGCTTTTCCGGACATCCCTGCAGCGCAGGCGACTTCGTCTTGGTCCGGATTTGATCGCGCCCGGATCGTACCAGTTGTGCAAACGTCGGCACGGCTCTCCCTCAAACGAGCTAGATTTCACTTCACTTTCCACCGCGCGGAATTGCGCACGTTGGAGTGTCGTGGAGTTCAATTAAAGAAAGGGTACAGGTGCGTTTCCGGAGCACCCGACAACAATCTCCGCACTACTCCCAGTGAGCAGGTTCTACTTTCTGGTCGAAGCGGAGAGGGTTACTCGGCTTTGCGGGGCTGGCGCCCCATTCCGGCCGCTCTTCTTGTCCCGTTCCGTCTTACTTTGTTCCGGGACGCGAAGACTATCCCTTTCACTACAGGGCAAAACAATCCCTGGCGAAGCCGTAAGTATAGGGAAAATGGGGGGCTATGTCAAATGCAAATCCGGCGCTGCCGGTGGATTTCTTTTTTCGTGGGCTAGACAACCTCTCTTTGGGAGCAGAATCAGCGGGCGGTTGCCCGCGGAAGCGTCTTAACTGAAGCCAAACCCGCACCCTTCGGGATTGCATTGTATATACAGGTAGTATATACTTTTTTAGCGGAGGGAACGGCCATGGGCAAAGCCCGAGTCTTTAAGTCTGGAAATAGCCAGGCCGTGCGCCTGCCCAAAGAGTTCCGCTTCGACGCGAAAGAAGTCGAGATTTTGCGTCGGGGAAATGACATTGTCCTAAGAAAACCAAGGCGAAATCTTGCTCATGCGTTTGCTGCGCTTGCCTCAATGCCGGAGGACTTCATGGCAGAAGGTCGGAAGGATCAGCCACCTCTGGAACGGGAGGAGTTGTGAGGCCTCGCTATATGTTGGATACGGACATTTGTATTTACATCGCCAAACACCGGCCTCCCCAGGTGAAAGCGCGTTTCGAGCGGCTGAAGCCGGGACAACTGGTCCTGTCGGTGATCACTTATGCCGAGCTGTATTATGGGGCGAACAAAAGTAATCAAAGGGCGAGGGCCTTAGCGCAACTTGGCGAGATGATCCAGGATATTCCGGTAGAGGACCTTACATCGACCGCCTCGCAGGCGTACGGAGAGATTCGAGCGGCACTCGAAGCGCAGGGCCGAGTGATTGGAAGCAATGACTTATGGATCGGCGCGCACGCGATGGCTCTCGATGTGACACTCGCCACAAACAATGAGCGTGAGTTTGAGAGGATCGCAGGATTGTCTGTGGAGAATTGGGCGAAATAGACCCAGCTTAACGACACTATTTCACTTCGAGAATTTCTTTTTCCTTTACGGCGCTGAGGTCTTCGATTTTTTTGGTTTCGGAGTGGGTGAGTTTTTCAAGTTCGTCGAGGGTGCGTTTTTGTTCGTCCTGGCTGATTTTTTTCTCTTTTTCCAGTTTATCAACGGCTTCCTTGATGTCGCGGCGGATATTGCGCACGGCGGTGCGGTGATTTTCTAGGACTTTGTGCAGGTGCTTGACGATGTCCTTGCGGCGGTCCTCGGTCAGGGGAGGGATAGGGACGCGAATGACCTTGCCGTCGTTGGTGGGATTGAGTCCCAGGTCGGAGGTGCGAATGGCCTTGTCGATCAAGGGCACGGCGCCCGGATCCCACGGCGAAATGATGATGGACATCGGCTCGGGGACGGAAAGAGAGCCGAGCTGGTTCACCGGCATGGAGGTGCCGTGATAATCGACGCGAATGTGGTCGAGCAGCGAGACATTGGCGCGGCCCGTGCGGACGCTGGCCAGGTCCTTGCGGAAATCCTCGACGGCTTTTTCCATGCGCGTGCGCGCCTGCGCCATGGCTTCCTTGCTGTTGGAAATCGTGCTCATCGCTTCGATCCCCCGTTCATTCCGCCGTCACCGTGGAACCCACTTTTTCGCCCATCACCGCGCGGCGGATATTTCCCGGCATGTTCATATTGAAGATGATGATGGGCATGCGGTTGTCCATGCACAGCGAGATGGCGGTGGAATCCATCACGGCGAGGCCTTTTTGGATTACGTCCAGGTAGGTAATGCGTTCAAACATTTTCGCGCCGGGCACTTTTTCCGGGTCGGCGTCATAAATCCCGTCGACGCGCGTGGCCTTCAAAATGACGTGGGCCTTGATTTCCATGGCGCGCAGGGCGGCGGCGGTGTCCGTCGAAAAATACGGATTGCCGGTGCCCGCGGCGAAAATCACGACGCGGCCTTTTTCGAGGTGACGCATGGCCCGGCGGCGGATGAAGGGCTCGGCCACCTGCGCCATGTCAATCGCGCTCAAGAGGCGCGTGACCACGCCCTGCTTTTCCAGAGCGTCCTGCAGGGCGAGGCCGTTGATCACCGTTGCCAGCATGCCCATGTAGTCGCCGGTAGCGCGGTCGATGGCCAGGGATTTCTGGCGCGAGCCGCGGAAGATATTCCCTCCGCCCACAATGATCGCCATTTCGATGCCCAGGTCGCTTACCTCTTTTACTTCGCGGGCGATGCTGTGAACGGTTTCGGCGTCAATGCCAAAGCCTTGCGAACCCTGAAACGATTCTCCGGAAAGTTTCAGAACGATGCGTCTGTAAATGGGCGCAGGCGAGGCGTTTTTTGGGTTGGGCGTTCGGTCGTCTTTGCTCATGCTCTCGGCGGGCATTCTAACAAAGATTCATCGCTGCATTCTCATGAATTTCTCGGTGTTCTCTGTGTTAAGTTTTTCCGGCCCAAACCGCAAAACCCTAACACAGAGGACACTGAGAAAAACTAGGGCACGGAGAGGATTGGGCGTTCCAAGGTTCGCCCGCGCGAATGAAGGACCCGGCTAGATGGCGGCCACGGCGGCGGGCGGCTCTTCGGCTGGCGCGCTGGCGCTTTCGCCCACCTTGAAGCGGACGTAGCGACGGATGGAAATATTTTCGCCCAGTTTGTGGATCATCTGGCTGACCAGTTCGCCCACGGTCACCGATTCATCCTTGATGAAGTGCTGCTCGTAGAGGCAATTCTCCTCGTAGAACTTTTCCATCTTGCCGTTGACGATTTTTTCGATCACCGCTTCGGGCTTGCCTGTCGCGCGGGCCTGCGCTTTGTAGATTTCGCGCTCGCGGTCGAGAATTTCCTGCGTGACGTCCTCGCGGCGGACGAAACGGGTATCGAGCGCGGCGATGTGCATGGCCACGTCGTGGCACAGGCGCTGGAAATCATCGGTGCGCGCGACGAAATCGGATTCGCAATTGATTTCCACCAGGACGCCGATTTTCCCGCCAGCATGAATGTAATGCCCGACCAGGCCCTCGCTCGCCTGACGCGCCGCTTTTTTCTGCGCAGCCGCTTGCCCCTTCTTGCGCAGGACGTCGATCGCGCCCTCCATGTGGCCTTTCGCTTCGACCAGCGCCGAGCGGCAATCGGCAAATCCCGCGCCGGTTCGCTCGCGAAGTTCCTTCACCAGTTGCGCGGAAATATTGACTGGATCGGATGAATTTGTCATGGCTCTATGGCATTCCTTTTATCGGCAAATTCTATGAATTGATTACACAGCGGTCCGCGCGATTCCATGAGTGGAACGTACGGGTCCATCCTATTCGGCGGCGCCTTTTACGGATTTGTCCGGCTCGGGTTCCAGTTCGGGTTCGGGCAGAGGTTCGACGAAGGGCTCCGCGCCCGGCTCGACGAAATCGCCTTCCTGCTTTTCATACGATTCGTACTTGCTGGTGTCCACGTACTCGACGGTTTCCGCACCCGCGGCGGCATCCGTCGCGGCTTTTTCCTGAGCGATTTGCGACCGTTCGTACGCCTGGCGGCCTTCGATCACGGCGTCGGAAATCTTGGACGTGAACAATTTGATGGCGCGCAGCGCGTCGTCATTGCCCGGAATCACCCAGTCCACCTGGTCGGGATCGCAATTGGTGTCCACGATGGAGACCACCGGCACGCCCATGCGCCGGGCTTCGCGAACTGCGATCGCCTCCGCATTGGAATCGATGACGAACATGGCGTCCGGCAGGGCGGACATATTTTCAACCCCCGACAAATTTTGCTTCAGGTGTTTCATTTCGCGGTCCAGGCGGGCCGCCTCTTTCTTGGAGAGCTGCGCCATGCGGCCGTCTTCGGTCATGGCCTTCAAGGTCTTCAGGCGCTTGATGGATTTTTGCAGCGTGGACCAATTCGTCAGCGTGCCGCCCAGCCAGCGATGATTCACGTAGAACATGCCGCAGCGGTTGGCTTCCTCAGCCACGGCCTCTTGTGCCTGGCGCTTGGTTCCCAGGAAAAGAATCGTTTTGCCACTGCCGCTCTGCTCGCTCACAAATTTGGCGGCTTCGCGAAACAGCTTCAATGTCTTTTGCAGATCGATGATGTGGATTCCATTGCGTTCGCCGAAGATATACTCCTTCATCTTCGGATTCCAGCGGCGGGTCTGGTGGCCGAAATGGACTCCAGCCTCCAGCAATTCCTTCATCGTTATTTCAACTGCCAAAGTTCCTCCTCAGGAGATAGATGTTTGCGAGCCCCGGAGCGTTTCAAATCGCAACAATCCCGGGACCGAACATCCTATTGCCGGCTCCTTGCCGGCCGTGAATTTGTCCCAGCAAGCCGGGACAGTGTTTGTGCGGGCTCCCCTGCAAAACCCAGGGTAAACGCGTAGAGCCCGCACCCGAAAGTCTAGCGCTTGCTGAACTGGAAACGCTTGCGGGCGCCCTTCTGCCCGTACTTTTTGCGTTCCTTCATGCGCGAATCGCGCGTCAAAAAGCCGTTTTTGCGCAAGCCCGCGCGCAATTCCGGATTGAACAGCGACAGCGCGCGGGAAAGGCCCATGCGCACTGCGCCGGACTGCCCGCCCACGCCGCCGCCCTTGACGGTTGCGACCATGTCCACGGAAGCCGACGTTTCCGTGAACTTCATCGGCTCGACGGCGCGATTGCGCCAGGTCACGTTGCGAAAATATTCGTCCGGAGTGCGGCCGTTGATGGAAATCTTGCCCGACCCGAAAGTCAGGAACACGCGGGCGATGGATTCCTTGCGCCGCCCGGTGCCGTAGAATTTTTGTTTCGCGCCTTCCAAAGGCTGTGCGCTGGAACTCAACTTTCCTCCTCACATCCAAAATCCCGGCCATCTCGATTCGCCGCTGCCCGGAACGCAGCGGGATGGGACTTTCCGTTTGCGATCGACGCAACTCGGAGTCCGCTAAAGGTTAAAGAGCAGCCGCTTGTGGTTTTTGCCCCGCGTGGCGTGCCAAACCCTTATCATCCAGATAAATCCGCAACTTCTTCGCGCGTAGCGCCCGCAATTTATTTTTCGGGAGCATGCCCAGCACGGCTTCGCGCAGCATCCAGTCCGCGCGAGTCGGGCGCATGCGCTTGGCCGGAATTTCCTTCAGCCCGCCCGGATAGCCGCTGTGATGGCGGTAGACCTTTTGCTCGAGCTTATTTCCAGTCAGGCGAATCTTGTCGGCATTGATCACCACGACGTGATCCCCGCAATCGAGGTATGGCGTATAGTTGGCCTTATCCTTGCCAATCAAAATGCGCGCGATGCGCGTGGCCACGCGGCCCAAAACTTGCCCGGCGGCGTCCACGACCAGCCACCCGCCGCCCTGCTCGATCACTTCGGTTTCCCGTCCCCGAGGGACATACGTACGCATGTGTTCAGTCACACCTTTCCATCAATTGTCAAACGTAAACAATATCGGGTTAGGGTTGTCTTGTCAATGAATGCGTGGTTAGCCGGATTGCATGAAAGAACGGGCGGCTTGTCACATTAATCCTGTTCAGACCTCTCGCCTCATAATATTCCAAGAATTACATGGATGGGTTGCTGGCAGACTCCGGGTGAGTTTGCAGCCTCGAGTCGGATTGCACGCAGAGATGGCCGAAATCCCGGACTTTTCACAATCAGTTGGTACATGCCTTCGTTTCGTTCCTCAAGGGCGAATTCACCCATTCGGCCACTTTTGGTCTGTTCGATAACTTCGGCCTCGTCGCTTTCAGCCAATAAGAATACTTGAGCCTTGCTGACTACCGCACCCTCAGTATCGTTGATATCGCCACAGATTTTGTTTACTTTTAGACCTGGCTCACTCACTTTCCGCGCGTAAGACAGCCCGCAACTTGTCCAACCGAGGTCGAGATCGAGCGTGTCCTGGCCTTCAGCGCTGTTAACTTCTATTGGGATCGTGCCTTGAATTTGCTCACCGTCCCAAGCGCGAATGCCTGAGGGGTTCAGCCGGATATAGTAGATTCCGGGCGGGAAATCACCCGTGAAACTGAAACGCCCCTTGCGATCCGAAGTTGTAGTATCCACGACACGCCCCGAAAAACCTTCGATGAGCCCGAGTGAAAATGGATTTTGATCCAAAGAGGGATAGAAGCCAGGATTCCGGATGATTCCGCTTGCAGAGCGAACCATCATCGGTGATCGGCTAGGCCAGGTCATTGCCACTGTAGTCCCCAGGTGGCTGCTGGGCGAAATATCGATCACAACGCCGAACGACTCACCACCATCGTATTGCGCCGAAACGTACAGCGAACCTGGTGACAGGTTAGAGAATTGTGCGATTCCTTCGGAGTTCGTCGTTGAGTAAATTTTCCCGGCGTCTTTATCGTCCTGAGGGAAAACGGCGGGGCTTAGGACGACGCGCAACCCGCTAACCGGACGACCACGATCCGTCACGCTAACCTGGAATTGGCTCCCGACTTCGATCGGCGAGACCACAATTGTGCACGGAAGCGCGGGGAAAGGCCACACCAATGCAACGCATCCCGCGAGCAGTGATATCGAAGACTTCATCCGCATGGCGACCCAGGCTACAGTCCCTTGCGGATAGTTTAAGCCCTTTCATATGGCAAATCCACTATTGTTCTTCGGCGGTGCTGCATCGAGGACGGAAATTCAGACGGCAAGACGCCGATCGCCGCGCGGTGCGACGCGACTGGGCGCGGCACCGCGGGCGGGCGCTGAAAGCCTGGCTTAACTGGAAGACTTGGTCACGGGCACGTGCGCTGGAGTCGCCGAGGAACCCGTGGCAGTGCGAGTGTACGCGGGCTTGTCGAGGTCGTTGTCGCTTTTGGAACCGGTCCGATCGATCTCGATGGAGCCCTTGAAATACGCGCCGTCCTCAATCATGATGCGCGCCGTGGTCAAATCTCCGACCACCGAGCCATCCTTCTTGATTTCGATGCGGTCGCGAGCCCGCAAATTGCCCTTCACGCTGCCATAGACGACGACTTCGCGCGCTACCACGTCGGCGGTCAGCTTGGCGCTGGCGCCCACGGTGAGCTTGCGGTCTTCGAGCTG
>Ga0210384_10008613_pt1 | contig 10610 bp, 11 predicted proteins | sample IncBWH2MmetaG_FD_160574 | JGI IMG/M metagenome (GOLD analysis project Ga0210384, IMG submission 160574) | Forest soil microbial communities from Barre Woods Harvard Forest LTER site, Petersham, Massachusetts, United States - Inc-BW-H-2-M | ecosystem: Environmental > Terrestrial > Soil >...
CGAGCGTGAGCGGCCGGATCCGACGATAGCACCAGCGCCCGAGACGGTAACCCGGCAGTTGCTGGGCGAAGCGTACGAAGCGCGGGTTTGGCATCGGTTTCCTCCCTAGCGGCGGGAGACGGCGCTTGCCCGCCGGCGCGCGCGGCCCTCATCACCGGGCACAACCATGACTCCTCACACCGGAGTGAATAAACAACCTACCCCGGACTTTCTATATGGACCTATTGCAGCTCCCTATCGGAGCGTTGCGTGACCGGAAGACCATCCCCTCGGTCAGCCCCGTATACCCGCTCCGACACATTGACGGAGGCCATTCTCGCGATATATAGACGGTATGCGCCCCGTGCTTCTGAGGTCGGTCACGGAGATGCTCCACGTTCAGAGACACACCGGCTGGTCCGGCGCTCCTCATCCCCTTTCGCCCTGCTTGTGTGGCGGTCGATCCGGTCGGATGCCTCACCACCGACGAGCGCGAGGAGCTCCACCGGCTGCGGCGGACAAGAGGCTCCGCGAAGAGCGGGAGATCCTAAGAATGCCGCGGCCTGGTTTGGGCTTCGCTGCCGTGAGGCCGGCGTCCGGCCCTCCATGGGAGCGTGGGCGACACCTACGACAATGGCCTCTGTGAGAGCTTCTTCGCCACCCTCGAGTGCGCGCTGCTGGACCGGTGCCGCTTCCCCACCCAGGCCGAGAGGCCCGGATGGCCATCTTTGACTTCATCGAGGGCTGGTACAACCCGCACCGGCGGCATTCGGGTCTGGACTATCTGTCGCCGATCAGCTACACCCCGTCGTCGCGTAGCACCAAAGCCGTGCACCGTCCACGACACCGGGCCAACTCCAGAACTCGCCGCTAGTCAACGGACAAGACGCGGCGAGATTGACTAGAGTGGCATGTCCGGCGGGTGTAGAAACGGATGGCCGACGTTGAGGCTAGGCTAGCGAAGGTCAGTGCTGAGAGTGGGCCATGCCCCCGTACGTTCGTGCCGGTGCTGGGGGAGGCGCGCTAGCCGCCCGGCCACCGGTACTCGACCGCTGGCTCCACGGGGCGGGGAGGGTAGTGGGGCTGCGGGGGTGATTGGACGTGGAAATCGACCGGCGATAGGGCCTCGGATGGTTTCTGTGGGCTTCGAGTCCATGGGCGCCGCGTAGGAGGCCCCCCGGACTGGACGTAGGTGAACCGCGCTTTGAGTCTCAGAAATGGCTCCTCCAGCCAGGCGTAGGAGAGGGCCGCGAGCCCCACGGTCAGCCCGAGACTCAATCCAAGTCGGAGCGGCCACGGCATGCTGCCAAGTTGGAGGAGCACTTCCCCGATAGCCACTTGGTGGAAGACGTACAGGCCATACGAGATCCGCCCGAGATAGACAAGAACCGGGTGGGCGAGGAGCCCGCCGCCGGCTACCAACACGACACCCAACATGCTCGCGAGGATCAAGTCTACCGCCGGGTAGACCCACATCGAAGGCCAGAAGAGCACGGTGCCGGCATCGGTGCCGAATCGAATGAGTCCGGTCACGGCGGCCCAACCAATGGCTACCGCCGCGACGCCCGTCCATTTCGGACGGAGCGCTCGCGAGGACCGCCACCGAGACCAACCCCAGGCGAGCAAGATGCCCAGGGCCAGAGGCTCAAGGCGGCCCAGGGGATGGATCCACAAGGCGACATCCGTGAGCGAACCGAGTTCGTCGAGGAGTCTCGCCCGGCTGAACACCGAGGTTCCGATCAAACCCAGAGCCACCGCGGGCAGCCCGCGGCCACGCAATAGCGCGAGGCACAGCGGCCACGCGAGATAGAACTGCTCCTCAAGTGCAAGACTCCAGAGGACGTTGAGAGACGACTCGTACATCCGATGTACCAGCGCCCAATTCGTAGAGAACGTCAGAAGGCCGATCGTGTACCAAGTAGGTGGACGTGTGATCACTACCGCGACCGCCACAACGGTGAAGTAGAGCGGCCAGATGCGGAGGGCGCGACGGACCCAGAAGGCACCGATACGAGCCCGGCCCTCCCGGGCTTGTTCTCGGAGCAACAACGACGTGATGAGGAAACTACTCAGGATGAAGAAGAGATCGACGCCAAAGGCGCCGGCGCTCGCGATCGCACTCTCCCACGGAGAAGGCACCCCGCCCGCACTGTGTAGAAAGTGACAGACGAACACCGCGAAGAACGCCACGAATCTCAGGCCGTCCAGTTGAGGCAGATAGAAGCGATCCGCCAACAGAATCCTCCTGCGCATCGAACAGCAAGTCGGGGGCCAGATTGCGCGGAGCAGCAAAATAGCCAAGAAGGGCCCGATACGGAGCTACACGCTGGCACCCAGGCCGGAGATTCTTACACTGGCCGCCCCTTATACCCGACGATTTGACCGGGTACGCGGGAGAGCCTTGGACGGTGCGGGAGGAGATCATGGTCAGAATCCGGCGGTCGACATGTTCCTGCTGCCCACCCACAAGAAGCTGCCCGGCCACTTGAGCATCCCGGAGCAAGAGCAAGCTCCTCGAGGCGCTCGCCCAAGACCCGATCTCGCTCGGCTTCTGCGACTACGCCCTCTTGGCCACCGGGCTCCTCACGGGCCTCCGGTGCTCCGAGCTCTCGCACCTCCAGCTCGGTCACCTGAACCTCGAGGCGGGCACGGGTCGTCGACGGCAAAGGGCGGAAAGATCGCGCGCTAACGATGATCCCTCGGCTCGAGCGCATCCTCTGGCCCTACCTTGCGGTGACCCGTCCTCGGCTCATCGCCTTACCGGCCGGATACATCAAGGCGCCGCGTGCTCCAGAACGGAAAACGCGTGCGGGTGGGCCGGGTCGCGAGAGGAGGCCGAACGCCTGCGCGCCGCGACCCCCGTCGTCGATCGCGGCCAATCCGAGGGCGGCTACGGGTGCCGGAACTTTGTGGAGAGTCAGAAGGTGTGCCTCGGGAAAATCGCCTCAGACGGAGCTGATCCATCCTGGCGCATTGATGGCGCTTTCCCGATGGACCGGCGCCTGGTGTATCGGATCTGCCTATGCGGCATACCTCCCGCGTTTCATCTCAGCGCGATGGACGGCGTTGGAGAGGGTGATGTCTCTGACCAGCCGGAGCAGGGGCGTAAGGTCCCTCGGGGGACGCGCCCCATTGCTGGAGGGTCGCACACAGGGTCTTAGACTGGGCGGCCGGAAGGAAGGCTCGGAATCGGCGCTTCAACTCGGCCCACGTCCCCGGGCCGCGAGGCTTCGTGGTGGGGAGCCAGGCATCGCGTACCGGGGCTTCGATCTGAACCGGCTCACGGCCGCGCTTGGTCGGAATCGCTCCCCTCTGAATTGGTCCGATGACGGCCAATCCGTGCGAGCACTCTCGGTGGCTCCATGGTACTCGGGAACCACGGGCTCTCCCACCTCTCCACGACCTGGCGCGTCTCCTTCCGCGTTCCCTCCCAGAGCTCGAGGATGAACCGACCGCGACCGGACGGCAGACATGGCGGACAGAGCGCCACCAGCCGGTCGAGATCGAAGTCGCGCCCCCTGGGCGCGCTTGACGGTGCGGGATTTCGGGCTCGATCGTGGCGGTGGAATCTATAAATTTATTGACAAGTCCTGCACCCCGCGATGCACGAGAAGCTCCTGCTCCGCGCGGCCGAGTTGATCGAACTCGGGTGGACGCGCGGGACGGCCGCCAGGGATATCGAGGGACAGAAGGTCCGGTCCACCGCGCCGCAGGCCACCGCGTGGTGCGTCAAGGTCGCCACAATCTCGTCGTGGCGGACCGGTCTCGTGGTCAGCTACGTGCGGAGCGCCCACTTATCAGCCCCTCGGGTGACCTCGGCGGTGAAGCGCCCCTTGCCGAGCGGGGTGACGACCAGCCGGCCGCGTGCGTAGGGGGCATCCGTCCGCGCGTGGCACGGCGGACAGAGCGCCACCAGGCGGTCGAGATCGAAGTCCGAGCCCCCCTGGGCGCGCTTGACGACGCGGTGGACCTCGAGGGCGCCCCCACGGCCACAGGCCTGGCACCTCCAGCGGGCGCGCCGGAACACCACCCGGCGGATCGCCGCCCACTCCTCGAGGGAGGCTGCGGGGCGGCCGGTGGCGCGCGGGCCGCCTCGTTGGATCCGGCGGCGCGCGGCTGCGCCGACGCGCACGCTCGTCCGGAGCGACCGCCTCAGCATCAGCGCCGCTCGCAATTTTGCCCCCGTGGGTAAAAACTATGTCTGCGCATCGCCGTTCGGTTCGTCCCTTTGCCCATGTGGGCAAACGGTCTGGTCGAGCGCGATCGGGTCGCCGGCCGGGCGAGCCCATCGGCTCGCCTGTAGTTCCCACTCCGCGAGACACTCCCGGCAACTCGCCAGAAAGGTCCCGATCGGATGCGGAGTCCCCACGACTTCGGCCCCGACGTCAAAGAACCGGTCCACGAGCTCCATCGCCTCGATGTCGGGCATGGCCGCCAGCACCGTGCGTCGAAAGCGCTCCCCGGGGGGACTGGGCTCCCGACCCCGGGGCAGGGCCTCGAGCGCCGCCGAGACTTTCTCCTGCAGGACCACCGTCGGCAGTTGGCCCGCCCACTCGAGCGAGGACTTCCACTCCCGCAGCCGCTCGATCGCGGGGACCACGACCGTTGCCTTCGCGAGCGCCACCGCGCCAATGGCCGTCCGGAGCCGATTCCGCTCGGGCTCTTCGAATCCCATCAACATGCGGCCGATGGCCAGCCGCTTGTAGGCGGCCCGCCAGGAGGCCCGGTGCTGGTGCGCTATACCGGGGGAGAAACGGTGATAGCGCTTCTTCAGGGACCGTAGAAGGAAGGGCCCTAAGAGCGTTTCCCTCGGCCCTTACTGAATTGGGAGTATCGGAACTTTTGGCCGGACTTACGGGGTTTCTTGCGAATCCCCTAGAGATTTTAACCGTGGCGCTAGCCGCTGGACAGGATGATCTCCATAAGCACCCTCATCTAGGTCCCCAGGGCGGGGTTACCGCGTGGCCGCGGATATCGCGCTGGGAGCGTGGCCGGTCGGGGGGTCAACGTCGCCCACCCTCGGACGTGTTCTTCGGGCCCGGCGCAATGCGCAGACGCTATAGCATCGTTGGCTCTGTCCAAGTAAGGCCCGGGCGCAACACGCCCGGCCAAGATCCCTTGTACGCACCCCGAACGGCAAAGGGGTCATTCCCATCAACAGCGTCGAAGGCGATCGCAGAGGGAAGGATAACACTCAGAACGTTGGGATCGTAAAACACGAGCTGGATAAGTACGCTTACCCGGCCCTCGGCCAGGAGGTACGGGGGAATGGCGACGATCGCCCGATAACGGTTAGGGCGGAGACTATTCGACCGCCAGTCGCAGCTAGCGAACAGGCACAGACCTGAAGAATCGTAGAGGTTAATTCCTGGAATGAGATTCTCCGCAGGGCGGAGGACTTGGAAATCGATCTGGACGTGAGCGGATTTGTTTATGTCCACTACCGACGTGACTTGGTCCAATTGAGTAACTCGTGCTCCCAGGAGGCGTACGCGGTCGTCACCGGGAGCATCTCCCGGGAAAGTCCACTGGCGATCTGGAGATTGGCTCATGTCGTCTGACAAGTACGCCTTGATCACTTCGTCGGAATCCCCAACTCGACTGATCCGTCCCCCATCTAGCCAGATAGCCTTTCGACAGAGACGACTGATGGCGTTCATATTGTGGCTAACGAAGAGGATCGTCCGACCCGCGTGGGCCACCTCGTCCATTTTCCCAAGACATTTCTTTTGGAATTGCGCATCGCCAACCGCCAGGACCTCATCAACGATGAGTATCTCAGGGTCCAAGTGAGCAGCGACAGCAAAGGCCAGCCGTGTATACATGCCGCTCGAATAGTGCTTTACGGGCGTATCCAGGAAACGTTCGACTTCGGAGAAAACTACGATCTCCTCGAACTTGCGTACGATGTCCGCCCGTTTCATCCCCAGAATTGCACCGTTGAGGTAAATGTTCTCTCGACCCGTCAGCTCTGGATGAAAGCCCGTGCCGACCTCGAGCAGACTGCCAATGCGGCCTGTGATCTCGACAGAGCCTTCCGTGGGTCGGGTGATGCGCGAGATGATCTTCAGGAGTGTGCTCTTGCCCGCGCCATTGCGCCCGATGATGCCGAGAACCTCGCCCCGCTGGACCTCAAATGAAACATTCTTGAGTGCCCAGAACTCCTCGGAGGAGGCCACGGACGAGTCTAGGGCCGAGCCGCGCCGCTGTTTACGGTTGAATAAGGCTGTGCAAGCGTGAGAGAGGGCCTCACGCAAGCTATCGTGCCTTAGCTGGTGCCTGAGGCGGAAGCTCTTGCTTAAGTTGCCGACGCGGATCGCTGTATCCGACAAGGCCAGACCGAATCGGTAAGAGTATGAGAAGCGGCCGCAGAATGAACCGCGTAGTGCCCAGGACGGCTTGCTCCTAGGGCACCTTGATGTCGCGCTGGGCAAGCATCCCGAGCAGCTCGCGACTCGGCCAGATCTATCGCTTTCCATCCGGAACGCGCGCGCCGGACGATCGTCTCGGGACGGTACCGTACTACCCTGGTAGCGGCAGGTGAGTCAAGCAGCATAGCAGACACGAGAGCCAATCTACTATAAGAAGTATATACGTCGGACGAGAATGTCACGCGACATGCGCGTTGTGCGGCGGTACCTCGAAAAGATCCTCCCGGTATCGCGATACCATGTGCCGCCTAATCGGCCACGGCCCAGTAGTTCGCCAGTTCCCCCGTCACGTCGTCGAGCGTGACTGGCTCCAGAGGGCGATCCGTGTGGATGCGGTGGAGGCGATAGCCTGCCTTGACGAGCCGGGCCAACACGGACCGGGCGGACTCTCGAAGCTGGTCGGCCAAGCGGTCGCCCGTCTCGATCATGACCATTGGGCGGATGCTGGCGAGCGTCTGTTGTGCGCCGTCCAGCACGCCCGCCTCGTAACCCTCGACGTCGATCTTCACTAGGTGCGGCCGGAGGCTGCGCCCGCCGAAATGCTCGTCGAGCGTCGTCACGGCGACTTGGTGTGTCTCGACGCCTGCGGCCGGAATTCCCCCGAGCAGGGAGTGCGAGCCGTCGTCTAAACGAGCGTTCTCGTAGAGGTACGCCGTCCCGGTTGTCGCCCCCAGAGCCGTGCCGAACACCACCAGCCGCCCCGACACCCCGTTCAACTCCGCGTTGGCCCGTACCCGGTCAGCCAGCCGGGGCAGGGGCTCAAAGGCATGCACCATTGCCCCGGCCCGCGCTGCAATCACGCTGTGGTGCCCCTGGTTGGCCCCCACGTCCACAAACAGCTCGCCGGGGACGACGTGGTGCCGGATCAGAGCGGCGATCTCTGGCTCGTAGGCCCCCTCCTTGAGGATCAAGCTCTGCATCCATTCGCTCGGTCGGTCGATAATAAGGCGGGCGCCGCCCGGCAGCGCCCAGCCATAGCGCCGCCCGCACCAGCGACTCACCCAGCCGACTGGCCCGTGACGCTCGGCCTGCCGTAGCACCGCCCGATACGGCGTCCGCTGATCTAGGGTCCTCCATCGGGCCTGTGCGACGCGCAGCCGACGCCGCACGGCCAGGGGAAGCAGGCGAACCAGCGAGGAGCGCATCCCGCTAGATTAGGGTGACGCCACGGCTCAACAGCGCGCATCGAACTGGCACACGCAGCCCGGCACGATGCCGCCGCACACGTACAGGTTGGCGCAGCACGAGCTGCCGCCCGGAATGGGAGCAGCATGACAACACCACGAATTCTACCGCTCCGAGCCGTCGACGCATGGGGGTTGCCTCCTCTCTGCGAGCGTAGCACGGGGTGTCAAAGGTGCGCGAAGGGCCACAAGGGCCGCGCCGCGAGGCGTCCGCGCGGCACCGCATCGGCTGAGTGCAAGAGGCCATCCGATGATCGACAGGACGCAGTTCGCTGACGCCGTGCGCGCGATGACCGACTGTTCAGTCCAGATCTGATTTCTCGAGTAGAAACTAGTCTGGAGTACCGCCCCGTCATCAGAGATGATGAGAGCGTGAGCGAGTTCGAGATCCGCGCCCACCAAGCCGCACGCCCGACGCTCACTGAACCCGAAGGTCGTCTGCATCGCCCGCACCGCGATTCGCTGCGCCACGGGCCTCAGGCCTTTTTTCCGACCAACTCCTTCAAGGCCTGGTTATCCAGGGTGAGATCGGCCACCAACCGCTTCAGCTGGGTGTTCTCGTGTTCGAGCTGCCGCAGGCGGCGCGCCTCATTGACCTCGAGGCCCCCGTACTTCGCCTTCCAGCGGTAGAACATCTGCTCGCTGATGCCGTGCCGCCGGCAGAGCCCAGTCGTATTCCCGCCGGCCGCGGCCTCCTTCAGGATCCCGATGATCTGCTCTTCCGTGAATCGCTTCCGACGCATCGCGGGGCCCCCGCGGGCATCCTAAGCCAGAAGGCTGAATTCCACGTGCCCGCCAGATGAGATTTCGCTCCGGGGACTGTTGCGGCCCGTAGTAGATTACTCGTATGGCTTCCACGCCGTTGGCGCCTTCTTCTCCGATCAATCTAGCACCGCAACATCCGGACACAATCATCTGGCGTGCTCGCGCCGGCTGGAAGCCGGTGGATCTCGCTGAGGTGTGGCACTTCCGCGAGTTGCTCTGGGTGCTGGCACAGCGTGACATCAAGGTTCGCTACAAGCAGGCCGTCCTAGGCACTGCCTGGTTCGTTTTCCAGCCCCTCCTCACCACCGGCGTGTTCACGTTTCTCTTCGGGAGTCTCGCGGGCATGCCCTCGGACGGGAAGCCTTATCCGATCTTCGCCTACTCTGCCATCCTCGTGTATATGCTCTTTTCGCGCTGTCTGGCCTCGGCCAGCATGAGCTTGGTCGGTAACCAGCACCTCATCACCAAGGTCTACTTCCCGCGGCTGCTCTATCCTCTCGCGCCCGCCCTCAGCAATACTCTCGACTTTCTGGTGGGGTCCGTCGTCCTCGTGATTCTGATGGGGATCTATCGGATCCAAGTCCACTGGCCCCTGCTCATCACGCCACTGCTTGTCCTGCTAGCGGCTATGTGCGGCGTCGCGATCGGCCTGTGGCTGGGAGCTCTAAACGTCCGATACCGCGACGTTGCGGTACTTGTCCCGCTCCTCACGCAGCTCTGGATGTACGCGACTCCGGTGGTCTATCCGCTGGGCCTCGTGAAAGAGAGGTGGCCAAAACTCTACCTGCTGTTTCTTCTGAATCCGATGACCGGCATCGTGGAAGGTTTCCGCTGGGCTATTCTGGGCACGGACGCTGCCCCCCCCCTCCTCATGCTTACGGTCGCCGTTAGTGTCATTGGCCTGACACTCGCCGGAGGCTTGCTGTACTTCCGCCGCACGGAAGACACGTTCGCCGATCTGGTATAGATCTTGTCCGACGTCGCAATCCGGGTCCATGACGTGAGCAAGAGCTTCCGCCTCAGACACGACGTGCGCCGCGATACGTTGCGCGAGGTCATCTCCCGCGCGTGTACGGCACTGTTCCATCGAAACCAGCGCGCTGAGCCGCCATCTAGCCCTTCAACTGGACCTTCAAGGACCTCATCGGAGGAGTTTTGGGCGCTGAAGGGGGCCTCCTTCGAGACCACGCGTGGCAAGGTCCTCGGCATCGGCGGTCGCAACGGCCTGGATTCCTCCGATCCGCTCAAACGCGGCCAGGGCTACTTGCTCCTGACCGTGGGATATCATGCCGACACGCTTACCGTGTCGACTGCGTAGGGCGCATTGCTATTAACGCAGAAGATTCGACGCCTGACGCGAAGCCGCTTCTTCGCAAGGCTATTGTCAGAGCCAGCAGTCTTCAGAACCACATTTCTCCCCGCGGCATCTCGTCTCAACGTCGGCGAGAGCGCGTGGACCACTCGGTTTGAGGTAAGTGAGACGGATCCGGCGAATGCGTTGCAGGCTTAAACACGTTGCGCTGAACGATCGCTGGCGTCTGCCTTCGTCTTACGCGTGGGCCATGAGCAGCACAACGCTTGCGCCATCCGTCGGGCCGACATCGTGAAACGAGTGTTGAGCATCATCGGCACACGTCCGGAAGCTATCAAGATGGCTCCGGTGGTTTTGGAATTGTCGCGATACCGGGAGCAGGTCAAGTCGATTGTGTGCCTTACAGGCCAACACCGCGAAATGCTGGCGCAAGTCTTGGGTCTCTTTTCAATCGTTCCGGATGTGGCCTTGGATGTGATGCAGCCAGACCAACGGCTGTCCGATCTCAGCGCCCGGCTGCTCCAGGGTCTTGATCCGGTGGTCGCTGAACAGCGACCGGATTGGATCCTGGCTCAGGGTGACACGACGACTGTGCTGGCGGCAGCGCTTATGGCGTACTACCACAAGGTGCCGTTTGGGCACGTTGAGGCAGGCCTTCGCACTGGAGATCCGTATCGTCCGTTCCCAGAGGAAGTGAACCGCCGCGTCGCAGATGTCATTGCCCAGCTTCTGTTCGCCCCGACGCAGCGCAGTCGACAGGCCTTGCTCCGTGAGGGGCAGGCAGATTCACGGATTGTCGTGACGGGGAATACCGTGATCGACGCCCTCCTGACTGTCGCCAGCATGCCCTACGATTGGGAGAAGGGGCCACTGGCCGGCGTGCCCCGCCACAAGCGCATAGTGCTGGTGACTGCGCATCGGCGAGAGAGTTTCGGTGGG
>Ga0210384_10008614_pt1 | contig 10610 bp, 5 predicted proteins | sample IncBWH2MmetaG_FD_160574 | JGI IMG/M metagenome (GOLD analysis project Ga0210384, IMG submission 160574) | Forest soil microbial communities from Barre Woods Harvard Forest LTER site, Petersham, Massachusetts, United States - Inc-BW-H-2-M | ecosystem: Environmental > Terrestrial > Soil >...
AACCTGACCATCAGCGAGCGCACGCGCATTCGCAATCGTGAGATTGGCTTTATCTTTCAGGCCTTCAACCTGATCGGCGATCTCACCGTGTACGAAAATGTCGAGTTGCCGCTCACGTACCGCGGCACTAGCTCCAGCGAGCGCAAGCAAAAGGTGCAAAACGCACTGGAGCGCGTCGGCATGGCCCACCGTCTGCGCCACTACCCTTCGCAACTCTCTGGAGGTCAGCAGCAGCGTGTCGCTGTGGCGCGCGCACTGGTCGGCGATCCGCTCATCCTGATGGCTGACGAGCCGACCGGAAACTTGGACTCCAAGAACGGTGAAGCGGTGATGGAGCTGCTGCGCGACCTGCACCGTAACGGCGCGACGATCTGCATGGTCACCCACGACCAGCGCTACGCCAACTTCGCCGAGCGCACCATCCATTTGTTCGACGGCCGCATCGTGGAAGAAACCCAGGAAGCCCGCGTCGGAGCCGACTAGCTCCGGCCAAAATCGAAATTGTTCTGACACTTGCGGTCGCCTCGTTACCGGTGTGTCGGAACAGGCTGGCATAGGGGTAACAGATGCAGACACTGTGGAACGACCTACGATTCGCGCTACGTGTGCTGGCAAAGAATCCGGTATTTACCGCGGTGGCTGTGATCACACTGGCGCTCGGCATCGGCGCCAATACAGCTATCTTCAGCGTGGTAAACGCAGTCTTGCTTCGCCCCCTGCCCTATGAGGATTCAGACCAATTGGTTCAACTGATCGAGCACGATCAGAAGCGGGGAGTTGATTTCGATTGGGTCTCCTTTCCGAACTTCCACGACTGGGCCGAGCAAGGCAAAGCCTTCCAGTACATGGCCGCGTACAAGTTTCACGCGTTTACTCTTATAAATGTGAGCCAAGCCCAGATGTTGTTCGGCGTAAAGGTCTCGGCCAATCTGTTGCCCACGCTTGGCGCTGAACCGATTTTGGGGCGTAATTTCCGGCCCGACGAGGATCAGCCTGGTCGGGACCATGAGATTATCCTTAGTTATGACACCTGGAGGCAATCGTTTGGCGCCGACCCACAACTGGTCGGCAAAACGCTCACTCTCAACGACGAGCTTTATACCGTCATCGGTGTGATGCCTGCGAGTTTCAATTTCCCTCCGACGGTGCCCATTACATCGGCGCTCCCTTCAAGAAAGACGGCGTTCTTGGCTCCGCTTGGTTTCACTTTTGACCCGGACCAGCGTGACTGGAACATGCTTGGGGTCATCGCCCGGCTCAAACCTGGCGTCACCATCTCGCAGGCTCGCGCCGACTTGGCTACGATTGCTCGCAGTTTAGAACTGCAGTACCCCGCTCAAAATCAGGGCATCACGGTACGAGTCGTGCCGCTGCTGAATCAAGTCGTCGCAGACATCCGCCTCACTCTCTGGATTTTTCTCGCAGCCATCTCACTCGTGCTTTTGGTCGCGTGCGCGAATGTAACCAATCTGTTGCTCGCCCGCTCGACGATTCGCCAGAAAGAGATGGCACTGCGCACTTCACTAGGTGCCAGCCAATCACGGTTAGTTCGCCAACTCTTGACGGAGAGTCTGCTCCTGGCTGTCGGGGGTGGCGCGTTCGGAATACTGTTTGCCTATGGTGGGATCTTCCTGCTCACTGCTTTGGGTCCTGACAATTTCCCTCGCATTGGAGACGTTGCAATCGATGGCCGAGTACTCGCCTATACGTCTGTCGTTTCTGTCTTGACGGGGATCATCTTCGGCCTAGCTCCATCGTTGGGCGTTGCCCTTGTCGATGTAAGCCAACCGTTGAAAGGCCAAAGATCAACGCCAACCGCGAAGCATTCTCGTCTCCACAGCGCGCTGGTGGTTTCGGAAGTTGGCCTGTCTTTGGCTCTTTTGATTGGCGCGGGTCTGATGCTTAAGAGTTTCGTACGCATGGAGCGAGTCGATCCGGGCTTCCGGCCGGAGAAGCTTCTAACCGTCTGGACGATCCTTTCCGAGGCTAAGTACGCGCCGCAACAACAGGCCGCGTTCTATCAGCAAGCATGGCGACGCATTCAGGCTCTGCCCGGCGTGAAGTCGGTCGGCGCGATCGACAACCTTCCGTTGAGCGGCATGCACGGAGGCGGTCCATTTACCATCGAAGGTTATCCGACCACATCTGACGCGGATGCTCCCGTCGCGTATCGCTGCGTCGTGAGCTCGCATTATTTTCAGACGATGGGCATCCCACTGCTTCAGGGTCGAGAATTCACGGAGCGCGATCAGGACGGCACTCCTACTGCGCTCATTATCAACGAGACCGCCGCTCGCCGTTACTGGCCCGCTCAAAATCCTGTCGGCAGCCGCCTTAGTTTCACTACTGGCCGCACGCAACCGACTTGGCTTGAGATCGTTGGGGTCGTCAAGGATGTTTTGCCTGACGGCCTGGAGATACCGGCCAAACCCACAATTTATGTACCGTTTCTTCAATGGCCTTCGGCGTTGATGGTCACTGTGGCGCGCACTGATGTTGATCCGGCGAGCCTGAGTGCGACGATCCGTGGAGCGATCGCAGCGGTGGATAAGGATCAGCCGGTCCTGATGACGCGCACGATGGCGGACATTTACTCAGACTCGGTCGCCCAGCGGCGATTTAACACGGCCCTCATTGTTGCCTTTGCGGCGCTTGCCCTGCTCCTGGCTATGGTCGGCGTCTACGGTTTGATGGCTTCCGCGGTGGCGCAACGTACCCACGAGTTGGGCGTGCGTATCGCGTTGGGTGCGCAACGGGGGGACGTACTGAAGCTTGTGCTTGGCCGAGGGCTCCGGCTTGCGCTTCTGGGCATCGTATTTGGGCTGGCGGCGGCTTTCTTCCTAACTCGTTTCCTTTCTAAGCTGCTGTTCAATGTTGCGCAGACTGACCCCGCGACCTTCATTGTCGTTTCCCTGTGTTTGGGAGGGATCGCATTGCTCGCGTCCTATATCCCCGCGCGACGGGCGGGGCGCGTCGACCCGATGGTCGCCTTGCGTTGCGAATAGGCCCGCCTCAGCCGCCGTTGTTCTGAGGCATCTTGAACGCAAGTTTGCAGCAAGAAACGATAGGGATCGAAAGCGAAACGCGAGATCTGGGAGAGCACGTGGCCTCGATCGCCAGAATCATGGAGGCGTAAGCGAACTATGTCACTGCTACGAAGCCTATCAGACGGGCTCCGATCGCTGTTCCGGAAGGAACGGGTCAGCCAGGAACTGGACGAGGAACTAAACGGCTTCCTCGAGATGGCCGCCGGAGAAAAGATGAAGCAGGGGATGAGCCGCAAGGATGCGCTTCGCGCTGTGCGTTTGGAGCAGGGGAGTCTCGAAGTTACAAGAGAAGTCGTCCGCTCCGCTGGCTGGGAATCTTTTGTGGAGACCTGCTGGCAAGATTTGCGCTTTGCTGCTCGCATGCTGCGCAAGAACCCTGGCTTCACTGCTGTGGCGCTTCTCACGTTGACGCTCGGGCTCGGGGTCAACTGCGCCATCTTCACGGTAGTAAACGCCGTGCTGTTGCAACCGCTGCCGTACCCTGATTCCGAGCGCCTAGTGCTTGTTCAACGGCAGTTTCCTGATGGGATGTATCCAGCCACAAGCTCCACTAAATTTCTGTTCTGGCGCGAGCATGCGCGCGGCTTCGAAGCAATGGCCGGATACGCGTTTGCTTCCTCTGGCGTTAATCTCACAGGCACAGGACAGCCAGAGCGGCTTCATTCCCTGCGTGTCAGTGCGGATTTTTTCAGCACGCTCGGAGTCCAGCTTCTCTTGGGCCGTGGTTTTACGGAAGACGAAGATCGCCCCGGCGGACCCAACACCGTTGTGCTTAGCCAGAATCTTTGGCAGAGAGACTTTCGTGGCGATTCTGGGATTATTGGCCGCACGATCAGACTTGGCGGCCAGTTGTACATTGTTGTCGGAGTGGCTCCGGCGAACTTCGCATTTACGCCCGCCGCAGATTTGTGGACGCCGCTTCGGGCGCAACCTGATCCCCGTGATCAAACGAACGTATACCGTGTTCTCGGCCGCCTCCGTCCAGAAGTGACCTACGCCCGCGCGGCCCAATACGTTCGTGCAGCCGGTGAAGAGTTCCGCCAGCAACATGCGGATCTAATGAATGACAAAGAAACCGTTTCCGTCAGGGGCTACCAAGATGCCGTTGTCGGAGATGTGCGTCCAGCCTTGTTGATCCTGTTTTGCGCCGTGGGATTTGTTCTGCTGATCGCTTGCGCGAATCTCGGAAACCTACTGCTTGGCCGCTCTACTGTCCGCCGCAAAGAGATGGCTGTCCGATTGGCCCTGGGTGCCAACCGCCTCCGTTTGACTCGCCAACTTTTGCTGGAAAGTACACTGCTCGGCATCACCGGCGGTGGCATGGGGTTGGCCGCAGCTGCAGGAGCTTTACCGTTACTCTTGAGATTGACTCCGGACAGCTTGCCTCGTCTTGGCGAAGTGCGCCTAGATTGGCACGTATGGACATTCGCGTTCGTCGCGGCTCTTACTACCGGCATTGTTTTTGGACTGGCGCCGGCACTGCAAGGTGCCAAGGCCGGGCTTCGTGACGCGTTGCATGACAGCATCCGAGGCGCCAGCGCGAGCCGCGGAGCTACGCGATTGCAGCGGCTCCTCGTCGTCGGCGAAGTTGGGCTCTCGGTCGTTTTGCTTGTCGGAGCTGGACTGCTGATGCAGACTTTTTGGCGGTTGCAGCATGAGAGCCCCGGATTCGATCCCCGGCACGTGCTCACCGCGCAGATGACTTTGGATAACCAGCGATACGACAAGACCGCAGCTGTCGCCCAACTGCAAGATCAGGCTTTGACGCGTCTGGAATCGCTACCAGGAGTGGAAGTAGCGGCAGCGGTCTCGAATTTGCCCTTCGATTTCGGTCCGGACATGAATTTTGCGATTGAAGAAAACCCGTCGGGCGGCGATCCGAGCGGAAGCACAGAATGGCGCGCCATCTCGCCGCACTATTTGCAGGCCATGCAAATCCCATTGCTGCAGGGGCGAAACCTCACGGACAGAGACAACGCGTCGGGAGCACCGGTAGTGCTGATCAATCAAGCTCTGGCCGCGCGTTTTTTTTCCGGCCAAAACCCGCTCGGGCAACACGTCATCATTGGTGCCGGTGCTGAAGCTGTGGGGCTTGCCGATCGCACACGCGAAATTGTCGGCATCGTGGGCAACACAAAAGAGTTTGGTCTCACTCGGCCCGCGCCCGAGACCCTCTTCGTTCCTGCGGCTCAAGTGCAGGATGGCATGACCGCTATCGACAATCGGTTGATACCTATGGTCTGGGTCGTACGCACGACCGGCGAGCCGCGTTCGCTTTCTAGGGCTGTGCAGCGAGAACTGCTAGCCGTCACGAGCCAAGAGGCACCGGACAATTTCCGAACGATGGAAGATTTGTTGAGTGCTTCAATCGCGCAACAGCGCTTCAATATGTTGCTGCTGGCCATGTTTGCTGGTCTCGCCGTTGTATTGGGAGCGGTTGGGCTCTATGGGGTGCTCGCCTATCTCGTCGCGCAGCGCACGAACGAAATCGGGATTCGAATGGCTTTGGGCGCAAGCCGTCGCGAGGTTCTACGTCTTGTTGTCAGGAACGGAATGCAGATGACGTTTGCAGGTCTTGGCCTCGGAGTCGTTGCTGCGCTCGGCCTTACTAGGTTTCTTGGAGGGTTGCTATTTGGCGTCAAGCCAACGGATGCGTTGACATTCGTATCCGTCGCGATTCTGCTCTCCGGGGTTGCCCTGCTGGCATGTTATATCCCAGCCCGCCGCGCCACGCGCGTCGATCCCATCGTGGCATTGCGTTACGAGTAAGGGCCATGTCACTGCTGCAAAGCCTATCAGACGGATTGCGATCGCTGTTCCGAAAGGGACGGGTCGAAGGGGAGCTGGACGAAGAACTACGCGACTTCCTCGAGATGGCCGCCGAAGAAAAGATCAGGCAGGGTATGAGCCGCATGAATGCGCTTCGCGCCGTACGCTTGGAGCGAGGGGATCTCGAAGTTGCGAAGGAAGTCGTCCGCTCTGCCGGCTGGGAATCTTTTGTGGAGACGTTGTGGCAGGATTTGCGCTTCGGCGCACGCATGCTGCGCAAGAGCTCGGGATTTACCGCTGTGGCTGTGATCACACTCGCTCTCGGCATCGGCGCGAGCACCGCTGTTTTCAGTATTGTCGATGCCGTACTCCTGAGAGCACTCCCGTATAAGGGCGCTGAGCGTCTGGTTGCTGTTTGGTGTACGGAAATCGGCCAGCCAGGAACGAAGATATTCGCTTCCTATCGCGATTTCGAGGAATTCAAAGCCCACAATCATAGCTTTGAAGAGGTGGCGGCGTTAACTTGGGCTAGGGCGGGTGAGATTCTCACCTGGCGTGGTTCTCCTCATGAGGTCCTTGCCATACCCGCGAGCGCAGAGTTCTTTTCTTTGTTAGGAATTCCGGCAACAAAAGGCCGGACGTTTGGCCCGGAGGATATTCATCGATGCACCGTTGTCTTGGCGCATTCCTTTTGGCAAACCGAGTTCGCTGCCGCGACCGACATCGTGGGCAGCACCCTGACACTCAGCGGCAAGTCTTGTGCCGTCGTCGGCATCATGCCCCGGAGTTTCGAGTTCTACCCGAAACAAACCTCCTTATGGACACTGATTACGCCGGAGAGCCAGTTTTCAAAAGAGCCCTTCGATTCCGTCGTCGGCATTTTTGGACGGCTCAAGCCCGGCGTAGGCATGGCAAGCGCTGAAACAGAGTTGGTTGCGCTTCATCAGCGCGTCGTCAAAGAATCACCCGCGGGAAGCTGGGTAGCACAAATCGCACCAATTGTCCGGGACCTGCGGGAACAGTTCACCTGGATGGCAGGACGAAACCTGCGAATGGCGCTACTGGTTTTATTTGCTGCGGTCGAGCTCGTCCTGCTCATCGCTTGCCTCAACGTCGCCAATCTCTTGCTTGGCCGCTCCACGGGAAGACAGAGAGAATTGGCCGTTCGGGCCGCGCTTGGTTCAGGCCGCTCGCGCTTAGTCCGTCAGTTGCTTACCGAGAGCATGCTGCTAGGGGCTTTAGGAACGCTCTTCGGAATCTTGCTTGCAATGGCCGGGGTACGGTACTTCAACTCGGCCAATCTCGTCGAACTGCCGCCGGGTAATCACGTCACGATAAATCACCACGTGTTGGGTTTCGCAGTCTTCCTTACCGCCGCTACCGGTTGGCTCTTTGGGTTGTTGCCTGCTTGGCGAGGATCACAGGTCGACTTGAACGAGGTTCTGAAGCAGTCAGGGCGAAGCATCATCCAGGCAGGCGGTCATCACGCAAGCCGGCTTCTGGTTGTCGGCCAGGTCGCGCTATCCATGATTCTGCTCGCCGGCGCGGGCTTGCTGATTGAAAGTATCGTTCGGTTAGCTTCTGTTCCACTGGGCTTTCACTCGGATCATCTTTTGACGGCAGAAGTCGCTCTCCCGCCTCAGGCTTATTCGAAATTGAATCAACGGTCGGGTCTCTACGAGAAGCTAGTCGCTGAGCTGGGCGTGCTCCCAAGCGTGCAAGGAGTTGCGCTGTGCTCAGCCCTGCCTCCCTATAGCGGCGGCGGTTCTAGCAAATTAGCGGTAGCCGGGAAAGCTACGATAGAAAACCTAGAAGCAGTCAATACGGTTGAGATAACAAGTGATTATTTTCGTGTGCTCGGCGTTCCGTTTCTGCAAGGTCGTGACTTTGCTTCGCGTGATCGCGAAGGGTCACAACCGGTCGCCATCGCCAACGACCAGATGGTGCAGCGGTATTTCCCCGATGAAGATCCGGTCGGTAAGCAGATCAAGTTGGGCGGTCCTGACGACAAGGTTCCGTGGCTGACGATTATCGGAGTTGTAGGAAACGAAAAACGCACGACCGTATACCAGGAGATGGGCTATGTAGAACCGGCTCTCGTTTACGTACCTGTAAGCCAGGTCGCGGGAACATCAACTACCGTCGTGCTGCGAACCGCAGGCGAGCCTCTAGCCTTAGGGCGCCTCCTACAAGGAGAAATGTCCCGCCTCGATCGCAATGTTCCCGTGTACAACATCCGAACGATGACGCAGCGTTACTCGGAATTCCTCGCCCATCCTCGCTTTCGAGCCCTCCTGATGGGCATTCTGGCCGGACTGACGTTTCTGCTTGCTGCCATCGGTATCTATGGCGTTCTTGCGCAGGCCGTTTCCCAGCGCACGCAAGAGATCGGAATTCGTTTGACCCTCGGTGCAGAGCCAAGCCAAGTATTTGGTCTGGTGTTGCGGGAAGGAATGGGAATGGTCGTCATCGGTGTCGTCATTGGTATTGTGGGGGCATTCGGTTTGACTCGACTCATCTCAACAATGCTTTATGGCGTGGGACCGACAGACCTGTTTGTCTTCACGGCAGTCACAACGAGTCTACTGTCGGTCGCACTCCTAGCATGTTATGTTCCGGCGCGACGGGCTATGCGCGTCCCTCCCGTGGTGGCACTGAGATACGAATAAGATCATCTTGAGGTGATCAAATGCGGATGCCAGCGATAGTATTGTCAGCAACCTTCGCGGCACTTGCTGCCGCCACGCCCTCTGTAGTTTTTGCGCAAGGACCTACGGGGCAGGATCCCGGGCGATTGGTCGACGAAGCCTGGCAAGTGATCAATCGAGACTTCGTCGATCCGACGTATCACCACCACGATTGGCCAAGAACACGCCGGGCGATTCTATCCAAGAAGTATGGGAGCACCAAAGAAGCCTATGCGGCAATCGCGGGTATGCTTAAAGAGCTCGATGACCCGCAAACCCGCTTGATGTCCCAGACCGAGCTAGCCAGTACGATCCAGGAGTTGAAGGGGGAGTTGGCCGACATCGGTCTGGCGGATCCGTGGGTTATGCAAGATGAAAAGACCGGAGAACTACAATTGGTGCATCTCGTCGCGGATTCGCCAGCGTTGAAGGCCGGCCTGCGACCCCAAGATGCAATCGAAGCTATCGACGGCGCTCTGGCCGCCACCCTGAGCCGTGATGAAGCCTTCGCGCGAATCCGTGGGAAGGCCGGCACAGCTGTGCGTCTCACGGTCCGGCGCGGGAATGCCAGTTTCGACCTGAGCCTCGCGCGTGAGATGCGAACGCAGCGAACAGTGGTGCACACCTCCGCGACGAGCAAAGAAGGGCGGATTTTTGGCTATATCGCTCTTAGCCAGTTCGCGGTCCATTCCGGTGAGGAAATGCGCAATGCAATAAATGATCTGCTTAACGGGAAGGCTGAGGGCTTTGTGCTGGACTTGCGGAACAATCCCGGCGGATTTGTCCCGGCCAGTCGAGAAATTGCCAGCCTCTTTCTTGGTGAGAAAGCTCTCTATCACTCGATCGACCGGACCGGTGCTTCAAGAGAAGTTCTGGGGACGGGCTCGCCCTTGACGGACAAGCCTGTGGTTGTGCTCGTGAATGATGCGACAGCGAGTGCTGCTGAAATACTGGCGGGAGCACTTAAGGATAATCATCGAGCGTTATTGGTGGGAAGCAAAACCTTCGGCCAGGGACTAGTTCATTCTGTGCGAACTCTTTCGGATGGTTCTGGACTGGTGGTTGCCATCGCTCATTTCAAAACTCCTGCTGGCCGCGACGTACATCGCCAGGGCATTGAGCCGGACCTGCCCGTCGAAACTCCCGGACAGCTTCTGACGCCGTCCGAAGTCGCGACGTCAAAGGACCTTCAATACGAAAAGGCAGTCGAAACACTCCTGCAGCGCGTCAATTCGTGACCCGTCGTTCGGGATGACCGCCAGGCGACGAAGTAATACACGAACGGCGTTGAGGGGTATGTAGACGGCGGCTGGGCGCTGGACACCCTGCTCGGTCAACAGACGCGTGTGCATCGAGATCTCGACATCGCACTGCCACAAAAGCATGTGCCGCGACTGCGGCAGCTATTAAGTACTAGGGGCTTTCAGCCTTTCAGTGCTTGCTGGCCTTCTTGAAATCTTCGTGATCGAACGCCGACGACATTTTCTCGATTTCCGTTCGCGCGATACCGAGGCCAGCGGCCTCGCGTCGCCAGGGTCCAACAGCTTTGGCGACCTCCGCAACGACCGTTCTCGCTCGCCTGGATGACAGGCCGAAATACTCAGCGACACTCAGGACCAGATCGATCGATGCCGTTCCGTCATCCAGATCGATATTGGTCGTAAGCACGCGGGGCTTTACTTCGACGGAAACGGGATTGAGATCATAGGCCGGCGAGAGAATCCAGCCCGCGTCTCCGGAATAGAGGAAACCCAAATTTCGGAGGTGATCGTCCGTGTTGGAGATAAGTACGTAAAATACGATGCGGCGCCATAACTGCTCGAGATCCCTTTCGACCTGCGCCCCGTGCTGTCGAAGAGCATCGACCAACTCAAGATAGCTGTGCGTCTCTCGATCTCTTGCCCCCAACATGCTCATGGCGGACAAAAACGGTAATCTTCGCTTCCCTTCGCGATCAAATCGGGACAAAAGCAGCGTCGGCTTCCTGGAAACCTGTTCCAGTTTCCACGACGCGGCTCGGATGCCTCCCTTCGTAGCCAGCTTCAAGGCCAGCGCTTCCCACAAAACCGCGCTCGTTTCATCCGCTTTGTGCGGGAACTTGGCAATG
>Ga0210384_10008616_pt1 | contig 10607 bp, 5 predicted proteins | sample IncBWH2MmetaG_FD_160574 | JGI IMG/M metagenome (GOLD analysis project Ga0210384, IMG submission 160574) | Forest soil microbial communities from Barre Woods Harvard Forest LTER site, Petersham, Massachusetts, United States - Inc-BW-H-2-M | ecosystem: Environmental > Terrestrial > Soil >...
GCACGCCGCGGCAGGTGGCGCGCGAGGTGCTCGAGACCGAGGCGGCGGCCATCCGCGCCCTGCTGCCGCAGCTCGACGGCGCCTTCGACCGCGCCGTGGACCTGGTCGCGGCGAGCACCGGCCGCGTCGTCTGCAGCGGCATGGGCAAGAGCGGCCTGATCATGAAGAAGGTCGCGGCCACCCTCTCCTCGACCGGCACGCCGGCGCTCTTCCTCCATCCCGCCGAGGCGTTGCACGGCGACCTGGGCATGATCGTCCCGGGCGACGTGGTGCTGGCAGCCTCCACCTCCGGCACGACCGAGGAGCTGCTGCGGCTGGTGGCGACGCTGAAGCGCCTGGGGGTGCCGCTGCTGGCGATGACCGGCAACCCGGCCTCGCCGCTGGCGCGTCACGCCGACCTGCACCTGTCGGTGGCGATCGACCGCGAGGCCTGCCCGCTGAACCTCGCCCCCACCGCCTCCACCACCGCCATGCTCGCCCTGGGCGACGCCTTCGCCATGGCCCTCTCCGAGGCGCGCGGTTTCACCCGCGAGGACTTCGCCCTGCTGCACCCGGCGGGCCATCTCGGCAAGCGCCTGCTCAAGGTCGAGCAGCTGATGCACGAGGGTCCCGGCCTGCCGCGGGTGGCGGCGGCCACCTCGATGCGCGACGCCATCTACGAGATGTCGCAGAAGCAGCTCGGCATCACCGCGGTGACCCGCTCCGACACCGACCTGCGCCTCGCCGGCTGCATCTCCGACGGCGACCTGCGGCGCCTGCTGGCGACCGACGACGGCCTGCTGCGGCGCACCGCCGGGGAGTGCATGAACCCGCACCCGCGCACCATCGCCGGCGGCGAGCTCGCCGCCGCGGCGCTGAAGATGATGGAGGACCACCGCATCACCTCGCTGTTCATCTGCGACGACGGCGGGGTGCTGGCCGGCATCGTCCACCTGCACGACCTCTGGGGCCTGGAGCTCTTTTGACCCGCGGCGCGGGCGGCGCCGATGCCGCCGAGACCGCCGGCCAGGCGCCCGCCAGCCTGCCGAGCGCGGTGCTGGCGGAGCGCGCCGCCGCTCTCGACTGGCTGCTCTTCGACGTCGACGGCGTGCTCACCGACGGCCGCCTGCTCTACGGCGCCGACGGCGAGCAGTGGAAGGTCTTCGACGTCCACGACGGCATCGGCCTCCGGCTGGCGCAGCGGGCCGGCCTGAAGGTCGGCCTGCTCTCGGGCCGCCAGAGCCGCGCCCTCGAGGCGCGCGCCCAGGAGCTCGGCGTCGACGCGCTGATCATGCACCGCGACGACAAGGCCGCGGCCTTCGGCGAATTCCTGGGCGCCCAGGCGACCGCCGCCGCCCGGGTCGCCTACATGGGCGACGATCTCGTGGACCTGCCGGTGCTCCTCGCCTGCGGCCTCTCCTTCGCCCCCGCCGACGCCGTCCCCGACGTCCGCAGCCGCGTCCATCACGTCCTGTCCCGGCCCGGCGGCCGCGGCGCCGTCCGCGAGATGGTCGAGCTGGTGCTGCATGCCCGCGGCGCCTGGGACCGCCTGCTCGTCAGCTACCTGCGACCTGCAGACGCCGGCTGAGCGGCGGATGCCCGAGGTCGAGACTGCGGAGCACTGTCCCTCTGGCGCGACGAGCACGCGCGACGAGACCCGCCTCACCCCGGTCGCCACCCTGGGCGCGCTCTGGTTGCTGCTCCCTCTCTGCTTCGGGCTCGCGCTGAGACTGTGGAACGTCAGCGCCCAGGTTCTCGGCGACGACGAGGCGCACATGGTGCGCCTGGCCCTGGTCGCGAAGGTCTCCGAGATCCTGACGACGTACCAGCTCGCCGACGCCAGCCTGCCGCTGACCGCCCTTTTCCGGTTCCTCATGGACCGTGGCTGCCAGCTGACGGAGATCGACTTCCGCCTGCCGAGCCTGATCACAGGGGCGCTGCTTCTCGTCGCCGCGCCGCTGCTGGCCGTCCGCCGCTGGGGAGCCCGGGTGGGGATCGCCCTGGCGTGGTTGCTGGCGCTGTCGCCCAACCTGGTCTTCTACAGCCGCATCGCGCGCTCCTACATGCCGGTGGTCCTGCTCGCCGGGGTCGCCGCCGTGGCCTTCGAATCGTGGTGGCGGCACCCACGCTGGTGGAGCGCCGCGACCTACGTTCTGTGCGCGGCTCTCGCGACTTGGCTGCACCCGGTGGCGGCGAGCTTCGCGGTGGCATCCCCTTTCGCGTTTGCGGCGGCAGCACTGGTGGCCCGACGCGAGGAGCGCCGACGTCTCGCTCCGCTCGCCGGCCTGGCGATGGCGATGGCGGTCTCGCTCCTCGCTTTCATGCTGCCGGCGCGGCAGTCGCTGCTGCGCCTGATCAGCGACAAGCACCAGCATGAGACACCCTCGCCGAGGGCCGTGTGGGCCACCCTGGAGCTGCTTGCCGGCAACGGCCATTGGCCAGTCGCAGCGCTCTTCTGGGCGGCGGCGCTCGGCGGTCTCGCTCTGCTCTGGCAGGAGCATCCACGGTCTGCCGCCTTCACCGCCGTGCTCGCCCTCGGCCACGGCGGCGCTCTGCTCCTGCTCTCTCCCGAGTTCTACGCCATCCCTCTCATCTTCTGCCGATACCTGTTGGTCGCGCTGCCCGTGGTACTGCTGTGGCTGGCCTTCGCGCTCGCCCGCGTCACCTCCTGGACGGCCCTCCCCCGGGCGCTGCGCTGGGGTGTGCCAGCGCTGTTCCTGGCCCTGCTGCTCGGCACTGGACCGCTGGTGGACCCGAGCCTGCGCCGCACCTCCTTCGCGCACCGCGATGGCTACCTCGAGTTCTGCTCCCCCCGCGATCGCCTTGCCGCCGGCGACGTGCCCGAGTTCTACCGCGGCCTGACGCTCGTCGCAGGTCCCGGAGCCGTGCTGGAGTACCCGTGGAACACGGTCTGGCGCCTCAACCGCGCCTACTCCCTCTATCAGGAGACGCATCGGCGGGAAGTCGTCGTGGGCTCACCCTACCCGCCGTCCTGGGACGAGCGCCTCGACTTCCGCAACATGGCGCCCGGCTTGCCGGAAGGCTTCCTCGCGAGCCGGGCTCGTTACCTGGTCATTCATCGGGATCTCGCGCGCGAGGAAGCGCGAGTGCGCGATTCCTCGTGGCGACCCGTGGGCGAGCTGCTCACCCTCGCGCGCGGGACGCTGCAGGCGCAGGCTCGCCTGACGGGACGCCGATTGAAACGTCTGTGGGGCGATCCTGACTATGCTGACGAGTGGATCCAGGTCTGGGACCTCGACCGCATCCGCGCCAGCCCGGTGGCGCGGCTCAAGGACGAGAGCGCAGACTGCGGAAGAGCTGCGAGTCGCCGCGGTCCGCGACCAGGGTGAGATCGCGGCGCAAGAGCCGAGCGCTGGGCGCATCGAGGGGCGCCCTCCAAGCGTAGACGTAGTCGACCTGTGTGCTCAGCTCGCGCGGCTCGACCTGCTGCGGCCTGGCTTCGAGGAGCAGGGTGTCGTGACGGGCGAACTCCCTGAAGCGCAGCGGGAAGATGCCGGTGACCGCCTCGTAGTCGTCCCAGTCGACCAGCCTCTTGGCGGTGGCCGCATAGCCGCTGGCGTGGGCGAGGTAGCAGGGACTTGCGCAGCCGTTGGCGCGGGGAAAGACGAGCGCCACGAAGACGGTGTCGGTTGCGACTTCGTCGAGGCCGCCAAGGAACCGCTGGAGCTGCGAGTCCGCCTGAACATAGGCGCGCAAGACACCGCCGAGGTTGAGGAGCGCGATCGCCGCCAGGGCGGCGACGCCGGCCGCTCTCGCCGCACCACGGAGCGCGGGCAGCCAGGGGATCAGCACGAGCCACGGATAGAAGGCGAGACGCATCTTGATCCCCGAGCCGCCCGCCATCGACTCCGGAGCGACGAAGTACAGCGCGGTGAACGCGGCGGCGAGCAGCAGGAAGCCGAGGTCGGCGCCGCTGCCGCTCGACCTCGGGCGCCGCCACCAGGCGCTCCCTCGGCTGCCGATCGCGATGGCGAGAAGCAGGGCGAAGATGGCCTCCAGGGCAACGGCGAACGGTCCCTGTACGGCGAGACCCAGGAACGAGTTGAAGTGGACGAACCCCGCCCACAGGTCGGCGAGCGCGGCGCTCGACGGGTGCGACGCGCTCCCCTCCGCCGACAGGAACCAGAGCGGCAGGACGAGCTGCGGACTGAGCGCCGCCACCTGCAGCAGCCGGCGCTTGACATTGGCCCGCCGCAGGGTCGCCAGCCACAGCACGGCGATCGCCACGAGCGCGGCGACCGTCGAGACGAGATGCGCGAAGTAGCACAGCGCGAGCAGCAGGTTGAGCCTGACGGCCGCGCCAAGATCGAAGGTGTCGCGCCGTCGCCACCAGTAGCCGACCACGATCAGGAACAGGCCGATGCTGTAGCAGAAATTGTAGAAACCCCCTTGCATCGGGCCGCTGAAGACGAAGAGGAAACCGATGAAGGCGAGCCAGCGGCGATCAGGATCGACGGCACCCGCGACGTACCAGAGGCCGCCCATGAGCAGCAAGACGTAGCCGCTGATCAGTAGCTTCTCGGCAACCAAGGGTGGGACCAGCCACATCAGCCCGGCCAGCAGCAGATGGGTCAGCCAGTTCGGGAGCGGCTGCCGAACGATCTCGAAGTAGCTGACCGCCGGATAGTGCGCAGCATCTGCCATGTGGCGCAGGATCCAGGCGTTGTAGAGGTGACAAGGGCCATCGGTCGTGGGCACGAACCGAACCACCCAAGCCGGCGTCGTGTAGAGAACAGTGAGGGCGACAAAAGCCCATTGGTACCAGGGCCAGCGGCGCACCCACGAGCGGAGCCTCCGCCGTCGACGGCTGGTGTCAGACCCCGGTTCCACGCGCGTCGCGCCCCTTCCCGGCCGTGCCGTATCCCTTCGGCTTACTCGCCAGGGATGGCTGTGGGGCCGCTGCTAAGATTAATCGATGTCCCCCCTCCGAGGCGGCCCGTGCATCCGATGGATGATCCTCGGCGCTCTGTTCACTCTGTTCGTGGTCCGCGGTCTGCTCGCGATGCAGGCGGATGGCATGACCGCCGACGAAGGGGTGCACCTCTGGTACGGTGAGCGCGCCCTGCGCTCGGGCACCTTCCTGCGCGTGCACGAGATGCTCAACTCCAAGATGCCGATCTCGGTGCTCAACGCTCTGCCGGTGGCGATCGCCGCCCGGCTTCGCGCCACGCCGCTCGCCGGGCGCGAGCGGCTGCTGCTCGCCCGACTGCCGTCCCTCCTCCTGGCCATCGTTCTGGGGTGGCTGGTGTTCCGATGGGCGGAGGCCCTGTACGGCTGGCGCAGCGGCGCGCTGGCGCTCTTCCTTTACAGCTGGTGCCCGAACGTCATCGCCCACGCGCATCTGGTGACGACCGACGTCGCGACGAGCCTCGGCATGTTCGCCGCCACCTACGCCTGCTGGCGTTACGTCGAGCGCCCGCAACCGGCACGGCTCTGGCTTGCCGCCGGCGCCTTCGGCGCCGCCCAACTCACCAAGCTCTCGGCGCTGCTGCTCGCCCCGATTCTCGTCGTCCTCTGGTTGCTGCGCCGGCTGCCACGCTGGCGGCGACAGAGCTGCGAGGGGACGACGGCAATACCCCGGCGTCTGGGCACCGGAGTGCTGCTGCCGCTGCTTTGCTTCGGCTTTGCCACCCTCGTGACGCTCAACGCCGGCTTCTGGTTCGAAGGCACCGGAACACCCCTCGCGCGCTACACCCTGGTGAGCCCCACGCTGCGATCCCTGGCGGAGGTTCCGTTCTTGCGCGCGCTCCCCGTGCCGCTGCCCTACGCCTACGTCCAGGGGATCGACATGAGCTCGCGCGACGCCAGCGCCCCTAGCTGGAGCTACTTGCGCGGCCGCTACCATCGCCACGGATTCTGGAACTACTTCCTGGTCGCCCTGCTGGTCAAGGTGCCGCTCTCGACTCAACTCCTCCTCGCCCTCGCCGTCTGGCTCGGCTGCAGCGGCCGCGTGCCCTGGCGCCGCGGGGAGGAGCTCTTGCTCGTGCCCGCGGTCTTGCTTCTCGGCTATTTCAGCCTGCTGTTCTCCCTCCAGATCGGGCTGCGCTACGTCCTGCCGATCTTCCCTCTCCTGTTCGTGTTCATCTCGCGTGTCGCCGCGGCCGATCGTGTCGCCGCGGCCGATCCCGCCGCCGCGCCGGCACCGCTCGACCTCGCGGCGCAGCCGCGCGGACCCACGATCGCGGGGTGGCGCGCCCGCTGGATCGCGGTCGGCGTCCTGCTCGTCTGGAACGCTGCCTCGTCACTCTCGATCCACCCGCACTACCTGGCCTACTTCAACGAGATCGCCGGCGGCCCCGACCACGGCGCCGGGTGGTTGATCGACTCGAACCTCGATTGGGGTCAGGACAGCGAGTACGTGCGCCACGTCTACGCGCCACGCAGCCCCGTGCCGGTGCAGATCGATCCCGGGGGCCCTCGGCGCGGCCGCATCGCCGTGGGTCTGTCCCATCTCGTCGGCCTCGATCCTCAGGAGGCGGCGCGTCACGCCTGGCTGAGGAACAACTTCGAGCCGATCGCCACCGTCGGCCACTCCTGGGCCATCTTCGACGTCTCGGAGGACGCTCTGCGGCGGTGCTGTACGCGCCTCCCACTGGCCCTCGGCGAGGCAGACCTGGACGGCGACCTCGCGTTGCAGGGCGAGCCCTTCGCGGGTGGCGACGGCGTCACCGTACTCTCGTTGGCCAAGCTCAACGATGGGATGCTGGGCGCCAATCAGCCGGCGGACGCCGCCCAGACGGCGCCGCCTCGACCGCACCCGGTCCGTGCCTGGTTCGGCATCACCTGGCGCGACCCACACGAAGTCGGGAGGTTGGTCGCCTTCCCGGGCCTCTATCGCAGCGGCCCGGCGGCGCGACAGTTCCTGGCGCTCGACTACGTCTTTCAGACCTGGGACGCCAACCAATGGCTCGACATCCCCGGCACCCGGGTGTCAGGCAATCCGTCGCCACGCGTCGAGCAAGTCATGACGCCGATTCGCACTCGCGGCATCCGCCTCCTCATCGAACGGGAACGCAACGACCGCGGCGAGATCAGCCCCCAGGGCACCTTCCGCGCGGCCTGCCTCGAGCTCGCCGTCTATCCCAGGTAGAACGGGGCGTCGGTAGTGGGTCAGTCTGCTCTGCCTCCCTTTGGGTGGCCATGGAGGCGCTGGGGGAAGGACTTTGAGGCCTCGCCCAAAGGGCGGCAGAGCAGGCTGACCCACTACCGGGGCGTCGGCGTCAACGCGGGGAGCGGCCCGTCCACCGGCGGCGAGCTGCAACCACCGCCCTTCCCAGGGTGGCGAGCCCCGCGAGCGCGGCCAACCGCAAGCCCCATACCCAGCCAGCCGGCCGGTAGTCGAGCCGTACCCGGTGACTCCCCGGGGGGACCGCGAAACCGACGAATCCGGCATCGACCTCGAAGGCCGCTGCTCCCACCCCGTCCACTTCGGCCCGCCAACCCGGCGCGTAGCTCACACTCGAGGCCACCGTGCCGCCGGTTGGCGACCGCACCTCGAGGTCGAAACCATTCGACCGAGCCCGTATCGTGGGCACCTCGCCGGCTTGGCCGCCTCCCGCGCCACCGCCGCGGACCACGACCCGGTCCGCCAGGCCCCGCCCTGGCGCCGCGACGACGAGCGCGGCCTCGTCGCCGGCGGCGAGCACGGTGCGCCGCGGCATGAAGAAGAGCGGCAGCGCTCGCGGGTTCTCCCATACCCTACCGCCTACGCCGCTGAACACCGGGCGCCAGGGCGCCGGCGCCTCCCGTTCGTGGCGCAGCAGCAGGAAGCGGACGGCGAGAAAATCCAGGCAGGGGCCGTCCGCGTCCCGGGTCAGCTCGAGCTGGTCGTGCACCTCCGGCCCATCCCCCAGGCATTGCGCCACCACCCGCGCGGCGGCGCTCGGGCGCATGGCGTCGTTGCCGCGGGGATCCCAGAGGCCATAGAGCGCGCCCAGGTTGGCATGCAAGTCCCTGCCCTCGGCGAGGACCCTGAACGGCGCCGCCGCGACCCGCGCCTGGCCCACGAGGAAGGAGAGCGCCGGCGGCGCCGCCAGGTCGAACCGGGGATCGACGGCCGGCTGGTACCGCGCGCCGAGCAGCAAGAGCTCGATGGTCACTCCGGCAACCGCCATGGCCGGGAAACGCGGCCGCAGGCGCGGCAAGAGGAGGGCGGCCAGCGCCGCGCCAGCCGCGAGCAGCGCCGCCACCCAGGCGGCTCGCTCCCAGCCGGCTCCGGGAGGCGGCAGCAGGGCGACCGCGCCCGTCGCCGCGGCGAGCAGCGCGGCCGTGACGCGGCGGCCGAGCGGCGACGCCGCCAGGCGCTCGAGCGACAGCCCGGCCGCGAGCGCCATCGCCACCACCCACAACAACCGGAAGCGCGAGACCGGGGCATCGCCGAGCAGCGGCAGCGCGCGCACTGCCTCGAAGAAGGGACGGATCCGCAGCGCCGCGAGCAGCGCCAAGAGGCCGCCGACGCCCAGCGCCGCGACCCGGCCGCGGAGCGCCAACGCGCCGGCCAGCGCCAGCGCCAGGGTGACCAGGCCGGCGTACTCGCTGCACAGCTCGTTGAAGTTGGTGCCGGCAGGACCGTTCCAGTAGCCGTCGCGCGGACTGCCGAACGTCAGCGGGCTCGCGATCGGCGCCAGGAACCGCGGCTGGAAACGCACTCCCTGGATCTCGTCCGGCCGGCGCGCCACGATCGCGGCGCGGACGCTACGGGGCATCGACTCGACGAACGGCAGCAGCGCCGGCGCGGCAAGACAGCCGGCGATGGCCGCCGCCGACGCCAGCCGGCCCACAGGGCGCCACGAACCGGCTTGCTCACCGGCCGGCGCCGCGCGGTGGCCGGCCGAGCGCCGGCGCGCCAGCCCGCGCCACAGCAGGGCCGCGGCGAAGACCGCGGCGAGCAGCGCGCCCTGGGCGACGATCTCGGGGTTGCCGCCGAGCGCCATCCCGAGCGCACAGGCGACCAGCCCGGCGAAGGCGCGCCGCTCGCCGCGCCACAGCGCCACGATGCCAAGCAGCACGCCCGGGAGCCACGCCGCGGTCATGCCGATCGGGTGGTACATCCACGCCACCGCGAAGGTCGAGAGAGCGAAGCCGATGGCCGCCATCGCCGACCCCGCCACTCCGGCGCCGAGGGCGCGCGCCAGGGCGTGCATCAGCAGGAGCCCGAGCAGCATCTGCCAAGCCGCCGCGACGGTCATTCCACGCACCGGTGGCAGCGCGATCGCCAGCAGGTGCAGCGGTGCGAACGGCGCCGACTGGGCGTTGCCGAGCAGGGGCTGCCCCGTGCCGAGCTCGTGCGCCCAGAGCGGCGCCTCGCCAGCGAGCAGACGCTGCCGCACCAAGGTCCGGAAGGGCAGCATCTGGAGCGCCACGTCGTAGACCAGGTTGTTGGCGGGCTTGACGGAGCCGGCCACCGCTTCCGACCACGGCAGGAGCACGTAAGGGAGATCCGTGCCGGCCTGAAGGCGCCCGGCGAAGAGAGGGAACGCGAAGAAGGCGGTCGTGAGGGCGACGTAGCCGCTCACGGTGCGCAGGCTCACACTGGTCTGCCAGGCCCGCAGCGCCGCGATCAAGCAGGCCGCGCCGCCCACGAAGACGAGGAGCGTCATCGCGGGTCCGGCGGCGCAGTCAGCTCGGTCGGCGTCATCGACAGCTTGCCTCTACCCACTACCTCTCGCAGATCCTGCGACCGACGATAGCAGGTACCGAGAGCACCCGTCCTTCACCCACCCATGGTATTTTCGCGCTGCCAAGCGCTCATCGCTGGGGGTGCGCCCCAGCCCGGCAGCTCTCACCCATCCACCGATCAGGAAAGGAGACCATGAACCGAAGACGCTCGCGTTACCCGGCCGTGGTAGCCTGCACCGCCGCCTGCCTGCTGTCGCTGCTGGCGCTCGCGGGATGCCACAAGAAACAGCCCCTCGGCAAGCCCTGGGTACGCCTCGACCTGACCAAGGAGCAGCCGTTCGTCGAGCTGACGACGCCTGGCCTCAACGAAGACCAGGTGTTCAAGCAGCGCACCGCTCCCCTCGGGGCCACCGAGGTGCGCGACATGAGCAAGGTGCCGGCCGACCAGAAGCAGCAGTTCCCGCAGAGCTCCGCCGGCGAGATCCGGGCCGTCGAGCAGACCACGTCCTCGCGCCTCAAGTGGCGGGTGCACGTCGACGACGGCAGCTACGTGTCGTTCATCCCGCTCGGCTACGAGAAGCCCTGCCCGGGGTGCAAGTTCCGCTTCGGGATTCGCCGGCCGAACGAAGTCAAGGTGCTCTACGAGCTCGAGGCCAAGCCGCTCGCGGCGCCCGCGCCGAAGGCGGTCGAGATCGATCTCTCCGAGTACGCCGACCAGGACATCGATCTGCTGTTCCAGGTCGACGGTCCAGCCGCTTACCCGGCGTCCGGCGAGCTGCCGCCCTCGGTGCTCTGGGGCAGCCCGGCGCTCTACAGCCGCCAACCGCAGACCACCGCCTTCCATCCCGGCCGACCGAACATCCTCCTGGTCGGCTTCGACACCCTGCGGGCCGACCGGCTCGGCCCGTGGGGCCGTCGCCCCAGCTTGACCCCCTCGATCGATCGCCTGGCCGAGGAGAGCGACGTATGGACCGAGGCGTTCTCGACCT
>Ga0210384_10008617_pt1 | contig 10607 bp, 7 predicted proteins | sample IncBWH2MmetaG_FD_160574 | JGI IMG/M metagenome (GOLD analysis project Ga0210384, IMG submission 160574) | Forest soil microbial communities from Barre Woods Harvard Forest LTER site, Petersham, Massachusetts, United States - Inc-BW-H-2-M | ecosystem: Environmental > Terrestrial > Soil >...
AAGCCGAGGCGGACGAAGTCGTCGCGCAAATCGCGGCGATGGGGAGACGCGCGGTGGCGGTTCGTGCCGATGTCGCCAAACGGGAGGAAGTAACCGCGTTGTTCGCAGCCGTGCAAAAAGAATTCGGGCGGCTGGATATCCTCGTCAACAATGCCGGAATGTTTTTTCCCGCGAAATTTGAGGAACTAACCGAAGAGCAGTGGGATCGTATCCTGGACACAAATTTGAAGTCGCAATTTTTGTGTTCTCAGGCGGCGGCGCCGATGCTGCGACGGAGCGGCCACGGCCGGATCATCAACTTCGCATCGCTCGGCGGCCTGCTCGCCTGGCCCGCCTACACGCATTACTGCGTATCCAAGGCGGGAGTCATCATGCTGACTCGCTGCCTCGCGCGCGCCCTCGCGCCCGAAATTACGGTGAACGCGATCGCGCCTGGCACGATTTCGTTTCCTGGCGATGCGCCGGAACTTGCGGAGGATTTCATCCGCCGCGCGCCGCTGCACCGAATAGGCACGGCGGAAGATATCGAAGGTGCAGTCGTGTTTCTCGTCCAGTCGGCGTTCGTCACTGGACAAGTGATCGTCGTCGATGGCGGTCGCGTCCTGACGTAACATTGTGAGGAAGATTTTCGTAGCACAGCCACTCCTGGCTGTGTGATTTTCGCAATTTTCAGGGAGCTGGAGACCATCCGCGGTTGAAAAATTCGCACAGGCAGGAGTGCCTGTGCTACCAATCCAGTGGAATCGCGCGCGAGGCGAGCAGAGTGACAAACTCCTCATCGGCCTGAAGGAAATCGTAATTCGGCAGCGCGGAGGGATCAGCCCACTCAAACCCCTCAAATACCAAATTTTGCAGCGGCACCGAAGGATCGACGTTTGCCTGGAAGAAAATCAATTCGAGCGCTTGCACAGATTCGCGGTAGCGATGTCGCGTGCGAAAAAGCTCCCTGCCAATGGTGGCCTCCACCCCGAGTTCTTCGCGAAGTTCGCGCGCCAGGGCTTGCTGCGGCGTTTCGCCGGCCTCGACTTTGCCGCCCGGGAATTCCCATTGCAGGCCGCGCGTATCATCGCGGCGCCGTTGGCAGACTAGAATCTTGGAGTCACGAAGAATCAGCGCCGCAACAACCGTAAGTTCGGGTTTCCTTGATTTCTCCGGCACAAGCTGGGGTGCGCCAACGTCCATATTTATTTACGAGAAGAGCGGGTTCGGCTTGTCGTTGTTAATTTCGAGTTCCTTGACGGCCTTTTGCACGATCGCCGACTCGATTTTCCCCTCGCGGAACAATTCATACAACGTGGCGAGCGCAATGAATCGCGCATCCACTTCGAAAAAGTCGCGAAGCGCCGCGCGGCTTTCGCTGCGGCCAAACCCGTCAGTTCCGAGCGAGGCGAGACGCCGAGGCGTCCAACGGCTGATAAGATTGGGAAGGGCTTTGAGATAATCCGACGCCGCAACGAGCACGCCGTCCGAATCCGCGAGGCACTGCGAAACATACGGCACGCGCGGGTTTTCGCCCGAGTGCAAAAGATTCCAGCGTTCCGCATCGATCCCATCGGTGTACAGAGCCTTGTAGCTCGTGACGCTCCACACATCCGCGGACACGCCGTATTTTTCTCTCAAAATTTCCTGCGCCTGCAAGGCTTCGCGCAGGATGGCTCCGCTGCCGAAGAGTTGCGCGCGCAATTTCGATTTCTTGTTTTCCGACGCGCGGAATTTGTACATGCCCTTGAGGATCCCGTCTTTGACGCCTGCGGGCATCGGAGGCATCGCGTAGGGCTCGTTCATGACGGTGATGTAATAAAAAATATTTTCGCCGTCCTTGTACATGCGCCGGATACCGTCCTGGATGATGACGGCAATCTCGTACGCAAACGCGGGGTCGTACGCGCGCATCGTCGGAATCGGCAGAGCGAGAATGTGGCTGTTGCCGTCCTGGTGTTGCAATCCTTCTCCCGCAAGCGTTGTGCGTCCCGCCGTTCCGCCCAGCATGAATCCGCGGCAGCGCATATCCGCCGCGGCCCAAATAAAATCGCTGATGCGCTGCAGTCCAAACATCGAATAATAGATAAAGAAGGGAATGGTATTGATCCCGTGGGTGGCATACGCGGAACCCGCGGCGATGAAGGAAGCCATCGAGCCCGCTTCGGTGATGCCTTCTTCGAGGATTTGCCCGTCCTTCGCTTCTTTGTAGTAGAGCAGCGTGTGAACGTCGACGGGCTCGTAGAGCTGCCCGCGGCTGCTGTAAATACCTACCTGCCGAAAAAGAGATTCCATGCCGAACGTGCGCGCCTCATCGGGGACGATCGGAACGACAACCTTCCCGATTTCGGGATCGCGCAGCATCTGGCGCAGCATTCCGACAAACGCCATCGTCGTCGAAACTTCGCGGCCTTCGCTGCCGGTAAGGAATTCGCGGAACAGCGCGTCGTGGTCTGCTACGAGCGGCTTGGACCGCACCTTGCGCGCCGGAACGTAACCGCCCAGCGCTTGCCTGCGCGCGCGAATGTACTGGATCTCTCGGCTGTCTTCGGGGGGAAGATAGAACGGCGTTTCCGCCAGCTGTTCGTCGCTGATCGGAATGCCGAAGCGCGAACGAAACTCGCGAAGCTCGTCTTCATTGAGCTTTTTCTGCTGGTGAGTGATGTTTCGTCCCTCGCCGCTTTCGCCAAGTCCATAACCCTTGATCGTCCGGGCCAGAATGACGGTGGGAGAACCCTTGTGTTCAAACGCCGCTTTGTAAGCGGCATACACCTTGCGCGGGTCGTGGCCGCCCTGGCGCATCGTTCGCAGCGCCTCATCCGGAAGATCCTCGACCATTTTCAAGAGGCGCGGATCGCCTCCGAACACTTGCTGGCGAACGTACGCGCCCGACTCGACGCTGATCTTTTGCGTTTCGCCGTCCAGCATTTCGCCCAGGCGCTTGGCCAGCAGCCCGTCCGTGTCTCGTTCAAACAGAGGATCCCAGTCGCTGCCCCACAGAACCTTGATGCAATTCCAGCCGGCGCCTCGGAAGGCAGCTTCCAGTTCCTGCACGATTTTTCCATTGCCGCGCACGGGACCATCGAGGCGCTGCAGGTTGCAATTGATGACAAAAATAATGTTGTCGAGATTTTCGCGCGACGCCAGTGTGATCGCGCCCAAAGTTTCCGGCTCGTCCGTTTCGCCGTCCCCCAGAAAGGCCCAGACTTTGGCGTCGGTACGGGGCTTGAGGCTGCGATCTTCGAGATAACGATTGAACCGGGCCTGGTAGATGGCCATAAGCGGGCTGAGGCCCATCGACACCGTGGGAAATTCCCAGAAGTCCGGCATCAGCCAGGGATGCGGATAGGAAGACAACCCGCCGCCCTCCCGGAGTTCACGGCGGAAGTTTTCCAGTTTTTTCAGGGACAGGCGGCCTTCGAGAAACGCGCGGGCGTAGACGCCCGGAGAAGCATGTCCTTGAAAGTAAACCGTGTCGCCCTCGAACTCGTCTGTGCGTCCCCGGAAGAAATGGTTGAACCCGACTTCAAACAGCGTCGCGGCGGAGGCGTACGTGGAAATGTGGCCGCCAATGCTGTGGTCGACCCGGTTGGCGCGAACGACCATGGCCAGAGCGTTCCACCGAACCAGGCTCTTAATGCGGCGCTCGATTTCCTGATCGCCCGGGAAGATGGCCTGTTTTTCAAAGGAAATTGTGTTGAGGTATGGGGTGTTCGCTGTGAAGGGAAGCGCGATGCCGCAGGATTGAGCATGGCTGCGGAGCCGGTCCAGCAGCGTAATCGCGGATTCCTGGCCTTCTTCTCGTACTACCTGGTCAAACGATTCTACCCATTCCTGTATTTCCTGGGGATCCATGCCTAATACCTTGGTGGAATCTTGCTCCATGTCTACTTGCCCCCGAGCTCGATTGGTGGCTAACGGTTAATTTTACGCCCGAACTGCCACGCGGGCGTCAAAAATCCAAACGCCAATGGGATTCGGCCGACAAGACGACGTGGCTTGTAAGCAGTTTATGCAACCCGAAGGCGCCGATTCACCAGCGCCAAAACGAAGGAATTCGGGCGCCGGCCCCAGGCACAAGCAGCACCAGGCGTGGCCGCTGCGGAAGAAATCCTTGCGCCCATGGACGATAGTATCTTAGCAGGTCCGGCAAATCCTGCAATTGCATTTCGCGGTTTGGTTGTGACGTAGCGCCGGGATCCGGCCGGCAGTTTTTGAATTCGATAAACAGGAACAGAGCCGGCGGGGCGCCGGCTCTACCAAAACCGCCGACGCCTTCAATCAGTTGCGGCCAGCAGTCAGCGCTGGAGCGGGGTAGTCGGGAAGCTTCTCTTTAGTGTTGTCCGCGCGCTTGACCTCGAGTTCGTCGAACAGCACCGAGGGACTCACAATCGTCATAAACGGTACGCCGGTGCGATTGCTGACAAGCGGATCATCTCCCGCGGCGACCAGATCGCTGCGCAAAGCGCGAACGTCCAGCTCGTTAAAAACCGCCCCACGCACAAGTTCTTCGTGGCCGTCATCGCTCCATACACGGTAGAGCATGCGCGGCGAAAGTCGTGGTCCCAGAGTATCCACGAAATATCCGTACATCAATCCGCGATTGCGGCATTCGTCGATGAGCTGCTTTTTGAGTCCTTCGCGTGTGCTGGTTTTGGAGGGCCTGAAAAATAAATTACCCGGAGCGGGCGCCGTGTTGCCGTTTCCGGAGGCCCGGCCATGTCCGTTGGATGCCGGGAAATCGCGGATCGGCGCTCGCCCGATCAGGTAGTTCACGAGCGTTCCCTTGTCCACCACAGTGACTGGAGCGGCCGGAACACCCTCGTCATCCACCTTGTAGCTGCCTCCCAGGCCATGGCCGGCAAATATTTCCAAGGTTGGATCGTCCACTACCGAAATAAAATCGGGCAGAACGCGAGCCCTCCAGCTGCTGGCAAACGCGCCGATTGTGCGGGCAGGACGGCCCGGCGCCGGCCTGCGTCCCAACACGTTCGGCACGATCAATTCGAAAAACATGTCGGTCGCGGCGTCATTCGAAAAAAGGACCGGCCCGCGATACTCTTCGTCCACCACCGGCGCCTCGCGCAATGTTTTCATGCCTTCGACCAGCTTGAGCGCGTCCGTCTGAAACTCGTCGGCCGTCGGCAGCTCCTCGATGTGGTTTGCCGTGTATTGCGGCGAGCGTTCCAGTCTCATGCCGTCGGGCGCCTGTTCACTCGCGCTCAAGAGAATCTGGTAGTGCGCGGATCCGTGCCGGGTGACGGTCCCTTCCGTGTTCACGAAATACTGGGAGAGCACGGTGAAATTCAGGCTGGCGATGAACGATTGAATCTGCGGGTCGCTCCTATACACGGCAGTCGCGGACTCCAGCATTTTCGTCCACTTGGCTGGGTCCACTTCCAGCTTCGCCAGCGGCCCGATGGATACGGCCGGCTCAGCCTTGGCGAAATCGTCCACGGGCTGTTCGATGTTCAGCTGTTTGAGCTGCGCTTTTTTGTTGGAGAATGCCTCGCTGGCGCGCTTGTAGGCCTGGTCGGTCGCCAGCCAGACTTTGTGACGGATCGCGAGTTCATCGTTGTCCAAGGGGAGAATGTCGCTGATCCCTTGGCCGGCATTGAAGAAACTGTCGAGTTTGTAATCGCCCAGACGTACAACGGCGCGGATCAATCGCAAGCGCGTCCGGTTTTGCTCGCGCAGCGCGCCAAACGCCGCGCTGGCATCGAATTGCTCGACGTCGAAGACGCGGTATTCGATGTAGAACGGTGAATCGACGTTATCCATTTTCAACTGTGACTTTGACCGGGTAATTTCCGTCTGGAGCGCGCGCAGAATGGGGTCCGAGGCCGCCTCGGCAGGAAGTTTCGTTTGCTGCGCGGCAACTCCAAATGGCAAAGCTGCTGCCAGGAAAGCCAAAATGATTGTGGCCCTTCGCCATGAGGAGACGCGCCGGGAAATTTTCATCGCGCACCTCCCGCCGGCAAGGCTGGCGTCGAACTGCCGGATGACTCTTCAAATCCCGGCGCGGGTAAAATCGGAGGACGCTCGCGCGAAGCGCTGCGCTTCTGCACTTCCATTTCGCTGAACAGCATCGCGGGCGCCGAAGCCGACACCGGAACGCTGCCCGACTCCGCGCCGCAGATTCCGTTGAAAACTTCCGTCTTATCGCCCGTCAATAAGATTCGATTCAAGGACGCAAGCGGAGTGCCCACGATATCGACCCCGCGCACCAACTGGTCCGGCCGGCCGTCGGGATACACGCGCCAGACGATCACGGGAAGCACCTGGAATGCCTGCGGAAGTTCGCGCGTCGTCAGCGTGAATCCTCCCTGTACGTCTTCAAAGTAGAGTCCGTAGGGTTTTCCTTCTCTCTTGACTTCGTCAATGAGCTGCGCGCGCATTTCGGAATCCTTCACGGTCTTCGTCGATTGAACAATCAAATTTCCCTGACGCCCCGTTGGCATGAACCCGGCTTGATGGCGTCCGTGGCCATTCGATTTCGAAAAATTCGTGATCGGCATGCGCGACATCAGAAAATTTTTGAGGATCCCGTCCTGAATCAGCGGCACGCGCTGCGAAGGGACGCCTTCGTCATCGTGCGAATACGTCCCTGACAGCGGTACGCCGTTAATGGTTCCCAGGGTCGGGTCGTCATAAACACTCAGAAACGAAGGCAGCACCGGCTGATTGACTTTTTTCGTGAACGTCTGTCCTTCGGTGTCGCCGCGCTGCCGATGCCCTTCGAGGCGGTGTCCCAGCACTTCGTGGAAGAACACTGCCGCGGCTCGCCCGGAAAGAAGCGCCGGGCCGTCGAAAGGCTCGGCCAAAGGAGCATTCCGTAGCGCCTTCAAGTCCGACGCCATTTTTTCTTCTTTGGCGGTAAGTTCTTTTTCGGAGGGAAGTCCGTCGGGATTGGAGGATTCAAATGTCTCGACGCGCACCAGGTCCATCCCATCGTCCGCCCGCGTGTTGGCTTCGACCACCAGCCTTGCCATGATGCCGGGAGTCTCCACCTTGCTTCCTTCACTGGAAACAAAATAGGAGGTCGTCTGCTCGACTTGCAACGTCACCGAGGAGCTGTAAATTTCGGGATATTTCCGGAAGAGCGCCGAGTATTTCCGAACTTTTTCCTCCCATTCTTTTTGATTGAACGCAATGGGAGCGGAGGACGGTTCCACGTGCGCCTGGGCCGCCTCCTGAGAAAAATCGGGAGACTTGTCCTCCTCGGCGGCGGACACGGAGTTGTTGGTCATCACTTTGGCGTAGGCGGGAGTAGCGCGGCGGTATTCTCGATCGGTCAACTCCCACAAGGTGCGCGAAATCGCGTCCCGGTCATCCGCCAGGGGAAGAGCGCCAGAGCTGATTCCGGAATCGCGATTCTCGTTATGCGTGTTGTCCATGGCGGGAGTGCCGACGCGCATGGTCACGTCGGCCCAACGGTGATTTCCCACGTTGGAGGTGACAATCGTGCCATACGTTCCCGCGACGACCATGGTGTGCTGGTCGTACACTTCGTAGCTGATGAAATACGGCGCGGGATCGGATTTCTCCAGAGAGGTTTTCGCGCGCTCCAGCTCCGCCTGCATGGTCGAGAGGAGGACGCCCTCGCCTTTGTCGGCGGCTGGCGCGCTCCAGGCAAGAATTCCACTTGCGGCAAAGAGGGTGATAAAAAATATGGGAATCGAAAGCCGGAATTGGTTCATGGGAATTTTAGACGTACAACCTCCTGCTTTCGATAGATGCCGAATGGCCGGCTCGCGCTCAATCGCCTTGTTAGCTGTGCCCAATCGTCTGATCATGCCCGGAATCGCCCCGCCGGGCAAACAGTTTTACATTACAGTTTATCCCGCAGCCATAACGTTGACCTCGCCGTGTGCCCGGAACTAAGATGCGTAGACTTTACTTAACAGATAGATTTTAGTAGCACTCACTCTTGGCTGTGCGCTTTTTCCGCGCTTATTTTTGATGGAGGAATCATGGCTGGCCGCAGGAATTTTCTAAAGAGATTCGCAGGGGCGTCAGCAGGACTCTGCTTCGTAAATTGCACGCTGATGCCCGTGTTTGCGGGGGCTCAGCAACCGGGCGCGACAAGCAAACGGCGTCAAGTCCTGGTAGGAGGCCGCCGCGTCCGCACGATTGATATTCACGCGCACTGCTACGTGGACCTGCACGATTTGATCAGCGGCCACCCGGAAGCCCTGATCCCAAACGGCGGCCCACCCACCTTCGATGGGCCGTTTCTCAGCCCCACAAAAGATGTCGATGCACGGCTGCGCCACATGGACGAGCACGGAATCGATATCCAGGCCGTGAGCCTCGCCCCCGCATACAACTATTGGGCCGACCGCGATCTCGCCGGCAAGATTGTCGCTCGCCAGAATGAACAAATCGCCGCCTTGTGCGCCGCTCACCCGGACCGGTTCGTGGGCCTCGGCGGACTGGCCTTGCAGCATCCCGATCTCGCCGTCCAGCAAATGGAGCATGGCGTAAAGCAGTTGGGATTCCGCGGATTTGAAATTGCCGGCAGCGTAAACGGAGACGAACTTGCGAATCCCAAATTCAATCCGGTGTGGGCCAAAGCCGAGGAGCTTGGAATCCTGCTGCTTCTGCATCCCGCCACCTTCGTGGAAGGTCTGAAGAGATTTCAGGGCAACGGATTCTTGCCCAACATTGTGGGCAATCCTTTGGAGACGACGGTCGCTTTCACCCACCTGATTTTCGAGGGCACGCTGGACCGCTATCCCGGCTTGAAAATCTGCGGTTCGCACGGTGGCGGCTATTTGCCCTCCTACGCAGGGCGCACCGATCATTGCGCGGAGCTCAGCAATCGATGCAAGCCGGTGAAAATGCATCCCAGCGAATATTTCAAGCAACAACTCTATTGCGATTCGATTGTGTTCACGGGGGAGGGTTTGCGCCATCTGATCGCCGAAGTCGGCGCGAGCCACGTCCTGTTCGGCACGGATTTTCCATTTGACGTGATCGACCCCTTCATGGGCGATCCGCGGGAAGCCGATTTCGTGCTCGGCGTTGCCGGGCTAAGCGAAGCCGATCAGCGCGCCATCCTTGGCGAGACCGCCGCGAAATTGCTGGGAATTAAGTAGGACGGGCTTCAGCCTGTCGCATTGGCTGTGTGACTGACATCGAAAACCCGACAGGCTGAAGCCCATCCTACCGGGATCGCGGAACGAGTTATACTCCTGCCATGTACAGCGAAGCGGTCCTCGATCATTTTCAGAATCCGCGGAATGCGGGCACGCTCGCCGCGGCCACGGCCACGGTTTCCGTGGAGAATCCCGTGTGCGGCGACATCCTCGAGCTGTCTGTGCGCATGGAGGCGGGCCGCATCGCGGAGGCGCGGTTCCGCACGCGCGGTTGCGTCACCGCGCTGGCTTGTTCATCGCTATTAACAGAATTGCTCCGCGGAAAAACTCCGGCCGAGGCGCGTGGCATCACGGCGGAGCAAATTTCGGAGGCGCTCGGCGGCCTTCCGCAAGCTACCTTGCATGGCGCGCAACTGGCGCGCGACGCCGTCCAGGCATTGCTCGCCAAGCCAACCTAAAAAATATTTACCAAAGAGGACACAGAGGGCACAGAGAAAAAACGGAAGAAAAATTCCAATTCAAGTTCTCCTCTCTGCCTCTTTGACTACTTCGCATCCGGTCCGATGGCGCGCTTCAGCAGGTCGGGGTCATTGAGATTCAGGACGACGCCTTCTTCTTCGGTCGGGACTTCGACGACTTCCGTGGCGTGCGCCCAGACCACGGAGCGTGCGCCTTTGTCGGCAGGCGCAGCGAGCAGTTCGCCAAACAACGCGCTTGAAAAAATTACAGGATGGCCGCGGCGGCCCTTGTAGGTAGGAAGAACGATAGCCTTATTTTCCTCATAAAAGCGATCCACCAAATCGCTCACCAAGCGCGCACTCACTAAAGGATGATCGACCGGACAGAGAACTATCCCCTCGACATCGATTCCCTCCATGCTGCGCAAACCCGCGCAGACGGAGGAAAGTTGCCCTTGTTCCCACTCCGGGTTCAAGACCACGATCGCGGGATCGAGTTTCGCCATGGTCCGGATGACCTCAGCGCCCGCGCCCAGCACAATGCGCGTCACGCCAATGCGCGGTTGGCGCGTAACCTGGATTAAATGTTCGAGAAAGGTCCCTTCGCGGTAGGGAAGCAAAGCTTTCGGCCTACCCATCCGGCTGGAAGCCCCGGCGGAGAGGATAACGGCGGCAAGCAAACGGTTTCCTTTACGAAGCAGTTTACGATGAACGTTCGCTGTGAACCGAGGCCGGTGCGGCGTTTTCGATTTTCACGGACTTGTGCGGGAGTTTGTTGGCGCCGCGGCGGATCGCGATCAGTTCGGCCGTGATACTGATGGCGATCTCTTCCGGCGTCAGCGCCCCAATGTCGAGCCCCACCGGGGCGTGAACGCTGGCAAATTTTTCCAGCGCGATGCCTTCCTTTTCGAGCGCGCGATAAACCGAAAGCACCTTTCGCTTGCTGCCAATCATTCCGATATAGCGCGGCGACATGCCCACAGCCCAGCGGAGCACGTGCATGTCGTCCTTGTGTCCGCGCGTGACGATCACCATGTAGGTCGCGACGGTGGGCTTGATTTTCTCAAAA
>Ga0210384_10008620_pt1 | contig 10604 bp, 8 predicted proteins | sample IncBWH2MmetaG_FD_160574 | JGI IMG/M metagenome (GOLD analysis project Ga0210384, IMG submission 160574) | Forest soil microbial communities from Barre Woods Harvard Forest LTER site, Petersham, Massachusetts, United States - Inc-BW-H-2-M | ecosystem: Environmental > Terrestrial > Soil >...
TCATGCGTGCGTTTTCGGCTCAGGCAGGCATGTCATTTGGCCGTTGGCGACAGCAGGCGCGGTTGTTTGCTGCCCTTGAGATGCTGGCACAAAGCAAATCTGTCACGGAGGTCGCTATCGCAGTCGGCTACGACAGTGTAAGTGCCTTCATTGAAATGTTTCGGACGATGCTTGGAACCACACCACAAAGATACTTTCGAGGCAGGCGTTCGTAGCCACTCGGTAGAGCCATGGGCGTCGGTCGGATTAGTATCGATAAACGCGCTTGTGTTCACAAAAAACAGGATCGTTCTTTAGTGGTCAGCGATCCTGAAATTATCACGCAGGCGCCATGCTGAGCCTGGATCAGACTCCCCCAAATGAAATGACACCCTGGCTAGGGTTGCAATTGGAGGGTTTACATTACGCCCAAACTGGCGTGATCGAGCAAGACTGAGACGGTTGAAGCACCACTCAAATGATTGAATATTAACAACATCAGCTCCTTGCCCCCAAGTTCGGGACCAGGGGGTCGGAGGTTCAAATCCTCTCTCCCCGACCATCTTATTGAAAATCAAGCAGTTGCGCGATATGAAATCTGAACTGAACCCCTGGCAAAGCGCCAGGGGTTCAGTTTCTTTCTCACTCGTGCCTGCATTCAACGACTTATGAATGTGAATCCAGACGCGCCACCGTGTTGTGGGCAGAAAAAGGGTAGGGTTTACACAAAAGGGTTTACATTCGTGCGGCAAGCCATTTTTTTGATGCGAATTTTCCGAAAAGAATTGCCGGATCCTCTGGCGTCGCACTGCCCGTGATCCACCCGCAATCGCTAACAAAGCTTCCGCCAATCCGACTGCGGATCAGCGACGTGGCCTAGAAGCTGCCGTCTTGGGCGGAAGCGGGTTGGGCGATAGCAAAAAGGCCGGAGAGACAAAGAATGCACCTGATCAGTACGGTGCGGTCGTCATCAGGCAGACCGCTTGGCGAGAGAATGAAGCAAGTATCCTGTAGGAAACAACGTAAGGCCGAGAACGACACTCGATAAATCGAGGTTAGTGACCAGCGCCATGCTCAAGTCCCCAATGCATCCACGGAAAGAGGTGAAGTGCTTCGGAGACGTGAGTAAGAACGACCACCACCAGACATGCTGCGCCGAGCAGCTGTAAGAAAGAGTACAGCGTCTTCCCGCGAAGAAACCAGACTACTGCACCGAAAAACAGCATGCAGACTGGCACTCATGCTAGCAGCGCTTTAAGTAATATGACATTCATAGAATTCCGCGGTCTTCCTTCGCAGTTGCGGTTGGGGAGTTGACAAGTCAACCGCCCGAATTTATCGACAAAGTGATGGCTCCATCGGGAAAATCTTAGGGAAGAGTTGCGCGATGCTCTTCCCGTGCTAGCTGATAGATTTCTTTTGCCGCATCCGCGTTCATGAACGCAATCCCAAGACCTAAGATTAGGTCCGGCCAACCTGATCGGGACAGAATGATCTGCACAGTTGTTAGTCGCTGACCATTGTTGAGGCGGCCAGCTGACGCACTTTGATGTCCCGCATCGGCGGTTGACCGAAGAAGCGCTTGTACTCGCGGTTGAACTGACTCGCACTCTCATAGCCGACTTCGAACGCCGCGCTCGCGGCATCGAGCCCTTCAACGAGCATTCGTTCTCGCGCGGCAACTAATCGAAGCTGTTTCTGATATTGAAGTGGGCTCATCGCCGTCAAAGCGCGGAAGTGATGATGAAGGGTTGACATTCCCATGCGTGCAACTTCCGCGAGTTCCTCTACACGCAAAGGTTTCCTGTAATTGGCCCTGAGCCAAGCGATCGCTTTCGCTGTTCTGTGACTCTGATCGCCCAGCGTCGCGATCGCGCGCAGCCGCTCTCCGTGAGGTCCCCGAAGTAAGCGATACACGATCTCACGTTGGATCAGGTTGCTAAGGAACGGTATGTCCTCTGGAGCGTCAAGAAGGTCCAAAAGCCGACAAAAGGGCTTCAGCAGATCGACAGTCGTTTTCCCAATCATGATGCCACGAGTTGGGGATGAACCATCAGGTGCAAGGAACTCCTCCTGGCTAAGAATTTCCCGGACTACTGCCATATCGAGTTTTAGCAGCAACGACAACAAGGGCACATCCTCGCTTGCTGCGACGATTTGGCTGACGACTGGCACGTCAACGGAGCTCAGGAGGAATGTCGATTCGTCGCATAGGTAAGTGGTTCCGGCAAGGGTTATGCGCTTTCGCCCTTGAACGAAGACGTTGAGGCTGGGCTCATACGTTGCAGGATAGCAAGGACTCGGTGCAGTTCGGCGGTACAGGGTGAGGCCTAGTATCGTGGTTAAATGGGCTCCTGCGTTCATAGCGTGGGCGGCAATCTTGCGCCGGAGTTCTTCCCTCAACTCAGCTACGGTGGGAGACTGCTCTTTGTTTGTAATCTTCTGATTTCCCGCGTGTACCACGAAGTGCTCCTTTGTGGATCAAGAATAGCGCTGAATCGTGAATAGATCTGCACGAAATCGTAGGCAGCGACAGGAATAGACAATGAATAGGAAGGATCGGGATACCGCTCGAACTACGCTCTTCTGTAGGTTTGGAGTGAGAAAGGCGGGAGACACCCGAGTGACGAGGAACCGAACATGAAAAGACTGCTTTCGCTCGGCGTTGTTTCTTTGTTTATCGGTATGACCGCAATCACGCTGTCCGGCAACCAGGATCATGATGTCAATGACGGCGTCCGGGACCGGTTTGTCGGAGCGTGGCGGCTGGCCTGGCTCGAGGAGGAAGGCGCAGACGGGAACCACAGAGCTGACTGCACCGGGCTGCTTGTCTATACGCGCGACGGCCACATGTCGGTCCAGGTGATGTATCGGAACCCGCAGGCCAACCCGCAAGCAGCGGCCAACGCTTCGGCGGTGCAATACGTGCAGGGCGGCTACGAGGCCTCCTTTGGCACATACGAGATAGACGAACGCGCTCACAACTTCACCTTTCACGTCGAGGGCGCACTAGTGCGAACCCTTATCGGCAAAGACCTGACGCGCGTATACCACTTTTCGGGCAAACAGCTAATCGTGAAGTCGTCTGGCCCGGATGAACACTGGAGAGTTGCCTGGGAGCATTATTAGGCCGCCTCTGCAAATCATGGCACGCATAGCTTTGTGTAAAAAAGGAGAAACAATGCAAAAACGCAAACTTGGAAAAAGCAATCTTGAAGTCTCGGCTTTGGGGCTCGGCTGCATGGGAATGAGCTTTTCGTACGGCCCACCCAAAGACAAGCAGGAAATGACCTCTGTTCTACGTGCCGCCGTGGAACGCGGCATCACATTCTTTGACACCGCCGAAGTTTACGGCCCGTACTTGAACGAAGAGCTTGTGGGCGAAGCGCTCGCTCCCTTCCGCGGCAAGGTGGTGATCGCAACGAAGTTCGGCTGGGAGGCGAACCCCGCCGATGGAGGCAAGTGGAACACCTTAAATAGTCGCCCTGAGCACATCAAGAGGGTCGCCGAGGCGTCACTCAAGCGGCTCAAGGTGGATGCGATCGATCTGTTCTACCAACATCGTGTCGATCTGAACGTGCCGATCGAAGAAGTGGCGGGAGCGGTGAAGCAACTCATCCATCAAGGTAAGGTTAGGCACTTTGGCCTTTCTGAAGCAGGAGCGCAGACGATCCGTCGCGCACACGCGGTTCAGCCGGTGACCGCACTTCAGAGCGAGTACTCGCTCTGGTGGAGGCAGCCTGAAGAAGTGGTGTTGCCGACCCTTGAAGAACTCGGGATCGGATTCGTTCCATTTAGCCCACTTGGTAAGGGTTTCCTCACGGGCAAGATCAACGAAGATACGAAGTTCGATAACACGGATTTCCGCAACACCGTCCCGCGCTTTAACCCAGAGAACCGTAAAGCGAACCAGGCGTTGGTTGATCTGCTCGGCAAATTCGCGCAACAAAAGAAGGCGACACCTGCTCAGCTCGCACTTGCTTGGCTGCTTGCCAAGAAGCCGTGGATCGTTCCGATTCCGGGCACAACCAAGCTGGATCGTCTTGAAGAAAACCTCGGAGCGGCGAACGTCGACCTTACACCTGAAGATCTCCGTGCCATCGAAAGTGCCTCCTCAAGCATCAAGGTCGAAGGGGCTCGGTACCCGGAATGGGTTGAGCAGACGACCGGACGGTGAGTGGCTCTCACACCCTTTTACCCTTACTAGGTAGAACTACGACCTCGAAGACGGGGCATTAAGAGAGGCTTGGACTTTCTCAATCTTCATTTCTGGGTGAGGCGCGCGGGGGCATTCAATCGATATGTTCCCCCTCTTCAAACTTCCCGTCCGCAGCGGGGAGCACATCCCTGTCGCGAGCGATCCATACGTATAAGGTCGGCAATAGGAAAATGCTCATCACGAGGGCCGCGATGAGACCTCCGACGATGACGATTGCAAAGGGACGCTGAGAGTCGGAACCAATGGCATGCGAGAGAGCAGCCGGCAGCAGCCCGAGCGTGGCAACCAGCATCGTCATCATGATCGGCCGCAGTCTTAGCACCGCTCCTTCTACTGCGGCGTCCTCGATTGAATAACGACGCACGCGAAGCTGATTGATGTATTCCAGCATGATCACACCAGTTTGCACACAGACGCCGAACAACGCTAGGAAACCTACGCCCGAAGAAACGCTGAAATTGGTGCCGGTGATTAGAAGCGCGAGCAGCCCGCCGATAGGCGCGACGGCTATGTTCGCGAGAATCAACAGTGCCCACTTGAAGGATTTGAACATCGTGTACAGGATGATGAAGATGATAAAGATCGTGATCGGGAGCACAATAAGCAGGCGTGCGTTCGCTCTCTTTTGGCTCTCATACTCCCCCTCCCAATCGATGCGATATCCCAGCGGCAATTTGACCTGCTTGTTGATCTTCTTCATTGCCTCTTCTACCGTGCTGCCGAGGTCACGACCCCGGACACTGTACTTGATGGCAATGTAACGCCGATTCCCTTCGCGATAAACTTCTGACCCCCCGTCCGCCACCTTGATGTTACAAAGCTGCGCCAGCGAGACACGTTCGCCGGACGGTGACAGTAGGCGAATCTTCTCGATCGCCTCCTTCGTATCGCGGTATTGCGGGAGATAGCGCATCACGAGGTCATAACGCGCCTCACCCTTGAGAACCTGAGTGAGCGCGTTCCCCCCAACTGCGGTCTGCACGGCATCCTGTATGTCCGATACGTTGATCTGGTAACGAGCCGCTTGATCGCGGTCCACAGTCACGTTCAAGTTGGGCTGGCCAAGCACCCGCAGTACTCCAAGATCCTCAATTCCCTTGACCCCACGCAGGATAGTTACGATTTGATCGGCTTTCTCTTCTAGAACTTTCAAGTCATCGCCGTAGACCTTGGTAGCGAGTTCGCCCTTTACGCCGCTGACCGCCTCTTCCATGTTGTCTTCAATGGGCTGCGAAAAACCCCAGACGACACCGGGAATTTTGTCGAGTTCACGGTTCATGGCAGCGATGAGTTCGTCCTTATTTTCATGGAAAACACGACGCCATTGCTCCTTTGGCTTGAGGTCGACGAAGTATTCAGTGTTAAAGAAGCCGGTGGTATCTGTTCCGTCATCGGGACGTCCCACCTGACTGGTGCATTGCGGGACCTCGGGAAAAGAACAAAGCACGAGTCGAGCCTGGTTCGCGACCCGAATCCCCTCGTCCGGCCCAGTGCTCGGAGCAAGCGTGCCCCGTACCCAGAGTGCACCTTCATCCAAGTGGGGCAGGAATTCGGAACCGATGACGCCGCTCAGGGCGAGGTAGAGTGCTAGGAAAAGGCCAAGCACGCCCGCACCGACCGTTAGCGCACGCCGGCGAATGGCCCACCGAACCGCGGTGCGATACCGTTCAGTCAGGAAGTGCATGACCGGGTTACGCCATTCGTGCGCTCCCTTCGCGAAAGCAAAACTTGCTAACACGGGCGTAAGCAAGATCGAGAAGAGCAAAGCCCCGAGCAGGGCAAACGCGACCGTCCAGGCCATGGGATGGAAGAGCCGGCCTTCGACGCGCTGCAAAGTAAAGATAGGCAAGTAAGCGGTAATAATGATCGCGATCGCGTAAAACACTGGCCGTTGGACCTCGTGCGACGCGTTGCCGATCTTCTCTGCGGGCGTCCTGGTGTTCCCGTTTTCCCGGTGTAAATGACGCACGATATTTTCGACCATCACCACCGCGCCGTCGACGACCATGCCGAAATCCAGGGCGCCAAGAGACAGGAGGTTCGCCGGAATGTGTCTTAAGTCCAAACAAATCGATGCAAACAAGAGAGAAAATGGAATGGTGGCCGCGACAATGAGCGCGCCTCGGACATTGCCCAGAAACAGAACCAGGATGACGGATACCAGAATCATCCCTTCGGTAAGGTTGTGAAGCACCGTATGGGATGTGAAGTGAACTAGATCCCTGCGATCGATGAAGGGCACAACCTTCACCCCTGGAGGAAGAATGTGATTGTTGAGCTCCTCCACTTTCTTGTGGATGCCTTCGAGAGCCGTCTCCGCAGTCGCGCCTTTCCGCAATAACACGATACCTGAGACCACATCGTCGTTATCGATGGTCCTTCCGTCTTCGCGGTGAATGGCTCGGGCAAACTGGCCAAGTCGAATCTTCGGACCCTGAGCGACGACAGCAATATCCTTCATGCGAAGCGGCGTGCCGTTCTTGGTAAAGATCACTGTCTCTTCGATATCGTGTACACGGTTGACCAATCCGACGGAGCGCACGTTAATCTGCTGCAGACCCGCCTGTATGAAACTTCCGCCTGCATTGGTGTTGTTATTGGTAATTTGTTGCTCGACCTGCGCCAGGCTCAGACCGTAGGCCACGAGTTTGTTGGGATCGACACGAACCTGATATTCGCGAGTAGGGCCGCCAAAGCTGGCGACATCGACAACATTCGGGACAGCTTTGAAATTCTTCTCGATGACCCAGTCTTCAATGGATTTCAGCTCCATTGGGTCGTAGGCCGGATTGGTGCTGCGCAAGGTGAAGAAGTAAATCTGGCCAACCGGGCTCCAGTCTGTTCCCATTTGCGGCACTACCCCCGGCGGCAGGGTGACTTGACTCAGTCGCTCCAAAACCCGCTCACGGTTCCAGGCGTTATCTGACTCATCATCGAATATCAGCTTTAGATCCGAGAGCCCGAAGAGCGAGAAGGAACGTAGATGGACCACCTGCGGGATACCGCTCATTACGATCTCGAGCGGAATTGTGACTTGCTGTTCGATTTGTTCCGCAGAGATTCCCGGCCATTGGGTGATGATCTCAACATAGTTGTCTGCCACATCGGGATACGCCTCAATGGGCAGCCGCTCGAACGAAACGATCCCAGCAGCGAAAAGAATCAGCGCCAGCGCCAGGACGAGCAGGCGGTTGTTGAGAGCAAAATCAACGATTCGGCGAATCATTCATTGCTCCACTGTGTTCTGCAGCGGAAGCGCATTCGAGACAACTTGATCTCCGGGTTTGATCCCTGAAATAACCTCCTGCATGTTGTTCGGAAGAATGTTTCCCGTGACGACTTCCAGGCGCTTGAAGTGTCCAGGACTTACCGGCGTATAAACCCACTCGCGGTCATGCAAGTGCAGAATTGCGGTTGCCGGGATGGCGGCGTGGGCTTCCGGTTGTTTGCCATAGAAGGTCGCGGTAACAAACATTCCCACGCGCATCGTCCCCGGATTGGGGACTTCAATCCGAACCTTCGCGGTGCGGATGTTGGGATCCAGAATCGACAGAATATTATCGATGCGACCCTTGAATACCTTGCTGGGATAGGCGTTCAGCCGAATGTCCGCGTACTCGCCGATATGTACGGCATCGAGATCATTTTCGTAAACGTCGCACATGATCCAGACATAGGACAGATCAGAAATCGTGAACGGATTCGGACCCGACAGCCCCTGGACCCCTGATGCATTCGTTACTTGTTGGTCGGTAATGACTCCAGATGTGGGCGCGAGGATGTCGACAATTCCTGAGGGGTGATCCTTGTCAATGCCGAGGAGTCGCAACTGTTCGGTTGCGGCATTCAAGTCTGCCTTGGCATCTCCTTCTGTGTCTTCGGCGGTCTCAAGAGCGCTCTTCGCGATGGCGCCCTTTTCGTAAAGGATCTGCGCACGCTCAAGCTGTAGACGATCCAGGCGTTCATCGTTCCCCGCCTTCAAATAAGTCTGGTAAGCACCGGAGACGTCGTTGCTCTGAACCCGTAGCAGCAATTGTCCTTTTTTCACGACATCGCCAAGCCTGGCCTTTATCTCCACGACCCGCCCTGCCGCGAGCGAAATCACAGGCACCGCGCGGGTTATATCGGGCTGCACGACGCCGGTCACATTCAGGGTGGGAGCAGCCTTGTGCTCACTTGCCGAAACCAGGGGAAACTGTTCGGGGTGGTCCACCTTGAAGTTGTTGGCATCCAGGTCAGGCTCGACGACTGCCTTGGGCGGGGCCTCCGCCTTCGGGTCCGCGTTGCCTTCATTGCAGCCAAGGAGGAGAAAGCCCACAGGCAAGCAAAGAGTCGCCACTAGGATCAGGCCAGAAAATCTTGTTTTCATTGAATCACCTCCCGCCCCACGGCCATATTCAATTGGGCAGCCGAGGTCAAGTAGGAGCCAACCAGATTTACGTAATTCAACTGCACGCTGCGGTACTCCGCTTGTGCGTTAAGGTAGTCCAACAACGAGGCTCCGCCGTGTTGATAAGAAAAGAAAATCGTGTCTCGCACGCGCACGGATTGCGGCAGATACTTAGCCTTGTAAGGCCGCAGCAGAATCACATTGCTTTCGGCTATGGCGTAGCCCGAGTCTACGTCGCTGAGCACCGATGCTTCAGCGGCGTCGCGCAGCCTCTCATTGCGTGTGATATCAAGCTGCGTGCGCAGCTTCTCACCCTGATTGCGATCGAAGACGCGGAGTGGAATGGCGACACTGACGCCGAGCGTATTTATGCCAAACGGGTTATTGTTGGATGAGTTGTGGGTATACCACGCGCTCAAGGTCGGATCGGTCGAACCATTCGCAACCGCCAGCTTATGATCGGTTTGGGCTTTGTCCACAGCTTCAACAGCGGCCTTCAGATCAGGCCGCGTGTCCATAGCGATTTTTCGGAAATCATCACGCGCCGCAAGTTGATCGTTGAAGTCGAAGGACCCACTCACGTCAAATTGTTCAATCGAGGTGCGATCATTCAACAGCGTGAGCAGCTGAATCTTGGCTGTGCGCAGATTTACTTCGGCGGTCTGCAAGTCTGATTCATACTGCACCCGCTGCAGCTCCAGCCGATCGAGATCGATCTGCGCGATGTCGCCGGCATTAAAGCGGGTCCTGCTAATGTCGAGCACGTGATCGTAATAGGCAAGGTTGTCTTTTGCCAGTTGCAGCAGCGCCTTGGCTTGTAGAGCGGACACAAACGCGCTGCGCAGGTTGAACAGCAGGGTTCGGTCCAGATCGGCATGACTGAACTCGGCGATCATGGTCCCCTTTTTTGTGCTCTCCAGCCGCAGCTCCCGCTTGTGCCGACGTTCGTGTAGGTAACTGATGCCGGGTGACTCAAAAGTGCCGGCGAATGGCCGCCAGACGCCTTTCTCAGGAGCAATTTGAGTCCCATCCGCCGTGAGAGTGAAGTCCGGATTGGGGCGGAGGTAAGCAGTGATTTCCTGTGCCTTCGATTCATCGATGTTCAGCTTATCCGCCAGCAGCGTCGGATTGTGCTGTTCAAATCGTTCCCGCACCTGCTCCCAGGTCAAGGAAGTTTCGGTCTGCCCTGTGGCGAAAGTGCTGTACAACATCAGGACACAGCACAACCATTGTCGCTTTTGCATCCATAACTTCGTTGCTGCACCGAAACTCACTCTAGGAATGTGGCGATCTCTTCGGGTTCCGCCATCTGCGAGCAGCCTTCAAGTTTCTCAAACGCTTTTTGCGAATACCAACTTTTGACAGACGAGACCTCAGTTCGGCGACACCGCTCACTAGCATCGCGATGTACAAGCACACAGCGAAAAGACCGATCGCGCCTAAGACGTAACCATTTAGCACATCTAGGTTCACCGGCTACTCCGAGCCCGTGGTTTGGTACTCTGACAAGTTCGCTCCATCTCCTTTGGAGCAACACCTCTCCCCACGCCTCTCGCACTTGGCTCTGAACCTATGTATCCTGAAAAGTTAGTGCGTGGGAGACACTCAAACGGTATTGGCCGGGGATATTTCGATTGCCGAAGGGTACGCACTGTTCCAACCGCTTGATTAGGCCCGATGAACGATCCGATCCACACCACCGCTCCACGACGAAGCGTTTTAATCGTTCGATTGCCAAAGCTCTAATCCTTCTGACAATCGTTTGATTGGGTAGGAAAGCAGCAGCAGATGGTGGGATAATCACGGATTTAATCGAGATCGATCATATGTTGAACTTGGAATCGATCTGGGAACCACGAAACCGGGCGGCCGTTCTACTCACCAGCATCGGCATCGTGCTGGCGATCGCTGTTGTGGACTGGTGGACAAAACCTTATGTCTCGCTAGGTTTTCTGTACTTGTTTCCCATCATGCTCGCGGCTGGGTTTCTGCCACGGTGGGCAATCGCTTTAATGG
>Ga0210384_10008622_pt1 | contig 10604 bp, 9 predicted proteins | sample IncBWH2MmetaG_FD_160574 | JGI IMG/M metagenome (GOLD analysis project Ga0210384, IMG submission 160574) | Forest soil microbial communities from Barre Woods Harvard Forest LTER site, Petersham, Massachusetts, United States - Inc-BW-H-2-M | ecosystem: Environmental > Terrestrial > Soil >...
ATGTCTGCAATCAACCAGTCGCCGGTGATCACGCGGTTCGCGCCGAGTCCCACAGGATCCTTGCACCTAGGCAATGCTCGGACGGCGCTTTTTTGCCATCTTTGGGCTCGCAAAACCGGCGGAAAGTTCATTTTGCGCATCGAGGACACGGACCTGGAGCGCAGCAAGGATCAGTACCGCGACCAGCTCATGGCTGATTTGCGCTGGTTGGGCCTGGATTGGGACGAAGGGCCGGATGTCGGTGGACCGTCGGGGCCGTACGCCCAGGCGCTGCGCGGCGATTTCTATCGGGCTTTGTACGAGCAACTAGCGGCGAGCGGCCGGGCCTACCCGTGCTACTGCACGGCAGAGGATCTGGAGCTGTCGCGAAAGTTGCAGCGCATGTCGGGCAAGCCGCCGCGCTATGCCGGCACGTGCAGAGGACTGACGGCCGCGCAACGCGCCGAACGCGAAGCGCTGGGCTTAAAGCCGGCGCTGCGCTTTGCGGTGCCCGCCGACCAGAGCATCGAATTCACGGACGCGGTGCACGGGCCGCAACGATTCGCGACCGATGACATCGGTGATTTCATTATTCGCCGCGAAGACGGCATGCCGGCGTTCTTTTTTTGCAATGCGGTCGATGATTCCGCCATGGGCGTCACGCAAGTGTTGCGCGGCGACGATCATTTGACCAATACGCCGCGCCAAATAATGATCTTGGATGCCCTCGGCATGCGCATCCCCGCCTACGGCCACATCGGGCTCTTGGTGGGGGAGGACGGCGCACCGCTGTCGAAACGCCACGGCAGCACCAGTGTGCACGAGTTTCGCGAGCGTGGATTCTTGGCCATCGCCGTGCTCAATCAGTTGTTTCGCCTGGGTCATGCCAGCGACGTCGACGGGTGGCTGCCGGCCGCCGAGATGCCGCTGCATTTTCGGCCGCAGCATTTGGGCAGGGCGCCGGCGCGCTTCGAGGTGTCTCAATTGATGCATTGGCAGAAGCTGTCCCTGGAGCATCTGTCGGCGTCGGAAATTCGGGCATGGCTGGCGGCGGACGACTCGATGGAGTTCATCGACCTGGTGCGACATAACGTGATTTTGCCCGCGGATGCGATTGCGTGGCGCGCGGTGGTGAACGGCGAGCTTGCCCCGCTGGGCGCGGAAGAGCAGCGAATCGTCGGGGCCGCAGGCGCGGGATTTTTTGCAGCGGCCGCGCTGGCCTACGATCAGTCGCAGGGCGATTTGAAACAGGTCACTCAGCAACTGAAGGAGCGCACCGGACGCAAGGGACCGGAGCTGTTCATGCCGCTGCGGGTGGCGTTGACCGGCACGGCGCACGGTCCGGAACTTGCGCAGCTCATGAAGCTCATGTCGCCGGACACGGTGAGGCGACGGCTGCTAAGTCATGCTCAAAATCCATAATTCCTTAAGCGGCGAGAAGGAAGTGTTCAAGCCCCTTCGCCCCAATGAAGTGCGAATGTACGTCTGCGGCATGACCAACTACGACTACATTCACGTGGGTCACGCCCGCATGCTGGTGGCGTTCGATCTGGTCCAGCGCTACCTGCGTTCGTTGGGCTACAAAGTAACCTATGTGCGCAATGTCACCGACATCGACGACAAGATCATCGAGCGCGCCGCCGCGAACGGCGAGAACTGGGCGGATTTGGCGCGGCGCTTTACCGCGGCCATGCATGAGGATTGCGCTACCTTAGGCCTGCAGCAGCCCGATCTGGAACCCCGGGCAACGGAGTTCATCGCACAGATGATTTCCATGATTCAGATCCTGATCGACAAAGGCTACGCCTACGCCGCGGACAACGGCGACGTGCTGTATGCGGTGCGCAAGTTCGCGGACTACGGTCGGCTTTCGCGCAAAAAGATCGATGATTTGCGCGCCGGCTCGCGTGTGCAAGTCGACGAGGCCAAGCACGATCCGCTCGATTTCGTGCTGTGGAAACATGCGAAACCGGGCGAGCCTTCGTGGCCATCGCCTTGGGGAGCCGGCCGGCCGGGCTGGCACATCGAATGTTCCGCCATGTCGACGAGTCTGCTGGGAAGCTACTTCGATTTGCACGGCGGCGGCGAAGACCTGAAATTTCCGCATCACGAAAATGAAATTGCGCAGTCGTGCGCCGCGTGCGATGCGCCATTCGTGCGCATGTGGATGCACAACGGCTTTGTCAGGGTCAATGACGAAAAGATGTCGAAATCGCTGGGGAATTTCTTCACCGTGCGCGAAGTGCTGAAAACGCTGCGCGATCCTGAGGTCCTGCGCTTCTTTTTACTGAGCAGCCATTATCGCGGTCCCATCAACTATTCGGCGGCACAACTGGCGCAGGCCGACGAAACTTTGTTGGGGCTGTACCGCGCGCTCAAGGACGCCCCCCTGACGGGTGCCGTGGACGAGGCGGGCGTCGCGCGATTTCGCGCCGCCATGGACGATGATTTCAACACGCCGGAGGCGTTTGCGGTCATGCAGGGGGTCGCGCGAAATCTAAATCTCGCCAAAGCGGCCGGCGACGTGGGCGGCGCGTCCAAGGCTGCCGCCACGTTGCGCGCACTGGGCGCGATAGTGGGCGTCTTGCAGCAAGACCCCGATACTTATTTGAAGCGCAGCGCCGGCAATAAAGAGCTCTCCGACGAAGAAGTCGAAGCGCTGCTCGCTTCACGGCGTGCCGCACGCGCGCTGAAGCAATTTGCCGAATCGGACCGCATCCGCGATCGGCTCAGCGCCGCGGGTATTTTGCTCGAGGATAAGCCGGGGGGCCGAACGGAATGGCGGCGCGCTTAAGGCGCCGCCATTCCAGCGCTGCTAGTCGTAGCGGCGTGAAGCAAAGATTCCCACCGCCAGTCCCACCAATGCAGCGATTCCGATCACTTGCCAGGGATTGTCGCGAACGAACCCGTCGGTTTGCCTGCCGACCTGCTGCGCCTGATCTCGCAGCTGCGAGGCGGTGTCGGCCACCGCGCTTTTGGCGGCTGCCAACGCGATTTTTACCTTGGCCCGAACTTTCGCGATTTCAGGCGAGTCGACATCCCTCAATGCTTGCGTCAGATCCTCGACATTGTCGAGAAAACTCTTCACCTTGCCATTGGCCTCATCGCCAACACCCTTCGCCGCGTCCGATACTGTTTGCATTGCGTTTCCTAAACCCGGCGGCCCAGGCTGATCAAGAACGTGACGACCGCGCCGATCAAGAACACGATGAAGAGGATTTTCGCGATTCCGGCCGCGCCGGCCGCGATTCCGCCAAAGCCGAAGAATGCGGCAATCAACGCGATAACGAAGAAGACAACGGCATAGTGAAGCATGTGTGCACCTTGAGTGATCTTTGAGCAGTGCTCTGCTGGTGGCGAAAGTATCGGGAAATCAAATTGTTATTGCAGTCGGTGCGCGGCTTCGCCTGCCGTAGGACATAGCCCACGGAATCAAGGCCATGAAATCGCTATTGATCGTCTATCATTCGATGACCGGCGGTACGCTGCAGATGGCGCGTGCCGCGGCCGCGGGCGCCGGCAGCGAAACCGGTGTACGGGTCGCCCTGCTGCGCGCCGCGGAGGCGGGCGCCGACGATGTGCTGAAGGCCGATGGCTACATCTTTGCGACCCCTGAGAATCTTGCCGGAATGTCCGGAATGATGAAGGACTTCTTCGACCGCACGTACTATGCGGCCTTCGAGAGAATCAACGGCAGGGCGTATCTTACTTTGGTGTGCGCCGGCAGCGATGGGCGCAGCGCTGCCCAGCAAATCGAGCGCATTGCCGCCGGCTGGCGCCTCAAGCCGATTGCCGATCCTTACATCGTGTGCACGCACGCGCAAACCCCGGAACAAATTCTCCGGCCGAAACTGATTGAGGCGGCGTTTCTCGCGCGCTGTGAAGAGCTGGGCCAGACGATGGCAAGCGGCCTCGCAATGGGAATCTTCTGACCGGCTACCGCGGAAGCCATTCCCGCCGTATGCTACGGCCCCATGAGCACGACAAATCATCTCTCGTTTTTGCAGATGCGCTCTCTTGTCAAGAAAACCGGCGAGTTGGAACTATCGCTGCAGAGCACCTCGATTCCCGCGCCTGCGGCCGATGAGGTCATCGTCAGGATTGACGCGGCGCCGATCAACCCGTCGGATTTAGGGCTGCTGTTGGCGAACGCGGATTGGAGCCAGGCCAAGGCGTCCGGCACGCTCCGGCATCCGGTGGTGACGGCCGCCGTGAGTGCCAATGCCGTGCAGGCGATGGCGGCGCGAGTCGACATTTCCATGCCGGTCGGCAACGAGGGTGCAGGCGTGGTCACCGAGCCGGGATCTTCGGCTGCCGCGCAGGCCCTGATCGGCAAGACGGTCGCGGTTCTGGGCGGTGCCATGTATGCCCAATATCGTTGCGTCAAGGTCAATCAATGCCTGGTATTGCCGGAGGGCGCGAGCGCCGCCGAGGGCGCGTCCTGTTTCGTCAACCCGCTCACGGCGTTGGGAATGGTGGGGACCATGCAGCGTGAGGGACACAGGGCTCTGGTGCACACCGCCGCCGCGTCCAACCTTGGACAGATGCTCAATCGGCTCTGTCTTGCCGACCGCGTGAGCTTGGTGAATATCGTCCGCAAGAAGGAACAGGAGGATCTCTTGAAAGCCGCCGGTGCCGTGCACGTGTGCCGCACGGACTCGGCCACCTTTCTCAAAGACCTCACCGACGCCCTGGCAGCGACCGGCGCGACCATTGCCTTCGACGCGATCGGCGGCGGCCCATTGGCGGGGCAAATCTTGAGTTGCATGGAAGCGGCGGTGAATCGGGGCGTGACGGTGTACAGCCGCTACGGATCGACGACTCACAAGCAGGTGTACCTGTACGGCTCGCTCGACATGAGTCCCGCGGTGCTGAACCGGAATTACGGCATGGCGTGGGGAATTGGCGGGTGGCTGGTCACGCCGTACATCGAAAAGATCGGTCCGCTGGCCTTTCAGGAACTCAAGGAACGGGTGGCCCGGAATCTCAAAACAATCTTTGCCAGCCACTATTCGCAGGAAATTTCATTGGCGGAAGCACTGCGGCCGGATGTCATCGCCGCCTACTCCAAGCGCTCGACCGGCAACAAGTACTTGATCAACCCCAATAAGGGTCTCTAAAAGCGCGGCGGCGTGCGCCCATGCGCCACCGCCTCGTATCCCGATCCCAACTTGATGAGCGTCGGTTCGCTGAAGGCTGCGCCGAAGAAAGACAGCCCGATGGGCAGGCCGCGATAGAGACCCGCCGGGACGGTAATGTGCGGATACCCGGCGATCGCAGCGGGCGAGGAACAGCCGCCGGTATCGGAGTCACCGTTCACCGTATCGATCAACCATGCGGGACCGGCGGTCAGCGTCATCATGGCGTCGAGTTTGTGCTGCGCCAACACCGCATCGATGCCGTTGCTGCGCGTGGCCGTCAAACACGTCGCGCGAGCGTCCGTATAGGCTTTTTCGCTCAAGGGCCCCTTGGCTTCCGCCTGCCGCAGCAGCTCTTGATCGAACAGCGGCATTTCGGTGTCCTTGTGGGCCTCGTTGAAACGGATCAGCGCTGCCAGCGAGCGCACCGGGAAGGAGGGCGGCAGGCGCTTAAGATAGGCGTTCAGGTCCGCTTTGAATTCATACAGCAACACCTCCTGCTCCGGCCCACCGGTCGAGCCGTGCATGGGCAGATCCGCCGGGTCAACGATCACGGCACCCGCAGCCTTGAGCGTCGCGATGCAGGCATCGAGGAATCCATTGAGGGGCGCGTTGTCGGCAAAGAACTTGCGGGCAACCCCTAGGCGCGCGCCTTTCAAGCCGTTGGCATCGACGTAGCGAACATAGTCGGTCTGGAAACGATCGCCGACCGCGGCGCTGGCCGAATCGGCCGCGTCCAGACCCGACATGACGCCGAGCATCAGAGCGGCGTCGCGGACAGTGCGAGTCAGAGGTCCTGCCGTGTCCTGGCTGTGCGAAATCGGCGCGATACCGCGACGGCTGACCAGGCCGACAGTGGGCTTCAATCCGACAATGCCGTTGATCGAGGCGGGACTCACGATGGAGCCGTCGGTTTCCGTACCCACGGCGATGGCGCACAAATTCGCCGAGACGGCGACGGCGGATCCGGAACTCGACCCTGACGGCGTGCGATCGGTCGCGTAGGGATTGCGGCACTGGCCGCCGCGACCGCTCCAGCCGCTCAACGAATGTGTCGAGCGAAAGTTGGCCCATTCGCTCAGGTTGGTCTTGCCCAAGATCACGGCGCCGGCGGCGCGCAGCCGTCCGATCAGCGGCGCATCTTGGGGCGCATACCATCCCGCGAGCGCCAGCGAGCCGGCGGTCGACATCATATGGTCGGACGTCTCGACGTTGTCCTTGATGAGGATCGGCACGCCGTGCAGCGGGCCGCGGGCACCGTGCGTCTTGCGTTCGGCGTCGAGCGCTGCCGCGATTTCGAGCGCGCGCGGGTTGGTTTCAATCACGGACCTTAAGGTAGGACCGTGCCGGTCCAGCCTCTCGATCCGCGCCAGGTAGCCCTGCGTGAGCTGCTGCGAACTCATGCGCCCGTCGGCGAAGGCGGCCGCAATATCCGCGAGCGACAGTTCCTCGAGCGGGTCGGATGGCGGATGGGCGGATAGTGGATGGGCGGATGGTGGATGGGCGGATGGCGTCGAGGCGGGCGTTGTCTGTTCGGCTTTTGCGGTCGCAGCGACGGCCGCTGCCACGAGAAATTCGCGCCTATCCATCAGTGGCACCCGTTTGCGTCAGTTCGAAATTGCGCTCGGCCTCGAGGCTCTCAAGATCGCGAGAAATGCTGGCGACCGCCAGAATACGGCCGCCGCGCCGGTATGTCACGGCGCAATCACGCGAGCTCAAGGAGCCATCGACGTCGATCGCATCCCAAGACTCCGCGTGGCCGACATAATTGATCGTGACATCGTAGTGCTGGCTCCAAAAGAAGGGTACGGCGTCGAAACGCTGCCGACGCCCCAGCATGTTGAGTGCCGCGATCTGGCCTTGCCGTTCCGCGACCACCCAGTGCTCAACGCGGATGCGCTCGCCGGAATAAGGATCGGGCCAGCGGGCGATGTCGCCGGCCGCGAACACGCCGGCCGCGCTGGTTTCGAGGTACTGATTGACAAGCACGCCGCGATCAATCGCCAGGCCAGCCTGTTCGGCGAGCTTGATCGTGGGACGCACGCCCGCGCCGATGACCACGAAATCCGCCTCGATGCAAGCAGTGTCCTTGAGCGTGACGCGCCTGCCGTCCACGTGCGCGACCGATGTGCCCAAGTGAAATATCACGCCATGGGATTCGTGAATTTCGCGCACGAAGGTACCGATCTGGGCTCCGAGCACACGTTCAAATGGAATGCGTTCCGGCCCGACGACATGCACTTGGATGCCTCGCTGGCGCAAGGAGGCCGCCACCTCGAGGCCGATGAAGCTTGCGCCCACGACCACGACGCGTTTCGCAGCGGCCGCCGCCGCCACAATGGCTTGCGCGTCGGCGAACGTGCGCAGATAGAGGAGCCGAGCACCGCCGGCAGCAGGGATATCCAACCGTACCGGACCGGCCCCGGTCGCCACCAACAGCGCGCCGAATTCGACCTGGGGGCCGCGCTCGAGCTGTACGGTGCGCCGCTTCAGGTCGAGCGATGCCACCGGCGAGTCGAGGAGCAGCTCGATCTTGCGCTCGGCGTAGTATTCGGGCGTGCGCAGCGGCATCCATTCCGCGGGCGCCGTGCCCATCAAAAAATCCTTGGACAGATTGGGGCGGTCATAGGGCGGCGAGGTATCCGCGCTGATCACGATGATCCGGGCTGAATATCCTTCGCGCCGCAATCGGTCCGCGGCGGCCAAACCGGCCGCGCCGCCGCCGATGATGGTCACCGAGGAGGGCGCAGCATCGGCTTTGCCGTCCTCGGGCGCAGAAGGCTTGGGTGTTGGCCTCCGCTCGCTGTCGATCCGCTCGCGGACGAATACCTTGGCGCCTGCGCGCTCTACGCGCCAACAAGCGATGGGATCCAAGGCCGGCGCGCGCAGCGCCTCACCCGTGCGCAGACTGAAGCAGGCGTGGTGCAAGGGACAGCGAATGGTGTCGCCGACGGCGAGGCCCGCCGCGAGCGCGCCGTGATAGTGGGTGCATTGTGCACCGACGGCGAAGAATTCCTCGCCGCGTCTCACCAGAATGGCCTCCTCGGAATCGACGCGTCCTGGGACTATGGCGCCATCCGCAACATCGCGGACCTCGATGCCGCTGCGAAAGTTGGGAAGGTTGTTGGAGATGGCCATTTCTCTGCCGGCTCTGCTATAAAGCGAGCTACATAGTATTCATTCTTCACCAGCGCGGCTATGGGCGGCGGGAGGGCAAACCATGCGTAGAGGTCATCCAGCGTGCACGCATTTGAACATGGTCAGGCATGTCACGCCCTCCGGAAGCGGATGCGTCGAATGCCTGGCGATGGGGGACACCTGGGTGCACCTGCGCTTGTGCCGCACGTGCGGCCACGTGGGATGCTGCGATGACTCAAAAAATCGTCACGCACGCAAGCATGCCGGCAGCACCGGCCATCCCATCATATCCTCGTTTGAGCCGGGCGAGGATTGGAGCTGGTGCTTCGTCGATGAGATCGAAGTGGTGTTACCCCGGTGGTAAATCATGGCTATGAGGATCAATGATATGAAACGCATCACCCGGCTTTTGCTTTTTCTGGCAATGATGTTTGCCGCCGGCGCCGCGAACGCTGGAACGTATCCGGACACGATTGCGCTATTTAAGAATGCGGGCGAAAGCGCGGCATTCTTTAGAAAAAGCTATGCCTACGCCGTGTTTCCCAACATCGGCGAGGCAGGATTCCTTGTGGGCGGCGCCTTCGGCAAAGGCCGGGTGTATGTCCATGGGCGGCTCGTAGGCGATACGACGATGAAGCAGCTCAGCGTCGGATTTCAGGCCGGCGGCAAGGACTTCAGTCAAATCATCTTTTTCCAGGACAAACGCGCCCTGGACCAATTCGAGTCCGGCAGCTTTGAGTTTTCCGCGGGCGCGAGCGCCATTGCGGTCACCGCGTCGGCCAATGCCAGTGCGGGAACCGACGGCGTCACCTCCGGAGCGAGTGCCGGGAAGAAAGATGCGAGCACCGACGGCGTTTACAACGACGGCATGGCGGTATTCACGATTGCCAAAGGCGGCCTGATGTATGCCGCTGCGCTGGCGGGCCAGAAATTCACGTATAAGCCGCGCGGATCGGACTGATAAAAATTTAATAAAAACCAATCGGGGGAAGAATGAACAGTCGCCGATACGCATCCTATGGTGCGTCGCTCTTATCTGCTGCCTTACTGCTCGGCTTGGGTTGCGAAGCCGCCGGCAGCGCGGAAGCCGGCGGCAAACCGGTCAATGGGGAACGCATTGCCAATGCCGATGCGGAGCCGGGCAACTGGCTCTCCTACGGCCGCACTTACGGCGAACAACGCTACAGTCCGCTTGAAGAGATCAACTCCAAGAACGCCCAAAAATTAGGCCTTGCCTGGTTCGCGGACCTCGACACCAACCGGGCGCAGGAAGCGACGCCCTTGATCGTCGATGGCGTGATGTATATCTCGACCGCCTGGAGTCTCGTGAAGGCCTATGACGCTCGCAGCGGCAGGTTGTTATGGGCCTATGACCCGCAAGTTCACCGCGAACTCGGCGTGAACGCCTGCTGCGATGTGGGCAATCGCGGGGTTGCCGTTTGGAATCACAAGGTCTATGTGGGCGTTTACGACGGACGGCTCGTGTCGCTCGATGCCGCGACGGGTAAGCCGGTCTGGAGCACGCTGACCGTGGATACCAGCAAGCCCTACACCATCACGCAAGCCCCGCGGGTGATCTTGGGGCGTGTGATCATCGGCAACAGCGGCGGCGAATACGGCACGCGAGGCTATATCTCCGCCTATGACGCGGAGACCGGCAAGCTGGCGTGGCGATTCTTCACCGTCCCCGGCGATCCATCCAAGCCCTTTGAAAACGACGCCATGGCGCGGGCGGCCAAGACCTGGTCCGGAGAATGGTGGAAGCTGGGCGGGGGCGGTCCGGTCTGGGACGCCATCTCCTACGACCCCAAACTCAATCTGCTTTATTTCGGCGTGGGCAATGGCGTGCAATGGGCTCGATCCGCACGCAGCGCGGGCAAGGGCGACAACCTCTATCTTGCCTCGATTGTCGCCCTGCATGCCGATACGGGCGAGTATGCCTGGCACTATCAAGCCACCCCCGGCGAGGAATGGGACTTCGATGCCGTTCAGCAGTTGGTGTTGGCGGACCTCAACGTTGGCGGCAAGCTGCGCGAGGTCCTCATGCAGGCGAACAAGAATGGCTTCTTCTATGTGCTGGATCGAAAGACCGGCGCGTTGATCTCCGCAAAGGCGATCGTCCCGGTAACCTGGGCGAGCGGCGTTGATCTGAAAACCGGTCGTCCGATTGAAAACAAAGAAGCGCGATACAGCGACACGGGCATGCCTGTCGACATCAAGCCCGGTCCCTTGGGCGCGCACAATTGGCAACCCATGGCCTTCAATTCGACCACCGGTCTGGTCTACATTCCGGCGCAACAAGTGCCCATGCGCTACACGCCGCTGCCGATCATGCCCATCGCTCCCATC
>Ga0210384_10008623_pt1 | contig 10604 bp, 9 predicted proteins | sample IncBWH2MmetaG_FD_160574 | JGI IMG/M metagenome (GOLD analysis project Ga0210384, IMG submission 160574) | Forest soil microbial communities from Barre Woods Harvard Forest LTER site, Petersham, Massachusetts, United States - Inc-BW-H-2-M | ecosystem: Environmental > Terrestrial > Soil >...
CAAACGTCGGCTGGAAGCGGTTGAACTGCTGCTGGGGCGCGACAGCCACGAAGTAAACGAGTCCCTCGGGCCGCATCACGGTGATTAGCCAATCGGTCTCTTGGCCACCGACCGGCGAATCGTTCTTCAAATAAGTGGACAAGCCTCGTTCACCGTTCAGCGTGACTTCCCGGGATTCGCGCAGGGTCACGAGTCCTTCATTCTCCTGCTGCATCGATTGGATCAACTTCTGAGTGGCTGCCTGTAGGGGATCCGCTCCCGCCGGCAACTTCCCTTCGATGCGGACCACACTAGCGCTCAATCCGCAGGCTAGCTCGGCTTGGCCTTTGCCAGAGTCCACAATTCCACCATCCGGCGCCACAGTAGCGTGGTTGCCCTTGCCATATTTCTCCCAGTTGTCAGGATATTGCATGGTCAGTTTGTCGACCTGCAGATTCACCATCGTGGCAGAAGGAGTACCGACAGTGACGCTGCCGGGCGCTGGAAACGTGCCGGCTTTCGGATTCCCCGCAGTTGGTTGCTTCTTCACAGGAGCAGGAAGGGCCGCTAGTTCCTTTTTGATGGCCTTGAACTCCGGCGAGTCTCGTTTCGCTCCCTCCTGAACGCCGCCGAGCTTTTCGACTTCTTGATCCACGCGATCGATGCGGTGGTCAGGATTGGGATGGTCGGAAAAGAAGTCGGGCGGGGTTTTCCCAGTGGATTCGGCGCCGAGCTTTTCGAAAAAAGCCGCCATCGCGCGCGGGTCGTAACCAGCGTCATACAAGACTTGCGTACCCATCACGTCGGCTTGGGTCTCTGCGCCCCGCGAGTATTTGAGCAAAACACTGCCAGCGGCAAATTGCCCGACGCCGGCTGCCGCAGCTCCGGCTGTGCCGCCAAAGATGCCGCCCGCGATGCCGAGGATGCCTGTACCCAGTTGCGCGTATTGCGCCTTTGTGGCCTGGTTGGTCCCGTGCCGCAGCGCCACGTGCGACAACTCGTGCGCCATCACTCCGGCAAGCTCTGACTCATAATCGGCGGCCTCAATCGCGCCACGATTAATGAAAACGAACCCGCCAGGCAATGCGAACGCGTTGATGGCCTGGTCATTTACACAATGGAATTCCCAGGGATATTTCACGCCGCCGGTATTTAGTTGTTCCACGAGTTGCATGCCCAGCTTTGTAAGATACGCATCTACCTTCGGGTCGTTGCACAATTGTGCTACCTGCTCGATTTCGCTTGCGGCCCGCCGACCCAATTGAATGTCCTGCTGAGGGCTGAACGAATTAATGCCTGGCTTGATTTTGGTCCGACCATCCTGTGCGTTGAGAGCGCTTGCGAAACAGAGAATGAGGGCAGTGGCCTGCAGAATTCTGAGGCGCGTTCTGAAATACATGCAAACCTCCACCGCGGAAAATCGCCAAAGGCGGGCAAAAACGGCAGTACAAATTATACGTCGAAGACAGAAAAGAAAAAGCCCGGACAGTTTCGTGCCCGGGCCGTCAAAGTTCGAGGAATTCGGTTTTAGCGTGCGAGACGCGGTGTCGGTTCAGGAGGAAGTGGCACGCCAGGAGCTTCGACAGGGCGGCCGCCGCGCGCTTGCGCGTTCCTTTGCGCCAAAGCGGGTTCGGCGCGACGCACCGGCATAGCCACATTTTCGCCTTCGCGCACAAAAGTGAGATTGGTGTCGCTTTTTTCCCAATCGATGCAAATCAAGTCGCCGGAGTGCACCTGTTCGGTGGCTAACAGATTAGCCATGGGATACACAACGTGACGCTCGATGGCACGCTTCAAGTGTCGCGCGCCGTAGCGTTGGTCCGTACCTTCCTGCAGCAGGAAATCTCGTCCAGAATCGGTAACGCGAAAGAGAAATTGGCCTTTGGCGGTTTCCAGGACACGCTGCTGCACCATGGTCAATTCGATGTCCAGCACCTGCTCCAATTGCTGACGGTGCAACTGGTGGAAGACAACCACCTTATCGAGGCGATTCATGAATTCGGGAGAGAACTTGCGGCGAGCGGCCTCAACCGCGGTGCGCTGGACCTTTTCGTCCATATCCGCTCTGGGCTTGTCGCCGGCCTTAATGAAGCCGTAGCCACCGGCCATTAAATCGGTGATTTCGACACCACCGAGGTTGGAAGTCATGAAGATAACGGTCTGGGAGAGATCGACGCGGCGGTTGTCGCCCAAAGTTAGCGTGGCTTTGTCGAGCATGCCCAGCAACAACTGCCAGAGCGCGTCGCTGGCTTTCTCAATTTCGTCAAAGAGAAGGAAGGAAAGCTTCAGCTTGTCCGTATGCGAAGCCGCCAGAGCTTCTTGGGTGATAAGTGGATGTGTCTCACGATGACCCAGATAACCTGGGGGCGAACCGATCAACTTGGCGATTTCGTGCGAGTGCTGGAATTCCGCGCAATCGACCTTGATCACCATGCGCGGGTCTCCGAACAGAATCTCCGCCGCGGCTTCCACGATGCGTGTTTTGCCAGAACCGGTGGGTCCCAGGAACAAAAGGTTACCAACCGGGCGCCCGGGCGAATTCAGCCCGGCACAAAATACCTGGTAGAGATCGACGAGCGCTTGCACGCCTTCCTCTTGCCCGACGATCTTGGACCGCAAGGCGTTGTGGAACTCGCGCGTGTCATTGCTGCGGATGCTGGGATCGAGTTGTTGTCTGGCAGCGGCTTTCATAGCTTCTCCCCTCAGCAGCTGAAGCCCTTGCTTCATCGCTTGCCCAAGCACAGGGCGCAAGTCGAAAGAACAATTTCGACTTCCTGAGGGAGAGCATGGGACGTGCCAATCTGAGGAAACCCGTTCCTGGCAAGCAACCTCCACACACTCAATAACATACAATTGGCGCCGTTCTGGAAACTGTCTCACGACGTGAGACAATGTTCCAGATTTGCGCAAAATGAGAGCGCTGAAACACATAGTGTCACCATGCTTCGGACAAAAAGCGGCGTCACCTTTGCTTGGTGCCCCTAAACGTCCGAACCGGCGCTCTTGTTAGCCCTTTTCTTTTTTTCGATTTTGCAGCGATTGTCGCGCTGCCGCGGGCGTCGTCGCCGGCAAGGCGGGACGACTCGGCGGTTCTTCCACCACGGTCTCGGCAGGCGCATCTTTTCCCAAGCCGTCTGCGGAAGACGCCGTTGCCGCCTTGGCCTCTTCCGGTTCTTCCGGGGTCACCAGGACGCCTTGGCTTTCTCTGACGAAGGTAAGCTCCTTGTGAACGCCGTCCCAATCGATACGGACCAAATCGCCGACGCGGACCTGCTGAGTTGCAAGAAGATTCGCCAGCGGGTAAACGACGTATCGCTCAATGGCGCGCTTCAGGTGCCTTGCGCCATAGCGTTGATCGGTTCCTTCCGTCAGAAGGAAATCGCGTCCGGCGGGTGTAACGCGGAATAGGAACTTGCCCAAAGCGGTGTCCAACACCCTCTTCTGCACGAGTCCAAGTTCGATGTCTAGAACCGCTTCCAGTTGTTCTCTACGTAATGGGTGGAAGACGACCACCTTGTCCACGCGATTCATAAATTCCGGCGAAAACTTTCGCCGCGCGGCCTCGACGGCGGTCCGTTCCACGCGTTGGTCCAGGTTCGATACCGGCATATCCTCCGACTTGATGAAGCCGTAGCCACCGGCCATCAGTTCGGTGATTTCGCCGCCACCGAGGTTGGAAGTCATGAAAATAACGGTCTGCGAAAGGTCCACGCGGCGATTGTCGCCAAGAGTGAGTGTGGCTTTGTCGAGCATGCCCAGCAGCAACTGCCACAGGGCGTCACTGGCCTTCTCAATTTCGTCAAACAAGAGAAAAGAGAGCTTCAGCTTGTCGGTTTGCGAAGCCGCCAGAGATTCCTGGGTGATGAGCGGATGGGTCTCGCGGTGACCCAGATACCCCGGGGGCGAGCCGATCAGCTTGGCGATTTCATGGGAGTGTTGAAACTCCGCGCAGTCGATTTTGATCACCGCGCGGGGGTTGCCGAAGAGAATTTCCGCCGCTGCTTCCACGATCCGCGTTTTGCCCGACCCGGTAGGACCCAAAAACAGGAGATTCGCCACTGGCCGGCCCGGCGAATTCATCCCAGCGGTAAAGACCTGGAAAAAATCCACCAGGGCTTGAACCCCTTCGTCCTGCCCAACGATCTTCGCGCGCAGAGCCTTTTGAAATTCAACGGTTTCTGCACTGCGAATACTTGGATTAAGCGAAAAGTCCCCCGTGCCCATGACCCCTCCTAGCGCTCCCGGAATCCGGGATGCGCATTTCCAAAACGCCCGCCCGTCCGGCCAAGTCTTTTCAGGTCGTCCTTCCGGGCGAACTGATCGAGCTTTACCTGGATACTGGAGTGCAACAACCGCAGTTGTACGAGCAATTCCCGCGCCACGGCGGGCGATTCGGAAAGTCGGAGTACGGGCGGAAATAGGTCCGCAAGGGCCAGGTTGAGCCCTCGCAGGTTTTGCACGAGTTTTTGAACGGCTGGCGACTCAGGGTCTGCCAGATCGATCTGGTTATTCAACTGTGCGCGCAGGGAGCGCCAGTTGAGTTCCACGAAGGGGTGCTTCTTGGTCACTTCTCGAACGATGTCGTCGGTGATTCGAGCGCGTTCGCCCAGGCGCGCGAGATGGAGTTGCTGAACTTTTCCGCCGCGGCGCACATTGTGCACCAGATAAAAAGCATTTCCTTTGCGGCGAACGAAGGCCATGGCGCTCCTCCGGCGAACTTGCCGGGCAAGCCTCGGAAGGCCTGCTCCCGTTGTAGTGTAAGGTGCTTCCACTACACCCGTCAAGTTTAGATGCGGCGATTCAGTAAACGTTGTGTCAGCCCCCGTTGCGGACATCGTCGTGCATTTTGCGCATGCCGCGTCATCACATTTTTGCGTGCGTTTCATTTGTCTTTCCGTTCCGCTGGAGGCCAAGGACCAGCGTGCCTCTAAGTTCCTCTTGTGCCCACCGCCACACCCTCCTTACTATGGAACCCGCTTTGCGGAGGAAGGTTCCCAAGTGTCGTGGAGTCCGGTGTATCAGTTCGTGAAACAAATCCCGCGCGGCAGGGTTATTACGTATGGGGCGCTGGCGAAAGCTCTGCGTCTACCGGGCGGCGCAAGAACCGCAGGCAGAGCGATGGCAGCAACACCCTCTGGAAAAGGCATTCCTTGGCACCGCGTGGTTGGCGCCCGCGGTAAACTGCTGATTCGCGAACCCTACGCCTCGCTGCAGCGTAAACTGCTTGAGTCTGAGGGCGTGAAACTGCTTGAATCTCGCGTGCAGCTGAAACTCCATGTTTGGAAGTCTCCTAAGAACAAGCGTACTAGCTGAGGGTGAGTGTTTCCGTAGAGAGAAATCCGTTACCTGCGGTACGATGGAGACCTCGAATCCATGGCCAATCCGATCCTGCAGGTTGAAAATCTTGTGAAGCGCTATGGCGACTTGGAAGCCGTGCGCGGGGTGAGCTTCTCCGTCGAAGAAGGTGAAGTCTTCGGTCTGCTCGGGCCGAACGGCGCGGGAAAGACCAGCACCATTGAAGTACTGGAAGGCTTGCGCGTTGCCGATGGCGGTCGTGTTTCCGTGTGCGGTTTCGACCCAGCGAGAAATCCCACGGAGCTGAAACGCGAAATCGGAGCGGCGCTGCAGTCCACTTCCCTGCCCGACAAGCTGAGAGTTGCGGAAGCGTTGCGGTTATTCTCGAGTTTTTACAACCGGGGCCGCCAACCGGAAGAGCTTCTCAAGCGGTTCGGACTGGAAGAAAAACGCAATGCCTTCTACAACCAACTTTCGGGAGGGCAGAAGCAAAGGCTCGCATTGGCGATGGCTCTGGTGAACGATCCCAAGGTTCTTTTCCTTGACGAGCCCACTGCAGGTCTCGACCCGCAGGTCCGTCGCGAGATCTACGACATCGTCGAAGAACTCAAGCACGAGAAGAAGACGATTGTTTTGACCACGCACTACATCGAAGAAGCGGAGCGACTTTGCGACCGCGTTGCCATCGTTGATCATGGCAAGGTGATCGCGCAAGGAACGCCGCGGGAATTGAAGCAGACATCGGCCAACACCAGTCGCGTGGAAGTGCGCCTGGCGAAACCGGCTTCGAACGGCACGCTGAAGACTCTCGATGGCGTGGTGGATGCTCGCGAACTCGGGGGAGCATACGTGCTGCATTGCCAACGGACGGCTCCGGCGATCGTGGCGCTGGTTAAGCACCTTGAGGCAGAGGGCAACGAATTGGTTAGCCTGGAAATCGCGACCCCTTCGCTGGAAGACGTGTTCATCGAACTCACTGGAAGGAGGCTACGCGATTGACGAACCTCGCCACCCTTACGCGCGTACGCATGCAGCTGGCGCTGCGTAACAAAATGTTCTTTTTTTTCAGCGTGGTCATGCCGCTGGGCTTCTTCTTCCTTTATGCAGGCGTCTTTGCGAAAAGTGATCCGCACGCAGTCAGTTTTTTTCTCGGCCCCGTCCTCGCACTCACGGTCATGGGCAGCTTTTGGGGTCTAAGCGCAACGCTGGTGATGTATCGCGAACAGGGCATCCTGCGTCGCTTTCACGTCGCGCCCGTTTCTTCCGCAGACATGCTCGCCTCCAGCGTGCTTGCCAATTTCGTGCTCACGCTCCCGACAGTATTGATCATCCTCGCGCTCGCACGCTTTACCTTCCATGTTCAAAACTTCGGCAACCTTCCCGCGCTGTTTCTTTTCGTTTGCGTGGGCACTGTAGCTTTTGGTTCGCTCGGCCTCGTCGTGGCCAGCATCACCAATACGATGCAGGAGACCCAAGTCATCAATCAGATCCTGTGGCTGCCCTTGATTTTTCTTTCCGGCGCAACCATGCCTCTCGCTTATCTTCCGAAGGTTGTTCAGGGTTTTTCCAACTATCTTCCGGCCACTTATCTGGTTACCGGTCTCCAGCAGGCCACCTTCTTCTCCAAGCATGTAACGGATCTGTGGGTCTACTTCCTGGCGCTAGTCGCATGGGCCGTGTTGTCCTTCTTTGTTGCTTCTCAATTGTTCCGTTGGGAACCAGAGACAAAAGTCCCCAAGAATGGCAAGCTGTGGGCCGCCGCCACTGTAATTCCGTTTCTTGTGCTCGGCATCTGGCTGCATGGCAATGGCAGAATGCTTGCTGAGGCCCAGGCGGCTTATACCGCTATTAGTAGGGCGAGCGCGCCTTCGGCTGACCAACCCAAGAACTAAGCGCCGCTTTTAGCACGCCAAATTGGCCAATTCACTGTTTCACTGTTGTGAGCAAGCTCATTGACGCTCCGTTCACGCCCCTTTATTCTGCAGATAAGAGGAGGCGATCCTCCTCGCAATGGGAAAAGGAGACACCATGCCGGTACAAAAGACCGATAAGATTTGGCACAACGGAAAGTGGATTCTTTGGGACGACGCCAAGCTCCACGTCCTTGCCCACGTTGTCGGCTATGGCTCCGCAGTATTCGAAGGCATTCGCTGCTACGAAACACCGAATGGCCCGGCAATTTTCCGCCTGCGGGAGCACATGCAGCGCTTGATTAACTCCGCGAAGATCTATCGCATGGAATTGGCCTATACGCTCGACGATTTCAGCAACGCAGCGTGCGAACTTGTGCGCGTCAACAAGATGGGCCCGTGCTACGTGAAGCCCATCGTACTGCGCGGCTACGGCGAAGTCGGTGTCAATCCCTTGGGTGCGCCAATCGAATGTTACATGGCGTGTTGGAACTGGGGCGCGTATCTCGGCCCCGAGGCGCTTTCTAAGGGTGTCGACGTCTGCGTCAGCACCTGGACACGAATCGCTCCCAACACTCTGCCGGCAATGTCCAAGGCCGCCGCCAATTACATGAATTCGCAGCTCATCCGCATGGAAGCGGTGGTCAACGGCTTTACCGAAGGCATTGCGCTCGATGCTGACGGGCACGTCAGTGAAGGCTCTGGCATGAATATCTTTCTGGTGCATGACGGCACGCTGTATACGCCGCCACTGGCTGCCAGCATTCTGCCCGGAATCACGCGTGATTCGATTGTGAAGATTGCAGCGGATCTCGATCTGCCGGTGAAGGAAGCGGTCATCCCGCGCGAAATGCTTTATCTTGCCGACGAGGTGTTCTTTGTGGGAACGGCCGTGGAAGTCACGCCGCTTCGCTCGATCGACAAGATCACGATCGGGAAGGGCGTGGCTGGACCGATCACCCGTCGCATTCAAGAGGAGTTCTTCGCGCTTACCAGCGGCAAGAAGGTCGACCGTCACAACTGGCTAACGCCCGTGAACGCGCCGGTCGCCGCTACGCGCTAGCAAAGCCATCGCTTGAGTTTTCATTGCTTGGGCCGCGTTCGTCGCGGCCCAAAATCTTGGTTGTTTCCTCTGCGGCAATTCTTTCCTGCTCCGTGCTAGCGCAAGGTGTTTTTTCCGGATAAACTTCCCTCGATTCCATTGTACTCATCCATGGCCTTGGAGGCCTTTCGATGTACAATCTCTCGCAAAAGCTCACGGCTGAATTTCTGGGCACGTTCGCGCTCATTTTCTTTGGCGCCGGCGCGGTGTGCGTGGACTTTCAACTTCGCAGCAACAGCACCGGCGGCATCGGACTTCTGGCCATCGCCCTAGCTCACGGCCTTGCCATCGCCATCATGGTCTCCGCTCTCGGACATATCTCCGGGGGACATTTCAATCCCGCCATCACCATAGGGCTCTGGGTCACCAAGCGCATCAACACTCTCGACGCACTCTCCTACTGGGGAGCACAGTTATTTGGCGCCACTGCCGCGGCATTTCTTCTTAAAGTGGTATTGCCGGAGGAAACTTGGCGCAACGCTTTGCTGGGCACGCCGATCCTCATGCCCGATTTCCCTCGCTGGGGTGGCTTGGCACTTGAGGCTACCACTACCTTTTTCCTGGTTCTGGTGGTCTTCGCTACCGCCGTTGACGAGCGTGGCAGTTTCCGCGCCATCGGCGGCTTCGGCATCGGCTTGACCATCACTCTGGGAATCATCGTTGCCGGCCCGTTTACCGGCGGCGCGCTTAACCCGGCCCGAGCCTTCGGACCTGCCTTTGCGTCCAATCATTGGCTCAACCAGGGCATCTACTGGATTGGTCCGCTGATCGGCGGCTTCCTGGCTGGCCTGCTGTACGACTCGCTGTTCCTTCGCAAGGCGGACGTTTAATAGCGCTTCGCCTGTCCCCCCGCTCAGGTAACTAGACAGCAACGCCTCGCTCTGGCTTTCTTGTTGGCTGTCCCCGCCAGTGCTAGGTTCAAAGAGAAAGGTTCCTGCGGGGTGTCACTTCCATGGCCTTAAGCATTGACGATCTACTACGTCGCGCTGTCGAAAACAAATCGTCTGACTTGCACTTAAAAGTCGGCAACCACCCCTATCTGCGCGTCGACGGTTTGCTGGCCCCCATTACCGACGTTCCGCGCGTCACACCGGAAGAAATGCTGTCGATGGCATTCAGCATGATGACCAACCGGCAAAAGCAAAAGTTCAAGGAAACCGCGGAGTTGGATATGGCTTATGGCGTCGCTGGCCTGGGCCGTTTTCGTGTGAACGTCTTCCAGCAGCGCGGCAACGTGGGCATGGTTCTCCGCGTCATTCCAACCAAGATCCGGACTGTGGAAGAGCTGAATCTTCCTACGGTTATTTCCAAGATTTGCGAAGAACAGCGCGGGCTGGTGCTGGTCACCGGGACGACCGGTTCTGGTAAGTCCACCACGCTGGCGGCCATGATCGATCGCATCAACGCCAACCGCGCCGATCACATCATTACCATTGAGGACCCGATCGAATTTCTGCACCGCGACAAGCGCAGTTTCATCAACCAGCGCGAAGTGGAAGTCGATACCGCGAACTTCTCCACCGCTTTGCGCGCCGGCCTTCGTCAGGACCCCGACGTGATTCTGGTCGGCGAAATGCGCGACCTGGAAACCATCTCCACCGCGCTGCTCGCCGCGGAAACCGGCCACCTGGTTTTCTCTACTTTGCACACTTTGGATGCCACGGAAACCATTCAGCGTATTATTGCGGTCTTCCCTCCGCCGGAGCAGAAGCAGATCCGCTTGCAGATGGCAGCGACACTGAAAGCGGTGATCTCTCAACGACTGGTTCGCCGCGCCGATGACAAAGGCCGCGTGCCCGCCGTTGAAATTATGATTGCCACTGCCTACATCAGAGATTGTGTGATCAATGCGGACAAGACGCGCCTGATCCACGACGCTATCGCCGCAGGCACCTCGCAATATGGCATGCAGACCTTCGATCAGTCGCTCTTCGATCTTTACACCAAGGAATTGATCACGTTGGAAGAGGCGCTTTCCCGTGCGTCGAACGCCGACGAATTCAAGCTGCGCATTCAGGGCATCCGGTCTGCTGCCGATGCTGCGCGCGAGGAAATGGAACGCCAGATGGCCGATTTCGAGCGCTTCGCCCGCAAGTAACGCTGATTTTTGCCCCAAACATGATTATTGTGGAGTGCCGTGGGTTGGCACCGCTTTTCCCATGTGCGAACTAACACGCGGCAATGGAGTCTGTATGAAAACCAGCGGGTTGCCTCTTTCCCGGGCAGATTCTATCCTTCTCTCATGTTCGGCAAGCCGCGCCAGCTTGAGACAGCAGGGCAACTCCACGACGCCGCCATCAAAATCCTGATGCGCCGTG
>Ga0210384_10008627_pt1 | contig 10598 bp, 12 predicted proteins | sample IncBWH2MmetaG_FD_160574 | JGI IMG/M metagenome (GOLD analysis project Ga0210384, IMG submission 160574) | Forest soil microbial communities from Barre Woods Harvard Forest LTER site, Petersham, Massachusetts, United States - Inc-BW-H-2-M | ecosystem: Environmental > Terrestrial > Soil >...
AGCGACGGGTTCTTCAACCGTCCCGGCCGACCAAGGCTCGGCTAAGCCTGCCTCACAATCGACAAGAACCAACGAGGTTATCGTGGTAGAAATATCCGCAGCCACTCACCTTCCTGGCGGTTCCGCTCCTGATTTCTTGTCTGCTTCGAGGGCCAAAGTGGAGCACAGACGGTTAAAATAGCAACTCCGAACCAAATCTCATTATGAACAACCCCGTACACGCTGACCAAGCGCCGGAAAAGAAGGTCTACATATGTCTCAGCGGCCTGCCTCTCTCCTTCCATCTGGACTGGCCCTTTCACAAGTCCACATCGGGAGCGGATTTCTGGGTGCTGCACGCCAACATCGCTCTCGAAAATTCCGGAGGCCTGCACGCGCCCGTGTCGGTCAACTTGTCGGCGACTGTGTACGAGGTGATGCCGTCCCTGGAACCTAAAGACATTGAGGCCCCTGTGATCAATGCCCTGCGCAAGGAAGTCGATCGGCGGCAAATTGAATTCCTGAAGTCGGGGAAGCGAGTGCCGGTGCAATTCTCCAGCCGCTACTACGACTTCAAACGCAGCAAATGGGTGTTTGGCAAAGCCACGGACGAGAACGTCGCCCTGCTGGTGGCCCGCAAAGTCTATTGGCAGACCAAGGTTGCCGGAGGGCCGGTCTGGATCGGCGATCCCACCGAAGCCCTATTCCTCGAAACCACGCCTGCGCACCTGATCGAGGTGGCGCAAAAACTGCGCGACCAGGAATTGTTGACTCTGGAGGGTGAGTGGGCTTCAGCCAATGCATCGCTGATGGCGCAAGCAGAAAAATTTGAGGCGGACATGCGCGCCGCCCTCACCGAACTGGAGCAGAAGCACGCATACGAACGAGGCTAACGAGGCTGAAGATTGTGTGGGGTGGACACTCTTGTCCGCCGCTTTGAATTTGATCTTAGCTTGGAATCTCAACTGCAGTTCGTTGTCAACTACTCAAGAGTCTTGCGTGAATACCTAAAGCCAAAGTCAAAGGCCAGGAGTGCCCGCCCACATTTACTGCTGCTTGCTGATGGTTCCGTTGAGCTCTACGTTCGAGTCGGCCTGCACCACGTAGGCGTCGTTACCCGAGATCAGGTAAAAAATCAGATTGCTGGAAAGATTACTGATCGAGGCACCCGTCCGCCCATTCGCCGAAACAGCGTAGTTTCCCGACAAGGTGGCGGTACTGGGGACCCCGTCAGTGTTCGTGAATTCATTCAAGGTCAGCTTGCCGCCTCCGTCCCACCGCAACGTACCCACCCGGTCTTTCGGCGTGCTTTGGACGTCGAATCCATCCATGAGGAATCCGAACTGTCCGTTCATCGTGGAATTCGAAAACGACGAGACCAATTGCAGATCGAGGCTTCCGTCCTGAACGGTGTTGGCATCGTTGACCAGGAAAAGGCCGCGTGACGGACTGACCATCCACACTACGTAGCTGCTGTTGGCGGCTGTGGTGAGATTTAACACGGCCCGTCCGTCGGGGGTCTGGGTATAGGTTCCGGTAAAGCTAACGTTGGTCGCGGGGCCGCCATCCTGCACCAGGTCGCGCGCGCCGGCGGTGATGTTCCCCCCGCTCGCCGTGAAGCGGCCAGCCATATTTACTCCGCCTAAGGCGCCAGTGTCACCTTTGCTCCCAAAGGCGTAGCTGCCGGAGAGTGTAGGCGTGCCATTCTGCAGCTCTGCTCGGCCCTGTCCGACGATATTGGTATCGCCGGCAAGGAACCGTATGTTATTGGCATCCACAATGTAGTAATTGAAGGTGGAAGTAATGGGGGTACTGTCGGTGAAGGTTCCGCTGCCCCGTCCAGTGGCAGGGTCGGGAGCGTTAAACGAGCCGGTAAAGGTCAGGGAGCTTAGCGTTCCACTCAGATTGACGTCTCTGTTCCCGTTGCTGGCCACGCCACCCGTAAGCGTGAACGCGCCCACGCTGGCCGAGGATTGCGCCGTATTCAAATTTATGTCGTGTTCCCGAAAAACGAATGTTCCGGCAGGAGCGGCGGTAATCGCCGTCAAGTCCTGCTTCTCGGCAATCCCGCCCGCATTCACCGCCGAGTCCGCCTCCGCCAAATACACTTTGGAAGCACTGACCATGGTTACTTCCAAAGTGATTGGTCCCAGCAGGGCATTGCTGAAGGTCACACTTCCTGTGCCGTCGTTGTTGATGGAGTAAGAGCCAGTGCTCACGGTTTTGAATACACCCGTGCCCTCGGAAAAATCGTCAGTCGCGCTGGTGATGACTTTGTTGCCGTTCGCGGTAAACACGCCAGCTTCACGGTACGGAACGACGTTATTAGGGTTACTGAAATCAAAGCCTTCGATCTGGTAGACATATTGCCCGTTGAGGCTGGCATTGGAAAAATTTCCTTTTGGAATGAATCCGGGTACGCCACCGTTATTCGATCCACAACCGGCACCAAGCAGAAGCGAAACCAGGCCCAGGCACAGATATAGAATTTTCATAAGAAAAAATGGTCCAGCTTAAGCACCCTGAACCTCTAACCCAGCCACACCCAGAAAGTTGTCAGGGAGGAGTCACCTTGTGTGCTGGGACGGGCGTCCCGCCCGTCCGGCGAATCTGAAGGGACTCCGTCTACTCTTGCGCAACTTCCGCCCGCCGCGCCAGCACCGAAGCCGCCTTTCGTTTTTGCACCAGCCACGCCACCACCCGGTAACCCAACAACAAGGACAGCACGAACGCGTACTTAGCGGGCTTGCTGATATCAGCCTTCACCAGCCACCAGTAATGAATCACGCCCGCGATCGCACTGACGTAGATGAGACGGTGCAACGCCCGCCAACGGTTGCCTCCGAGGCGGCGTATCCAGCCTGCGGTTGAAGTCAGCGCCAGCGGAATCAGCAGGACGAATCCGGTGAACCCAATCGTGATGAAACGGCGCTTGCTCACGTCTGCCCACACTTCGTGCATATCAAAGAACTTGTCCAGCCAGATGTAAGTCAGGAAATGCAGCACCGCGTAGAAGAATGCAAACAACCCGAACATGCGGCGATAGCGAATCAGCCACAGCCGTCCGGTCAGCTTCCGCACCGGCGTGACGGACAGTGTCACCAGCAGGAAAATTAAAATCCAGTCACCCGTCGAATGCGTGATGACTTCGATGGGGTTCGCGCCCAGACGACCCATGTACGCCTTCCATCCCAGCCGCGCCAGCGGTCCGAGACAGGCAACAAACACTACGGGTTTGAACCATCGCACCATAGGCTTTTAGATGTGGGCGCGAGCGCCAAACATCAAACTTAGAAGTTCTTTTTCAAATCCATGCCGGAATAGAGCGATGCCACCTGATCGTAGCCGTTGAACATCAACGTCGGACGCTTGCGAAATTCTCCCAACCGCCGTTCCGTGGCCTGGCTCCAGCGGGGATGATCGACATTCGGATTCACATTGGAGTAAAACCCGTATTCCATGGGCGCGGATATGTTCCAGGTGTTGACAGGCTGGTCGCCGGTAAAGCGAATGCGAACAATTGCCTTGATGCTCTTGAAGCCATACTTCCACGGGATCACCATGCGCAGCGGCGCACCGTCCTGATTGGGCAGTACTTCGCCATACATGCCGAAACACAACAGCGCCAGCGGATGCATGGCTTCGTCCATCCTCAAGCCTTCGACGTAGGGCCACTCCAGTACCCGGCCGCGCTGGCCCGGCATCTGCTGCAAATCGAACAGCGTGGTGAACTCCACAAACTTCGCTTTGGGTAGAGGGTCAGCGCGTTTGATCAATTCGCTGAGCGAGAATCCTACCCACGGCACGACGATCGACCAGCCTTCGACGCAACGATGGCGATAGATGCGCTCTTCCGGGGCGGCCATCTTGATGATCGTGTCCACATCGAGCACCTGTTTTTTCTTCACGGCACCATCGATGGTGACGGTCCAGGGGCGAGTCCTGAAGTTTTTTGCCAGGCCGGCGGGCTCGTATTTGTCGGTAGAAAATTCGTAGTAGTTGTTGTAGTTGGTGACGTCTTTGTAGGGCGTGATGGTTTCGCTGGTCGAGAACGGACTCTTCTGCAAGCCGTCAATCTTGGTATTGGCTTGCGCCACCGACGAGGGCGAAGCTATTTCGCGTAAGCCCACTCCGGCTGCTGCGGCCGCGCCGGCCAGCGCCGCACCCGCCAGAAACTCTCGCCGGTTCAAATACAGGCTTTTCGGTGTGATCTGGGAGGATGGAATATCGGCTGCCTTCTTGATCAGCATGTGGGGAAGCTCCTGAGAGGTTTACGCACAAACCGGCAGTGCTGGATTTCCAGGTTCTATTCTCTGTCAAGTAGGACGCATCTGGCGCGGAAAAGTTGCATGGCGCCCGCCGCGACAAACCAAAGTCTATTGATTCGAACGTACTTGTTCACGCCGCAGCGATAACTATTTTCGTTACCCGTCGTAACTCAAGTGCCGGCGGAGAGCGCCTCGCAGACCCGGCGGATCTCTTCGCGCTGGGTCGGGCTCAAGGTCAGAAACTCAAAGCCATGCCGAAGCCCGTCGCGATATCGCACCAGGGCCCGGAATTTAATAGGGAACGGCGTCATCGGCAACGACAGCTCCATGGACACGACTTCCCCGGGCTCCAGTTCGCCAGTCAAGGTCGCCCCGATGCCGTCTTCCCCAATCTCACTCGATCGACCCCAAACGGACACGCTTTCTCCGGAGCGAAAGGCGTGTACTGAGACGCGAACATCAAGCGCATGGCGAGGAAAGCGGCGCGGTTGTTTGGAGTCAGACTTAGGATCGGTGAGAGGGTTGCTCATGGGGCGCTACTCGCGTTCCGACTACTAGTTCCCATGCAACGGGTATCCTGCTTCGAGCGGCAGTTTGCTTTCGACCCGCAATACCGTAACGCCTCCGGTAATCGAATACACATCCACCAACCCGACTGCGCCAGGTGTGGATTCCACGGCCTCCACCAGATTTTTGTCGGAGTTGACGACAACGATGGCGGGATGATTTGCCCGGCCGTGGTTGGCCGTGGCGATGAGGGCGCTGACCTCGTCGCTCGACATGCCATAAACTTTTTCCAGCACCATCCTCATCTCGTTCGAAGCCGGATTGAGGCTGAATAAAGTGACCGGTTTGCCCTTGGGCCAGCGGCTGGTCTGACCCTTGCAGATCTTCACCAGCTCAGACATGCTGACTTCAGTCACGCCATTCGATTTGTTGGAGACCAGGGCCATGTCTTTGGCCTGAGCTGCCGTAGCCATGACCGCCATCATCAGCCAGGTTCCAAAGGTGCGTCGGCGAAACACAGTTCTCTCCCAAGCCCGGGAATCCGCCAGTTGATTGTCCTCGAAGCCAGAGCGATGCTCAATGCCAACCGGGACCGGGTTACCAGCCGAGACAATACGGGAAACTGGTGGTGGAGGGCGGGCGGCCCCGCCCGCCAGCAATGGCCTGGACCTCCAGCTGTCCCCGCCTGTCGTATCATCTCCTGCATGGCTGCCCTGCCCGAGCCGTCACTCATTCTCAGCTTCGAGGAAGCGCGTCATCTGGTCGAAGCTCACGCCGCGCAGCTGCGTCCTCGCGGCAAGGAGCTGGTAGAACTGCTCGAGGCCGCCGGACAGATTCTGGCCGAACCCATATTCGCTGACCGCAACTTCCCGCCGTTCCCGCGGGCCATGCGCGACGGCTACGCAGTGCTGGCCGCCGATCTCTCCCAACTCCCGGCCACCCTCGAAGTGATCGGAGAAATCAAAGGCGGCGCTCGCACCGAAGATATCCCCTCCCTGCAACCGGGCCAGGCAGCGGCCATCATGACGGGTGCGCCTGCCCCGCCGGGTGCCGATGCCGTCGTGATGGTGGAATACACATCACGCGACGACCGCCGAGTTCAGATCATGAAGCCGGTGGCCGCCGGCGACAACATCGCCCCTCTCGCCTCGGAGGCGAAACGAGGCGAGAAGCTGCTGCTCCCGGGGACGCGACTCGATTTCGCTGCGATCGCGGTGGCTGCGTCGGTAGGCAGAAGCCGCCTTCTGGTCTACAGCAAACCCAAAGTCGCCATCCTTTCGACTGGCGACGAAATCGTAGACATCGATGTTCCCCCGGCAGCTACCCAGATCCGCAACTCGAATTCGTATTCGCTGGCCGCGCAGGTGCAGGCCGCGGGCGGCGAGCCGGTTCTGTTGCCGATCGCGCCCGACGAGCCTGAACGCCTGCGTGAACTCATCGCCGACGGCCTCGAAGCTGACTTGCTGCTACTGGCTGGCGGAGTGTCGATGGGCAAGTACGACCTGGTCGAACAAGTCCTGGCAGAGCTAGAGGCAGAATTTTTCTTCACTGGGGCCCTAATCCAACCGGGAAAGCCGATTGTCTTCGGCCGAGTCCCGTGTAGCACGGGCTCTCCCGCCCGCGAAAAGCCGCCATCCCCCCCGGCCCATGTTTATTTCTTCGGACTCCCAGGCAATCCAGTTTCAACCATGGTGACTTTCGAACTCTTCGCCCGCCCAATCCTGGAAGCACTTTCCGGCAGGTCGCCACGCAAGCTGGTATTTCTAAGCGCACGCCTGAAGTCCGACATAAAAACAAGAGCTGGTTTGAAGCGATTCCTCCCGGCAATTCTGTCCGGAGAATTCGAGCAACCGGACGTTGAACTGGCGGCATGGCAAGGATCAGGCGACATCGCCTCAATGACACGGGCCAACTGCTACATCGTAGTTCCCGCAGATCGCGACAAGATACAGACCGGCGAGTGGGTCCCGGTCCTGATGCGTTAACGGGCCGCGTGGGGACAGCCGCCCTCGGCCCTCCGGTGGAGCAACGCCGCCTATTTCTGGAACGAGCAAGACCGGTCGAGCTTCGCTCGACCGGACACCCGAGGGCGGCTGTCCCCTCGTGGTCCGTGGTAACTTCCCGCACGAGCGAGAACGCTCGCGTCCACATTGACGTAAGATAGCTTTTCGCGATGCCTCGCAAACTCTCCCACTACGATCACGCTGGCCGTGCCGGCATGGTGGACGTTTCCGCCAAGACCCCCAGCAAACGCGAAGCGGCCGCCAGCGCTTTCGTCGTCCTGAAACCCGCCGTACTGAAAGCTCTGCCTAAAAATCCCAAGGGCGATGCACTCGAGGTAGCCCGGCTGGCCGGCATCATGGCGGCCAAGCGCACCTCCGATCTAATCCCCATGTGCCATCCCCTGCCGCTTTCGCTCGTTGATGTGACCGTGCGGCTATGCGAGAATGGCGTCGCCATCAGCTCAAGAGTTACTACCACGGCGGTTACGGGCGTCGAGATGGAAGCCCTGGTCGCAGCCAGCGTCGCCGCGCTGACCGTGTACGATATGTGTAAAGCGCTGGATAAGGGAATCGAAATCCGGGAGATCGTGCTCGAACAAAAATCCGGAGGCAAGAGCGGTAACTACATCCGCGTGCGCAAGAAGATCTAGCCTGCCATGCCGAATAACGTCAAAGTCCTGCTGGTGGACGACAATCCCATGGTCCTCGCACTGCTGCAAGGCGCGCTGACCGCGCTGGCCAGCGTTACCACCTCCAGTGACACGGCCGACGCCCTGCTGAAAGCGGTAGACGACCCGCCCGATCTGTTAGTCAGTGACTACCGCATGCCGGGCATGGACGGCCATCAACTGGTCGAGCGTCTCAGGAGCCGTCCCAAGACCGCGGGCATTGCCGTGATTCTGCTGGCCAGCAAGGCTGATATCAGCGAAAAACTTTCCAGCCAGGAACCGGTCGATGATTTCGTCGAAAAACCGTTTTTCCTGAGGGACGCAACCCAGCGCATCAAGCGCGTGATCGACAAGATTGCCCTGGAAAAAATGGCCAAGACCGCGCCCTCCGACGGCGTGTTGCGCGGCAACCTGTCGCAGATGAATGTGATCGACCTGGTGCAATCGCTTGAGATGGGACGCAAGAGCTGCGCCCTCACTCTCAGCAACGAGCGCGACAAGTGTGAAATGTATTTCAGCGAAGGCCAGGTGACCCACGCCGCTTACGGCTCACTCACCGGCGACAAGGCGGTCTTCAAGGTACTGAGCTGGACCGGCGGGAGTTTCCAGATCAACTTCGAAGGCAAAACCAGCAAACAAACCACCACCCTAAACACCCAGGGCTTGCTGATGGAAGGGCTGCGTATGCTGGACGAATCCAAGCGTGACGACGGGGGCGCCGAGGAAGAAGAGGAAGATGTCCTCCTCGAAGACTGAGCCCTCGGTTCTGACCGCGGCCGTTCTCACCGTCAGCGACTCTTCGGCCCGCGGCGAGCGCGCCGATCTCTCCGGACCAGCGGTCGTGGAAATTCTCAAGCGAAAAAACTTTGCCGTGGTCGCAACGGAAATCGTGGCCGACGATCAGCCGGCCATTGAACAGTCAATCGTTCGCCTCGCCGCCCGGGCTCGACTGGTCGCGACCACCGGAGGTACCGGAATCGCCGCCCGCGACGTCACTCCCGAAGCCACCCGCGCCGTTTGCACGCGCGTCCTCGAAGGGATCGCCGAACGCATGCGCTTTGAAGGTTCCAAGAAGACCCCGATGGCCGCCCTAAGCCGGGCACTGTGCGGAGTGCGTGAAGAGTCATTAGTCCTGAACCTCCCGGGAAGTCCCCGCGGCGCAGCCGAATCTCTCGAAGCGGTAATCGATCTGCTCCCACACGCCCTCGATTTGCTAGGCGGAAACACAAAGCACTCCGGTTAATGTAGGCGCGAGCGCCCCGCTCGTGCGCGGAGCTTGAGTGGACGCGCGGGAGAAAGTTTGGCAGCAGCAGGATTAACGACGCACGAGCGAGGACGCTCGCGCCTACATTCGCCGGTTCGCGTACACTGCTAGGCTTACGCCTTGAACACAATCAAGCACATATTCCTGCGCTACACCGCGTTTCTCTGGGCGCTGCTGAAGCCGCTGGGCGCTTGGGGCGTTTTTGTGATCGCCGCCCTCGACGGCGCGGCCCTCGGGTTGCCCATGGATCCGATTGTCGCCACCTACGTTTATCAGAATCGCTCTCGGTTTCTGCTGTACGTGCTCATGGCTTCCGCCGGATCGGCGCTGGGCAGCATCGTGATTTACGGCATCGGATATCTGGGTGGCGAAGAACTGTTGCGCAAGCGCATCTCGCCCAAGCACTTTGACAAGTTTCACCAGGCTTTCGAGAAGCATCCCTTCTGGAGCCTGATGTTTCCCGCGATGCTGCCCCCGCCCACTCCCTTCAAGCTGTTCGCTCTGGCGGCGGCGGCCTCCGAGATGAGGTTCACTCACTTCCTGCTGGCCATTTTTGCCGGCCGCTTCGTGCGCTTCCTGGTGTTGTCCATTCTCACCCTGATATTCGGCCCCCAATTCGTACGCATCTTCGGAAGCGTCTTTCGGGAGCATTGGCCATGGGTGCTGACGGCGGTGGCGGTTGGACTGGCAATCTGGTGGCTGGTAGTGATCGGGCTGAAGAAAAGAAAAATGTAGGCGCGAGCGCCCCGCTCGTGCAGGAGCGGATTGAGCGCTGACATCTCGTATCTTTCAAGGATATAGAGATTATAGAGAAGCTGGCTGAACGGGGACTGCCGGCACGAGCAGGACGCTTGCGCCTACATTTCGCCTAAGCCGCGGCCGCGTGGTCGCTGCTGAACGCCTCAGCCAACGCCGCCAGCACGACCGGGGTCGCAAAAAATGCCGACGTAAACAGCAGATCCCCTTCCACCGCATGGCGGAAGAACGGCAGGGCCAGCGTGTACGACGTCATCAGCCCGCCGAAGTTCTTGGGATACATGTCATACGCCGCCCATACCGCAAAATTGCTGATCACAAAGAAGGAAACCGAACTGGCCAGGGCCGCGCCAATGACGGGCAGAGGTTTGGCATTCGTACGTAGCCGGGTTCCCAGCCACAATACCGCCGCATACCAAGCCCAGGTTACGAAGTGGTCCCACACAAACGGGTAGGCCCACACCAACTTTGTAAGGACGACGTCTGAAGCCATCATCGCCACCAGCGGCACCCACAGAAAGCGGCGCGATCCGCGCGCCCCGAAGAAAAGCAACGCTCCTACCACCGGGGTAAACATCCAGGGATGGGGTATGAACCGGACCCCAATTGCAAGCGCCAGAAACAAGTAAGCCAGCATGATCACCTCTAGAATTCAATCAACGATTGTGGCCTGCCATGAGCCCCGCGTCAAGCCAGTGTTGGTTGTGCGGCGCGGGCGCCCTCCGCGGCTTTTTGACTTAGAGTCCCGGGCCTCAGGCTGACTCGCGGCTTTCAATTGCACTGCCGGACGCGGGCGAGTCGCCCGCGACCACACGATCCCGACCTACGGCTTCCGCTCGCGCGATCCAAAGCCCTCCCGGACAACATTCAAAGACCGGTCAAGCTCCACGCTCGCGCCCAGAAGGTCCCGGCGCGTCTGATTGGGATCATAATACCGAAGGTCCCGGAAGCGAACGATGTAACCCGAGTCGATCTGCTCCGTCTCAACCACGGGATACTTCGCCCAATCCAGATAGACCCGCCCCAGGTAGCTGCTCTTGGCGGCCAGGGTCACGGGCGTTTCTTCCGGCTTCTGCCGAATTCCCATGCGACCCTCAGGATCTACGTCAGGGACGGAAGAATCAACCTGCATGGTGGCGAAAAAGTCTCGGGT
>Ga0210384_10008628_pt1 | contig 10598 bp, 10 predicted proteins | sample IncBWH2MmetaG_FD_160574 | JGI IMG/M metagenome (GOLD analysis project Ga0210384, IMG submission 160574) | Forest soil microbial communities from Barre Woods Harvard Forest LTER site, Petersham, Massachusetts, United States - Inc-BW-H-2-M | ecosystem: Environmental > Terrestrial > Soil >...
AAAGAAACGATACGCCATTCACGAATACGTCTTTATGCCCGACCATATTCATCTGCTGCTCACTCCAGCGCCGGACATTTCCCTTGAGAAGACAATGCAATTCATCAAAGGAGGCTTTTCGTTCCGTGCCAAGAAAGAAGCTGCCTTTCGTGACGAAGTATGGCAAGCAGGAAACAACGAGCATCGCATACGGGACGTGGATGATTACGCCTATCATCGCAAGTATATTTGGGAAAATCCCGTTCGCGCGGGATTGGTCTTGGTCGCGAGTGAATACCCGTGGTCATCGGCACGGCCTGGAGCGGACGTTGATCCTGCTCCGCCGGGGCTAAAGCCCGATTTTTAAGCCCGTTTACCCCCGGCTAAAGCCGGGGGCTCCCACCGTGCGCCGCAAGCGGCGCAATTAGGGCGTTATTAATACAGGAATCAATAAAGCCCGGGGGACTTCCCACCTTTGCTGCACGCTTCGCTCGCAGTTTTCTTCGTTGAAACAGAGCTACTCAGCGAATCAGACCTACTCAGCCCAGCGTTTAAACAGCAGGCAGCCGTTGGTGCCGCCGAAGCCGAAGGAGTTGGTTAAGGCGTACTCAACCTTGGCTTTGCGCGCGTGGTTGGGGACGTAATCCAGGTCACACTCGGGGTCCTGATTTTCCAGATTGATCGTGGGCGGCAGGCATTGATCGCGCAGGGCCAGCACCGTGATGCCGGCTTCAATGCCACCTGCGCCGCCGAGCACGTGCCCGGTCATGGACTTGGTTGAACTTACCGGCAGTTTTTTCGCATGCTCGCCAAAGGCGGCCTTGATGGCCATGGTCTCAAGGCGATCCCCCAGGGGCGTGGAAGTGCCGTGCGCGTTCACGTAATCCACGACTTCAGGACCGACGCCTGCATCTTTTAGCGTGTTCAACATCACGCGGTAAGCCCCTTCGCCGCCCTCCGCAGGCTGGGTAATGTGATACGCGTCTGCGCTCATGCCATAGCCGACTAGTTCCGCATAAATCTTTGCGCCACGGCGCTGGGCGTGCTCCAGGTCCTCAAGAATCAGGATGCCGGCGCCTTCGCCGACCACAAAGCCGTCGCGTCCGGCGTCGAAGGGGCGGCTGGCTTTTTCCGGTTCATCATTGCGGGTGGAAAGGGCACGCATGGCGGCGAATCCACCGATGCCCATGGGAGTGATCGCGGCTTCGCTGCCGCCGGCGATCATGACCTCGGCATCGCCGCGAGCGATGATCTTCATAGCATCGCCGATGGAGTGGGCGCTGGTGGTGCAGGCGGTGCAGGTGGCCTCGTTGGGCCCTTTGGCCCCCCAGCGGATGCTGACCTGGCCGGCCGCAAGGTTGACGATGGCCGACGGAATAAAAAACGGCGAAATCTTGCGTGGACCGCCAGCCAGCAGCGCGCTGTGCTCACGCTCGATGACATCGAAACCACCAATGCCGGAGCCGATGTGAACGCCCACGCGGGTGGCATTTTCCGGCGTGATCTTCAGGCCGCTCATGTTCATGGCTTCATCAGTTGCAGCAAGCGCCAACTGGATGAAGCGGGCCATCTTCTTCAGCTCTTTTTTTTCGATGAAATTGAGAGGATCGAAGTTTTTGACATCGGCCGCAATACGGCAGGCGAATTCGGAGGCGTCAAATTGCGTAATACGCCGGACCCCGCTCCGGCCGGCATGGAGGTTCTTCCATACCTCCTCCACGGTGTTGCCCACCGCGCATATCAGCCCCAAGCCTGTGACGACGACCCTTCGAGCTTCTAGAACCAACTACTTTCCGCCTTTCGAATTCTTGGCGATGTAATCAATCGCATCTTTCACAGTCTTGATCTTTTCCGCATCCTCGTCCGGAATCTCGATGTCGAAAGCCTCTTCGAAAGCCATGACCAGCTCCACCGTATCCAGTGAATCCGCACCCAGATCATCTACGAACGAGGCGCTGGGCGTGACTTCACCCTCATCTACACCCAGTTGTTCCACGATGATCTGCTTAACCTTTTCATCCACATTCTTCTCTGCCATCGAAAAGTTCTCCTTCGCGTGTATTTCTAAAAATTCGACAGCCCGGGGATCGCTTCGCGTTCACCTCGGAGCCAAAGGGGGTCCCTCAACGGACGCCGATCAAGCTGCTGCAAAACAACTAGTGTAATTTGCCGGAAGCAAGGCTGTAAAGCCGGACCTCAAAGGGGCAGTGGGCTAAATCTGTGTTGCCAGCCTATTTAAGCTCTTGGATGTGTTCAGCGGTAAGTTTGAATGTGAGCCCACAGAATGGACACTCCATACGCTTGCCTACTTCAAACCAATCTCTAGGATACTCAAATATTGCATCACAGCGTTGCGAATCCTCTCGTTTCCCATTCGGACAGCTCAGGGAAACAAAGGACTCTGAACCAACGACGGGCTTACGTATTGGATGTCCACTTTGGCAAGTCATATCTGCCCATGTCCAAGCGGCAGCGGCGGTTTGCTTCTCTGCGGGAGTGGTGGTCGCACTCCATTGCGCGAATAGTGGTAGCAGACTGTCGCAACCTTGCGCATCGCATAGGAGAGTTGCAACGACTTCCATATCTCCGCTTTGGTTCGAGAGTATCTCCATACCCTTGGCATCGTCGGTCAGCGGCTCCGTGTTTGTCAGAGCATAAGTATGAACATGGCTGCAGTGATGACATGCAACGGCTACAAGCGAAGCATCCTTGGATTGGAGTGCTATATCTTCAAGCGTGCGCGCAAGCGTTTCACATGGGAGCAGAATGGGCTTATGACACGTTTTGCAGTGGAATAGATACGGTAATGGCATACTCTAACCCCGCGAATAGCGGCAATTCTACGCTGCCCCTACAGATTCATTATTCATCCTAAGCACTTTTTACCTTACATTAAAAATTAAAAGTCTTTAGAAAGCCGCAGCTCGCTGCAAAGTTATTTAGCATGCGGCTGTATCGAGAGAATTCCCTGACACTGCATTTATTCTGAAGACATCCTCGGGATGTTTCGACTCCGCGCTTCAGATTCTCTTCTCTGAGGTAGGATCGCGGCGCTCCGCTCAACATGACAGGAAGATGCGGTGATCCAACCGACTCCGGCTTACGCCGGTTCGGTTTCCCCAGCCGGGCAGCATAGCGGTATTCCTGTGACTTGTCGAGATTTGGAGCATTGCTGCGTTTGTAGCCCGCAAAAACCCAGGTCCCTCCGCTCCGCCGCAAAGTGCGCGGCTCCGGTCGGGATGACAAAAAGTTATAGAACCCCACACAAATAGTTAAAACGGTATAGACATTCCATGGAAGAGAAGTCCCTGAATCTGCATTGGCTCTTTCAGCATCTTCGGGATGTTTCGACTCCGCGCTTCAGATTCTCTTCTCTGAGATAGGATCGCGGCGCTCCGCTCAACATGACAGGAAGATGCGGCGATCCAGCTACTTGCTGCAGGTTGTCTCCTTGCGCTCCGCTCAATATGACAGAGGGATAACGGATACGTCATGATCCGGCTGTGTTGCCGTCCTTGAGCGCAGCCAGCACCTCTTCGGCGTGCCCTTCGGGCTTCACGTTCTCGAAGACTTTGGCAATTTTGCCTTCCTTGTCAATCACGAACGTCGTACGGGCAATACCCATCACCTTCTTGCCGTACATATTTTTCTCTTTGAGGACGCCGAATTTCTGCGCCACTTTTTTATCCTGGTCAGCCAGCAGCGTGTAGGGCAGATCGTGCTGTTGTTTAAACTTAAGCTGGGCGCTGGGGCTGTCGGCAGAGATGCCCAGGACCACCAGGCCGGCTTTTTGCAACTTGCTGTATGCGTCGCGGAACCCGCACGCTTCCAGGGTTCAGCCGGGAGTGTTAGCCTTAGGATAGAAGAACAGCACAACCTCCTGGCCGCGGAAATCCTTCAGATGGACGGTTTTCCCGGTTTCATCAGGGATGCTGAAATCAGGTGCTTTGCCTTTGACTTTCATGATTGCGCTCCTTGCTTACGAAAAACGATTTGCGTCTTTTTTCCCAAGGGCTCCGCGCTGCTACGCCCTCGCGGCTGGCTCGCGCGCGTCAGCGCTCGCCCTCCGCTCACCGGTCAGGTATTTATACCGGATTCTGGCGGTCGCCGCCATCACCTTGCCGCTGGTTGTCCCATCAACCTGTGCCGCGCAGAAGAAAGCACGTGCCAGGATACGCGCCCTGGCGGTGCTCGAGCTTCCCGCTACGGTTCCTATTGATAAGGACCTAAAGATACCCGCTACGGCCAGGCTGCACGCCATCAGCATCTTTCAGAACAAGACATACCAGGACGCCACCATCTACTACGTCAATCCTGTGCCCATGGCGCTGGAGCCGGGGACCGTCTATGACGTGCAGCAGAACGGAGAGTCACTGGGTCTGTTTACCATCGAAAGCACCGGCAAGTCCAAAGACGATTGGCTGGCCAGCGGAAAATGGAAATCGGCAGCCAGCATTGTTGCAGCCAAAAAGGCACCATCCTCACCTGTGCCGGTGTCTTTGCAAGACACGGACGAGAGGCCGCACCTGAAGCACGGCGGAAGCGCGTCGCCTGCGTCGCAGCCTGCATCTACACCTGCGCCAACACCGTCGCCAACCCCAACTTCAGCCCAGCCTGCGCCTACTCCAACTCCGGCTGAGGCTGCTGCTCAGCCCGATCAGCAGGCTACGCCTGGCTCGCCTTCTGCAGGTGATGCTGATCCTTCTGAATCTGATCCCAATCGGCCTGCGCTGCGCCGCCGCGCTTCTGCGGGCTCTGAGGAATCCACGGCACCCACGCAGGTCGAGCGTAAGCGGGAGGCCGAGCGTAAGCCGGAACCGGTTACCCCTGAAAAAGGAGTTGCAACATCTTCAGTTCCGCCTCTGAAAGGTCCTGCCCCTGTGTTGAAAAGAAGAGGGCAAGGGGAGCCACAATTCCTAGTCGCGATATCCGATGCCACCGCCTATGACACGCACTCCTATAAATTTCCCTGGACAGCAGATGAGAAGCAGCGTCTTACGGACGCGATCGAAAAACAGGCCTTGGCGGAGCTGACAGCCTATGCCGGCAAGTCCACGCGCGTGATAGCTGCCGACAGCTTTACGCCCAGCATTCAGGCCTTCGATCTCGACTACGACAACGACGCCGAACTTGTGCTCACCGCCAAGTGCGCGTTGCGCAAGAAGCTGGCGCCAGCGAAATCTGCTCCTCTGAATGCCTACATCACCTACGTGGTGCGGCAGGAATCGAGTGGCGACTTGAGAAAGTTGTTTTCTGAAATTACCGACGACGATCACATGGATGTAATCGGCAAGCTGCAATTCATAGACGCGGTTGACGCCGACGGCGACTCGCACGCTGAACTGCTCTTCCGCCGCCTGGGCCCTACCACCCAGAGCTTTGAGTTCTACCGCGCCGGTCGCGACCAGTTGTGGAAGTTGTTTGAGGGAGCGGAATCGAGCAGGTGATTGAATCATTGAGTCATCGGGTCATTGATTCATTGCAAAAAGCAGCGGCTCCAAATTCGATGATCCGATGATTTAATCACTCAATGTCCTATCCTGTTTTCTGTCCAAACCTGGTTTTGGGCAAGGAAATTGATTTTGTATTTCCGGCCGGGACGCAGTACAAGTAGCCTATAGAACCCCTGATCATTGGAGGGCAAGATGAAACGCCTTTTTCTGGCCAGCGTTGTTGCCGTTCTGTTGATGAGCGTGGGATGTACAGGTGTGTATCGCAGCTCCTCTTATCGCAACTCCAACAGCTATTCCAACCGCACTTATTACAACCACGATTACACTTACCGTCATGACGGTGGCCGGCATCACGACCACAATGGCCATGAGCATCATGACCACGACCACGATGGCCACCACCATGGTCGCCACTAGCCGCAGCTATGAAGATTTTTTAACCGTAATTACCGCACCGTGGTGTCTATTTAGGTGGGATAATTTGCTTCATCATGAAGAAGCTCACCTTCACTCTCGCATTGCTTCTTGCTGCGGCATTTTTTGTGACGATGATCTGCGTAGCACAGAGACAAGAGACCGCGAAGCCTACAGAGAATAAAGAGTCGCCGGTTGCGGTCTCCGCAGAAGAAGTTCAGAGCCACCGAATCGGCGATATTCCTCTCATCCGCATCAAACTGAAGCCAGAAGAGCAAGCACAAGTTGGGATGGGAGGCATCCGCCTTAAGATAACAGTTGATCCCAATGGCGCAGTGGTGGCAATATCAGCAGCCAAAGACGAGGACATACCGCCCAACATACCGCCTGGTCTTCAATCCCAAGCTGAGGCATTGGCAAAAAACAACAAATATCAACCCTTCCAGCGGAATGGTCATGCCGTTTGGGCCAAATTTGACGATTGGGTGCGCGTGTTGCCTCCTGAGCTGAAGCCGTTGCAACACATACCGTTTCCTGAGATCCATAACTGGAAATCTGTGCGCATCACCCTGCAGCGTACCGGATGTTTTGGAGCGTGCCCCGCATACCAGGTCGAGATCCAGGGCGACGGAACCGTATTGTATGAAGGTAAGGCCTACGTTGCCGTACAAGGCCAGCATCACGGGTCCATTTCTCAAGAAACCGTGCACCAAATCGTAGATGCTTTCCGTGAAGCGGACTATTACTCGCTGCGCGATAAATACATATGTGAAGTGACGGACAATCCGGCTTATGAAACTTCCATGGAGATTGACGGCCGATTGAAGAAAGTTATGGACTATGTCGGAGAGGAAGTCGGGATGCCCTTTGCCGTCTCCAAGCTGGAGGAGAGCATTGATCGGCTGGCAAATACGGAACGCTGGACAAAGGGAAATGCTGCGACCGTGGGCAGCCTGATGGAAGAGAAGTGGGATTTCAAATCACCTGAGGCCGCCAGCACGCTGGTGCGAGTGGCGCAACGTGGTGATGCTGAGGCAGTTCGTGCATTGGTCGCGGCGGGCGTGCCTCTCAGTGGAGGAAACAGCAAAACAGTCCCAGTCGAAGTAGACAATGCTTTGTCGCAAGCCGCTTTCCGTGGAGACAGCGCGATGCTTCGCGTTTTACTAGAAGCTGGTGCTACAACGCAAGACCCGCAAAGCAAAGACAAGGCGATTTCCATGGCGGTAAGAAGCAGGAACGTAGAAGCCGTTCGGCTATTGCTGGATTATGGGGCCAATCCTAATTTGCGCGATGAGTCGGGAGGAACAACTTTAATGGAAGCTGCATCTTCAGGACTTCCTGCGTTGGTCGAGCTTTTCCTCAAATATCATCCGGACGTAAATGTACGATCGAATGATGGCAGTACGGCGCTAATGGGAGCTGTTGGGGAATGGCACTCTGGGGCAGAACCACCAGAAGTGAATCGGGCAGCAGTTGTACGTCTCCTTCTCGCCGCAGGGGCCGATCCTAATGCACGTGATCAGGAAGGCGATACAGCATTGATCAAAGCTGCATGGGATGCCGACGCAGCATTGCTGCTCATCAAAGCTGGAGCCGACGTCAACGCACAAAACAAACAAGGAACTACGCCGCTTATTAATACACCTGATTTGGATGTCACCCGAATGTTGCTGGAGAACGGAGCGAATCCTTCCATCCGCAACGCAAAAGGAGAGAATGCTCTTGAATCTGCCGAGCAGCTTGGAGTACCGGGGAAGGTAGAGATCCTCAAAGCCGCGCTCGCTGGCAAGAAATAGATCTCAAGATCTATCCCAGCTTCTTTTTCAACAGCTCATTCACTTTTTCCGGGTTCGCTTGGCCTTTTGACGCCTTCATCACCTGGCCAACAAAAAATCCAATGATCGTAGTCTTGCCGGCACGGTACTGCTCAAGCTGTTTAGGACTGGCCGCGATCACTTCATCAATCATCTTCTCAATCGTGGCGTCATCGCTGATCTGCTGAGGTTTTTCTTTTTCGTAAATCGCAGGAAAATCCTGGTTGCGCTCGAAGGCCAGGTCGTAGAGGTCTTTGAGCATCTTGCCGGAGATGGCGCCCGACTCCACCAGGTCAGCCGAGAAAGCCACGCCCTTCATCGAGATAGGCGACTGCTCGATTCCGAGGTTCTGCGCCTTCAGACGGCCTATCAGTTCGCTCTGCACCAGGTTGGCGACTTTCTTGGGGTTCTTGGCGGCGCGGGCGGCCTCTTCAAACTGGTCGGCCAGCGAGCGGGTCGAGGTCAGCACTCCAGCGTCCTGCATGGTGATGCCATATTCGTTGACCATCCGTAACCGCCGCGCTTCAGGCAGCTCCGGCAAATTGGCTTTGATCTTCTGCTGCCATTGGCTATCCACTACCAGCGGCAAAAGATCGGGCTCGGGGAAGTAACGGTAATCGTGGGCATGCTCTTTGGAGCGCATGCCGTAGGTCCGGCCTTCAGCAGAGTTGTAGAGGCGCGTCTCCTGGGTGATGCGTCCGCCCTCTTCTACGACTTCAATCTGACGCTCGATCTCGTACTCCAGCGCCTGCCGCACGAAGCGGAACGAGTTTACGTTCTTGATCTCGGTCTTGGTGCCGAGCTCTTTCTGCCCGCGCGGGCGGATGCTCACGTTGGCATCGCAGCGCAGCGAGCCCTCTTCCATGTTGCAGTCGCTCACCCCGGTGTAAAGAATGATCTCCTTCAGTCGGGTCAGATATTCGAAAGCCTCTTCCGGCGAGCGCAGATCGGGCTCGCTCACAATTTCAACCAGCGGTGTGCCCGAGCGGTTCAGGTCAATGTAGCTGCGCTCCCCGGAATCATGAAAACCCTCGTGCAGGCTCTTACCCGCGTCCTCTTCCAGGTGCAGGCGGGTGATGCCGATGCGCTTGGCGCCTCCTGCGGCCGTTTCAATGTCAATGTATCCGTGCTCGGCCAGCGGCTTGTCGTATTGCGAGATCTGGTATCCCTTGGGCAGGTCCGGATAAAAATAGTTTTTGCGCGCAAAGATCGAAGTTTCATTGATGCGGCAGTTCAGTGCCATTGCGGCCAACACCGCAAACTCTACTACCTGCCGGTTGAGCACCGGCAGCGCCCCGGGCAGCCCCAGGCACACCGGACATACATTCGTATTCGGTGGCGAGCCGAACTGGGTGGAGCATCCGCAAAAAATCTTGGTCGCGGTGAGCAGTTGAACGTGGACCTCAAGCCCGATCACCGGCTCATATTTCGAGCCTGCCTGCACCGCGGCCTCGGAAACAGTGGACATGGTTCTAGAAATTATAGCGAAAGGTTAGGAAGTTGGCCGATCTCCAGAGGGGCCTACTGGTTCCCTTCCAGCGTGTTCCTGATGGTCGTGAGCGCGTGTTGCAGATTTGAAACCGAGCGGCCCACCGCAACCCTTCGAACTATCGATCCCTTGAAACCAGTCAGACCCGTCTGCTCGGAACCCATGGCCACGATGAGATAGAAACCGGGCTGCTTCGGGTCGTCACTCCTGCGGACACAGAAGGAGAGATCCAGCGCCGTTTCGAAGTAGTGGCTCGAATAGAGCTGCTTTTCGGCGATGGCATAGGCTACCTGGTCGCCAGGGTTCCCGCGCATGGTTACGACCTGCACGACACGCAGCGTCGGCTTCAATCCGAATTTCACCCTTGCCCAATAGAACGTGTCTTCGACGTTCGCGGGCTTGGCCTTGGGATAGGCGAGAAGGTAATGGTAGAAATCCGGCAGGCGCTCTGGCAAGGCCTTGTCGTAGCTGAGCATGTAGGCGAACTGCTGGGAGACTTCCGTTGGGTCACGCTTATCGTTATAAACCCCCAGGGCTTCATTGCCCTCGTTTTGGTAGGCGAGAAGACGCTGTAGTGCCGTCTTGTGCAGGAGTTGATTCACTTGTTCATTCACGTCGGCGGCAGACCAATCGATGGATCGATGAAGCTCTTCGATGGAACTCGCCGGCATCTGAACCAGGCAGTCGCCGGGCTTGCAACTCTTCAAGGCCTGAATGTCATCGCTGTCGAACGAAAAACCCGTCAAGTCGGAAAGCTGCGGAGGATTGCTGAACACACCGAGCGCCAGATAGTCGGGAAGCTTGCGAAGGCGGTTGAAATCGCGGGCAAACTGAAGATAGCTCTCAGGAGCAGCATGGATGTAGATCGCGCCGAACAAGAAGACCTCGGCCGGCGTACGGGACCGCAGGGCCTTTGCGACTGGCTGTCCGCTTCCGATGGCGGCGATCTGATCCTGACTCAGCCCGATGTCCTGCTGAAAGAATGTCTGCAGGTCAGGGTTCGACTGAGAATTGCCGGGCAGGGCGGCCACGGCAATCAAAACCGGCAATAGAGCAGCCGGCATAACCCTTCGGATCATGGCAACTTTGCTCCAGGTGTTTTTCGTTGCGTTGCTCATGGGCGTCCTTTCCAACCGTGGTTAGGCTTACTTCGTACTTCCCTCCAGCGGTATCTCGAAATACAGGAGCTCCTGGCCCTGGGCGTTGTGCACCCCGCTGACATATACGTAAGAGCCCGTAGTGGCATCGCTCACCAGGCTCGAATCGAAAAACAGGAAGCCGGCTCGCGTGGTGTGTGGCTCAACCGCAAGGTAGGAGAAGCGGGCGCGGTCGAGCTCCTCGTGGGCTTTTTCCGCGTCTGACGTCCTGGATTTGTGCGGCAATGGAATCGGCAGCGGTGAAGGACCCTGAACGTGGGGGCGAACCTGCCCGTGGCGAAAGAGCCGCTCA
>Ga0210384_10008629_pt1 | contig 10597 bp, 10 predicted proteins | sample IncBWH2MmetaG_FD_160574 | JGI IMG/M metagenome (GOLD analysis project Ga0210384, IMG submission 160574) | Forest soil microbial communities from Barre Woods Harvard Forest LTER site, Petersham, Massachusetts, United States - Inc-BW-H-2-M | ecosystem: Environmental > Terrestrial > Soil >...
CGTGTTCGCAACTAATCTAACCATCACCGCATCAGTGCAGGCGCTGCTGGTGCCGCCGAGCCACAATGCGGTGCTGTATTCGCTCGCAACCGGCGGCACGATCTCGATCAGCGCGCTGTTCATGGCCGGCGTGTTTCCGGGCCTGCTGCTCGGGTTCTCGCTGATCATCCTGTGTCTCGTCGTCGCCTACCGTGAAAGCCATCCGCGCGGGCAGTCCGTGCCGGCGAAGGATGCGCTGAGGATCACGATCGATGCGGCCTGGGGGCTGATCACGCTGGTCATCATTCTGGGCGGTATCCTAGGCGGCATCTTTACCGCCATCGAGGCCGGCGCGGTGGCCTGCCTGTGGGCGTTCTTCGTGACGATGTTCATCTACCGCGATTACCGATGGCGCGACCTGCCGGTTCTGTTGCACCGGACGCTGCGCACGGTTGCGATGGTGCTGACCTTGATCGCCTGCGCGTCCAGCGTCGGCTACATCATGGCGCTGACGCAGATGCCGGCCAAGATGACGGCGTTCTTCCTTTCGATCTCGAGCAACAAATATGTCATCCTGTTCCTGATCAATATCCTGTTGCTGGTGCTCGGCACGCTTGTCGACATGGCGCCGTCGATCTTGATCGCGACCCCGATCCTCTTGCCGGTGATGCAGAATTTCGGCGTCAATCCGGTTCACTTCGGCATGATCATGCTGCTCAATCTCGGCATCGGGCTATGCCATCCACCGGTCGGATCGATCCTGTTCGTCGGCTGCGCGGTCGGCAAGGTCACGATCGAACAGGTCATGCGCAAGATCTGGCCGTTCTACGCGGTGATGTTCCTGGTGCTGATGTTCGTGACGTACGTTCCCGAGATATCGCTCTGGCTGCCGCAGCGCGTGCTGCGATGAAGGCGTGAGCGTCTTGCAGTAGCAGCGGAAACGCGCCAGCATGACGGTCAGGGCCTCCCCGCCCTCCCCGCTCAAAGGCCAAAATCTCGTGAAAATCGTCGACCTCAGCCGCGAACTCCATCATCGCACTCCGACCTATCCCGGCCATCCGCCCATCATCCATGGCGTCTGGAAGAACCACGAGGACGCCCTCGCCGATTCCGGTAATGTCTACGGGCTTGCCTCGATGTTTATCTCGATGCCCGACCATGGCGGCACGCATATCGATGCGCCGCGGCATTTTGGGCCGCGCGGCATTTCGATCGACCAATACCCGCTGGAAAAATGCATCGTGCCCGGCATCTGCCTCGATCTCCGCCATATTGCACCCCGTGCGGAAATTGCGCCCTCCGATCTGGAGGCGGCAGCGAAGAAGTCAGGCGGGGGCGTGCCGAAGGGAGGCACGGTCCTGCTCTGCACCGGCCATCACCAACGCACCTTCCCGCGCAAGGAATATTCGACCGACAATTCCGGCGTGAATGTCGCCGCGACGGAATGGCTCGCCCGACAAGGCATTGTGCATTTCGGCATCGATTCGATGCGGCCCGGCCCGATGGGCGATGTGAACCTGTTCGTCCACAAGGCATGTCTCGACCTCGACATCACCCATATCGAGAGCCTCTGCAATCTCGAGGCGCTGCTCGGCCAGGGACCCTTCACCTTTATCGGCCTGCCGATGAAGTGGCGCGATGGCACGGCTTCGCCGATCCGCGCGGTGGCCGTGTTCGGGATGTGAGGTCGCCGCGGATCGCGTGGCGGGAGAATTATCATGCAGGACGAAGTATCCACGTTTCCATCGCGCCGAGCCCTGCTGCGGACCACAGCTCTGCTGGCCGGCGCGGCCGCGACTTCCACCCTTTCGCCGAGACAGGCGAAAGCGGCCGATTACCCCGAGCGCCCCATCAAGATCATCGTCCCGTTCGCGCCGGCCGGTCCGACCGACATCATGGCGCGGATTCTCGCGACCCACCTCGGCGAGGCGCTTTCCGGCACGGTCGTGGTCGAGAACCGGCCCGGCGCTGGCGGCAATATCGGGATCGGCATCGCTGCCCACGCCGAGCCTGACGGCTATACCCTTCTGATCACCTCGAGCGCCTATGTCGTCAATCCCGGCCTCTACGCCAAAATCCCCTACGATCCGTTCAAGGATTTCGCGGCCATTGCCGAGCTTGGCACCTCGCCCAATGTGATCCTGGTCGATCCCAAGCTCGGGCTAAACTCGATCGCCGATTTGATCGCGCGCGCCAGGAAAAATCCGAACGAGTTGAACTATGCCAGTCCCGGGATCGGCACCACGCCGCATCTTTCCGGCGAGCTTTTCAAACTCGTCTGCGGCATCAACATCACCCATGTGCCGTTTTCCGGCGCGGGTCCTGCGATACAGGCGGTCCTGAGCGGCACCACGCAAATTGCCTTTGCGGCACTGCCGCCGGCGCATCCGCATATCGAGTCCGGCGCCCTGAAAGCACTGGCCCTCACCGGCCCGCACCGCTGGTTCGATCTGCCCGACGTACCGACCATGGTCGAACTCGGCTACAAGGATTTCATCTCCGATACCTTCCAGGGATTCCTGGCGCCGGTGAAAACGCCGCCCGCCGTCGTCGGGTTGTTGTCGGCCAGGTCGATCGCGGTCCTGAAGACGGCGAAAATATCCGAGCAATTGCGCAATAACGGTTTCGAGGTGCTGGCCAATGGACCCGACGGCATGCGCAAGCGCATCGAGGACGAAGTGCCGAAATGGCGCGATATCATCGCCAAGGCCGGCATCCAGCCGGTCTGATCGAATCAAAAAGAACACCGGAGGGAAACACCATGGCGCGAAAGCTGATCGACATTTCCGTCCCGCTGCAGAACGATGTGCCGGCCGATCCGCCCGGCAACCATCCGACCATCCAGTACATTGACCACCAGCAAGGCCTGCCGCGGATGCTACAGTTCTTCGAAGGCCTCAAGGCCGAGGATCTGCCCGATGGACAAGGCTGGGCGGTCGAGCAGGTGAACCTCTCGACCCATAACGGCACGCATCTCGACGCGCCCTGGCATTTTCACCCCACTATGAATCGCGGCCAACGCTCATGGACTATCGATGAGGTGCCGCTGGAGTGGTGCCTGCAGCCCGCCGTGAAACTGGATTTTCGCCATCTGCCGGACGGCTATGTCGCAACCGCCAAGGATGTCGAAAACGAATTAAAGCGCATCGGGCATACGCTGTCGCCGCTGGAGATCGTCGTGGTCAATACCAGCGCCGGCGCCAAATACGGACAAAAGGATTACGTCATCTCCGGCTGCGGCATGGGCTATGAGGCGACGATGTATCTGCTCGAGCGCGGCGTGCGGCTGACCGGCATCGACGGCTGGAGCTGGGACGCGCCCTTCGTCTACACCGCGAAGAAATACGCCGAAACCAGGGATGCGAGCCTGATATGGGAAGGCCATAAAGCGGGACGCCACATCGGCTATTGCCACATCGAGAAGCTGCACAATCTGGAGCTGTTGCCCTCGACCGGCTTCATGGTGTCGTGCTTTCCGGTCAAGATCGAGCGGGCGTCCGCCGGCTGGACCCGGGCCGTCGCCATCATCGACGACTAAGGTCTAGAAACGAGCCCCCAAGAGCCTCCGTAGACGCGCCGGAAAAGCCCGCCTAAACTCCTCTCCATGACAACCGACACCGGGGCAACCGGTGCCAAATCTTAAGGCGGGACCGCCGCCGACAAGGGAGAAAATCATGGATCATTTTCGGCGAACCCGCTGCTCTTTCGCGCTCCTGACTGCCGCTATCGCTGCCGTCGCGCTTGCCGCGCCGGCCCATGCAGAAGACAGCTTTAAGCTCGGCATCGTGACCTTCCTGTCCGGCCCGGCCGCAGACAGTTTTGGCGTGCCGGCCCGCAACGGCGGTCAATTCGTGGTCGACGAATTGAACAAGGGGTCGGCGCCCGCGCCCTACGACAAGGTCGGGTTCGGCGGCATGAAGATCGAGCCCGTCGTCATCGACGAGAACGGTGGCGCGACCAAGCAGGTGCAGGAGCTACGCAACCTCTTTGAGCGCGAAAATGTCGATGTCGTGCTCGGCTATATCGGCTCCGGCGATTGCCTTGCGGTAGCGCCGATCGCGGAAGAATTGAAGAAGATGCTGGTGCTGATGGATTGCGGCACGCCGCGCATCTTCGAAGAGGCGAAATACAACTATGTCTTCCGCACCGCCGCGCATGCCACGATGGATAATGTCGGCCTCATCAGGTACATGAAGGCGAACAACATCAAGATGGACACGCTGTCCGCCATCAACCAGGACTACGCCTGGGGCCAGGACTCCAGGGCCGACTTCGTCGCCGCCGCGGGTCAGCTTTATCCCAACGCCAAACTGCAGGCCGACCTGTTGCCGAAGTTCGGCGCCGGCCAGTACGGCACCGAAATCTCCGCGCTGGTCAGCGCCGGCTCCGATGTCGTTTACTCAAGCCTGTGGGGCGGCGATCTACAGGCCTTCATCCTGCAGGCCACCCCGCGCGGCCTGCCGAAGCGCAGCCAGTTGGTGCTCAGTGCCGCCGATCACGTGTTGCCGCCGCTCGGCGACAAGATGCCGGACGGCACCATCATCGGCGCGCGCGGCGCCTACGGCCTGATGTCGCAGAAATCGCCGATCAACGACTGGTTCTTCAAGGGCTACCAGACCGTCAATGGCGTCTATCCGGTTCAGGCGGCCTATCGCATCGCGCAGTCGATCCTCGGATTGAAGACCGCGGTCGAAAAGGCGATGGCCAAGAATGGCGGCAAGAAACCGTCGACCGATGAGTTGATCGCGGCGATGACGGGGCTGGAATGGCAATCGCCCGGCGGCCTGGTCCAGATGAAGCTTGCCGACGGCCATCAGGCGATCCAGCCGATCGCCTTCAGCCGCACCAAGTACAATCCGGACCTGCGGCGCGTCGATCTCGTCGACATCCAGTACTTCGCGGCCGAATGCGTCAACCCGCCCGCGGGGGTAAAATCGATCGAGTGGATCAAGGGCGGAATGGCTGGCGCCAAGTGCAACTAAGCGAGTGCAACTGAGCGCCGGCTTGCTCTGAAAACGATGGCAAAGCGGCGTGAGCGGGCTGCTCGCGCCGCTGCCCCCTGCCCGTGATCTGCCCGTTGACTTTTCCTGGCCTTTGCTCGCGATGATCGGCATGAAGACAGCATGAATTTGTTTCTGACGATTGTTCTCGACGGGCTGATCGAGGCGTCCTGGCTGTTCGTCGTTGCGCTCGGGCTGACGCTGGTGTTCGGCGTGCTCAAGATTCTCAATATCGCGCACGGCAGCTTTTATGCGCTCGGCGCCTATATCGCGGCGACCGCCGTCACCATCGTCGCCGCCCACAGCCTGCCGCCCGCGCTCGGCTTTGTCGCGATGCTGCTTTCGGTCGCCCTGATCGCATCGATCATCGGCTTCCTGCTCGAGCGCAGCCTGCTAAAAATGTTCTACGGCCGCGACGAAGTGGTGTTGCTGCTGGTGACCTATGCGGTGTTTCTGATCCTGGAGGACACCACCAAGCTGATCTGGGGCGTCAACCCGATCTACGCTTCGCAGCCCTACGAGCTGTTCGGCAATGTTGAATTCGCCGGTCTCTCTTATGTCGGCTACGACCTCCTGCTGATCCCGATTGCCGCGGCCATCGGCCTTGTAGTCTGGTTCGGCCTCAATCGCACCGTGATGGGCAAGATCGTGCTGGCCGTGATCCACAACGAGGAGATGAGCGTCAGCATGGGCATCCGGGTGAACCGCGTCTATGCGGCGGCCTTTGCCTTCGGCGTGATGCTCGCGGCGTTGGCGGGCGCGCTGACCGCGCCCAAGATATCGATGCAGCCGGGCTTGAGTTCGGACGTGATTATCTTGAGTTTCGCCATTGTGGTGATCGGCGGCCTGGGCAGCGTCGAGGGCGCGGCCATCGGTGCGCTTCTTGTCGGGCTCGCACGCGCGGCTTCCGTGCACCTGATGCCGCAGGCCGAATTGTTCGTGATCTACCTGATCATGGCGGCGGTGCTGATGTTTCGCCCGGAGGGCCTGTTCAAGCGCGAGACGGCGAGGCGAATCTGATGAGGCAGGCCCACCCCCTCCTCATGCTGTTGCCGGTGATCGTTGCAACACTGTTCGGCCGCGTGCTGCCGACCTGGACCTTGTCGCTCGCAACCGTTGCCGCCTCCAATGCGCTGGTTGCGCTCGGCATCGTGGTGCTGGCGCGCACCGGCAACGTGTCGTTCGGACAGGGCTTGTTCTTTGCCGCGGGCGGCTACGGTGTCGCCCTGATCGCGAACAGTTGGGGCATCACGGACGCGGTCGCGCAAATGCTGATCGGCGCCGTCTGCGGTGGCCTGCTTGGCCTTGCGATCGGCCCGCTGATTGCCCGCTACAGCGGGATTTTTTTCGGCATGCTGACGCTCGCACTGTCGATGGTGTTCTACGGCGCGCTGGTCAAGACCACCGTGCTCGGCGGATCCGACGGCTTCAATGTCGTGCGTCCGAGCCTGTTTGGCATCAGTTTTGTCGACCCGCGCGAAGCGGATTTCATGCTGTACGCAGTCTCGGTCGTCACGACCGGGCTTTCCGGCATCGCCGCAAAAATTCTGTTCCAGTCCGAATTCGGCCTTGCCAGCCTCGCGGTTCGCGAAAACAATTTGCGCGTCGAGTATCTCGGCATATCGGCCAACCGGATCATCGCCATCAACTTCGTGATCGCGGCGACCTTTGCCGGCGCCAGCGGCGCGTTCGCGTTGATGGCGCAACGCCATATCGACCCGCAATTTGCCTACTGGACCACATCAGGTGAGTTCGTGTTTGTCGCGGTGCTCGCGGGATATCAAAGCGTTTCCGCCGTATTCGTCGCTTCGCTCGCGCTCGAATTGGTTCGCTCTTTCTCGAACCTTTATCTTCCCAACACCTGGCAGCTCGTGCTCGGTGTCTTCCTGCTCGCCGTCATCCTGTTTCTGCCGCGCGGTATCGGCTCGCTCTGGACCAGGCAACGGCGCAGAGGGACCGAACCCACCGCGGCCGCGTCAGCCGCTGCCGAAGAAGGGGTAGCGTCGTGAACCCCGTATTGTCGGTGCGCGGTTTGGAAAAACGGTTTGGCGCGGTGGTCGCTGCGGACGCCCTATCGATCGACATCGCACCCGGCCAAAAGGTCAGCCTGATCGGCGCCAATGGCGCGGGAAAGACAACCTTCGTCAACATGGTGACCGGATATCTGAAGCCCGACGGCGGATCGATTGCACTTGACGGGGTCGACATCGGAAAGCGTTCGCCGAGACACGTCTCGCAGCTCGGCATTTCGCGTTCGTTTCAAATTCCGCAACTATTCATCGATCTTACCGCGGCCGAGAATCTCGCTGTGGCTGTCGCGGGAATGCATGCGCGCTGGCTTTCGCTGCATTCGCCGGCGGAGGCACAAGGCCGCCGTGACAAGGCGATCGAACTTTTGCAACGGTTTGGGCTCGCCAATCTCGCCGACCGCCCGATCTCCGAGCTTGCCGGCGGTGTCCGCAAACTCATCGATATTGCGATGGCGCTGGTGCGCCGTCCGAAATTGCTGCTGCTGGACGAACCAACATCGGGCGTCTCGGCGGAAGAGAAATTCGCGACGATGGACCGGGTGATCCATGCGGTTGCGCCTGACGCCGCCACCATCGTGTTCGTCGAGCACGACATGGAGATCGTCAGCCGCTATGCCGACCGGGTGGTGGCGTTCTACTCTGGCCGCATTCTCGCCGATGGTAACCCGATTGACGTGCTGAAGGATCCGGAGGTGCGCCGCTACGTCACCGGAGGCGTGCGATGAACGCCGCCTTGCCGTTGCTCGAGATCGACAAGCTGGTGGTCCATATCCGCTCAATGACGGCGCTGCGCGGCTTTTCCATGAATGTAGCCAAAGGCGCCATGGTGAGCCTCGTCGGCCGCAACGGCGCCGGCAAGACCACGTTGATGCGCGCGATCATGGGGCATCTGAAGCCGGCGCAGGGTGTTCTCCGCTTTGAGGGCGCCGATCTGTCGGCGCGGCCGCGTCACGCCCGTGCCGCGCTCGGAATTGGATACATGCCGGAAGATCGCTGCCTGGTGCCCCAGCTCACCGTCGAGGAAAACATCCTGTTGCCGCTGTGGGTCGCAAAACATCTCGACCGCAAGGCGCGGCTCGACTTCGTCTACGGGGCGATCGGCGAACTCGCCGAGATGCGCAGCCGCAAGGCGCTTCTGCTTAGCGGTGGCCAACAAAAGCTGGTGGCACTGGGCCGCGCGCTCGGCGTCGGCACCAAATGTCTCTTGCTCGACGAACCGTTCGAGGGAATTGCGCCCGCGCTTTCCGAGCGGTTGTCGGAGGTCCTGGCGTCGCTCCGGGGCAAGGACCTCACCCTGTTGATGGCGCAATCGGACATGAATCACTCGCGGGAACTGATCGACGTGGAGTTCAGGATCGAACGCGGCGCCAATCTTGTGGCTGGCTGATCCGAACAAGTCCTGTGGAGCAGCCACCCCGCGATGACAGCGTTACCGGGCGGGTCAAATTTGTCTGCCCTAGTCGGTCCTGACGACGCGCACCTGGCCGCCCGGCTGCGCGAGTTGCGTCGGCACGACCACCGGCGGCGGACTGCCAACGAACTCGGCCTGTACCGCCTGCGAAATCCACTCGGACGCACCCGGATGGCGCATCACCAAGCTGACAAGCACCAGAAGAAGGACACCGTGGGCTGCGAGAATGGCCGCGCTCCAACTCCGCAAGAAGCGGCGGTCGGAGCGGTTCAAATCGTTCGGAGAACGCTGCATGGATGCCTCCCGATAGGTTGCACCGATGCTGATAACGTAGGGCTCCACGCAGAAATGCGATCTGAATCACATTTTCGCGGAATTGATTTCGGAGGTTCCGGCGTCGGCTGACGCCAAATTTTCTGGAAGGCAAAAATGAGCTATCGCAACGCGTGCAGCGCGCGCCTATAGATCCTCACCCGATCCGGCCTCGGCGATTTCGCGGAGCGATGCGACATCCAGCACGACGATCGCGCCGTGCTCGAGGCGAACCCAGCTCCGGTTGGCCCAGGCCCGCAACTGCTTGTTGATGCTCTCGCGCGTCATGCCGACCATCTCGCTGATCTCCTGCTGGGTGATCGCGATCGTGCGGCTTGCGGGCTCGAGCTTGCGTCTTTCGGTTAGACCGATCAGGGCGCTGGCGAGCCGGCCCGGCAGATTCTGAAGAATGATCTGTTCGACCTGCTCGCTGGTCCTTCGCACCCGCTCACACAGCAGCTCGATGAACCTCATCGACAGCGCCGGCTGGCTTTTCACGAAGGGCAGGAAGTCGCGACGGTCGATGACGAAAATCTCGCACGCGGTATTGGCCGTGGCGTCGGCGCTGCGCGCCGCTCCGCCGAGCACGCCCATTTCGCCGAAAATCTCGCCGGCGCCGATCAGATTCAAAATCGCATTGCGCCCGTCGGGCGATGAGATACTGATCTTGACAGTGCCGGAAATCACCGCGAACAGGCTGTTGCCCGGATCTCCCCTGCAGAAGATCGTGGCGCCGCGCTTTAACGTAGTGTGCTTGGCGTAGCGGCAGAGCTGATCGAGCGCCTCGGGCTCGAGATCGCAGAAAAACGGGTGCTGGCGCAGCACCGATAATTTGCTGTTCACCACGCGGCGCGCGTCAGCCGCCTTGTCCAGGCCGCGGACGACGTCAGCTATCGGCCTCTCTGGAGCCATTCACCAATTGCCCTTCTCGCCGGAAAGCACGCGACCACCGGCGGTGGAGGCCTATAAAAGGAAGATGGAACCAAGCAGCCACCTTGCAAGAATTTGCTTGCAAGAATTCAGCCAAATTGCGGACCACCCGGCACGACCATAGCAAGCTAGAACAGACCGACCAAGTGATCTATGGCCGCAGGCAGCACGCTGGTTTCTCGCCGATGCGGTGTATTGAGCGAAATCTTAACAAGTGAATGAACCACTTGAGATTGTATGTATACAAATGAACATTCCCAGGGTGCCAAAAGCGGGCATCTCGCCTCATTCGTTGGCGATGCCCATTTCCTTGATCACGCGGGCATATTTGGCGAGCTGATCCCGCGTCAAGGCGCCGAGTTCCTCCGGCGAGCTGCCGCGCACGGCAAAGCCGAGCTCCTCGAGCTTGCGGCGGACCTCCACATCACCGATGGCTTTCACGACTTCGGCGTTGAGACGGGCGACGATTTCTTTCGGCGTCCCGGCTGGCGCGAGTATCGCAAACCAGGAGTTGAAGAGGAAGCCCGGCAGACCTGATTCCGAGACCGTCGGTACATCGGGGAATTGCGGCAGGCGCTTTTCCGTCGTCACCCCGATCAGTCTGAGCTGGCCGCCACGCACCAGTGCCGCGACGGTCCCGAGCCCCTGAAAGCCGACCGGGATCTGGCCGGCGGCGACGTCGGTCGCGGCTTGCGTGGCGCCCTTATAGGGCACATGGGTCAGCGATATGCCGGCGGCGGAGGCAAACATCGCCATCGCCAGATGCTGCGGGCTGCCCGGCCCGCCACTTCCGTAATCGATCTTGCCGGGCGCGGCCTTGGCAGCGGCGATCAGGTCGGCCGCGCTCCTAAAGCTCGTCTGATTGCCGGCGATCAGTCCCCACTCCACGGTTGCGACCAGCGACACCGGTTCGAAATCCTTCAGGATGTTCCAGC